>OKWI01000035.1_pt1 | contig 175800 bp, 154 predicted proteins | sample 1607141 | NCBI WGS metagenome assembly OKWI01 (sample SAMN07501048, study PRJEB24779) | human gut metagenome | reverse complement strand
GCGCTGACCTACCAGGTCTCCGGTCTCAAGCGCGGCGATACCGCCGGTGCCGTGCTCAACGGCGGCAGCCTGAGCCGCGTGGCTGGCGAGAACGTCGGCGTGTACGGCATCAACCAGGGTGGACTGGGCCTGGTCAGCAGCAATTACACCCTGAACTACCAGGGCAATAACCTGACCATCACCAAGGCACTGCTCAATGTGATCGCCGATGCCAAGACCAAGGTCTATGGCGATGCCGATCCGGCGCTGACCTACCAGGTCTCCGGTCTCAAGCGCGGCGATACCGCCGGTGCCGTGCTCAACGGCGGCAGCCTGAGCCGCGTGGCTGGCGAGAACGTCGGCGTGTACGGCATCAACCAGGGTGGACTGGGCCTGGTCAGCAGCAATTACACCCTGAACTACCAGGGCAATAACCTGACCATCACCAAGGCACTGCTCAATGTGATCGCCGATGCCAAGACCAAGGTCTATGGCGACGCTGACCCGAGCCTGACCTACCAGGTCAGCGGCCTGAAGAACGGCGACAGCGCCGGTTCGATCCTGACCGGTGGGTTGAACCGCGCCGCAGGCGAGAACGTGGGTGTGTATGGCATCAACCAGGGCGACCTGGCATTGAACAGCGGTAACTACGACCTGAGCTACCAGGGCAACAACCTGACCATCACCAAGGCACTGCTCAATGTGATCGCCGATGCCAAGACCAAGGTCTACGGCGATGCCGACCCGAGCCTGACCTACCAGGTCAGCGGCCTGAAGAACGGTGACAGCGCCGGTTCGATCCTGACCGGCGGGCTGAACCGCGCCGCAGGCGAGAACGTGGGTGTGTATGGCATCAATCAGGGCGACCTGGCATTGAACAGCGGCAACTACGAGCTGAGCTACCAGGGCAATAACCTGACCATTACCAAGGCGCTGCTGAATGTGATCGCCGACGGCAAGACCAAGGTCTATGGCGATGCCGATCCGGCACTGACCTACCAGGTTTCCGGGCTGAAGAACGGCGATACCGCTGGCGCGGTGCTCAATGGCGGCGGCCTGGTTCGTGTCTCCGGCGAAAACGTAGGCAACTATGCGATTCAGCAGGGTGGCCTGGGTCTGGTCAGCGGTAACTATGACCTGGCTTACCAGGGCAACAACCTGACCATCACCAAGGCACTGCTCAATGTGATCGCCGACGGCAAGACCAAGGTCTATGGCGACGCTGACCCGAGCCTGACCTACCAGGTCAGCGGCCTGAAGAACGGTGACCGCGCCGGCTCGATCCTGACCGGCGGGCTGAACCGCGACGCAGGCGAGAACGTGGGTGTGTATGGCATCAACCAGGGCGGCCTGGTGCTGACCAGTGGCAACTATGACCTGGCCTACCAGGGTAATGACCTGACCATCACCAAGGCGCTGCTCAACGTATTCGCCGATGCCAAGAGCAAGCAGGTCGGCACCGCCGACCCGGCGCTGACCTATCAGGTTTCCGGCCTGAAGAATGGCGATAGCGCCGGTCAGGTGCTCGCCGGCGGGCTCGGTCGGGTGGGCGGCGAAGCCGTAGGCCAGTACGACATCCTCCAGGGTGGGCTTGCCCTCACCAGCGGCAACTACCAGCTCAACTACCAGGGCAACCTGCTGAGCATCCTGCCGCTGCCGGTCACGCCGGGCGACCTGGGGCAACTGGCAGCGCTCTCCGACTTGCGCGAACTGCAGAAGGGGCGCGATCCGGATACTCCCGGGGATGCGGTCTACCGCACCACCACGCTGGAAAACCCGTTCCTCGAAAACCCGTTCCTGCGCGCCTACGCTCTGGGCATGGACGTCAGCGATCCTAACCTGCTGCCGGCTACCGCCGCGGGTCCGGCGGAGGACGCCAGCGCCAAGCGGGTGGGGCAGTTCACCGATCGTCCGCTCAGGGCAGAGGCCGAGAGTGGGGCGGGTTGCTCGAACCAGAGCTACCTGGCCGACTACTGGAGCTGCTTCAACAAGCCTCTGAATTTCTAACCCTTTTCGCAATGCGCACTATCGTCTCCGGGCAGTAGTGCGTCATCTGCCCGAGGTGAATGATGAAACCTTCGCAATGGACGCTTCGCTGGGTGACGCTCTGTGGCTGCGGGATGCTGGCTGCTTCCGCCGCCGCCGTGGAGTTGCCAGGGACTGTACAGCCATCCCAGCTCGATGAACGCTTCAAGCCCCGCAGCGAGCCGCAAGCCAAGCCCGAGGCGCCGCTGGTGGTGCCCAAGCAGGTCGCGCCGCAAGGCAGCGAACAGATCCGCTTCGAACTGCGCGAGATACGCATCGAAGGCAACACCCGCTATGACAAGGCGGTGCTCGAGTCCTATTACCAGCATATGCTCGGCAAGCAGGTGTCCCTGGCCGAACTGGTCGACCTGGCCAACCGCCTCACCGCCAAGTACCGCCAGGACGGCTACCTGTTGACCCAGGTAGTGGTGCCGGAGCAGAGCATCGAGGGCGGCAAGGTACGCCTGCAGGTGATCGAGGGTTACCTCGAACACGTGCAGATCAAGGGAACCGTCGATGGGCCGCGGGTGCGAGTGGAGGAACTGCTCGCGCCGCTGACCGAAAAACGTCCGCTGGATGCCGATACCCTGGAGCGCGGCCTGCTGCTGGTCGGCGACCTGCCGGGGGTCAACGTGCAGAGCGTGCTCAGCCCGGGTCAGGCGCTGGGCTCGTCGAACCTCGACGTGGCCTTGCAACAGCAGCGATACGAAGGCTTCGTCAGCCTCGACAACCGCGGCTCGCACTACACCGACCCGACCACCCTGGCCTTCGGCGCCACCGAGTTCTCCCGCCTGGGCTTCTACGAGCAGATCGACGTGCTCGGCGCGATCTCGCCGTTCAGCGATGCCACCCGCTACATCCAGTTGCGCGGCACGTTGCCGCTGGGTGGCATGTTCGCCGGCGATACCCTGCAGATCATGGGTTCCTATTCGAAGGTCAACCCGGACATCCCGGACTCGGTATTCCCCTTCGACAGCGTCAGCAAGAGCACCGAAGGCAGCATTTCCTACAACCATCCCTTCATCCGCTCGCGCTCGCAGAACCTGAGCGGCGGCCTGGCGTTGCAGTGGAAGGATACCGAGACCCGCCTGCGCGACTTCGCCAGCGACGCCTCGAACCCCGGTCGTGACCATGTGCGGGTGTTCCAGCAACGCCTGACCTATGACTGGGTCGACCGCTGGATGGGCATCAACCTGGCGGAGGTGCGCAACAACATCGGCCTGGACATGTGGGGCGCGACCAAGAAGGACGATGAACGTCGTTCCCGCGAAGTGGCCGACGGACGTTTCGTCTATCTCAACGGCAACATCGGGCGCCTGCAAGGGCTCGGCGGACCCTGGTCGGTGTATGGCGCAGTACAGCTTCGACCCGTTGCTGCCGAGCGAGCGCTTCGGCGTCGGCGGCAGCGGGATCGGTCGCGGCTTCGCCCCGGGCAACATCACCGGTGACCGTGGCTTCGCCCTGAAGCTCGAACCGCGCTATGGCCAGGCGGTAGGCTATAGCTGGCTGCGCAGCTACCAGGCCTACGCTTTCTACGACTGGGGCAAGACCTACAACCTCGACGTGGACGATGACGAGCAGCAGAAGCTCGGCTCGATCGGTGCCGGGGTGCGCTTCAACCTCACCGACCAGTTGTCGTTCAACCCGGAGATTGCCCGCCAGGTCATCGGCGAGCCAGCCGACCAGCGCGATGGGAAGCGCGAGACGCGGGTCCTGTTCAACGTGGTGGCGCGCTTCTGAACCCTGCCGGCCTCCGTTCCGGAGGCTGCTGACGGAGCCCCTCTCCGGTTCTGCGGAGAGGGAGGTTCGTGCTCAATTCCGAGTGTTCTTCTCAAACTTTCGATTTCTTCGATTTTTCATATCGATGCCGTCAATCCGTGCCAAGGCCGGTCGGAGAGGCGTATTCTTGCTGTAACTCCTGTACTAGAGCGGTTCTTTGCACTATTTCAAACGTCGATGAATACTATTGGCGCGCTTCGTTTTCCAATCGAGTTTCCCGAACAGAGAATGGCCCCACGTAACGAATACCTGGAGCCACTGCCATGAAACGCCCGCTGATCCTCGCCATCGCCCTTGCTACCCTGACCGCCAATGCCGCCTTCGCTGCACCGCGGGTCGAATCCATCGCCCTGCGCGGTGCCCAACAACTGATCGCCTCCGACGGTTCCGACCGTACCCTCGAACGCCTGCGCAAGACCCAGGCGCCGCGCGTCCAGGAAGAACGCCGGGTCGCCGAAAGCGGCAGCGAGCAGACCATCGATCGCTTGCACCGCGACATGACCAGCCGCGAGGCGCGCCTGGCCGAGAACGGCAGCGAACAGACCGTCGACCGTCTGCACAAGGACATGGGGCGCGTCGATCTGCGCGTGGCCGACAACGGTAGCGAGCGCACCGTCGACCGCCTGCATCGGGAGATGCGGCGCCCCGCCTGACACCGCGGATCACGCCGCAAGGTGCGAGAAAAGCCCGGCTCGATGCCGGGCTTTCTTATTGCCGAGAAGGTGCGGTGTTCCATGGGGAGGACGGATAACGCCCCAGGCGTTATCGCCGATACGCCGCTGTCGGGGCAGCGGCGCGCGACGGCATTGGCCTCAGTGCAGGCGGTCGCGTTGCGCCAGGCTAGGGAACAGCTTCATCCACGCTCCGGTGACCACCAGGGTGCCGATCCCGCCAAGGACCACTGCCGGTACCGTGCCGAACCAGTGTGCGGTGAGCCCGGACTCGAACTCGCCGAGCTGGTTCGAGGCGCCGATGAACAGGCCGTTCACCGCGCTGACCCGGCCGCGCATCTCGTCGGGGGTCTCGAGCTGCACGAAGGCGCCGCGGATGACCATGCTGACCATGTCCGCGGCGCCGAGTACCACCAGCACGCCGAGGGACAGCCAGAACGATTTCGACAGGCCGAAGGCGATGGTTGCCAGGCCGAAGATGCCCACGGAGAGGAACATGATCCGCCCGACGTTGCGTTCGATGCTGAAGTGCGCCAGCCAGAACGACATTGCCAGGGCGCCCACCGCTGGAGCCGAGCGCAGCAGGCCGAGGCCCCAGGGCCCGGTGAGCAGGATGTCCTTGGCGAACACCGGGAGCAGGGCGGTGGCGCCGCCGAGGAGCACGGCGAACAGATCGAGGGAGATCGCCCCGAAGATGTCCGGTCGGCTGCGGATGAAACGGATGCCGGCGAGCAGCGAGTCGAGGGTGGCCTTGCCCTGGGTGAGCGGCTGGTTGCGTACCGGCAGGCTGAGCGTCAGGACGCACGCGAGGACGTAGAGAGTCGCGGTCGGCACGTAGACCCAGGAGGCACCGAACGCATAGAGCAGGCCGCCGAGGGCCGGGGCGGCAATGGTCGCCGCCTGCATCGCCGAAGCCGAAGCGGCCACCGCGCGCGGGAACAGCCCGGCCGGTACCAGGTTCGGCAGCAGCGCCTGGGTGGTCGGCATTTCGAAGGCGCGGGCGGTACCGAGGGCGAAGGCGAGGACGAAGATCATGTTGCGGGTGATCTCTCCCGAAGCCGCGCCGAGCACCAGTGCCACCGCCACCAGGGCCTGGCCGGCCTGGCAGAGGGCGGCGATCCTGCGTCGGTCGTAGCGGTCGGCAACATGCCCGGTGTGGAGCATGAACAGTACCCGCGGGAGGAATTCGACCAGGCCTACCAGGCCCAGGTCGAGGACATTGCCGGTCAGTTCGTAGATGTGCCAGCCGATGGCCACGGTGAGCATCTGGAAGCCGCTGGCGGTGCAGACGCGGGCCAGCCAGAAGGCGAGGAAGGGACGATGGCGGAGCAGGGAGCTGGGTTGGCTGGACATGCTGGGGTCGGGCGTTTCGAGAGGAGGGCGGAGAGTAACATGTGGTTACCTCTTGGCTGTTGCCATTGCCGAAATCGAAGATTCAGAGAAGCGCACGAAAAGGTTGGAGCCGGCCTGGCAGGCGACCAAAGTCGAGTGTCCATGGGGCCTTCCAGCGGTAGACGGGACTTTTCCTCGGGTGCGACTTGTCGCTAAAATTAACTCCTGAGTCAGGTTTTTCCGCCTGCGTGCTCCACCTCGTCCGTCCGGACGAGCTGTTCAAGCCTGAATAACGACATGGGTGGGAACCGTACCACCCAGAGGAACTTGCATGTCCAACCGTGATATATCCCGGCGCGCCTTTCTCCAGGGCGGGTTGATCGCCGGCGTGGGTGTCACCCTGGCGCCGCTCGGCAGCCAGGCGTTCGCTGCCTTGTTCGAGAACCAGGTGACCGTTTCCGCCCAGCGCTGGATGGCGGGCAACGGTCAGGTCCGTTTCCGTAACGACGCCTTGTCCAAGGTCTGCGGCAACAAGGTGTTCGCCCGCGATATCCGCGCCAGGGACATGCCCGGCTGGCCGCAGCAGCAAGGCCACGCCATGTTGCTGAAGACCGTTCGCGCCGACCGCATCTACGAAGGCCACGACCTTTCCTGGCTGGGCGCCGAGTTGCAGCCGGACCGTATCGTCACCGCCGCCGACCTGGAGAAGGACGGCATCGTCTTCCCCGAGGCGCATTCGCCCGATCCGCTCCTGCCGCCGGGCAAGGTGCCGATGTTCATCGGCCATCCGGTGGCGATCCTGATCTGGAACGACTTCGAGCGCTTCCGCCGGGCCAAGCTCAAGCTCAAGTTCAACGACAAGGCGATCCGCTATGGCGCCCAGGCCCCGCTGTACCAGGGCGATCCCTACGGCAGCTATCGCTTCGTCCGGGTCGGCGGCAAGACGCCCTACGAGGACGACGAGTTCTCCAGCCTGAAGGACTCGATGCTGTTCCCCACCATCCTCAACCGCAAACCGGTATGGACCCGCGAGCCGAAGCTGCACGGCGACCTCACCGAGCAGGGGCTGTTCCATGCCAAGCGCATGGCCGAGCAACTGGAAAACCCGCCGCAGGACTGGCTGGTCTTCGACGAGCGCTACAAGACCCCATCGATCGAGCCGGCGGCATTGGAGCCGGACAACGGCAACGGCTGGTACGACGCGGCGAGCAAGACCTTGCACTTCGTGGTCGCCACCCAGTGCCCGTTCGAAGTCGCCTACGAAAGCGTGCACATGATCAAGCCGTCGCGCTTCGCCCTGGAGAAGCTCAACATCCATCCGGGCTATACCGTCGGCTACGGCTCCAAGGACAACAACATCTTCGTCTTCTATGCCGCGCTCGCCGCGCTGTATGGCGAGGGTGTGCCGGTGCGCCTGGCCAACGACCGCTACGAGCAGTTCCAGAGCGGCATCAAGCGCCACCCGTTCGACATCCGCTACCAACTGGCGGTAGACAGGAACGACCTCGGCTTCCGCATCTTCCGCGCCGACATGAGCGCCGACGGCGGCGGGCGCGCCAACTACAGCGCCTCGGTGGCGGCGGTGGGCGCCACCGCCGCGCAGTCGATCTACTACATGCCGCAGAACGACCTGGCGGTCACCGCCTATCATTCGCGCGGCGTGGAGGCCGGCTCGATGCGCGGCTACGGTACCCTGCAGACCATGGCCGCGACCGAGATGATGGTCGACGAGATCGCTGGCCGGCTGGGCGTCGACGCCATCGACCTGCGTCGTCGCAACGCCCTGCGCTCGGGCATGAAGAACACCCAGGGCGCGGTCCCGGCCGGTGCCCTGCGCCTGCACGAGATCCTCGACAAGGCCGCTGCCCACGAGGTCTGGAAGGACCGCGACGCACGCAAGAAGCGCTTCGACGCGGAAGACCCGGACAACTGGTATGGGGTCGGCTTCGCCATTTGCCAGAAGGACTTCGGCACCGGCGCCGAGGCGCCGATGGCGAGCATCGAGTTCAGCGCCGACGGGCGCATCAGCCTGCGCCACATCGGCACCGAGATCGGTACCGGGATGTCCACCTCGCAGGCCTTCGTGGTCGGCGACTTCCTCGGCCGTCCGGCGGACGAGGTGAAGACCGCCGAGACCGAATGGCCCGAGCTGCGGCTCACCACCAAGGGCAATCCCTACCTGATGAGCCAGGCCGAGCAGGACGCCGCGCTACGCGATCCGCGCTGGGTCGGCAAGCTGGCCTCGCCGTCGTCGGCGACCAACTCGGCGTTCTATTTCAGCCACGCCACCCGCGAAGCCGCGCGCGTGCTGTTCAACCACGGCCTGTGGCCGGCGGCCCTGGAGCTGTGGCGCAGCGGTCCGTTCGGCGGCCAGGCCAATCCCTATGTGGTGCGCCGCGAAAACGCGGTATGGGTCGACGGCCAGTTGACCGGCAACGGCCTGGCGCCGATTCCCTTCACCGAGCTGGCGAAGAAGGCCCACGAGATGGGCCTGGTCACCGGCGTCAGCGTCCACGGCTTCAACCGCTGGAGCTGGGCCGAGGCGGACTTCGTCATCGATGGCGTGCGCGAGCGCCTGCCGCTCGACGCCATGGCGGTGAAGTACGGCGACGGCGCGCCGGGAGTGAAGAAGGCGATGATGAACAGCGCCGGCTTCCACCTGCTCGACCGGCAGAATCCGGCTTATCCGGCGACCCAGCTGAACAACGCGATGGTCACCTACTACAGTCCGGTGGCGACCCTGGTCGAGCTGAAGGTGAACAAGGGCAGCGGCGAGGTGCAGGTGCTCGACCACCATTCCTGGATCGAGTGCGGCCGGGTGCTGGTGCCGGAGCTGGTCAAGGGCCAGCTGGAGGGCGGCATCGCCATGGGTATCGGCCATGCGCTGCTGGAGGAAATGCCGCTCTACGAGGGCGGCCCCGCGGAAGGGGACTGGAACTTCAACCGCTACCGGTTGCCGCGGGCGAAGGACGTGGCGGTGTGGAGCCAGACGGCGGAGATCCTCCCGCCGCTGTCGCCGACCGACCCGGCCAAGGGCATCGCCGAGGTGGTGATGATCCCGGTGGTCGGCGCCATCGCCAACGCCGTGGCGCACGCCACCGGCAAGCGCGTCCGCGACCTGCCCATCACTCCCGCCCGCATCAAGGAGGCCTTCCATGGCTAACCGCAAGCTCCAGATGACCCTCAACGGTCAAGCCGTCGGTCCGGTGGAGGTCGCCGAAGACCTGCCGATGATCGACTACCTGCACGAATACCAGAACCTCACCGGCTCGCGCCTGGGCTGTGGCCAGGGCATCTGCCATGCCTGCGTGGTGATCGTCGACAATCCGGACGGCACCAGCGAGGAAGTGCGCACCTGCATCACCGGCGCGCACTACTTCGACGGCAAGAAGGTTCGCACCATCGAGGGCCATGCCCAGCGCGACGAGAATGGCGACATCCGCGAGCTGAACCCGATCCAGCAGAAGTTCGTCGACCAGTTCGCCTTCCAGTGCAGCTATTGCGCGCCGGGCTTCGTCAACGCCGCCACCGTGCTGGTGGAAAAAGCCCAGCGCCAGCCGATCAAGCGCAGCGAGCTGGAGCAGGCGATCGAGGACAGCCTCGGCCATCACATCTGCCGGTGCACCGGCTACGTGCGCTACTACAGCGCCACCCGCGACGTGCTCGACGAACTCGGCCTGGTCAAGGAGGCTTGAGGATGAAGCGCACCCTTTCCGGCCTCGCCCTGGCGCTGGCCGCGCTGTCGCCGTTCCTGGCCTCCGCCGCCGGCGCCGACGCGGCGCTGGTCAAGCGCGGCGAATACCTCGCCCGCGCCGCCGACTGCATGGCCTGCCATACTGCCGAGGGCGGCGCGCCGTTCGCCGGCGGGCTGCCGATCCAGTCGCCGTTCGGCACCATCTACGGCACCAACATCACCCCGGACAAGGAACACGGCATCGGCGCCTACAGCGCCGACGAGTTCTTCGCCGCTCTTACCGAGGGCAAGCGCAAGGACGGCGCCTACCTCTATCCGGCGATGCCCTACACCTCCTATCACCTGATCGAGCGCGAGGATGCCGACGCCATCTACGCCTACCTGATGGCCCAGGAGCCGATCGCCCGGCCGGCGCCGCAGACCAGCCTGAGCTTCCCGTTCAACGTGCGCATGGGCCTGGCCGGCTGGAACCTGCTCTACGGCAAGAGCGTGCGCTTGCAGCCGGAGGAAGGGCGCAGCGAGGCCTGGAAGCGCGGGCAGTACATGGTCGAGGTGCTCGGCCACTGCGGCGAGTGCCATACCCCGCGCAACCTGGCCGGCGCCCTGGAGCAGGACAAGCGCCTGAGCGGCGGCCTGCTCAACGGCTACCTGGCGCCCAGCCTGCTGCCCGGCGACCTTGCCGCGCGCGGTTGGACCCAGCCGGACCTGGCGAGCTTCCTCAAGCACGGCATGAGCGCCCAGGGCAGCATGTTCAACGAGATGTTCCCGGTGGTGCACCACAGCACCCAGCACCTCGACGACAGCGACCTGGCAGCCATGGCCACCTACCTGCTCGGCGACCAGCCGCCGCCGGCCAAGGTGGTCCAGGCGCTGCCCGAGGCGCAGCTGAACGACAGCGGCAAGCGCGGTCGCCAGCAGTACCTCAACGTCTGCGCCGGCTGCCACGGCGGCGAAGGCGAGGGCAAGCCGCATATCGCGGTGGCGATGAACGGCAACACTACCCTGCGCCTGCAAGACCCGCGTAATCTGTTGCGAGTGATCGAAGACGGCATCGTCGAACAGCAGTTCACCGGCTTCGAACGCATGCAACCGATGCCCGGTTTCGCCGGGAAACTCGACGACGAGCAACTCACGGACCTGCTCAACTACCTGCGCCAGACCTGGGGCGGATTGCCCGGTGACCTCGGTCCCCAACAGGTCGCGCAATTGAAGATGGAGAGCGCTTCGGCGCATACCGTCAAGGTGAAGTGAATCGTGCAACACCTCGATCTACAGGTGGTCCGCAAGGCGCTGAAGTGGTCCGTGGGCGGCGAACGGGTGTGGTTCTGTACCGTGCTCACGACCTACGGCTCGGCGCCCCGCGCGCCGGGATCGCTGCTGGCGGTGAACGCCAGCGGTGAATGGATCGGCTCGCTGTCCGGCGGCTGCGTCGAGGATGATTTCCTCGAGCGGGTCGCCGCCGGCGGTTTCCCCGATCCCGCGGTGATCGTGCGCTACGGCGAGGGCGACGACCCGAACTCGAACATCCGCCTGCCCTGCGGCGGCATCCTCGACGTACTGGTGGAAAACCTGGCGCCGGACTGCGATGTCCAGGCCCATCTGCGCGAGCTGGAGTCGGCGTTGCTTGGTCAGCGCCGCCTGCTGCGCGAGGTCGAGCTGGGCAGCGGCGCGCGCAGCCTGCGCGACGATTCCAGCCACGGCCCTCGGGCTGAACGCGACGGCGAGTGCGTGCGCTTGCGCGTCGGCGCTGCCCAGCGCCTGCTGCTGGCCGGCTATTCCAGCGTCGCCCATGCCTGCGCCGAGTTCGGCAAGGGCCTGGGCTTCGAGGTGATCCTCTGCGACCCGCGCGAAGAAGCCTTGCGCGGCGTGGTGCTGGAGGGCATCGAGATCCGTCGCGAGCTGCCCTCGCTGTTCATCGCCGACGGCGGTTGCCACGCCGATACGGCGGTGGTGGCGTTGACCCACGATCCGAAGATCGACGACCTGGCGATGCTCGAGGCGGTGCGTACCGAAGCCTTCTATATCGGCGTGATGGGATCGCGGGCGACCTCGGAGAAACGCTTCGAGCGCCTGCGGCGCATCGGCGGCCTGGGCGATGCCGAACTGGCGCGGATCCACGCGCCGATCGGCCTCAACCTCGGCAGCAAGACGCCGGCGGAAATCGCCCTGGCGGTGCTGGCGGACATTCTTCGCATCCGCAACGGCATTCCCCGCGAGCGGCTCTGATGGTCGCCGCCGACGAGGTGCTGTGCCTGGTCCTGGCGGCCGGGCAGGGGCGCCGCTTCGGCAGCGACAAGCGCCTGGCGCGCCTGGCTGATGGCACGACCCTGCTGGCGGCCAGCGTGGCGCGGGCGCGCGAGGCGTTCGCCGAGGTGCGGGTGGTGGTGCGTGCCGGAGACACCCCGGCGAGCCTGGGCCTGCCGGCGCAGCAGCGGCTTGTCCACAGCCTCGATGCATCGTTGGGCATGGGCCACAGCCTGGCCGCCGGCGTCGCGGCGGCGAGGAACAGCACGGCCCGGGCCATCGCCGTCCTGCTCGGCGACATGCCCTGGATCGCCGCCGATACCCTCGAGCGTCTGGCCGCGATGGCCACTCCCGAAGCCATCGTGTTTCCCCTGTACGACGGTCAGCGCGGCCATCCGGTGCTGTTCGGCCGCGCTTTCTGGGACGCGCTTGCGCAACTGGACGGCGACCAGGGCGCGCGCCGTGTGCTGCAGGCCCATCGTCCGGCCTGGTGCGAGGTGCCGTGCGACGATCCGGGCGTACTCCGCGACGTGGACACCCCGGCGGCGCTCGGCTGACTATTTTCCCGCTTTCAGGATCACGAACTTCGGATTCGCCGCGACCTGCTCGACCCCGCGGAACAGCCGCTTGAGCTTGGCGTGGTAGCCCAGGTGGCGGTTGCCGACGATCCACAGTTCGCCGCCCGCCGCCAGGGCATCGCGAGCCTGGAGAAACATGCGCCAGGCGAGGAAGTCGCCGACCACCTGCTGCTGGTGGAACGGCGGGTTGCACAGGACCAGGTCCAGCGAGCCCGCCGCCTGGCCGGCCAGGCCATCGTCGGCGCGGAACGTCGCCGGCCGCTCGCCCAGCGCCGCTCGCCAGTTTTCCCGCGCCGACTGCACGGCCATGTACGACTCATCCACCAGGGTCAGCTCGGCCTGCGGGTTGAGCAGCGCGTAGGCGATGCCGAGCACCCCGTTGCCGCAGCCCAGGTCGGCGGCGCGTAGCGCGCCGAGGCTGCGTGGCAGGTGCGGGAGGAAGGCGCGGGTGCCGATGTCGAGACCCTCCCGGCAGAATACGTTGGCGTGGTTGAGCAGCGTCAGCGGCGGCTGCTCCAGGCGATAGCGGGTCGGATAGGGCGAGCGCGGTTGCGGGCGCTCCGCTGCCTCGGCGATCAGCAGGCGGGCCTTCTTCACCGCCAGCGAAGCGTGCATCGGGCCGATGTAGCGTTCCAGCAGGTCGCCGGCGGCGCGCGGCAAGTGCTTGACCATCCCCGCGGCGACGACCTGCGCGCCCGGTGCCAGTTGGCCGTGCAGGCGGATCAGTTGCTCCTCCAGCAACGCGAGGGTCTTCGGCACCTTGACCAGTACGTGATCGAAGGGCCCCACGGCGGTTTCGCTGGCCGGGACGAAGCGCACCGAGCCCAGGTCGAGGCCGTTGCGCGCGAGGTTCTTGCGCAGGGCGAGGAAGCCCAGGTGCGAATCGCCGCTGCTGGTGACCTGGACGTGCGGCGCCAGGCTCGCGGCGAGGGCGCCGAAGGCGTCGTTGAGGACCAGCACCCGGCATTGCGCCGTCACGCCCCGTTCGTGCAACTGGTTGAGCAGGTATTCGTCGGCGGCGTCGAACGCCTGGAGGGGCTCGCCGTCCTGCTCGGGCTGGCGGACCAGGTCGAGCTGGGCGAAGGGGGTGGCGAATAGAGGCATCGGGTTCCCGGCGGGGCGAATCCCGCTCGTCAATTAACAATCTGTCGAAACTGAGAGCTGGTTGGAGTTCTCCAGCTTGTGCGGCACACGGATATGCCGAAAAATTCTTTACCCGGCTCTGGTTAGTCGTTTCCTTACCGACGAGTCATCCAGCCGGGCACGCCAATAATAACCGGGCTAGGGCTTCGATAGCGCCTGTCATGACCCGGTAGCGCCTGGACGGGCGCCTTCGCCACTTCGAGCGGTGACCGTCACCCAACCCGTTTCCCGAACGAGACCCGTGCGAGCCGTCGCGGGGCTCGTCGTTGCCATCGCACAGGTACATCGATGTTCAAGCCGTTTGTCGGTGTGGCGTTCGCCGCACTGTTCGCCGTTTCCGCCGTCGCCCATGCCGAGGACGCCGGCCCGATCGTGATCAAGTTCTCCCATGTGGTCTCCGACGACACGCCCAAGGGCAAGGGGGCGCTGTTGTTCAAGAAGCTTGCCGAGGAGCGTCTGCCGGGCAAGGTCAAGGTCGAGGTCTACCCCAACTCGACGCTGTTCGGCGACGCCGACGAGATCGAGGCCCTGCGCGCCAACAAGGTGCAGATGCTGGCCACCTCGCTGTCCAAGTTCGAGCCCTATACCAAGCAACTCCAGGTGTTCGACCTGCCGTTCCTGTTCGATGACCTGGAGGCCCTGAAGCGTTTCCAGAAGCGCGACAAGAGCCGCGAACTGCTGCGCTCCATGGCCAAGCACGGTATCTATGGCCTGGCCTACTGGAACAACGGCATGAAGCAGCTTTCCGCCACTCGCGAGCTGCACCGGCCGGACGATGCCAAGGGCCTGGTCTTCCGTATCCAGCCGTCGTCGGTGCTGGAAGCGCAGTTCGCCATGCTCGGCGCCACCGCCAAGCAGTTGTCCTACGCCGAGACCCTCAAGGCCATGCAGGCCGGCAGCGTGCAGGGCACCGAGAACACCTGGTCGAACCTCGCCGGACAGAAGATCGACAGCGTGCAGCCGTACATCACCGAGACCAATCACGGCGCGCTCAGCTACATGCTGATCACCAGTTCGGCGTTCTGGACCGGCATTCCCTACCAGACCCGCACCGAACTGGAGAGCATCGTCGACGAGGTCACCCTGGTGGTGAACAAGGAAGCCGAAGCGCTCAACCAGAAGGAGCGCGAGCACCTGCTGGCAGCCGGCAAGAGCCGCCTGGTCAGCCTCAGCGCGGAAGAGCACGAGGCCTGGCGCAACGCCATGAAGCCGCTGTGGAAGAACTACGAGGCGCAGATCGGTAGTGACGTGTTGCGCGCGGCCCAGGTGGTCAACCGCAAGCGCTGATCGGCCGCTGGCTATTCCCGTCAGCGGGGATAGCCACAAGCCTTGCGGGTGTTTCTGCCGGGTGCTTTGCGGGACACTAGGGGAGTATCGGTATCCGGAGCGGACCATGACCGCCAGCGAAGAGAAATTCACCCGCCAGACGCTGCTCGACGTGCAGCCTCTGACTCCCAACCTGTTCACCCTGCGTACCAGCCGCGACGCGGGATTCCGGTTCCGCGCCGGGCAATTCGCCCGGCTCGGCGTGTACAAGCCCAGCGGCAGTATCGTCTGGCGCGCCTACTCGATGGTTTCGGCGCCTCATGACGAATTCCTCGACTTCTTTTCCATCGTCGTCCCGGACGGCGAGTTCACCAGCGAACTCAGCCGCCTGCGCGAGGGCGACCAGTTGCTGGTCGATCGCCAGGCCTTCGGCTTCCTCACCCTCGACCGCTTCGTGGATGGTCGTGACCTTTGGCTGCTGGCCACCGGTACCGGTGTGGCGCCGTTCGTCTCGATCCTGCAGGACTTCGAAGTCTGGGAGCGCTTCGAAAGCATCAAGCTGGTCTACAGCGTGCGTGAGAGCAAGGAGCTGGCCTACCGCGAGCTGATCGCCGGCCTCGCCGAGCGCGAATACCTGGCCGAGCATGCCCACAAGCTGCAGTTCATTCCGGTGGTGACCCGCGAGCAGGTACCCGGTTGCCTGAACGGACGTATCACCACGCTGATCGAGAACGGCGATCTGGAGCGTGCCGCCGACCTGGAACTGACCCCGGAGCATTCGCGGGTGATGCTCTGCGGCAACCCGCAGATGATCGAGGACACCCGCGCCGTGCTGAAGGCTCGCGGCATGAACCTCAGTCTGACGCGGCGCCCGGGGCAGGTGGCGGTGGAGAACTACTGGTAGGTGCGTGCCCGCGCAGTAGCGGCGGATAACGCTGCCGCCCGGCGTGTTGTCCGGCAATGAAAAAGGGCCCGTTCGGGCCCTTTTTCATTGTTCCGCCGACGCGATCACGACTTGTTCTGCTGGGCTTTCAGCAGATCGCGGATCTCGGTCAGCAGGGTTTCCTCGGCACTCGGCACTGGCGGTTCGGACGGCGCGACGGCTTCTTCGCGCTTGAGGCGGTTGATCGCCTTGACCCCCATGAAGATGGCGAAGGCCACGATGACGAAGTCGAGTACGGTCTGAATGAACTTGCCATAGGCCAGCACCACCGCCGGCACGTCGCCTTCGGCGGCCTTCAACGTTATCGCCAGGTCGGAGAAGTCGACTCCGCCGATCAGCAGTCCGATCGGCGGCATGATCACATCGCCCACGAAGGACGAGACGATCTTGCCGAAGGCCGCGCCGATGATGATACCGACAGCCATATCCACGACATTGCCCTTGACGGCAAAGGCTTTGAATTCACTCAGAAGACCCATGGGTTCACTCCCTGTATTTCGCTAATAGGTAAAGGCAGTCTAATGCAGCCTTCGGCAAGTTGCTCAGGCTGGAAGATTGGTGTTTTGGTTCCCCCGGCAACGCGAAAATTCGCAAGGCATACGTTTGCGTCGGGTCTTGTGGGGAGAAACGAAGTTTAGAGGAAAAACATTACACTCATGTCGATTTTCAGGAATTCGCCAAGAAAGAAGACAAAGCAACTTCGGCAACTTGGAACTGCGCCATGCAGATGCCGGAAGTTGAAGTTGGAGTGGCGAGGTTCTCCGACCTAACTTCGCAGGCAAATAACGAAGGTGAACTCGTTTACCGGCGAGCGAACTGGGAGTGCCTGGTGCACCAGCGCGGGCTTTCTTCGGCTGGCGGTCTTTTTTATTTCTTTTTGCGATTCATGGGCGCATTGATATTCCTAATCGGCGCGGTGAGGTTTTTCAATTTAGCGTCGCCGGCGGCGCTCCTTACCTTGGTCGGGCGCAACAAGACGCCTGACAAGCCATTAGGAGCTCTTCCATGAACCCTTCCCTGAACGCCTTCCGTCCCGGCCGCCTGCTGGTGGCGGCAAGCCTGACCGCCAGCCTCCTGTCGCTGTCCGTGCAGGCCGCGACCCTGACCCGTGACAACGGTGCGCCAGTGGGCGACAACCAGAACTCGCAGACCGCCGGGCCCAACGGTTCGGTGCTGCTGCAGGACGTGCAACTGCTGCAGAAGCTGCAACGTTTCGACCGCGAGCGTATTCCCGAACGCGTGGTGCATGCCCGCGGCACCGGCGCCCATGGCGAGTTCGTCGCCAGTGCCGATATCAGCGACCTGAGCATGGCCAAGGTCTTCCGCAAGGGCGAGAAGACCCCGGTATTCGTGCGCTTCTCCGCGGTGGTGCACGGCAACCACTCCCCGGAAACCCTGCGCGATCCGCGCGGTTTCGCCACCAAGTTCTATACCGCAGACGGCAATTGGGACCTGGTGGGCAACAACTTCCCGACCTTCTTCATCCGCGATGCGATCAAGTTCCCGGACATGGTCCATGCCTTCAAGCCGGACCCGCGCAGCAACCTCGACGACGACTCGCGACGCTTCGATTTCTTCTCCCACGTGCCGGAGGCGACCCGCACCCTGACCCTGCTGTATTCCAACGAGGGCACCCCGGCCAGCTACCGGGAAATGGACGGCAACAGCGTGCATGCCTACAAGCTGGTCAACGCCAGGGGCGAAGTGCACTACGTGAAGTTCCACTGGAAGAGCCTGCAGGGCCAGAAGAACCTCGATCCGAAACAGGTGGCGGAAGTCCAGGGGCGCGACTACAGCCACATGACCAATGACCTGGTGAGCGCGATCCGGAAGGGCGACTTCCCGAAATGGGACCTGTACATCCAGGTGCTCAAGCCCGAGGACCTGGCGAAATTCGACTTCGACCCGCTGGACGCGACCAAGATCTGGCCGGGCATTCCCGAGCGCAAGATCGGCCAGATGGTGCTGAACCGCAACGTCGACAACTTCTTCCAGGAAACCGAACAGGTCGCCATGGCGCCGTCGAACCTGGTGCCGGGCATCGAGCCCTCCGAGGATCGCCTGCTCCAGGGACGGCTGTTCGCCTACGCCGATACCCAGATGTACCGGGTCGGCGCCAACGGCCTGGGCCTGCCGGTCAACCGCCCGCGCAGCGAGGTCAATACCGTCAACCAGGACGGCGCGCTGAACGCCGGACACAGTACCAGCGGGGTGAACTACCAGCCGAGCCGGCTCGATCCGCGCGAGGAGCAGGCCAGCGCCCGCTACGTGCGGACCCCGCTGAGCGGCACCACCCAGCAGGCGAAGATCCAGCGCGAGCAGAACTTCAAGCAGACCGGCGAGCTGTTCCGCTCCTACGGCAAGAAGGACCAGGCCGACCTGATCGCCAGTCTCGGCGGGGCGTTGGCGATCACCGACGACGAGAGCAAGTACATCATGCTTTCCTACTTCTACAAGGCTGACAGCGACTACGGCACGGGCCTGGCCAAGGTGGCCGGGGCCGATCTGCAGCGCGTCCGGCAACTGGCGGCGAAGCTCCAGGATTGATCGCAACCGGGGCGGCCATCCAGGCCGCCCTTCCTCTATCGGTTTGGTGGGAGATGACGACGATGCGAGGTTGGATTCTGGCAGGCTTGCTGCTCGCGGCGCTGGCCGCGCAAGCTGGCGAGGTGCATGGGGTCGAGGTCGAAGCGCGGTTGCGCGACTACTTCTTCGATGCCGCCCGACGCGGTGACCAGGCCATGCTGAAGGAGTTTGTCGAGGCCGGCTTCGACCTCGATGTGCAGGATGCCAAGGGCTATACCGGGCTGATCCTGGCCGCCTACCACGGCCATGGCGGAGCGGTGGAACAATTGCTGGAGGCCGGTGCCGACCCCTGCGTCCAGGATGCGCGCGGCAACACCGCCCTGATGGGCGCCATCTTCAAGGGCGAGGTCCGCATCGCCCGGCGCCTGATCGGCGCGCAATGCAGCCCCGACCAGCGCAACGGCGCAGGGCAGACCGCGGCCATGTACGCGGCGCTGTTCGAGCGCGAGGAGCTGCTCCAGGCGCTGTCGGCGCGCGGTGCCGACCTTGGCGCCCGCGATGCGCTGGGCAACAGCGTGGAAAGCCTGCGACGCGGCGAACTGAACGGCACTGCGGCGGCGAGGTGATCGGGGGCAATGTTCGGAGGAGGCCTGCTGGGCTAGTCTGGAGGTGTCGTATACAACGTCAGAGGAGGTCCGTCATGCCGCTCGAGCAACATCCGCTTTCCCGGGAGTTTCCGGATTTTCATGCCGAACTGAAGCAACTTCATGGCAACGACGCCCACTTCACTCGCCTGGCGGCGGACTATGAGAGCCTCGACAAGCGCATCTATGAGGTCGAGGGCGGTCGCGAACCCCTCGACGACCTGGCGCTGCAGGGGTTGAAGCAGCAACGGGTGCAACTCAAGGACGAAATTGCCGAGAGGCTGAGGAAGGCCAACGGAAAAGGCCATTGATTCATTCACGACAACGGCATGAAAAAGGGCGCCTCCGGCGCCCTTTTTCATGTGGGCATGCTCAGAAGGCGCCGCCGAAACGGAAACTCTGTCCGACCGCGACGAAACCCAGGCCCACCAGGGTGATCGCGGCGATGTGCCAGCCCAGCTTCGGCAGGCTCTCGGCGTCCAGGTTCGGGATCAGGCGCAGGCGCGCATGCACGCCCAGGGCGGCGGTCGCCGCCAGGAGCAGCAGCTTGAGCTGCAGGGCACGGGCCACCGACGTGGCGCCGAACCAGTGGTCGAACGGCAGCCACAGGCTGGCCAGCCACAGGCCGCTGACCACCTGCAGCAGCAGGGCGGGGATGCCGATCCGCTCGTAGACCTGCTCGAAGGCGCGGATCGCCTGGGGATCGCGGCGGCGCAGGGCGCCGGGGAGGATGCCGAGGGCCAGGACCAGGTGGCCGCCGACCCAGATCGCGGCACCCAGCAGGTGCAGGAACAGCAGTGTGCGCATGGAAGTCTCCTTGTCCGGCCATCAGTGTCGCGCGAAGCGCGGTCGATCGAGGCTGATCGGAATCAAGCCAGCGGCTATCATCTGCGCTTTGCCCGCGAGAGGAGTTCCCATGGCCAAGGCCAAGCGCATGTACGGCTGCACCGAGTGTGGCGCGACCTTCCCGAAATGGGCTGGCCAGTGCGCGGACTGCGGGGCCTGGAACACCCTGGTGGAGACCGTCGTCGAGGCCGCGCCGAGCGGCTCCGGCCGCGGCGGCTGGGCCGGCCAGCAGGCCAACCTGAAGACCCTGGCGGAGGTCAGCGTCGAGGAAATGCCGCGCTTCACGACCGGCTCCACCGAACTGGATCGGGTTCTCGGCGGCGGCCTGGTGGACGGTTCGGTGGTGCTGATCGGCGGCGATCCCGGCATCGGCAAGTCGACCATTCTCCTGCAGACCCTTTGCAACCTGGCCAGCCGCGTCCCGGCGCTGTACGTCACCGGCGAGGAATCCCAGCAGCAGGTGGCGATGCGCGCGCGGCGCCTGTCGTTGCCGGAAGACAAGCTCAAGGTGATGACCGAGACCAGCATCGAAACCATCATCGCCACCGCGCGCCAGGAGCAGCCGCGGGTGATGGTGATCGACTCGATCCAGACCATCTTCACCGAGCAGTTGCAATCGGCGCCGGGCGGCGTCGCCCAGGTCCGCGAGAGCGCCGCGATGCTGGTGCGCTATGCCAAGCAGAGCGGCACGGCGATCTTTCTGGTCGGCCACGTGACCAAGGAAGGCGCCCTGGCCGGCCCGCGGGTGCTCGAACACATGGTCGACACCGTACTGTATTTCGAGGGCGAATCAGACGGCCGCCTGCGCCTGCTGCGGGCGGTGAAGAACCGCTTCGGCGCGGTCAACGAACTGGGAGTGTTCGGCATGACCGACAAAGGCCTGAAGGAAGTGAGCAACCCTTCGGCGATCTTCCTCACGCGGGCCCAGGAAGCGGTGCCCGGCAGCGTGGTGATGGCCACCTGGGAAGGCTCGCGGCCGATGCTGGTGGAGGTCCAGGCGCTGGTCGACACCAGTCACCTGGCGAATCCGCGGCGGGTGACCCTGGGCCTCGACCAGAACCGCCTGGCGATGCTGCTGGCGGTGCTGCACCGGCACGGCGGTATCCCGACCTACGACCAGGACGTGTTCCTCAACGTGGTGGGTGGGGTCAAGGTGCTGGAAACCGCCTCCGACCTGGCGTTGATGGCGGCGGTGATGTCCAGCCTGCGCAACCGCCCGCTGCCGCACGACCTGCTGGTGTTCGGCGAGGTCGGGCTGTCCGGCGAGGTGCGTCCGGTGCCGAGCGGCCAGGAGCGCCTGAAGGAAGCCGGCAAGCATGGTTTCAAGCGTGCCATCGTACCCCTCGGCAACGCGCCGAAGGAGGCGCCGGCGGGATTGCAGGTGATCGCCGTGACGCGCCTCGAGCAGGCCCTGGACGCCCTCTTCGAGTGACCCGCCTCAGTCGTCGTGGGCGCTGACCAGCAGGGCCAGCTCGCGCTCGAGGAGTTCCTCGTCGCCCAGGTTCAGTTCCACCAGGCGGCGCAGGTGGCTGATGGAGTCGAGGTCGATGTGCTGGCATTCGAAGCCGAGCAGGCCGTCGCGAGCCCAGGCCAGGCTGATCTCCATGCGGATCAGTACATCCAGGCCCAGGTACAGGCGGGCCTCGAAGGGCCGTTGCGGGTCGCCGTTCCAGTCCTGCGGCTGGCCGACCAGGATGCCGTGCAGGGAGACGTCGTGGAGCAAGACCTCCCAGCGCCGTTCGCCCTGGAGGATCTCGCTGTCGGCGTCGAAGGCGATCCGGTGGAAACGTCGACGTTCGTCGTGCTGGTCACTCATGTCGCGATCCCTCGGTGCGCGCTGCTGGATACCACTATAGCCAAGCCATGCCGGCGGGGAAGTGCGGAATTCGATCGGCGGTGCCGTCCGTCCCCGCCTGTGCGGCTGGATCGGCGGCATGTGTCCGAGTTTGACAGTTCGTCAAGTCTCGCCAAAGCTGCTAAAGCGTTTTTCTCCAAAATACAACTGCGGAGCGCAGACATGGACAAGCGACTTTTGAGCAAGGGGTTGGTTCTGGGGCTGCTGAGCCTGGGCAGCATGACGGCACACGCCGACGCGGCAGGCGGTAATGGCTGTGGTTGGGGCAACATGGTGTTCGAGGGCCAGCGCGGCCTGTTCCCGCACCTGCTGGCCACCACCACCAACGGTACCTCGGGCAACGCCACCTTCGGCATGACCTCCGGGACCAACGGTTGCAACACCAATGCACGCCTGGGCTATGGCGGCCGCTCGATCTTCGCCATGAACGGGATGCTCGACAACATCGCCGAGGACATGGCCAAGGGCCAGGGCGAAGCGCTCGACGCCTATGCCGTGCTGCTCGGCGTGGAAGCCAAGGACCGGGCGCACTTCGCCCAGGTCACCCAGCAGCATTTCGGCGAGATCTTCGCGAGCAAGGATGCGACGGGCGAACAGGTCCTGAGCAACACCCTGGCGGTGATGAGTCGCGACGGCACCCTGGCGCGCTACGCCAAGCAACCGGCCTGAGACTTCAGGCCCAGGAAAGAGCCCGCTACGGCGGGCTTTTTCGTGTGCGCGGCCTGCCCGCCGGAGGTTGCCGCCTTCGTTGCCACGGCAGACGAACGGCTTGGGCATGCGGCGTTTTCCCAGGGCGCTTCCTACGGAGAGGGCAAGGTCGCGCCGAAGCGTTTTCGCCTGGCCGGCCCTTGTCGGCCATGGACTTTTCCGGCGGATTCCTGCGACATTGCGCCTACCGCCATCGCGCGGTAACCGCTCTAGACTAAGGTCGTATGACCCCTGGTCGGTTCGCGGCTAGAATTTTCGCTGCAGAACTGCGCCCTCCATCTGTCGGAAGCCAAACACTATGAACAATAACAATAGCCTGCTACGTCACCTCGCCTGGCTGGTGGTGGCGATCGTGGGCGCCGCGGCCCTGGGCGTCGTCGCCCTGCGTCGTGGCGAAGCGATCAACGCCTTGTGGATCGTGGTGGCGGCGGTGGCCATCTACCTGGTCGCCTACCGTTACTACAGCCTGTTCATCGCCAGCAAGGTGATGCAACTGGACCCCAACCGCGCCACTCCCGCGGTACTCAACAACGATGGCCTGGACTACGTCCCGACCAACAAGCACATCCTCTTCGGCCACCACTTCGCCGCCATCGCCGGCGCCGGTCCGCTGGTCGGTCCGGTCCTTGCCGCGCAGATGGGCTACCTGCCCGGCACCCTCTGGCTGATCGCCGGCGTAGTCCTCGCCGGCGCGGTGCAGGACTTCATGGTCCTGTTCATCTCCAGCCGTCGCAACGGCCGCTCGCTGGGCGAGCTGGTGCGCGAGGAAATGGGCCAGGTGGCCGGGACCATCGCGCTGTTCGGCGCCTTCCTGATCATGATCATCATCCTCGCGGTGCTCGCGCTGATCGTGGTGAAGGCTCTGGCCGACAGCCCCTGGGGCATGTTCACCGTCCTCGCGACCATTCCCATCGCGCTGTTCATGGGCGTCTACATGCGCTTCATCCGCCCCGGCCGGATCGGCGAGATCTCGATCATCGGGGTGTTCCTCCTGCTCGGTTCGATCTGGCTCGGCGGGCAGGTCGCGGCCAGTCCGGAATGGGCGCCGCATTTCACCTTCAGTGGAATCCAGATCACCTGGATGCTGATCGGCTACGGCGCCGTCGCCTCGGTACTGCCGGTGTGGCTGCTGCTGGCGCCGCGCGACTACCTGTCGACCTTCCTCAAGATCGGCACCATCATCGGCCTGGCGATCGGCATCCTGATCGTCATGCCGGAACTGAAGATGCCGGCCCTGACCCAGTTCACCGACGGCACCGGCCCGGTCTGGAAAGGCAGCCTGTTCCCGTTCCTGTTCATCACCATCGCCTGCGGCGCGGTGTCCGGCTTCCACGCGCTGATCTCCTCGGGGACCACGCCGAAGCTGCTCAACCGCGAGCCCGACGCCCGCTACATCGGCTACGGCGGCATGCTGATGGAGTCCTTCGTGGCGATCATGGCGATGGTCGCCGCCTCGGTGATCGAGCCGGGCATCTACTTCGCCATGAACAGCCCGCCGGCGGTGGTCGGCGCCGACGTCAACGCGGTGGCCGCGACCGTCAGCAGCTGGGGCTTCGCCATCACGCCGGAGCAACTCACCCAGACCGCTCAGGACATCGGCGAGACCACCATCCTGGCCCGTGCCGGCGGCGCGCCGACCCTGGCGGTGGGGATCGCGCACATCCTCCACCAGGTGCTGCCGGGCGAGAACACCATGGCCTTCTGGTACCACTTCGCGATCCTCTTCGAGGCCTTGTTCATCCTCACCGCGGTGGACGCCGGCACCCGTGCCGGGCGCTTCATGCTGCAGGACCTGCTGGGCAACTTCGTGCCGGCGCTGAAGAAGACCGAGTCGTGGACCGCCAACATCATCGGCACCGGCGGCTGCGTGGCGCTGTGGGGCTGGCTGCTGTACCAGGGCGTGGTCGACCCGCTGGGCGGGATCAATACCCTGTGGCCGCTGTTCGGCATTTCCAACCAGATGCTCGCCGGCATCGCGCTGATGCTCGCCACTGTGGTCCTGATCAAGATGAAGCGCCAGCAGTATGTCTGGGTCACCATCCTGCCAGCGGCCTGGTTGCTGATCTGCACCACCACCGCGGGCCTGATCAAGATCTTCGACAGCAACCCGGCGGTCGGCTTCGTCGCTCTTGGCGAGAAGTACGCCACCGCGCTGGATGCCGGCCAGGTGCTGGCGCCGGCCAAGGATATCGGCCAGATGCAGCACGTGGTGCTGAACGCCTACATCAACGCCGGTCTGACCGTGCTGTTCCTGCTGGTGGTCTTCAGCGTACTGTTCTACGCCATCAAGGTCGGCATCGCGGCCTGGGGCAAGAGCGAGCGGACCGACAAGGAAACCCCGTTCGAGCCCATCCCCGACGCCTGACCGGCCGCGCTCCCCGGTTCGCCGGGGAGCCTTAACGAGGAACTCGCCATGTTCAACGACCTCAGCCGCATGGGCAAATACCTGGGCCAGGCCGCCCGGATGCTGGTCGGCATGCCCGACTACGACACCTATGTCGAACACATGCGCAACAAGCACCCGGACAAGCCGGTGATGACCTACGAGGAGTTCTTCCGCGAGCGCCAGGAGGCGCGCTACGGTGGCGGCAAGGGTCGGCCGATCCGCTGCTGCTGAATCCCCATCCTTCCGCGGGCCACGTCTGACGTGGCCCGCGTCTTTTCTGGAAGTTGCGCATGTCCGAAGTAGCCAACGACAACCACGCCCCGATCCCCGTCACCGTGCTCACCGGCTTCCTCGGCGCCGGCAAGACCACCCTGCTCAAGTACCTGCTGCAGGCCGAACACGGCATGAAGATCGCGGTGATCGAGAACGAGTACAGCGAGACGCCGATCGACGGCCAGTTGCTCGGCGTCGAGCCGGTGCAGGTGATGACGCTGTCCAATGGCTGCGTCTGCTGCTCGATCAACACCGACCTGGAAAAGGCCCTGTTCCTCCTGCTGGAGCGCCGCGACAACGGCGAAATCGACTTCGACCGCCTGGTGATCGAGTGCACCGGCCTGGCCGATCCGGCGCCGGTGGCGCAGACCTTCTTCGCCGACGAGGAACTCTGCCAGCGCTACGTGCTGGACGGCATCATCACCCTGGTGGACGCCGCCAACGCCGAGCGTCACCTGCAGGAAACCATCGCCCAGGCCCAGGTCGGCTTCGCCGACCGCATCCTGGTGAGCAAGACCGACCTGGTCGACGCCGCCACCTTCGAGGCCCTGGGCCAGCGCCTGCAACGGATCAACCGGAGGGCGCTGGTGCATGTGGTCGAGCACGGCCGCATCGACCTGGCGCACCTGCTCGACGTACGTGGCTTCAACCTCAACGCCGACCTCGGTCCTGGCATCGGCCTGCGCCCGCTGCGAGCGGTGGCAGCCAAGGACAGCCGCGATCGCATCGGCACCCTGGTACTGCGCAGCGACACGCCGCTCGATCTCGAAAGGCTGAGCGAGTTCATGGACGACCTGTTGCAGTGGCATGGCAATTCCCTGCTGCGCTACAAGGGCGTGCTGAACATCGCCGACGAGCCGCGTCGCCTGGTGTTCCAGGGCGTGCTGCGACTCTACGGCTTCGACTGGGATAGCGAGTGGCGGGACGACGAGGCGCGCGAGAGCGTGATCGTGTTCATCGGCGACAACCTGCCGGAGGACAGTATCCGCGAGGGCTTCGAACGCATCGTCGAAGGCCGCTGAGGCGCATCGACGCCAAAGGAGCGTGGAAATGGACAGGAACGCATTGATCGGCGCCTCCGTGGCGCGGACAAATCCTGGGTGCTGTTCGCCCAGGGCACTTGCGTGATCCTCACGCAGCCGGAGCCGGACCTCGCGGCCCAGGCGCGGGCATTGCTGGCCGAGTGGGGAGCGGTACAGGTCGGCACGCCGGCGGGCGACTTCGGTGTGATCACCCTGGACAACGGCCGCGGCTGGGTGGTGACCGGGCATCACCCGGACATCCTTACCTTCGTCCCTCGCGAGGAACTGGAGGAGGACGCCGGCGAGCTGCTCGTCGGCATGCACGGCCGCTCCCGGCGGGGCGAGGATGCCGAGGCCTTGGCGGTGATCCATGTCGAGGACCGGCGATAACGCTACCCGGCGCCTCCTCCCTCGGAGGAAATGAAAAAGCCCGGCATTTGCCGGGCTCTTTCGTCTTGCCTTGTCGCCTAGTTGCCGTAGACCGGGAACTTGGCGCAGATCGCCTTGACCTTCTCGCGTACGCCGTCGACCACGGACTCGTCGCCCATGTTCTCGAGGATGTCGCAGATCCAGCCGGCCAGCTCGCGGCACTCGGCTTCCTTGAAGCCGCGGGTGGTCACGGCCGGGGTACCGATGCGCAGGCCGGAGGTGACGAACGGCGAGCGCGGGTCGTTCGGGACCGAGTTCTTGTTCACGGTGATGAACGCGCGGCCGAGGGCGGCGTCGGCGTCTTTGCCGGTGATGTCCTGCTTGATCAGGGAGAGCAGGAACAGGTGGTTCTGGGTGCCGCCGGAAACCACGTCGAAACCGCGGTCGAGGAAGACCTGGGCCATGCTCTGGGCGTTCTTCAGGACCTGCTGCTGGTAGGTCTTGAACTCCGGCTGCAGGGCTTCCTTGAAGCACACCGCCTTGGCCGCGATCACGTGCTCCAGCGGACCGCCCTGGGCGCCGGGGAATACCGCGGAGTTGAGCTTCTTCTCGATCTCCTCGTTGGCGCGCGCCAGGATCAGGCCGCCGCGCGGGCCGCGCAGGGTCTTGTGGGTGGTGGTGGTGACCACGTCGGCGAAGGGGATCGGGTTCGGGTAGAGGCCGGCGGCGACCAGGCCGGCGACGTGGGCCATGTCGACGAACAGGTAGGCGCCGACCTTGTCGGCGATGGCGCGGAAGCGGGCGAAATCGAGGACCTGGGAATAGGCGGAGAAGCCGGCGACGATCATCTTCGGCTTGTGCTCCACGGCCAGGCGCTCGACTTCGTCGTAGTCGATCAGGCCATTGGCGTCGATGCCGTACTGCACGGCGTTGTACAGCTTGCCGGAGGAGGAGACGCTGGCGCCGTGGGTCAGGTGGCCGCCATGGGCCAGGCTCATGCCGAGGATGGTGTCGCCGGCCGACAGCAGGGCCAGGTAGACCGCGGCGTTGGCCTGGGAGCCGGCGTGCGGCTGGACGTTGGCGTAATCGGCGCCGAACAGTTGCTTGGCGCGGTCGATGGCCAGTTGCTCGACGATATCGACGTACTCGCAGCCGCCGTAGTAGCGCTTGTGCGGATAACCTTCGGCGTACTTGTTGGTCAGCACCGAACCCTGGGCTTCCATCACCGCCGGGCTGGTGTAGTTCTCGGAGGCGATCAGCTCGATGTGCTCTTCCTGGCGCTGGGCTTCCTGCTCCATCGCGGCAAAGAGTTCGGCATCGTAGCGGGCGAGGGTCAAATCACGGCTGAACATGGCGGTCCTCATAAGGATCGGTGCTGGGAAAAGGCGCGCATTCTAACCCATGCGGCGGGTGCTGGCACATGAAAGGCCATCATGTCGCGGATAAGCGGCGCTCAAGCGCGCCGCACGGCGGCTCAGCCCTCGTTGAACATGAACAGCACGTCGCTGGCGTAGAGCATGCCGAACTGCTCGGCGGGCATCGGCCGGCCGAACAGGTAGCCTTGCACCTCGTCGCAGCCGTGCTCGCGAAGGAAGTCCAGCTGGGCCTGGCTCTCCACGCCCTCGGCGATCACCATCAGGTTCAGGCTGTGGGCCATGGCAATGATCGCCCGGGCGATCTGTGCGTCCTGTTCGCCGTGGGGCAGGCCGTCGACGAAGCTGCGGTCGATCTTCAACACGTCGATGGGGAACTGCTTGAGGTAGTTCAGCGAGGAGTAGCCGGTGCCGAAGTCGTCCACCGCGATGGCCAGGCCGAGGCGCTTGAGCCCGGAGAGGATCTGCATGGCCTCGGCGACGTCACTCATCAGGATGCTTTCGGTCAGCTCCAGCTCCAGGCAGGCCGGCGGGATGCCTGTCTCGTAGAGGATCGCGGCGATCCGCTCGCCCAACTGGCCATCGGCGAACTGCCGTGCCGAGAGGTTCACCGAGACCTTCGGCACCCGCACCTTGGCCTTGTGCCAGCTGCGCAACTGCTTGCAGGCTTCCGCCAGCAGCCAGTCGCCGACCTGGGCCACCAGGCCGATCTCCTCCAGCACCGGAATGAACTCGCTCGGCGGAACCAGTCCGCGGCGCGGATGCTGCCAGCGCAGCAGGGCCTCGGCGCCAGTCAGGCGGCGGCCGTCGCCGGTGAACTGCGGCTGGTAGTGGAGGACGAACTCGCCCAGTTCCAGGGCGCGGCGCAGGTCGCTTTCCAGTTCCAGGCGCTCCAGGGCGCGAGCGTTCATCTCGGCCTGGTAGAACTGGAAGTTGTTCTTGCCCATCTCCTTGGCGTGGTACATCGCCGTGTCGGCGTTCTTCATCAGCAGGCTCAGTTCGGCGCCGTCCTGGGGCGACAAGGCCACGCCGATGCTGGCGGTGACGAAGAATTCACGGCCTTCCAGGGTGAACGGCCGGGCCAGACGGCCGAGGATCAGCTCGGCGACCTGGATCGCCCGTTTCAGGGCGATCTCGCGGTCGCCCTGGGAAGGCAGCAGCAGGGTGAATTCGTCGCCGCCCATGCGCGCCACGGTATCGTCCTGGCTGACGCAGGCGCTCAGGCGGGTCGCCACTTCCTGCAGCATGCGGTCGCCGGCGGCGTGGCCGAGGGAGTCGTTGATCGGCTTGAAGCGGTCGAGGTCGAGGAACATCAGCACCACCCACTGGCCGTTGCGCTCGGCCTGCTGCAGGGCGGTATGCAGACGGTCCTGGAACAGCGTGCGGTTGGGCAGGTGGGTGAGGGCGTCGTAGTAGGCCAGGCGGTGGATGCGCCGCTCGCTGGCCTTGCGCTCGCTGATGTCGCTGAAGAAGCAGACGAAGCTGACCAGGTCGCCTTCCTCGTCACGCACCGCGGTGATGCCGACCCAGGACGGATAGAGTTCGCCGGTCTTGCGCTTCTGCAGGATCTCGCCTTCCCAGCTGCCGCTGTGCTGCAGGCTGGCGAGCACGTGCTTGAGCTGGTTGGCTTCCTGGCGGTCGGCGGTGAGCAGGCGCGGCTGCTGGTCGAGCACGTCGGCCGGGCTGTAGCCGGTCAGGCGCGAGAAGGAATCGTTGACCTGGACGATGTAGCCGGCCGGGTCGGTGACCATGATCGCCGCCGTGGAGTGTTCGAATACCGTCGCCGCCATCCGCAGCTCGCGTTCGGCGCGGCGCTGCTGGCTGATGTCGCGGGCGATGCCGAGCAGGCCTTCGAAGCGGTCGTGCTCGTCCCACATCAGGACGATCCGCAGTTCGATGGGAATCTTGCGTCCGTCGGCGCGCAGGCAGTCGAGGGCGAACAGATGCTGGCCAGGGTTTTCCCGCAGCTCGGCGAGCTTCTGGCGGTCGCCGATGGCGTGCCGCACGCGGCGCAGCAGGCCGTTCAGGCGGCCGAGCTGGCGCGGGTTGGTGGCGGTCTGGTGGAGGCCGTTGAGCAGCGCCCATTCCGGGCTGTAGCCGAACACGTGCTGTACCGAGGGGCTGACGTAGCTGGCGTTGAGCTCGGCGTCGGTGGAGAAGATCACGTCGCTGATGTTTTCCGCCAGCATGCGGTAGCGTCGGCCGTTCTCGCGCAGCGCGTTGTTCGCCTCGACGGTGAAGGTGATGTCCTTGGCCACGCCGATCAGGCGCGCCACGCGACCGCTGCGGTCGCGGCTGAAGGCCTGCTCGCGGATGTCGAACCAGTGCCAGCGGCCGTCGCGGTGGCGCCAGCGCAACTGGCTGTCGAGCAGCAGGCCGTCGCCGACCACGTGCTGCAGGTTGCGGATGCGCCAGTAGTATTCCTGGTCGTCGGGGTGCAGCAGGGTTTCCCAGAAGTTCTCGCCCATCCGCGCCAGTTCTTCCTGGTTGTAGCCCAGTTGCTGGCCCAGGTGATGGTTGCTGAAGATCACCCGGCGCGCGTGCAGGTCGTGGATGTAGAGGGTATCGGGCACCGCCTGGACCGCGTCCGACCAGAACTTCTCGCGCTCGATCAGCGACAGTTCGACTTCCTTGCGACTGGTGACGTCGGACAGGCTGAGGGGCACCGCATGCCATTCGCCGGGGTTTTCCGGCAGGCGCAGTTGCAACCACAGGTGCCGCGGCGTGCTCTTGCCGCAGCGCAGCGTGGCTTCAAGTTCGAGTACCGGCCGGCGCTCGATGAGCGCCTCGATCACCTGCAGGCGCAGGCTGTCCGGTTGTAGCGGGCCGTGGTCGAGCAAGCGCTGCCAGGCCTGTTCGGTGGAATCGATCTGTAGCAGGCGGCGACTGACATCGTTGATCTCGGTGATGCGGATCCGCTCCAGCAGCGCCTGCTGCCGCCCGGGTTCGCCGGCGAGCCAGGCGCGCAGTGCGGCGCAGCTGTCCAAGCCTTGCTCCACCAGAGCCTGGCGCAGGGCGGAGAGGTCGAGCACGCAGAGGGCCACGCCGACCCCTTCGAAGATGTCCTGGTAGCGCCGCCGGGTTTCCTCCAGGACGCCGAGGGCGTGCTGTTCCTCGGTGACGTCGCGCAACACCCAGACCTGCCCGCCCTGGAGGATCTGCTCGCGGAGGGTCCAGGCCTGGTCGGCGAGCGCCGGATAGCTGGCCAGCGGATGGCGGCTGAGGGTGAACGTCCGCGGCTCGCCGCGCACCCGCAGCGGCAGCAGCTCGCTACGGGTCTCGCCGTCGCCACCGGCGTCCGTCAGCCAGCCTGGCTCGAGGTCTGGCAGCAGGCCCAGCAGGTGATGCTGGCGGGCCTGGGCCGAACTGATGCCGAAGAGGCGTTCGGCCTGGGGATTGAGGTAGCTGAGGCGGCCGTCGGCGCGGGTCACCAGCACCCGCTCGTCGATCGCCGCCAGTGCCGTGGCCGCCTGGCGCAGGCTGCGCTGCGAGGCCAGGGTCATGGCGCGCAGGCCTTGCTGCTCGCGGTGCAGGCGCAGCAGCATGTACACGGTGACGCCGACCAGCAGGAGGAAGATCGCCAGCTCGCCGCCGATTCCCGGCAGCAGGCCGAGCCGCACTCGCGTGCTGTCGTAGAGCCCGCGAAGCTGCCAGTCGCTGTTGCGCAGCGGTTCCACGCCGAGGGTCTGCATGTCGTCGAGCAGCGCCGTGCTCCCTGGGGTATGCCAGAGCACCCGCCCGGCGTATTGGTCTTCCAGGCGCCAGAGCAGGTTGCCGGTGGGCAGGTCGGGACTCCACTGGGCGAGGCTGTCGCTGGCCAGGTGCAACAGCCAGAAGCCACTGTCGCGGCGGCTGCCGGGTTCGCGCAGGGTCAGGTAGAGGGATTCGCCGTCGCGCGGGTCGAGGCAATAGTGGTAGAGGCCGGAGCCGGCGTGCTGGCGCAACTGCTCGGGCAGCGTCGTTTCCGGCGACGGGCTGCCTGTCTGCGGGGCGCTGTCCACCCATTGCAACTGGCGGACCTGTGGCAGCGCATCGCTGATGCGTGGCAACAGCCTGTTCTGGATCTCGCCACGCTCGCTGGGGGGCACGCCCGGGAGCAGGGCGAGGGCGGTGCGCGCCTTGAGTTCGAGGGTCAGGGACAGGCGGTCGTTGAGACGATCGAGCTGGGCCGCGGCTCGCTCGTGTTCGAAGCGTTCCTGCTGGCGCAGCTCCTGGCTCATCTGCCAGAGCAGCAGGCCGAGCATCAACAGGACCAGCAACAGCAGGCCAGCCTTGGCTGCCGGTCGGTCGGGTACGGTCAGTGGGTCGCCGGCGGGAGGCGGCGACGGGGTTAGCGAGGGGGTCGACACTGACCGGAATTCCTGGGGGAGGTGTGATTCGGTAGACAGTTAGGATGCCCGGAAGCAAGGCCAAGTGCCAGTATCGCCGACGAGCGTCACGGTCCTTTCCGGCTGTCGAGGCACTTTGTCGCAGGGCCCGTGACGACTGATCTTCCCGAGTGTCGAGCAGGCCTCCGGGCGGCCGAAGTCGACGGCACGCGGATCGGTCCGTGCCATGCGGCGACGAGAGGGGCGCCGCCGCGGGCGCAAGGGTCAGGAGCGCGCCGGATTGGAAGCGCCGTGGAGGAACATCTGCTCCAGGGTATGCGCGGAATTGGAGCTGGCCGCCCGTCCGCGGCGTTCCGCATCGACCATGCCGTAGACCAGGGTGATGAACAGTTCGGTGAACACGGCCGCCGTGATGTCGATGCGAAACACGCCTTTCTGCTGTCCGCGCAGGAAGAAGGCGTCCAGCGCTTCCAGGTAGGACTGCCAGCGTGCGCCTTCGCCGTGCGGGTCGAGGAAGTCCGGGCGGTACTGGAATACCAGGAATACCAGCAGCTCGCGGTGGGTGAGGTGTTCCTTGATCAGGCGCTGCAACGCCTCCAGAGGCTCGGCATGCTCCAGGTCGCAGGCCTGGATGATCTGGTTCAGTACGGTCTCTCCGTGGTCCTCGAGCATCTGCACCAGGTTGTCCCGCGTGCCGCAGAAGCGGTGCAGGGTGGCCTTGCTTACGCCGGCCGCCTCGGCCAGTTCCTTCAGCGTCGCTCGCGGGCGGTCGACGATAGCGACTGCCAGCGCCTTGATGAGTCGCTCGTCATGGGAAATCAGGGTCATCGATGGGTCCCGGTTGGTTTTTCTGATTGTGCGCATTGTGCAGAAAACTGGCCTCGCGTCCAAAGGAATTAACTGTCAAAAGATCATTTGAGACAATATTGACTCAATTAGCTCGAAAAAGTACCATTCGATCCGTTTTCAATCAACGGTCGGGTGTGTCATGGCTGATTTGCGTGCAATAGGAAGGATCGGGGCGTTGGCTATGGCCATCGCGTTGGCGGGTTGTGGGCCGGCGGAAGAGCGACAGGAGGCCGCCGAAATGGTGTTGCCGGTGGAGGTCCTGACGGTGCAGGCCGAGCCCCTGGCGCTGAGTTCGGAACTGCCTGGGCGGATCGAACCGGTGCGGGTCGCCGAGGTGCGCGCGCGGGTGGCCGGCATCGTCGTGCGGAAGCGCTTCGAGGAGGGCGCCGACGTCAAGGCTGGCGACCTGCTGTTCCAGATCGATCCGGCACCGCTGAAGGCTGCGGTGTCGCGCGCCGAAGGTGAGCTGGCGCGGAACCGCGCGGTGCTGTTCGAGGCGCAGGCGCGGGTGCGTCGCTACGAGCCGCTGGTGAAGATCCAGGCGGTCAGCCAGCAGGACTTCGATACCGCCACCGCCGACCTGCGCAGCGCCGAGGCGGCGACCCGCTCGGCCCAGGCCGACCTGGAGACCGCGCGCCTGAACCTCGGCTACGCCTCGGTCACTGCGCCGATCTCCGGGCGCATCGGCCGCGCGCTGGTGACCGAGGGCGCGCTGGTCGGGCAGGGCGAGGCGACGCTGATGGCGCGTATCCAGCAGCTCGATCCGATCTATGCGGATTTCACCCAGACCGCGGCCGAGGCCCTGCGCCTGCGCGACGCCCTGAAGAAAGGCACCTTGGCCGCCGGCGACAGCCAGGCGCTGACCCTGCGCGTCGAAGGGACGCCCTACGAGCGCCAGGGCGCGTTGCAGTTCGCCGACGTGGCGGTGGATCGCGGCACCGGCCAGATCGCCCTGCGCGGCAAGTTCGCCAACCCCGACGGGGTCCTGCTGCCGGGCATGTACGTGCGCGTACGTACGCCCCAGGGCATCGACAACCAGGCGATCCTGGTGCCGCAACGGGCCGTGCACCGCTCCAGCGACGGCAGCGCCCAGGTGATGGTGGTGGGCGCCGACGAGCGCGCCGAGGCGCGCAGCGTCGGTACCGGCGTCATGCAGGGTTCGCGCTGGCAGATCACCGAGGGCCTGGAGCCGGGTGACCGGGTCATAGTCGGCGGCCTGGCTGCGGTGCAGCCGGGGGTGAAGATCGTGCCGAAGCCGGATGGTGCCCAGGCGCAAGCCCAGTCACCTGCGCCGCAACAGTAAGGGCGGGTTCGCCCCGAGGATTTTCCGATGTCCGAATTCTTCATCAAGCGGCCGAACTTCGCCTGGGTGGTGGCCCTGTTCATCTCCCTGGCCGGCCTGCTGGTCATTTCCAAATTGCCGGTAGCGCAGTACCCCAATGTCGCGCCGCCACAGATCACCATCACCGCCACCTATCCCGGCGCCTCGGCGAAGGTGCTGGTGGACTCCGTCACCAGTGTGCTCGAGGAGTCGCTGAACGGCGCCAAGGGCCTGCTCTACTTCGAGTCGACCAACAACTCCAACGGCACCGCCGAGATCGTCGTCACCTTCGAGCCGGGCACCGATCCGGACCTGGCCCAGGTGGACGTGCAGAACCGCCTGAAGAAAGCCGAGGCGCGCATGCCGCAGGCGGTGCTGACCCAGGGCCTGCAGGTCGAGCAGACCAGCGCCGGTTTCCTGCTGATCTATGCGCTCAGCTACAAGGAAGGCGCTCAGCGCAGCGACACCACCGCCCTCGGCGACTACGCCGCGCGCAATATCAACAACGAGCTGCGGCGCCTGCCGGGCGTCGGCAAGCTGCAATTCTTCTCTTCCGAGGCGGCCATGCGGGTCTGGATCGATCCGCAGAAGCTGGTGGGCTTCGGCCTCTCCATCGACGACGTGAGCAATGCCATCCGCGGGCAGAACGTGCAGGTGCCGGCCGGCGCCTTCGGCAGCGCACCGGGCAGTTCCGCGCAGGAGCTGACGGCGACCCTGGCGGTGAAGGGCACCCTGGACGATCCGCAGGAGTTCGGCCAGGTAGTGCTGCGCGCCAACCAGGACGGCTCGCTGGTCCGGCTCGCCGATGTCGCGCGCCTGGAACTCGGCAAGGAGAGCTACAACATTTCCTCGCGACTGAACGGCACGCCCACCGTGGGCGGGGCTATCCAGCTGTCGCCCGGGGCCAACGCGATCCAGACCGCTACCCTGGTGAAACAGCGTCTCGCCGAACTGTCGGCGTTCTTCCCCGAGGACATGCAGTACAGCGTGCCCTACGACACCTCGCGCTTCGTCGACGTGGCCATCGAGAAGGTGATCCACACCCTGATCGAAGCGATGGTCCTGGTGTTCCTGGTGATGTTCCTGTTCCTGCAGAACGTCCGCTACACCCTGATCCCGTCCATCGTGGTGCCGGTGTGCCTGCTGGGTACGCTGATGGTGATGTACCTGCTGGGGTTCTCGGTGAACATGATGACCATGTTCGGCATGGTCCTGGCGATCGGCATCCTGGTGGACGACGCCATCGTGGTGGTGGAGAACGTCGAGCGGATCATGGCGGAGGAGGGGATTTCCCCGGCCGAGGCCACGGTCAAGGCGATGAAGCAGGTGTCCGGCGCCATCGTCGGCATCACCCTGGTGCTCTCGGCGGTGTTCCTGCCGCTGGCTTTCATGGCCGGTTCGGTGGGGGTGATCTACCAGCAGTTCTCGGTGTCGCTGGCGGTCTCGATCCTGTTCTCCGGCTTCCTCGCCCTGACCTTCACCCCGGCGCTGTGCGCCACGCTGCTCAAGCCCATTCCCGAAGGGCACCACGAGAAGCGCGGCTTCTTCGGCGCCTTCAACCGTGGCTTCGCCCGCGTCACCGAGCGCTATTCGCTGCTCAACTCGAAGCTGGTGGCGCGCGCCGGACGCTTCATGCTGGTGTACGCCGGCCTGGTGGCCATGCTCGGCTACTTCTACCTGCGCCTGCCGGAAGCCTTCGTGCCGGCGGAAGACCTCGGCTACATGGTGGTCGACGTGCAACTGCCGCCTGGCGCTTCGCGCGTGCGCACCGATGCCACCGGCGAGGAGCTCGAGCGCTTCCTCAAGTCCCGCGAGGCGGTGGCTTCGGTGTTCCTGATCTCGGGCTTCAGCTTCTCCGGCCAGGGCGACAATGCCGCGCTGGCCTTCCCGACCTTCAAGGACTGGTCCGAGCGAGGCGCCGAGCAGTCGGCCGCCGCCGAGATCGCCGCGCTGAACGAGCATTTCGCGCTGCCCGACGATGGCACGGTCATGGCCGTGTCGCCGCCACCGATCAACGGTCTGGGTAACTCCGGCGGCTTCGCATTGCGCCTGATGGACCGTAGCGGGGTCGGCCGCGAAGCGCTGCTGCAGGCTCGCGATACTCTTCTTGGCGAGATCCAGACCAACCCGAAATTCCTTTACGCGATGATGGAAGGACTGGCCGAAGCGCCGCAACTGCGCCTGTTGATCGACCGGGAGAAGGCCCGCGCCCTGGGGGTGAGCTTCGAGACCATCAGCGGCACGCTGTCCGCTGCCTTCGGCTCGGAGGTGATCAACGACTTCACCAATGCGGGGCGCCAACAGCGGGTGGTGATCCAGGCCGAACAGGGCAACCGGATGACCCCGGAAAGCGTGCTCGAGCTATACGTGCCTAACGCTGCTGGCAACCTGGTACCGCTCAGCGCCTTCGTCAGCGTGAAATGGGAAGAGGGACCGGTGCAATTGGTGCGCTATAACGGCTACCCGTCGATCCGCATCGTCGGTGACGCCGCGCCCGGCTTCAGCACCGGCGAAGCCATGGCGGAAATGGAGCGCCTGGCCGCGCAACTGCCGGCCGGCATCGGCTACGAGTGGACCGGCCTGTCCTATCAGGAGAAGGTCTCCGCCGGGCAGGCCACCAGCCTGTTCGCCCTCGCCATCCTGGTGGTGTTCCTGTTGCTGGTGGCGCTCTACGAGAGCTGGTCGATCCCGCTGTCGGTGATGCTGATCGTGCCGATCGGCGCCATCGGCGCGGTGCTCGCGGTGATGGTCAGCGGTATGTCCAACGACGTGTATTTCAAGGTCGGCCTGATCACCATCATCGGTCTTTCGGCGAAGAACGCGATTCTCATCGTCGAGTTCGCCAAGGAACTCTGGGAGCAGGGGCATAGCCTGCGCGACGCCGCCATCGAGGCCGCGCGCCTGCGCTTCCGGCCGATCATCATGACGTCCATGGCGTTCATCCTCGGCGTGATACCCCTGGCCCTGGCCAGCGGTGCCGGCGCGGCGAGCCAGCGTGCCATCGGCACCGGAGTGATCGGCGGGATGCTCAGCGCCACCTTCCTCGGCGTGCTGTTCGTACCTATCTGTTTCGTCTGGCTGCTGTCGCTGCTGCGCAGCAAGCCGGCACCCATCGAACAGGCCGCTTCGGCCGGGGAGTGAACGAGATGCGCAAACCTGCATTCGGCGTATCGGCGCTGCTGATCGCCCTGACCCTCGGCGCCTGCTCCATGGCGCCGACCTACGAACGTCCCGCCGCGCCGGTGGCCGACAGCTGGAGCGGCGCCGCCGCCCAGCGCCAGGGCGCGGCGATCGACACGCTGGATTGGAAGAGTTTCATCGTCGATGCCGAACTACGCCGCCTGGTGGACGTGGCCCTGGATAACAACCGCTCGTTGCGCCAGACCCTCCTGGATATCGAGGCGGCCCGCGCGCAGTATCGAATCCAGCGCGCCGACCGGGTTCCGGGCCTGAACGCCGCTGCCACCGGCAACCGCCAGCGGCAGCCGGCCGACCTGTCCGCCGGCAATCGCTCGGAAGTGGCCAGCAGCTACCAGGTCGGGCTGGCCCTGCCGGAGTACGAACTGGACCTCTTCGGTCGGGTCAAGAGCCTGACCGACGCAGCCCTGCAACAGTACCTGGCCAGCGAGGAGGCAGCGCGCGCGGCACGGATCGCCCTGGTCGCCGAGGTCAGCCAGGCCTACCTGAGCTATGACGGCGCCCTGCGGCGCCTGGCTCTGACCCGTCAGACCCTGGTCAGCCGCGAGTATTCCTTCGCCCTGATCGACCAGCGCCGCGCGGCCGGCGCCGCCACCGCGCTGGACTACCAGGAAGCCCTTGGCCTGGTGGAGCAGGCGCGCGCCGAGCAGGAGCGCAACCTGCGGCAGAAACAGCAGGCATTCAACGCGCTGGTGTTGCTGCTGGGTAGCGACGATGCCGCGCAGGCGATTCCGCGGAGTCCGGGGCGGCGGCCGAAGCTGCTGCAGGACATCGCACCCGGCACGCCGTCCGAGCTGATCGAGCGACGCCCGGACATCCTTGCCGCCGAACATCGTTTGCGGGCGCGCAACGCGGATATCGGCGCGGCGCGCGCGGCGTTCTTCCCGCGCATCAGCCTGACCGGCAGCTTCGGCACCTCCAGCGCGGAAATGTCCGGCCTGTTCGATGGCGGCTCGCGCTCCTGGAGCTTCCTGCCGACGCTGACGCTGCCGATCTTCGATGGCGGGCGCAACCGTGCCAACCTGAGCCTGGCCGAGGCGCGCAAGGATTCGGCGGTGGCCGCCTACGAGGGGACCATCCAGACCGCTTTCCGCGAGGTCGCCGACGCCCTGGCGGCCAGCGATACCCTGCGTCGCGAAGAGAAGGCCCTGCGCGCCCTGGCGAACAGCAGCAACGAAGCCCTGAAGCTGGCCAAGGCACGCTACGAGAGTGGCGTCGACAACCACCTGCGCTACCTCGATGCGCAGCGCAGCAGCTTCCTCAACGAGATCGCCTTCATCGACGGCAGCACCCAGCGGCAGATCGCCCTGGTCGACCTGTTCCGCGCGCTCGGCGGAGGCTGGGACGAGGGACGGAGCCTGGTGGTACATCGAGGCGGCAGGAGTTGAGCGGGTAAACGTGTGGGAAACGGTGCTAGCGGGTGGCAACTGCCGCCCGCTCAAGGGCTGGCAGGTTGTGCGGGGTTCGACGCGCCACGCAGGAACAGCTCCTCCAGCGTGGCGGACAACCCGGCGCTGGCCGCGCGACCGCGGCGCTCGGCATCGACCATGCCGTAGATCAGGACGATGAAGAGTTCGCTGAAGGTCGCCGCGCTGATATCGATACGGAACACACGCTTCTGCTGGCCGCGCAGGAAGAAGGCGTCCAGGGCTTCGACATAGGACTGCCAACTGGCGTCCCCATGCCCGGCCTGGCGTCCCGGGTTCTGCTCGAACATCAGCAGCGCCAGCAGGTCGCGCTGGGCGAGGTGTTCCCGGATCAGCTCGCGTAGCGCTTCCCGCGGCTCCAGCCGCTGTAGGGCGGCGCTGTGGGTGAGGCGTTCGAGGGTACTCCTGGCATGGCTTTCCAGGCGCCGCTTGAGACCTTCGCGGGTACCGCAATGACGGTTCAGGGTTGCCCTGCTCACTCCTGCCAGTTCCGCCAGTTCTCCCATGGTGGCGCGCGGATGATTGACCATCGCGGTGGCCAGGGCCTTGAGCAGGCGCTGGTCCTGAGACGACGGGGTTGGCGCTGGGTCGAGACTGTCCCTGTGCGGGGAGTCGGGTAGCTGGGCGGATCTGGGAGCGAGTGTCATTTTTGAGGTTTTTTTTGTTCTTTTGAGACTGATTTGGATCAATTGTAGCAGGCTGGATCTCCCCACGCCTTGCTTCGCGTCAGGTCTTGAGCGGCAGCACCATGGCCGCGAGCAGTGCCAGGCCCACCCAGACCTCGCACGGGGCGATGGTCGCCGCCTCGCTCAGGCAGAACGCCTTTGACAGGACGAGGGTAGCGGAGACAGTAAGGGCGGCCAGTACGCTGCTCAGCGTCACCGTAACGGCCTGGAATTGGACGGCGAACATCCGCCGGCAAAGCGCCCCGCCCCACGAAAACCGGGGTGGCTGGCCAGCTTTCTCTCGGTCTGTCATATACTTGGCCGAGTTTTTTTCCTTTTCTTCATGAGGTGCTCGTTTTGGCTCAGTACGTCTACACCATGCATCGGGTCGGCAAGATCGTTCCGCCCAAGCGTGAAATCCTCAAGGACATCTCCCTGTCGTTCTTCCCCGGCGCCAAGATCGGCGTGCTCGGCCTGAACGGCGCGGGCAAGTCCACCCTGCTGCGGATCATGGCCGGCGTCGACACCGAGATCGAAGGCGAGGCCCGGCCGATGCCGGGGATCAACGTCGGCTACCTGCCGCAGGAGCCCAAGCTGGACCCGCAGGCCACCGTGCGCGACATCGTCGAAGAGGCCGTCGGCCAGATCAAGCAGGCCCAGGCGCGGCTGGACGAGGTCTATGCCGCCTATGCCGAGCCGGATGCCGACTTCGACGCCCTGGCCGCCGAGCAGGCCAAGCTGGAGGCGATCCTGCAGGCATCCGACGGACACAACCTGGAACGCCAGCTGGAAGTCGCCGCCGACGCCCTGCGCCTGCCGCCGTGGGATGCCAAGGTCGAGCACCTGTCCGGCGGCGAAAAGCGCCGCGTAGCGCTGTGCCGTCTGCTGCTGTCGGCTCCCGACATGCTGCTGCTGGACGAACCGACCAACCACCTGGACGCCGACTCGGTGGCCTGGCTGGAGCATTTCCTGCACGACTTCCCCGGCACCGTGGTGGCGATCACCCACGACCGCTACTTCCTCGACAACGTCGCCGGCTGGATCCTCGAACTCGACCGTGGCCATGGCATCCCGTTCGAAGGCAACTACTCCGGCTGGCTGGAATCCAAGGCCGCCCGCCTGGCCCAGGAAGCCAAGCAGGAAGCCTCCCACGCCAAGGCCATGAAGGCCGAGCTGGAGTGGGTACGCCAGGGCGCCAAGGGCCGCCAGACCAAGTCCAAGGCGCGCCTGCAGCGCTTCGAGGAACTGCAGTCGCAGGAATTCCAGAAGCGCAGCGAGACCAACGAGATCTACATCCCGGCCGGTCCGCGCCTGGGCGACAAGGTCATCGAACTGCACAATGTGACCAAGGGCTACGGCGACCGCGTGCTGATCGACAACCTGTCCCTGAGCATTCCCAAGGGCGCCATCGTCGGTGTGATCGGCGGCAACGGCGCGGGCAAGTCGACCCTGTTCCGCATGCTCACCGGCAAGGAGCAGCCGGACTCCGGCACCATCGAGATCGGCGAGACCGTGCAGATCGCCAGCGTCGACCAGAGCCGTGACAGCCTGGAAGGCAACAAGACCGTGTGGGAGCAGGTTTCCGACGGTTTCGAGCAGATCAAGATCGGCAACTACGAAGTCCCGTCGCGCAGCTATGTCGGTCGCTTCAACTTCAAGGGCGCCGACCAGCAGAAGTTCGTCAAGGACCTCTCCGGCGGTGAGCGTGGCCGTCTGCACCTGGCCCTGACCCTGAAGCAGGGCGGCAACGTGCTGCTGCTCGACGAACCGTCCAACGACCTCGACGTGGAAACCCTGCGTGCGCTGGAAGAGGCGCTGCTGGACTTCCCCGGCTCCGCCATCGTGATCTCCCACGACCGCTGGTTCCTCGACCGGATCGCCACCCACATCCTCTCCTACGAGGACGATGGCAAGGTGACCTTCTTCGAAGGCAACTACACCGAGTTCGAGGCGGACCGCAAGAAGCGCCTGGGCGACGCCGCGGCCCAGCCGCACCGCGTGCGCTACAAGAAACTGGCGTAAGCGCGCCCTCGAGAAACCGCCCGCCGGCGTTGCCGGCCGGCGGTTTTTTCATGCCTGGAATTCAACGAGCCATGCGCTGGGGAACATGGGAACTGCGCAGGGACACCTCCATCGGCGGTACCCGGGGGAGGCTCCCACGCAGCATGCCTGAGCCTTCACCTAACTAAAGATGGGGGTGCATCGACGGCCGCGATGGTGTCAGCTCTGCTAGTGGTCTGCGCAGCCGATCCGTGCGCTCAATACCGCCTGCCCGGAGAGGCCGCGCCATATGGCGAAGCCCGGCGGAATCGAGTACCGGCATTGGCCGGGCGGACCAGCCGCTACCTTCGCTCGGCGCTGGCGCCTCGGGGTAGCGTTGCCGGTGGTGGCGGCTTGTGCGCTGTCTCCATCATCAGCAGTATGGCCGTTCGGCCTGTATCGCCGGCCTTGCGGCGGTACGACCGGGCGGGCCTTGAAGGGATGCGAGCGGTCGGGTGCGAATGCCAACAACAAACAAGCACGAATCATTGATCTCCCTGCGGGGGATCGGCAAGGGCTACCTCCTGGGGGGGCAGCCGCTGCAGATACTGAAAGACGTCTGCCTGGACATCTTTCCCGGAGAAAGCTGCGCGATCGTCGGCGCGTCGGGCTCGGGCAAGAGCACCCTGCTGAATATCCTCGGCCTGCTCGACCGCCCGGACAGCGGTGCCTACCGCTTCGCCGAGCACGACATCTTCAGCGTCGACGGGGACCGACTGGCGGCGATCCGCAACCGCCTGATCGGCTTCGTCTTCCAGAGCTTCAACCTGTTGCCGCGGCTGAACGCGCTGGACAACGTCGCGCTGCCCCTGAGCTATCGAGGGATGCCGCGCCGCGAGGCACTGGAGCGGGCCGAGGCGATGCTCGCCCGGGTCGGCCTGGCCGAGCGCGCCGGCCATCGTCCGGCGGACCTTTCCGGCGGCCAGCGGCAGCGCGTCGCCATCGCTCGCGCGCTGGTCGGCGAGCCGGCGCTGATCCTCGCCGACGAACCAACCGGCAACCTCGACGCGAGCACCGCGAAAGAAGTGCTGGAGCTGCTCCTCACCCTCAACCGCGAGCGCCAGGTGACCCTGGTGGTGGTCACCCATGATCCCAGCCTGGCCGCCCGTCTCGGGCGCCAACTGACAGTGCGGCATGGCGAGGTGCACGAGGACCTGGCGGAGGCCTGCCGGTGAGCGCCAGCCCGTCGCCCCGGCAATTGCTTCACGAGGCCCTCGCCAGTCTTCGCGGGCTGGGGCGCCGCTCGCTGCTGGCGTTGCTGGGTATCGTCATGGGCTGTTCATCGGTGATCGCGATGCTGAACATCGGCAGCAACGCGACCGACGAAGCGATGAGCATCTTCAAGGACATGGGCACCGACACCCTGGTGGTGCAGTTCCCGTTCGCCCCGCAGGCGCCGATGCCGATGCCGGCGTCGCTCGACACCGAACCGCTGCTCCGCGACGTGGTCGGTCTGGAGCACCTGGCGGCGCTGGGCCTGTACTCGGCGCCGGTGACCTTTCACGGACGCACCAGCAACGCCAGTATCGTCGGCACCAGCGCCGGGCTCGCGGCCGCCGCCAGGCTGCGGCTGCGCGAAGGACGTTTCCTCTCGCGCTTCGACGATCACGACACCTACGTGGTGGTGGGCGCGACAATCGCCGAGGCCCTGGGGGCGCCCGGCGATCCGCTGCGCCTCGGCGAGCAACTGACGGTCAACGACTATTTGTTTCGCGTGATCGGCATTCTCCAGCCGCAGGCCAGCGCCGCTCTCTTGCCGTTCGCCGCCAACGACTCGCTGTTCGTGCCGGCGCCGGGCATGCCGCGCCTGCAGCCGGCCGCCGAGGTCAGCCACGTGGTGGCGCGGGTCTCGCCGGGAGCGGACGTCTATAGCGTCGGCGCGGCCCTGGGCGCGGCGCTGACGGCGCGGTTGCCCGGCCACGAGGCGCAGGTCCAGGTCTCGCAGCAGGTGCTCGATGGACTCAAGCGGCAGACCCGGACCTTCACCTACCTGCTGGCCGGACTGGGGATCATCTCCCTGCTCGGCGGCGGCGTCGGAGTGATGAACGTGATGCTGATGAGTGTCGCCGAACGCCGCCGGGAAATCGGCGTGCGCATGGCGCTGGGCGCGCGCCAGCGGGACATCCGCAATCTGTTCCTGATCGAGGCGGTGACCCTGACCGCCGCGGGCGCGCTGTCGGGCGCGGTGCTCGGCGTGGCGGCTGCGTATCTCTACGCCAGGTTCTCCGGCTGGACCTTCTCCCTGGCCTACGCGGCCCTGCCGCTGGGGATGGGCAGTACCCTGCTGGTGGGGCTGTTCTTCGGGCTCTATCCGGCGGTCTCGGCGGCTCGCCTGCAACCGGTCGAGGCGCTGCGCGATGAATAGGTGGGGCCTGGGCGTGCTGTGGCTGGTCGCCGCTCTTCCGGTGGCGGCCAGCGTCAACCCGGCGCTGAGTCCGGACGTACCGAGCATGGCCCGCGAGCAGGGCAGGTCGGTGCTGCTCAGCGAGCAGGTGATCGACCTCAGCCTGAGCGACGCGGTCTATCTTGGCCTGCGCAACAACCGTGGAATCCGTAGCGCCTACCTGCAACGGATCGCGCAGAAGTTCGACCTGCGCGTCGCCGCCGACGCCTTCAACCCGAAGCTGGTGGTGCGTGGCGACTATCGCGCCAACCGCGCCACCGAAGACCGCACGAGGACCAGCAATGTCTCGCCCACCGCGACCCTGCTTGGCGAATATGGCACTCGCTTCAGCCTGGCCTGGGTCAAGCAGTTCCGCACCGCCGACGAGGCCGGGCGCTACCGCAGCGATGGCCTCGACCTGACCGTCGTCCAGCCGTTGCTGCGCGATGCGGGCTGGGACGTCACCACCGCGCCGCTGCGCCTGGCACGTCTCTCCGAAGACGCCAATCGCCTGCAACTCAAGGCCAGCGTGTCGCAGACCATCAGCCAGGTCATCGGCGCCTACCGGGAGCTGCTGCGCGCCCAGGAGCAGGCGCGCATCGCTCGCGAAGCCCTGGCGCGGACCCAGGAGCTGCTCGAGGTCAACCGGGCGATGATCCGCGCCGGGCGAATGGCCGAATTCGAGATCGTGCAGACCGAGGCCGACGTCGCCAGCCAGGAGCTCAATGTCGAGGAGTCCACCAACCAGGTCGACAGCGCACGCCTGGCCCTGCTGCAACTGCTGGCGCTGGACCTGTCGACGCAAATCCGCGCCAGCGATGCGCTGGCCGCCACGCCGATCGAGGTCGACCGCCAGCAGGCGATCAGGACCGCCCTGCAGCAGCAACCGGAATACCTGCAACGCCTGATCGGCAGTCGCCAGGCCGACCTCAACCTGGTGCTGGCGAAGAACCAGCGCCTGTGGGATGTCTCGCTGGTGGGCGGCGCCAGCCAGATCCGCGACCGCTACAGCGAGGGCGGTGGCGACAATTCACGCAGCTGGGACAGCTACGCCGGGGTACAGGTGGAAATTCCCATCGGCGACCTCAGCCGCCGGCAGGCCGAGGTGCGCGCCCAGGTCGACGTAGAGAACCAGAAGATCCTGATCGAGGATGCCCGGCAGACCCTGGAGCAGAACGTCATCGATGCGGTGCGCGACCTCGGCACGCGCTGGCGCCAGTACCAGATCGCCCAGCGCGCCACCGCCTTGTCGCGGCGCAAGCTGGAGATCGAACGGGAAAAGCTGCGCGTCGGGCGTTCGAGCAACTTCCAGGTGCTGAGCTTCGAGACCGACCTGCGCAACGTCGAGAACACCCAATTGAATGCCCTGATCTCGTTTCTCAATGCGCAGACGCAGCTCGACCTGATCGTCGGCATGACCCTGGATAGCTGGGAGATTTCGCTCAATGACCACTGACCGGTTTTCCTTCCTGCGCCGGCCGGCATTGTCGCTCGCCGCCGGCCTGGCGGTTGTCGCGGCGCTGGCCTGGCTGGTCCTCGCCGGCGGCACCGCGAAACGCACGGAAGGGGAGCGCTGGGTCGCCGTACGGGCGGCCCCGCTGGTGCATCAGATCGGCCTGGTCGGACGCCTGGAACCGGGGCGCGTGGTGACCCTGGCGGCGCCCTTCGCCGGCAATGTCGAGGCGCTGCTGGTGGAGCCGGGACAGCGGGTCGCGGAAGGACAGGAGCTGCTGCGCATGGACACCCGCGAGATCGCCGTGCAGGTGCGCGAGGCACAGTCGGCGTTGCTCAAGGCCCGTCGCACCCTGCAGGACCTGCGCGACTGGGAGCGTGGCGAGGACATGGCGCGGGTCCGCCGTGCCCTGCGCAGCGCGCAACTGGCGCAGAGCAGCACCGAGCGCAAGTTGCGCGAGACCCGCGAGCTGTTCCAGCGCGGGATCGTCCCGCGCAACGAACTCGACGATCTCGAACAACAGGCCAGCCAGCAGCGCATGGACCTGGAGGCGGCCCGGCGGGAAGTGGAGTCGACCCGCGCCAAGGGGCAGGGCGAGAATCGCCAGATCGCCGAAATGGACCTGGCCAACGCCAGCGTGAAATACGAGACGCTGCAGGCCCAGCTGGATGGCCGTACGGTGCGCGCGCCCTTTGCCGGTATCGTCGTCGCGGCGCCCGGCCTGGCTGGCGAGCAGGGCAGCCGCGAACCGGTGCAGGCCGGTAGCAAGCTGGGGCAGGGCCAGGCGTTGTTCGGCCTGGCCAGCGTCGAGCGGCTGAAGGTATCTGCGAAGGTTTCCGAACTGGATATCAACCAGTTGCGCGAAGGGCAGGCGGTGGAAATCAGTGGCGACGGCTTCGAGGGCACCACGCTGGCGGGCGTCATCGCCGCCCTCGGTGGTCAGGCTCTGCCCGGCATGGCCCAGGGAGGCAGCCCGCAGTTCGAGGTGACGGTGTCGGTAGCGCCGCTTGATCCCCGCCAGTTGCAGAAGATTCGTCTGGGAATGAGCGCCAAGCTGACGGTCACCACCTATCGCAACGAACAGGCCATCGTCGTGCCGCCGGAGGCGATACGCCACGAGGGTGACCGGCTGTTCGTGGACTTTCGCCAGGCTCCCGGCGCCAGCGTGATGGCGCAACAGGTCAAGATCGGACGCTCCACGCCGGAGGGCGTGGAGGTGTTCGAGTTGCAGCCGGGTCTCGTTCGCGTGCCGTCCTCGTCCGACCGATAGTTGGCAACCTAACTTTGGGTTGGCTGGGTGGCTTCGCGAGCTGCCAATTCTGGTAGGTACGCCCCGTCATGGTGCGTTTCTTCCCGACGCGGATGTTGACAGAGGTATCAGGATTCCTTCGCGACGACGCTTCGTCCGCCCTCCACGGCATTCACCGACCTTCCTTCGGAGGGGCAACCCCCTTCTTTCGCTAGGCTTTTCCAGAGCCGCGCTGACCGTACTCTGGCTCCCGTCGTTGACTGGTCCACTGCCCCTTCGTGGTGATTGCCAGCCCTGTCAGGCCTGCGTTCGCGGAGGTCGGCCAGGTGGGCATCTCGAGGCGCGGCGGGTTGGCAAACCCTATCGGATCTTTCCGATATCCGGTCTGTCCCGGCTCGTCGTGGGGACCGTCAGCGTCGGCACCGGATAGGACTCATGAGGTAAAGCCTCTCCCGATCCCGGTACGCACGGCCAAGGCGGGTGGTGTGGTTCGCCTGGCAGGTGGATCGGACGGGAAGGCACAAGGTGGTCGTGGGGGCGGGTCGGCGACGATCCTGCCGCATGATCAAGGCTCGGCAACCGCGAGCGTTGCCAACTCACTGGAAGGATACAAAACAATGAAATCCATCAAGTCCCTGCCGTCCTTTGCTGCTCTTGCTCTCTGCCTGAGCGTTTCGTCCATGGCTAGCGCGGCCACCATCACCCCGGTCAACTCGGCCTTCACCGCACCTGGCACCATCAGCGTGAGCTCGCCGGCGTCGCTCAATCTGCCAGTGACCTGCAACATCACCTTCAAGGGCAAGACCGCCGCCGATGGTTCCTATGCCTCGATCGACAGCGTCACCGTTAGCGGCAGCAACACCCTGTGCAGCGTGCCGCAGATGACCGGCCTGCCGTGGAAGCTGACCGTTTCCAGCACCACCGCCGGCAAGGTCGATGGCGTCGGCTTCAAGATTCTCTCCTCTACCTGTGGCCCGAGCACCGTCAACGGTTCCTGGAGCAACGCCACCAATACCCTCAGCGCCAGCAATCAGTCGCTGGCAGGCAACTGCAAGATCAACAGCCTGAGCGTGAAGCCGACCCCGGCCTTCGTAGTCAACCCGTAATCCGGGCTGCCGCTGGCGCCCTCGGCGCCAGCGGTTTCGCGCTCCCGCTGCCAGGCGTCCTTCGCGGGCCGGCAGGTCCGAGGGAGTTTCCGCCGGAAGCGGCGCAGAATCTCGTTCGCACATGGAAAACGGTCTGGGGGAGGGTGTCCGCCAGGACGCTCAAGCAGGCCGACCATCGTGCCCCGTGCACTAGCAGTCCACCAGGGGTGAAACCTTGAACAACAAAAACGATATTTCCTGCCTGTTTGCCAGAAAACCATTGCCATTGCCATTGCCATTGCTCTGCGCCCTGATCGTCGGCGGACTGTTCGGCACGTCCCAGGCGCAAGCCGGCGGCTTCATGGTGCCGACCACCAACACGGCGGGCTGGGGCCGTGCGATGGCAGGCGGCTCGCTGTTTCCCAACGATCCGAGCGCCGCGTTCAACAACCCGGCGGCCATGGCGTTCATCGACAAGCGGATCGCCCAGTTGACGGTCAACTACGCCGATATCGACATCAAGTACAACGGCGATGCCTACGACTACCAGGGTAATCCCATGACCGGCGGCTACCAGGACGGGCCGGGCACCCCCGAGCTGGGTACCAACGATGGCGGCCAGGCCGGATTCGGCGCGTGGCTGCCGACCGGCTTCCTGGTCGTACCGATCAACGACCGCTTCGCCTTCGGTCTGAGCCAGGTCGTTCCGATGGGAATGCGCAGCACCTGGGACCCGAACTGGAAAGGCCGCGATTTCGCGGTGGACACCAAGATCGAGACGATCGGCCTGACCGGCTCCCTGTCGTTCAAGGTCAACGACAACTTCTCCCTGGGCGCCGGGGTGATCATCCAGCGCACCTCCGGCTTCGTCAGCCAGAACCTCGATCTCTATGCCTCGGCCGCCAACTCCCCGGGCATGGGCGGGATTCCGTTCCCGGCCTCGAACTCGTCCGCGCTGATGCGGGTCAAGGTGGACAACACCTCGCCCGGCTTCTTCGCCGGCGCGGTGTGGAAGCCGACCGACCGCGACACCCTGGGCTTCGCCTACCACGCGAAGATCCGCAACAAGCTGAAGGGGCACTACAACCTCTACGACCACGACGGTGGACTGACCGAGGGCGCCATCGAGGGCGGCACCCCGGGCCTGGCCTATCCGGGCCTGGACCTGCGCATGGGCGCTTCCGCCTCGGCGCGCCTGGATATCCCCGCCTACGCCTCGCTGGATTGGGTACACCAGTTCAACGACCGTCTGAGCCTGGGCGCCAGCGCCACCTGGACCGAGTGGTCGTCGTTCCAGGACCTGACCCTCAAGTCCCACGGCAACACGATCGTCTCCATCCCCTACACCTACCGGAACACCTGGACCCTGGCGGTGGGCGGCGACTACAAGGTGACCGACCAGTGGACCATGCGCGCCGGGGTCGCCTACGACCAGACGCCGACCCACAATGCCACCCGCGACCCGCGGATTCCCGACGGCGATCGCTACTTCGCCTCCCTGGGCGCCGGCTATCGCTTCCAGTCGATGCCGGAGTTGTCGATCGACGCGGCCTACTCGCGGCAATTCGTCAAGGAGGTGCCGTTGAAGACGGTCAACCAGGATCGCCTGGGCGGCGGGCGGCTGGATGGCAGGGCAACCAGCAAGGGACAGGTGTTCAGCCTGTCCGCGACCTACGACTTCTAGACCCGGCCGTAGGTAGAGGAAGGGCCTCCCCCTGGCGGGGGAGGCCCTTTCGCATCTGGCGCCGGGATGCACGCGAACGGTGCCCTCGTCGCCCTTCAACAGTGCGTGGCCAGCCCGGGAGGCAGCCTGGTTCCGGGCGCGTGCTCTGGCCCGAGCCGTTCTGGCGGACCCGGAAAGTTTCAGTTTTGCACCATAAAGATTCATCAATGCGTCATTTCGCACTTTCTAGGTGCCGCCTGGCTTGTTAGAGTCACGCGCAAAAAATTGTTCACAAAACTAGAAACCGGTGAGAAAAATGACGCAATCCGTCGACGCTTTCCTCGAGCGCCTGAAGCGGCGCGATCCCGATCAGCCCGAATTCCACCAGGCGGTGGAAGAGGTGCTGCGTTCCCTCTGGCCGTTCCTCGAGGCCAACCCGCACTACCTGGAAGCCGGCATCATCGAACGCATCGTCGAACCCGAGCGGGCGATCCTGTTCCGCGTACCCTGGGTCGACGACCAGGGCCGGGTACGGGTCAACCGTGGCTACCGGGTGCAGATGAGCAGCGCCATCGGCCCCTACAAGGGCGGCCTGCGCTTCCATCCCTCGGTCAACCTCGGGGTGCTGAAGTTCCTCGCCTTCGAGCAGGTCTTCAAGAACTCCCTGACCACTCTGCCCATGGGCGGCGGCAAGGGCGGCTCCGACTTCGATCCGAAGGGCAAGAGCGACGCCGAGGTGATGCGTTTCTGCCAGTCGTTCATGAGCGAGCTGTACCGCCACGTCGGCGCCGACCTGGACGTGCCGGCCGGCGACATCGGCGTCGGCGCGCGTGAGATCGGCTACCTGTTCGGCCAGTACAAGCGCCTGTCCAACCAGTTCACCTCGGTGCTGACCGGCAAGGGCCTGAGCTATGGCGGCAGCCTGATCCGCCCGGAGGCGACCGGCTTCGGCTGCGTCTACTTCGCCCAGGAAATGCTCAAGGATCGTGGCCGCGGCTTCGACGGCCAGCGGGTGGCGATCTCCGGCTCGGGCAACGTCGCCCAGTACGCGGCGCGCAAGGTCATGGAAATGGGCGGCAAGGTGATCTCGCTGTCCGATTCCGAAGGCACCCTGTATGCCGAGGCGGGGCTCTCCGACGAGCAGTGGGAATACCTGATGGAGCTGAAGAACGTGCGCCGCGGGCGCATCCGCGAGATGGCGGAGCAGTTTTCCCTGCAGTTTCTCGAAGGGAGCCGGCCCTGGGGCCTGGCCTGCGATATCGCGCTGCCCTGCGCGACCCAGAACGAACTGGATGCCGAGGATGCGCGGCGCCTGCTGGCCAACGGCTGCGTCTGTGTCGCCGAAGGCGCCAACATGCCCTCGACCCTGGAAGCCGTCGACCTGTTCCTCGAGGCCGGCATCCTCTACGCGCCGGGCAAGGCGTCGAACGCCGGCGGGGTGGCGGTGAGCGGCCTGGAGATGTCGCAGAACGCCATGCGCCTGCGTTGGAGCGAGGGCGAGGTGGATACCAAGCTGCACGGCATCATGCAGTCGATCCACCATGCCTGCCTGCTGTACGGCGAGGAGCAGGGGCGGGTCAACTACGTGAAGGGGGCGAACATCGCCGGCTTCGTCAAGGTCGCCGATGCGATGCTGGCGCAGGGCGTGGTCTGAGGTCGTCCCATAGAGGAAAAACGGGGCTCCAGGGGAGCCCCGTTTTTCCTTGTGGCGGTTATTCCGCGGGACGCGGCGTGGTCTCCGTGCTGGCCGGCAGCAGCGGATATTCGACGCGCGGCTGCTTGCCGCTCAGGCTGTGCAGGAAGGCGACGATGTTCTCCACGTCGTCCGGCGCCAACTGCTTGCCGAGCTGGGCGTTGCCCATGATCGCCACCGCGTCCTTGAGTTCCCAGACCTGGCCGCTGTGGAAGTACGGCGCGGTGAGGGCGACGTTGCGCAGGGGCGCGGCGCGGAATACGTACTCGTCGCTCTGGGTCTTGGTCACGGCGAAGCGGCCCTTGTCGCCGCTGGGCAGCACGCTGGCGTCGGGCTTCTTCACCAGGCCGAACGGGAAGTAGGCCTGGCCGCCCAGGTTGATGCCGTTGTGGCAGGCGCTGCAGCCACTGTCCATGAATGCCTTGAGGCCTTTCTTCTGCTGTGCGTCGAGGGCCTTGTCGTCGCCCTTGAGATACAGGTCGAAGGGCGAGTCCGGAGTCACCAGGGTCGCCTCGTAGGCCTCGATGGCCAGCGCCATGTTGTCGAAGCTGACCGGCTTGCCGGCCTTGGGGAAGGCCTTGCGGAAGGCGTCCACGTATTCCGGGATGCTGCCCAGGGTCTGTTCGACCAACTGCGGGGTACTGTGCATCTCGACGCTGTTCTGGATCGGACCCTTGGCCTGCTCCCCCAGGTCCTTGGCACGGCCATCCCAGAACTGCGCGGCATTGAACACGGCGTTGAAGACCGTCGGTGAATTGCGTGGCCCCTTCTGCCAGCCGTGACCGACCGACGTCGGTACGTTGTCGGCGCCGCCGGTGCCGACGTTGTGGCAGGTGTTGCAGCTGAGCACATGGCTGCGTGACAGGCGCGGGTCGAAGAACAGTTTCTTGCCGAGTTCGCGCTGTTGCTCGCTGATGGGCTGGCCGCGTAGCTCGGTGACCTGCTCGGGGATGGGTTTGAACAGCGCGCTGGCCTGGTCGTGCAGGGCATCGGCCTGGGCGAGGGGCGTGGCGAACGACAGCAACAGGCTGCCAAGCGGGAGCAGTTGCGAGGACTGCATCTTTTTTTCTCCTTATCAGGCGTTACAACCGGTCCTGTGAGGAGAGGCCAGCGGCGCGCTGCTCGGCTTGACGTGGATCAAGCGCACCGGGATCGGTGCTGCGGATGGTTGTCGCAGCGTGCTTCAGCGCTCGCGCAAGGCCCGGGCCAACGCGCGGTCGCGGTCGCGCTGCCAATCGTCGTCGCGGTCGTCCCACTGGCGCTCCTCGAAACGCCGCCGCTCTTCGCTCCGCGCCATCGACCGGCATTGCTCGAAGCCGTCGCCCCAGCCGCTGGCGTAGATCGCCTCACGCAGGTAGCGGGGGACGTCCTTGCGGAATTCGCCGCTGATCGAGCCGGCCGCCTGGCGGCCGCTACCGCAGCCATCGTCGAAACCGTCGGCATAGGCGGGCGGGTAGCCCTTGGCGAGCAGGTACTGGTGGGTGCTTTCGCAGCCGCCGAGCAGGGTGGCGGTGAGCAGGATCAGGGCGAGGACAAGCACGCCGAGACGCGAAGAAGACATGGCCGGGACTCCTCGACCGCCGGGATGGGGCTCCCGGAGATTCGCGCCGGGCCCGCTGGCAGGTCCGGCGCGAGTCTAGGTCGGCATTGGTGAGGAATTCGTCAAGCCGATGTGATGACGATGCGATGACCACCGCCGTCCAGCGCCTGGTCGCCGATCCTCACCGGCAGGAAGCGTTCGATAACCCGGCGGTTGCTTTGCAGATGGGCGCTCAGCCGCGGCGTGGTGAAGCTGCCGGCGCCGGCCAGGGCCATGGGCAGCAGCAATTGGTCGGCGAGGTGCTCGTCCGCCGCGCAGCCGCTTTCCATCCAGCCGATGGCTTGCGTCGCGACCTGTTCCGCCACCCGTTCGGCGCTGACGCCGGCCTGGCCGAAGGCGCAGAAGGTCGCGCAGATGTGCTCGCAGTCGATCCGCAGCAGCAGGGCGTTGCCCGGCCCCTGGTCCTCCGCGAGGAACTCCAGCTGGCGTTCTTCGTCGCTCCAACCGAGGCGCTGGCGGACCCTCTCCAGCTCACGCTCGCCGACGTGCCCGGGAATCCCGGCGAGCAGCGCCCGCGCCTGGCGCCGCAGCGCCGCGCCGGGATGCTCCAGTTGCAGCGGCCGCCAGCGTGCCGGGCGTACCCGCGCCAGCAGCTCGCCACCGCCGGCGGGTACGAAGCCGTGGCGCAGCAGTTCCAGGTCGACTTCCGCGCCCATCCGCTGCAACAGCGGCAGCCAGCTGTCGCGGAGAAAGTCCGCCGGCGGCGCCAGTGGATTGTGGGTGCCGCCGCTGATCCTCACCCGGCTTTCGCCGTTGGCCGCGAGCAGCGCCGGCAGCAGGGTTTGCAGTACCAGCGAGCAACTGCCGGCGGAGCCGATGGCGAAGGCGTAGTCGCCGGCGCGGATCGCACCGGGCCGGAACGCCAGCTCGCGTGAGCCGAGCTCGGCACCCTCGACCTCGGCCGCGCAGATTTCCGCCGCCGCGCGCACCGCGGTGAGGTGCTGCCGCAGCAGCCCCGGACGGCTGCGCCGGCCACGGATGTTGCGGATGCGCAGCGGCTGGCCGCTGGTCATCGACAGGCTCAGGGCGCTACGCAGGATCTGCCCGCCGCCTTCGCTGCCGTCGAGTTCGATGAGGTCCTTTCTCATGAGGTTTCCCTTGTGTATTGCCATATCTTGTCGTGGAGGTAGCGATCCAGCAGTCGGCTGTCCTGGCGCGCGCCGGTTGGTTGGGTGGCCCCTCGTTCGGCCTGGAGCAACTCCGCTTCGATGAAGCGTTGCAGCGCCAGGCGCGGAGGGCCGTAGGCCGATTCGTCGCGCTGACGCTTGAGGCTCAGCAGGGCATCCAGTTCTTCGCGCAGCGACGGATCGTCCAGCGTGGCTTCCACTAGCCTCTCGAACGCCACCGGCGGCAAGCCCAGGCCTGCATCCAGCCAACGCACCGCGAACAACGGACGCAGGACGTAGAGGTATTTCTTCAGCCGGACGCTGTCGCCCTTCAGGTAGCCCCGGTAGTTCTTGCGTGCCATCGACAGGTAGTGATGGCGACTGCCTGGTACGGAGTGAAAGGCGCTGCCCAGCCAGAGCAGTTCCTCGCGCACGCCAGGCTCTTCCCGATACACCAGCGGCGAGCCGAGCCACTCCAGCAGGGCCGGGTTGGATTTGCGCATCAGGCGCAACGCCTTGCGCAGTTCCCAGCCGCTGATGTCCAGCTCGTCGCTCAGCGGACGTTCTATCACGTCGCGAGGTTCCTCGACGCGCTGATACCACTCGGGCTGATGCACATAGACGAAGCGTACGTCGTAGTCGCTGTCCGGCGAAGCGAAGCCCCAGGCCCGGCTGCCCGACTCGCAGGCGTAGAGCACGACTACGTCGTGCTCGCGTTCGATCCGTTCCAGCTCATCCAGTACCCGCTCGCGCATGGCGGCGGGGAGCGGATGGCGTTCTTCCCTGTTCATTTCGATTCTTCCCCAGCGGGCGCCACAGGGCGCCCGTCATCCTTTCACGCACACCACCTGACGCAGGGTGTGCAGCACTTCCACCAGCTCGCGCTGGGCTTCCATGACCCGGTCGATGTCCTTGTAGGCCATCGGGATCTCGTCGATCACGTCGGCGTCCTTGCGGCATTCGACGTGGGCGGTGGCGCGCGCCTGGTCGGCGACGCTGAAGACCTTCTTCGCCTTGGTCCGGCTCATGGTCCGCCCGGCGCCGTGGCTGCACGAGCAGAACGCTTCCTGGTTGCCGAGGCCGCGGACGATGAAGCTCTTCGCCCCCATCGAGCCGGGAATGATGCCGAGCTGGCCCTTCTGCGCGGACACCGCGCCTTTGCGGGTGACCAGTACCTCCTGGCCGAAGTGGCGCTCCTTCTGCACGTAGTTATGGTGGCAATCGACCGCCTCCAGGTTGGCTTCGAACGGCTTGCGGATCACCTGGCGCGCCGCCTCGATCACCGCGTGCATCATCAGCGCGCGGTTCTGCCGGGCGAAATCCTGGGCCCAGCCGACCGCTTCCACGTAGTCGTCGAAGTGCCGGCTGCCTTCCTCGAAGTAGGCCAGGTCCTTGTCCGGCAGGTTGGCGATGTGCTGGCGCATGTCCGCCTTGGCCAGTTCGATGAACAGGTTGCCGATGGCGTTGCCGACCCCGCGCGAACCGCTGTGCAGCATGAACCAGACGCGGTCGGCCTCGTCCAGGCAGACCTCGATGAAGTGGTTGCCGGTGCCGAGGGTTCCCAGGTGCTGGCGGTTGTTGGTCTTCTCCAGCCTCGGGTGCTTGTCGGTGATCGCCTTGAAGCGACCGGCGAGCGCCTTCCAGGCCTGGTCGGCGGCCTCCGGTACCTCGTGCCAGGCGCCGCGGTCGCGGCGGCCGAAGGTCTTGCCGTGGGGTACCGCCTGCTCGATGGCGCTGCGCAGGCCGTGCAGGTTGTCCGGCAGGTCGGCAGCGACCAGCGAGGTGCGCGCGGCGATCATTCCGCAGCCGATATCCACGCCCACCGCGGCCGGGATGATCGCGCCGAGGGTAGGGATCACGCTACCGATGGTCGAGCCCTTGCCCAGGTGTACGTCAGGCATCACCGCCAGGTGCTTGAAGATGAAGGGCATCTTCGCCGTGTTCAGCAACTGCTGGCGCGCTTCCTCCTCCACCGGGACGCCCTGGGTCCAGAGCTTGATCGGCTTGCCGCCGGCCACTTCGAGGATATTCATGTCTTTCATCGTGCTTTCCTTGTGCTCCGCGCCGTCTTGTCGACGGCGCGGCTATCGTTCGTGATCAGGCCTGCTTCAGCGTGACCAGTCCGTTCAATACCTGGTCCAGGCCACCGAATACCGAAATCCGGTCGATGCGCTCGGCCACCCGCTCCAGGGTTTCCAGTTCCTTCAGACGCAGCGCGGTCGGGTTTTCCTCCATGACCTTCGCGGTATTCAGCAGCGAGCGGGTCGCCGAGGTTTCCTCGCGGCGGCGGATCACATTGGCCTGGGCCGCCTTCTCCGCCTCCACCACCTGCGCCAGCAGGGTCTTCATTTCGCCCGGGAGGATGATGTCGCGCACGCCCAGGCCGCTCACTTCCAGGCCGCTGTCTTCCAGCTTGGCGGCCAGGTGGGCGCTGACCGCTTCGTCGATCGACTGCTTGTTCTCCAGCAGTTCGTCGAGGGTACGGGTGCCCACTGCCGCCCGCAGGCCGAACTGCAGCTCGCGGTACAGATACTCCAGCGGTTTGCTCAGCCGCGAGAAGGCGGTGAGCACGTCGCTGTAGCGCCAGTTGGCGGCGAGGTTCAGGCGCAGGCTGACCTTGTCGCGGGTGAGGATCTCCTGGCCGCTGACCTCCAGCGCCTGGATACGGGTGTCGACCAGTTCCACGCTGACTTGCCGGTTGTAGCGCCAGAAACCGTATTGTCCGGCTTGCAGCAGGCCGGCAAGGGCGCCGTCGACCTTGAGCACGCCGACCTGGAACGCCGGCACCTGGACCAGCAACACTGCGTCCAGGCCCGCCAGGGCGCGGTCGCGCAGGTTTGGCTGGTGCAACTGGGCGACCAGCGCGGCGGACAATCGATAGTCCTGGGTCAGGTCGATGCGCTCCAGGCGCTGCTCGGTCTGGCCTTTCCAGTACAGTCGGCGGCTGCCCGGTGCGAGCAACTCCACCAGCACGCCGTCCTCGTAGCGCAGGCCGGCCTCGTTGTCGCCCAGGTCCATCCGGGTGAAGTAGCGCTCCACCAGTTGCGGTTCGCTCTGCCGCAGGTAGCCGGCCAGGCGGTGTTCAAACTGCGGGGTGTTCAGGCTGAAGCTTTCCAGGCTCAGGCGGTCGTACGGATCGAAGCGGCGGTAGGTGCCCGGTTCGAGCACGGCGAGGAAGTCGCCTTCGGAATACAGCAGGCCGCGTTCGTTCTTCTTCACGATAAAGCGCTTCAGCATTTTCATCTCTTCATTCCTTTCATTCTTCCGTGGTGCCGGTGTTGCCGGCCCGTCGAGCGTCGTGGGTGGAGCGCGGAGGAGGTTGGCCTGGCGGACGTCCTGTCCATACGATCGATTCCCTCGATCCCCGGCCTGCCTTGCCCCGTGCCCGAACCGCGGGCCGGACGGGCCGGCGGCGGCTTCGGCTCCCTTGCGTTCTCCGGCCTTCCTGGCCGCTTGCGCAGTTCGCCTCGGCCACACCGGCGGGTGTTGCCATTGAGTGATTGCCGTTAAGGCAACGTTCGAGCGGGAGTCGAACCCGCGACAGACCATTTCGTGGATGGTTGCTCTACCAGGCTGAGCTATCGAACCGCGAAGCGGCATTGCCGTCATTCGCGAATGACCGTCGTTGTTGCGGGCGGCATGCACGACGCCGACACCAGGGGTGGGCTCGGGCACCGGCGGGACTGGAGTCCCGACCCGTCGGCCTGCATGGGCGATGCGGTCGAAATGGATATAGCGAGCGGCGTGCCAGGTTTTTATCGATGAGACTGTTTCTTGCTTAACTGTTTGATTTTAAAGGTTAATAAATTTTTTATTGCGCTTCGTCGGCGAATTCGATGGAGAGATGCCTGGCTATTTCTATATATTTTCATATCGATCTTTATCTTGAAGGATAAGCAGTGATGAAACGCACGGTCGCCATCGGCTTCATCGGCGCCACCCTCGACCGTCTCGGCAAGGGCGCGGCGCGCTGGCAAAAGTGGCGGCCGAGCATCGGCCTGTGCCAGCAGCCGGACCTGCTGATCGACCGCCTCGAACTGATCCACGGCAACGACGCCCGCGACCTCGGCCTGGCCGAGCGGATTCGCGCCGACATCGCCGCGGTGTCGCCGCATACCGAGGTCCGCCTGCAGCAGATGGAACTGCGCAACCCCTGGGACTTCGAGGAGGTCTATGGCGCCCTGCACGATTTCGTCAGCGCCTACCCCTTCGACACCGAGCGCGAGGACTACCTGGTGCATATCACCACCGGGACCCATGTCGCGCAGATCTGCTGGTTCCTCCTTACCGAGGCGCGCTACCTGCCGGCCCGGCTGGTGCAGACCTCGCCGTCGCGGCGCAAGGACGAGGCGCGCCATCCCGAGGGCTCGGCGACGCTGATCGACCTCGACCTGTCCCGCTACGACCGCATCGCCTCGCGGTTCCGCCGCGAACAGGAGGAAAGCCTGGCTTTGCTCAAGTCGGGAATCGCCACGCGCAATGCCGCTTTCAACCGCTCCATCGAGCAGATCGAGCGGGTCGCCGTGCGTTCGCGGGCACCCATGCTGCTGGTGGGGCCGACCGGTGCCGGCAAATCGTTCCTCGCCCGGCGCATCTATGAACTCAAGCGCAGCCGGCACCAGCTCGACGGGCGTTTCGTCGAGGTCAACTGCGCCACCTTGCGCGGCGACGGCGCGATGTCGGCACTGTTCGGTCACGTCAAGGGCGCCTTCACCGGCGCGCAGAATGCGCGCGAAGGCCTGCTGCGCGCAGCCGACGGTGGCATGCTGTTCCTCGACGAGATCGGCGAGCTGGGCGCCGACGAACAGGCGATGCTGCTCAAGGCTATCGAAGAGAAGCGCTTCTTCCCGCTGGGTTCGGACCGTGAGGTGGAGAGCGACTTCCAGCTTATCGCCGGGACCCACCGCGACTTGCGCGGACGAGTGGCCGAAGGCCTGTTCCGCGAGGACCTGTTCGCCCGCATCAACCTGTGGACCTTCGAGCTGCCGGGCCTGGCTGGACGCCGCGAGGACATCGAGCCGAACATCGACTTCGAACTGGAGCGGCACGCCCGCGAGCAAGGGCGGCAGGTGCGTTTCAACCTGGAGGCCAAGCGTCGCTACCTGGCCTTCGCCGGTTCCAGCGAAGCGCGCTGGGCCGGCAACTTCCGCGAGCTGTCGGCTTCCATCACACGGATGGCGACCCTGGCCGACAGCGGGCGGATCGACGAGGCGCTGGTCGAGGAGGAGATCCTCCGCCTGCGCCAGGCCTGGGGGCTCGATGCGGGCCGGGAGCCACTGGCCGATCTGCTGGGGCAGCGGGTGGAGGCCCTGGATCTGTTCGACCGCCTGCAACTGCAGGCGGTGCTGGAGGTGTGCCGCGGGGCTAAGACCCTTTCCGAGGCGGGACGCCGGCTGTTCGCCGTTTCGCGCCAGGACAAGCGCAACCCCAACGACGCCGACCGGCTGCGCAAGTACCTGGCGCGTTTCGGCCTGGACTGGGCGCAGATACGCGCCTGAACACCACTTCGGGATATCCTTGGCGTCTTTTCACGGGCTCCAGGGACGAATGCCGATGAGCGAGATAATGGACGTCGAGCGGCTGCGCCAGCGCTGCGCGGCCGGCGAAAGCTTCAAATACCTGTATTTCTGGGGACATCGCCCGGCGACGGATGACAAGGTCGGCAAGAGCTGTTTCAGCCAGTGGTACGAGGCTTCGTTCAAGCTCGACGGGGTGCGCTACGCCAGCGCCGAGCATTACATGATGGCGGCCAAGGCACGCTTGTTCGACGACCCTAGGTTGCTCGAGCGCATCCTGGCGGCGCGCAGCCCAGGCGAGGCGAAGGCCCTCGGCCGCGAAGTCGCCGGCTTCGACGAGGCACGCTGGAACGCCGAGCGGGTGGGAATCGTGATCGAAGGCAACCTCGGCAAGTTCGGCCAGAACGCTTCGCTGAAGAAATACCTTCTGGGCACCGCCGACCGGGTGCTGGTCGAGGCCAGCCCGGTGGACGCGATCTGGGGCATCGGCCTGGCCGCGAGCGATCCCCTGGCAGCCGAGCCGGCGACCTGGCAAGGCCTCAACCTGCTCGGCTTCGCCCTGATGGAGGTGCGCCGGAGGCTGGCTCAGTAGTAGTACCAGCGCAGCTCCAGCTTCACCTCGTTGATCGGCTTGCCGACATGGCTGAACTCGCGTTCGGCGCCCAGGCGCAGGCCGAGGTCGCGGCCCAGCTCCACCTGCTGGACGAAGCCCAGGCTGCGGCGCACTTCACCGTTGTGGAAGTAGTCGCCCTTGGCCTCCAGGGTCAGGTTGCCCAGCGGGTTGCGCCACAGCAGGCCGCTGTCGAAGCCCACCGCCGGGGCGATGGCGGCGGCGAAGTCCCTGTTGTTCTCGATCCGCGCGGTGCCCATGGCGTAGAGCAGCAAGTCGTCGCCGAACATCCAGCTGCCGCCGGCGCCGCCGTTGAGGTGGCTGACCAGGTTTTCGTCGCCGTCCTCGCCCGGCACCCGCTCCAGGCCGCCGGCGACCTGCCAGGACAGCGGCTTGAGCAACTGGTTGCGCGGGGTCAGCGAGCGGATGGTGACCAGGTCGAGATTCTGCAGCTGCCAGCGGTTGCCTTCGTACTGGCGCAGCTTGAGCTGGCCGATCTCGATCTGCGCGCCGAGGGGGAAGCCATAGGCGTTATCGGCGAGGTCATGGTAGGCCATGCGCAGGCCGTACTCGGCGAAGGCGCGGTCATCGCGGCTGCCGACGCCGAACTGCCAGGTCCGTGACTCGTGGCCGTCTTCCGGCTGGCCGGGGCGCTCGACCTGGAGGTCCGGCGGCGGGTTGCGGTTGATCGCACGCAACAGGTTGTAGCTGCGCGAGGCGATGCCGCTGTCACGCGCCTGACCGGTGGCGCGGTAGCGCACCAGGCGGAAGGCGGCGTCCTGGATCAGCGCCTGGCGCGGCATCGGCAGGGCCTTGAAGTCGGGAGCGTCGAGCAGGCTGTCGTCGTCCGCCAGGCGCTTGGCCCAGTCGCGCTCGGCATGGTCGAGCGGTTCGGCGCGGGCGAGCAGTTCCTTCTCGCGCGACGGCCGGTAGTCGATGCGCTCGATCAGCCCGGCGTTCTTCACCGCGCGGACGGTGTCGGTGGGGATCGCGGTAAGCGGGAACTGCTCGGTCAGCTCGATGCCCGGGCGGGCGATCTCCATCAGTTCGAGCAGGCGGAACGAACAGTTCTCGTCGAAGAAGTAGTAGTCGAAGCGGACCTGCTTGAGTTCCCAGACGTGTTCGACCATGCGCCCGGTCTCCTCGGGCGTGAGGTTCAGCTTGTATTCCCAGAGGTCGCGGTTCTCCAGGCGGCTGTATTCGGCCAGCTTCTCCCGGTACGGGACCAGCGCGAACAGGCCGGGATAGCCGCCCATCAGGCCTTTCCAGGCATAGAGGATGCTGTTGTCCATGCCTTCGATGTAGGCGCCGAAGTTCAGCGCGTAGCTGAGCAGGGCAGTGTTGTTGCTGGTGACGTCGGCCTGGTCGATGCGCAGCAGGGTGTGGCCGAACATCGACGACGGGCTGTTCAGGTAGGCCGCGGGGAACACCAGCACCGCGCTGTGCGGGTTGATGTCGCGGTACCAGTTGTCGTATTCGCCGCACTGCGGCTGCGGCAGGTCGTCGAGTTGCAGTTGCTGGCGCAGCCAGCGGGTGCGCGCCGGGTAGACGCACTGAGCGTGCTTGTCGCCAAGGCTGGGCGAGGCATAGAGCGCCTTTAGCGTGGCCGCCAGTTCGGCGTCCGGGTGGCTCTCGCCGTTGTCGGCGAGGAAGAACCGCTCGTCGTCGACGTAGCTGCGCCAACCGCCGAGCTTGCCGCGTTCGTAGTGGCCGAGGGCGATCCAGTAGGGATCGGCGGCCAGTTGCTGGAGGCGGGCCTCGGGAACCGTGGGCGCAGCCAGAAGGGGGGAGCAGGCGCACAGCGCCATCCAGGGCAACAGGCGTTTCGGCATCGGCAAGGCTTAATGCTTGGGGAAAGGGGCCTGCCCGCGAACGGGCAGGCGGCGAGGCTCAGGCCTGCTCGGCGTACTTGGCCAGGCGGGCGTCCTGTTTCAGGATCGCCTGGGTGTTGGCATAGACGTCGGCGGCGGTGGCGTCGGACTTGTTGAAGATCTCGGAGAAATGCTCATGGGTGACGGCGGCGAAGTGCTCGCGGTCCTGCGGTTGCACGCCCAGCACCACGGCATAGGTGGTCAGCGCTTCGCCATTGCCCTTGGCCATGTCTTCGGACAGCTCGTCCATCATGCTGCCGAGCACCAGCAGGGGCTTGCCGCCATAGGACAGCGCGCCGTTGGTATGGCAGCCGTTGGTGCCGGTGGTCATGCCGAAGGTGTTGTTGCCGGAAGTGCCGTTGGTGGTCGCCGCGACCACGTGGGTGGCCACGCCGCGCTGGCCTTTGAAGAGCATGTTGCCCCAGCCGCAGCCGGCGCCGCCGGGAGCGTCGGCGAAAGCGTTGAAGGAGGCGGCGGCGAACAGGGTACCGAGCAGAATCCGTTTCATCGTTTGTTCTCTCTTGAGGTGGATCGGAGCCATCTGGAGCGGGCCAGCGACGCCGTGAGCTTTTCGGAATGCCACCGGGGTGTCAAGGCACCGAATGGGTGGCAGCGCGCAATGCCGGGCGAAAATTGACCGGCGTCAGCGGCAATCCGCTTGGAACCGTCCAGACTTGGGAAAGTTCTGGTCGGTCTGAGCGAAACCGGCCTTGGTCAGCCGTTCCTCATGCAGGAGGTGGATATGAGCGCTTTCGACCCCGCTACCGCCCTGGAAACCCTGGCGACCGAGTACGCGGCACGCGCCGCGGCGATCCGCCGGGACCTGGCGCGCAGCCATTCGCCGGACTTTGCCGAGCAGGCGGTGCAGCGCCAGAACGACGAAGTGCTCGAAGGCCTGCTCGCCGAGGCGGAGGCGGGGATGCGCCAGGTCGGCCTGGCCCGCCTGCGCCTGGCGGAAGGTCGCTACGGCCAGTGCGAGCGCTGTGGCGAGGCTATCGAACCGGCGCGCCTGGCCGCCCTGCCTGCGGCGGAATACTGCCTGCGCTGCGCCGACCTGGTACATCGGTGAGATAGCGCCATCCGCGCCTTGTCAGTGGCGCGAGGCTGGGGGGAGAATGCGGGCGACGACACCCCGCGGCGATCTGCCGCCCGATGCAAGGATTCCCGATGCCCGATTCCGTCGCTGCCGGCCTGCGCCTGGCGCCAGAAGAACTGACCCGCCCGTTCGCTCCCGAGCAATTCGCCTTCGACACCACCGATGACCTGGAGCCCTTCCGCGGCGTGCTGGGCCAGGAGCGTGCGGTCGAGGCGCTGCAGTTCGGTGTGGCGATGCCGCGTCCGGGTTACAACGTATTCGTCATGGGCGAGCCGGGGACCGGACGCTTCTCCTTCGTCAAACGCTATCTGCAAGCCGAGGGCAAGCGCGTCGCCACGCCCTCCGACTGGGTCTACCTGAACAATTTCGACGAGCCGCGCGAACCTCGGGTGATCGAGCTGCCGCCGGGCAGCGCAACCGAATTCAGCGCCGACATCGACCGTCTGATCGACAACCTGATGTCGACCTTCCCGGCGGTCTTCGAGCATCCGGCCTACCAGCAGAAGAAGAACGCCGTCGACCGCGCTTTCAACCAGCGCTACGACCGCGCCCTGGACTCGGTGGAGCGGCGCGCCCTGGAGAAGGACGTGGCGCTGTACCGCGACAGCGCCAACGTCGCCTTCACCCCGATGAAGGACGGCAAGGCCCTCGATGAGGCCGAATTCGCCCAGTTGCCCGAAGCCGAGCGCGAGCGTTTCCACAAGGATATCGCCGCCCTCGAGGAGTACCTCAACGAGGAACTGGCGAGCCTGCCGCAGTGGAAGCGCGAGTCGAGCAACCAGTTGCGCGAGCTCAACGAGGAAACCATCACCCTGGCCCTGCAGCCCCTGCTGGCGCCTCTGGTGGAGAAGTACAACAACAACCCGGGCGTCTGCGCCTACCTGCAGGCGATGCAACTGAACCTGCTGAAGACCGTGGTCGACCAACTGGTCGACGACAGCCGCACCGACGCCCAGCGCAAGCAAGGGCTGATCGAGCAGTACGCGCCGAACCAGGCCATCGTCCACCACGCGACCAGCGGCGCGCCGGTGGTGTTCGAGTCGCACCCGACCTACGACAACCTGTTCGGCCGCATCGAGTACAGCTCCGACCAGGGGGCGCTCTACACCAGCTACCGGCAGTTGCGTCCGGGGGCGCTGCACCGGGCCAACGGCGGCTTCCTGATCCTGGAAGCGGAAAAGATGCTGGGCGAGCCGTTCGTCTGGGACGCGCTCAAGCGTGCCCTGCAGTCGCGCCAGTTGAAGATGGAGTCGCCGCTGGCCGAACTCGGCCGCCTGGCTGCGGTCTCCCTGACCCCCCAGGTGATCCCGCTGCAACTGAAGGTGATCATCATCGGCTCGCGGCAGATCTACTACACCCTGCAGGACCTCGACCCGGACTTCCAGGAGATGTTCCGGGTACTGGTGGACTTCGACGAGGACATCCCGCTGGGCGAGGACAGCCTCGAACAGTTCGCCCAGTTGCTCAAGACGCGCACCTCGGAAGAGGGCATGGCGCCCCTCAGCGGCGCGGCGGTGGCGCGACTGGCGACCTACAGCGCGCGCCTGGCCGAGCACCAGGGGCGGCTTTCAGCACGGATCGGCGACCTGTTCCAGTTGGTCAGCGAAGCCGATTTCATCCGTCAGCTGGCGAACGAGGAGGTGATCCAGCTCGGCCACATCGAGCGTGCCCTCAAGGCCAAGCAGACCCGCACCGGACGAGTGTCGGCGCGGATCCTCGACGACATGCTGGCGGGGATCATCCTGATCGACACCGCTGGCGCCGCGGTCGGCAAGTGCAACGGACTGACCGTGCTGGAGGTGGGCGACTCGGTGTTCGGCGTGCCGGCGCGGATTTCCGCGACCGTCTATCCGGGCAGCAGCGGCATCGTCGACATCGAGCGCGAGGTCAACCTCGGCCAGCCGATCCACTCCAAGGGCGTGATGATCCTCACCGGCTACCTGGGTAGCCGCTACGCCCAGGAGTTCCCCCTGGAAATCTCCGCCAGCATCGCCCTGGAACAATCCTACGGCTACGTGGACGGCGACAGCGCCTCGCTGGGCGAGGTCTGCACGCTGATCTCGGCACTGTCGCGGACGCCCTTGAAGCAGTGCTTCGCCATTACCGGCTCGATCAACCAGTTCGGCGAGGTTCAGGCGGTCGGCGGCGTCAACGAGAAGATCGAGGGCTTCTTCCGCCTCTGCGAAGCGCGCGGTCTGACCGGCGAACAGGGTGTGATCATCCCGCGCGCCAACGTCACTACCCTGATGCTCGACGAGCGCGTGTTGCAGGCGGTGCGCGCCGGGCAGTTCCACGTCTACGCGGTGCGCGAGGTGGACGAGGCGCTGGCGCTGCTGGTGGGCAAGCCGGTCGGTGCCCAGGACGAGAAGGGACGCTTCCCGAAAGGCAGCGTGAACGATCTGGTCGTGGCGCGCTTGCAGGAGATATCCGAACTCGGCATGGAAGAGGACGACAAGGAAAAGGACAAACCGGCGGAGAAAGAGACCGTCGTGGCGAAGGACAAGGCCGCGGCGAAGAAGGACTGAGCCTGGCGCGCTGTCGGAACCTGTCGAGGGCGGGGCTGGAAAGCCCCGCCCTCGTGCGTTTCAGCCCTGTGGACAAGTTCCCGCCGGCGCTATGCGGAACCTGGCGGCAGGTGTAGGCTCAAAACTGGGAACCCCCGTGAGGATGCCGCCATGCCGCGTAACCTCTGCCTCATCCGCCCTTGTCTGGGGCTGACCACGCGAATCGAATGCGTGGTCAGGCCGCTGGCCGGAGAGAACGGACTCTGGACCCTGCTTTGCGCCGCCGGCATGTCCGGCTCCCAGCCTTCGGCGATCAAGGCCCAGGGCCCCTTCCACGGACCGCTGGTGGCCGAAGGGGTGTTGCAGGCGATTGCCGACTGCCTGGCCCAGCAAGGCTATATCGAAGCCGTCGACCCGCCGATCTGGCGCCTGCACCTGCAGGGCGAACTGCGCCGACTCAATGGCGAACGACGGCCGCATGTCGGCGACTACCTGTTTCGCCCGGAATCCTGAGCGGCGCCTGGGCAAAGCCTGAGCAATCCGGCCGAGGCCCCGTGCCATCATCGCTGGCGGGATCCATCCCGGCTCGGTGCACATATTTATCCACAGATTTTCTGGATAAAAACCGCCGGCCGCTGCGTTATACTCGCCGCCCCATTTTCCCCTGCACATACACACAAGAGACCATGGAACGCTTTTTCGAAAACGCCATGTACGCCTCGCGCTGGCTGCTGGCTCCCATCTACATGGGCCTGTCGCTGGCGCTGCTGGCGTTGACCATCAAGTTCTTCCAGGAAATATTCCACGTCATCCCGAACATCTTCGCGATGGCCGAGGCCGACCTGATCCTGGTCCTGCTCTCACTGATCGACATGGCTCTGGTTGGCGGCCTGTTGGTCATGGTGATGATCTCCGGCTACGAGAACTTCGTTTCGCAACTGGACATCGACGAAGGCAAGGAAAAGCTCAGCTGGCTGGGCAAGATGGATTCCGGCTCGCTGAAGAACAAGGTGGCCGCCTCCATCGTGGCGATCTCTTCGATCCACCTGTTGCGCATCTTCATGGACGCGAAGAATGTGCCGGACAACAAGCTGATGTGGTACGTGATCATCCACATGACCTTCGTGCTCTCGGCGTTCGCCATGGGCTACCTGGATAAGCAGACCCGTCACTGACGACCCTCTCCAGTGTTTCGCTCGCGCCGCCCGGCCGTTGTAAAACGGACGGGCGGCGGCGTTTCCGGCTTGCGTTGCCTGCCGCCTGGGCAAGACTTTCCTGTGATATCGGGCGGACGCCGGGAGCGGGCGTCCTTCGCATCGTCGGGGCCTGCCGGCCGGACGATGCCGGGAGTCGGGCCGGCGCTGTCGGGACCGAGGCGGTTGGCGGAAACCTGGAGGCTTCCGCTGCCTGCGCAACCTCGAGAGGTTCGCGATGAACATGCAGGATCTCGCCGGCCGGGTCCAGGCCGGACATATCGACGCCTTGCACCTGGTGTCGCTGGAGGGCGGCATCTATGTCCTGGAGGCGCAGATGGGCGACCGCGCCTATCCGGTGGAGGACGATCTCGGCCAGCCGGTCAGCCTGCGCTCCGTGGAGCATGCGCGCCAGGTACTGCGCGGGCTGGACAGGGTTCCGGTGGAGTTGGTGTGCGCCGATGTCGATGACGAGATGTGTGGACTCCTGGCCGAGTCGGGTTCGTTTATCGGCGGGCTGCCGCTGTCGATCCGCCAGGGTTGAGCACAAGCGGCTGCGCCGGTAGGGGGGAAGGGCCTTCTGTGCTAGGCTGGCCGCCCTTTTTCGACCCCACAGCGGAGCAGCGCCATGAGCGAACTCAACCTGACCACTGACGAAGCCCGTGTCAGCTACGGCATCGGCCGTCAACTGGGCGACCAACTGCGCGAGAATCCGGTTCCGGGCATGACCCTGGACGCAGTCCTGGCCGGCCTGTCCGATGCGTTCGCAGGTATCGACAGCCGGGTTTCCGGCGAGGCGCTGTCGGCCAGCTTCCAGGTGATCCGCGAGCGCATGCAGGCCGAAGCCCAGGCCAAGGCCGAAGCCGCCGCTGGCGAAGGCCGCGCCTACCTGGCCGAGAACGCCAAGCGCGAAGGCGTGACCGTGCTGCCCTCGGGCCTGCAGTTCGAAGTGCTGAGCACTGGCGAGGGCGCCAAGCCTTCCCGCGAGGATACCGTGCGCACCCACTACCACGGCACCCTGATCGACGGCACCGTATTCGACAGCTCCTACCAGCGTGGCCAGCCGGCCGAGTTCCCGGTGGGCGGCGTGATCGCCGGCTGGGTCGAAGCGCTGCAACTGATGAACGCCGGCTCCAAGTGGCGCCTGCACGTACCGAGCGAACTGGCCTATGGCGGCCAGGCCGTCGGCAGCATTCCCCCGCACAGCGTGCTGGTGTTCGACGTCGAACTGCTGGAAATCCTCTGAGGCGCATCGGCCCCAGGAAGGAGCGAAACGCCCCGTCGACGCATCGACGGGGCGTTTTTCATGGCGGCATCAGTAGCGGGCATCCAGCGGACGCTTGTCCTTCGGCCAGTCCTTGATCTTGTCCGGGAAGTCCGGGCGCGGCTGGTGCGAAAAGTACTCCGCGACGTCCACTGCGTCCTGGTCGCTGAGGCCGCCCTGGCCGAGCGGGAAGCGTTCCTGGAAGCCGATCGGCATGTTGTGCTTGACGAAGGCGGCAGCGGTGAAGGTCCGCGCCATGCCGGCGCCGATATTGAACGACTCGTCGCCCCACAGCGGTGGGAAGAGCATCTCGCCGGCACTGTTCCTCAGCCCCTCGCCATTCTCGCCATGACACACCGCGCATTGTCGGGCGTAGACCTTGCGGCCGTTCTCCGGGTCGGGCTTCAGCGCCGGGTCGACCTTGCCGACGCCGCGGCCGGCGACCTTGTCCTGCGGCCGGGTGTTGTTCTTCATCCAGTCGAAGTAGGCCACCATCGCCTGCATGTCGGCAGAGTCCGGCGGCAGAGGCTTACCGTTCATCGAGCGCCGGAAGCAGCCGTTGATGCGTTCCTCCAGGCCGATGACCTTGCCCGCCCGGGGCGCGTAGCTGGGGAAGAACGCCGAGACGCCGACGAAGGGCGAGCCGTCGGCTACGGTTCCGGCGTTCAGGTGGCAACTGGTGCAGTTCAACTGGTTGCCGACGTTCGCCGGCAGCAGCTCGCGGGTCTCCAGGTGCAGGCGCATGCCGCGTACCACCTGTTCGGCGTTCGGCGCCGCGAGCATGTCCGCCAGGCGTGGAGAGACGAAGGTCGTGGCCGGGCCGTTGCCGGCCTCGATCCGCTGGCGCAGTTTCTTCACCTGGCCGGCATCGATCGACGAACCCTGGTTGCCCCAACTGCTGCGGACGAAGCTGAGGATCTCGGCGATTTCGCGGTCCTCCAGCTGGGCGAAGCCGGGCATGGTGTAGACCCGCGAGTGGGTTGCGGTTTCCGCGGTTTTCCAGCCGGTAAGGGTGATATGCAGTAGCGTGCTCGGGTTGGCCGAAGCGACCGTGGGGTTGCCGGCCAGCGGCGGGAACATGCCCGGGACGCCGCTGCCGTCCTTGCGGTGGCAGTCGGAGCAGAACTGCGCGTAGCCGAGGCCGCCCCGCGAGCTGTACAGGTCGACCGGTGCTGCCAGCGGGCGTTCGCTGTCGGGCATGGGCAGGTCGTCCTTGCCGGCCGGCAGGGACTTCAGGTAGCTGGCGATGGCCAGCAGATCGTCGTCGCTGAAGTGCTGGGTGCTGTGGTGGATGACATCGGTCATGCTGCCGGACACCGTGGCGAAGCGGTTCTGCCCGGTCTTCAGCAACTGCACGGTGTCCTCCACCGTCCACAGGTTGCGCAGGCTCAGGGCTTGCCATTGTTCGACGGTTTCGCCGGCGAGGTAGAGCTGCCCGGAACGACCGGCTTCGCTCATGGCTTTTTCCTGGAAGGCGATGCCGCGCGGAGTATGGCAGGCGCCGCAGTGGCCGAGTCCCTGTACCAGGTAGGCGCCGCGGTTGATCGCCGGGTCCGCGTCGCTGGAGGGGGTGAACGGCGCGTCGTCGAGGAACGCCCAGTTCCACAGCGACAGGCCCCAGCGCTGGTTGAACGGCCAGCTCATCGCGCTCGGCGTATTCGCCTGGGTGACGGGTTGCACGCCGTGCATCAGGTAGGCGTACAGTGCACGCATGTCTTCTTCGCTGATCTTGGCGTAGGACGGGTAGGGCATCGCCGGATAGAGATTCACTCCCTCGGCGGTCACCCCCTTGCGCATGGCGCGGTCGAACTCTTCGAAGCTGTAGCGGCCGATGCCGGTCTCCCGGTCGGGAGTGATGTTGGTCGAGTAGATGGTACCCATTGGCGTCTTCAGCTCCAGGCCGCCGGCCATCGGCGCGCCCTGCGGGCCGGTATGGCAGGCGATGCAGTCGCCGAGCTGGGCCACGTAGCGGCCTTTTTCGATGAGCGCAGCGTCCGTGGTCGGTTCGCTGGCATGGAGCAGGGGAACGATGGAGCACAGTGCGCCGAGCAAGCCGAGGCGCGGGAAAGAAGCAGGCATTTCCTCATCCTTAGGCGTAGGCCTGGGGCGGTCCCCTCGGCCACGGTCCATTCTTTTTTTCGTTATGCGGCCGTCGACAGGACGACGGTCACGCCGCTGTTGTAACGGCTTTCAGGCGAGGTCGGCTTGATGTGGATCAGGCAGGAATCCCTATCGCGGCGAGGGGCTGCCGGCGTGCGCGGGCGAGGCGTTGCGGAAAGACCGGGACATGAGGAAAGTGACTCCGGGAAGGTCGTCCGTGACCTTCCCGGAACCGGCCGGAGGCGCCTTTGCCTCCGTTCGTGCGATCCGCCTCCCGGGCAGCGGCGCACGGATGACGCGTCCTGGCGTCATCGCAAAGGCTCAGCGCAGGGCGCGGGCGTAGCAGAAGAGGAACAGGTTGCGTACCAGCTCCTTGAGGATCAGCGGTTCGCTCGAGTTCAACTCGTGCAGGTCAAGGCCGCCCTGGTCACGCAGTTCGTCCAGCGCGTCTTCTTCCAGGACTGCGCAGATTTCCCCGGTTTCCCGGTGCAGGATCCGCAGGTAGGGGTGTGGCCGATCAAGCCAGGCATCGATCAAATAAGTCATGGCGCTCATCTCCGTGACAAGACTGTGAGATGAGAATAATTCTTATTATCGTAATAGCAAGTCTTGATCGTGCCTTTCGTCGCAAAACGAAAACGCCGCCGTGAAAACGGCGGCGTTCGTCACAAGTCGAGCCCGGTTCAGTGGGTTCGGGCGACAGCGAATTCGCTGAGTTCGACCAGGGCGGAGCGGTATTCGTTGTCCGGCAGCGTATCCAGGCAGGCGATGGCGCGGGCGGCGTAGTCGCGGGCGAGGTTGGCGGTATAGTCCAGGGCGCCGGCTGCCTCGACGGCGGCACAGACGCTCTCCAGGTCCTGGCTGCCACCTTGCTGGATGGCTTTGCGTACCAGCGCGGCCTGTTCCTCGGTGCCGTCGCGCATGGTGACGATCAGCGGCAGGGTGGGCTTGCCTTCGGCGAGGTCGTCGCCGACGTTCTTGCCGAGGGTCGCGGCGTCGCCGCGGTAGTCGAGCAGGTCGTCCACCAGCTGGAAGGCGATTCCCAGGTAGTCGCCGAAGCGGCGCAGTGCCTCGGACTGTTCCTCGCCGGCCTGGCACAGCGCGGCGGCGCTGTGGGTCGAGGCCTCGAAAAGCATCGCGGTCTTGCCGCGGATCACTTCCATGTAGGTCTCTTCGGTAGTGCTGGCGTCGCGTACCTTGGACAATTGCAGCACTTCGCCCTCGGCGATCACCCGGGTGGCCTGGGATATGATGCGCATGACCGGCATGGAACCCAGCTCGACCATCATTTCGAAGGAGCGGGCATAAAGGAAGTCGCCTACCAGCACGCTCGGCGCGTTGCCCCACAGGGCATTGGCGGTGGAGCGGCCGCGGCGCAGGCCGGAGGCGTCGACCACGTCGTCGTGCAGCAGAGTGGAGGTGTGCAGGAATTCGATGGTGGCGGCCAGCAGGCAGAGGTCGTCGCCCTTGTAGCCCAGGGTCTTGCCGGCGAGCAGGACCAGCAGCGGGCGCAGGCGCTTGCCGCCGGCGGAGATGATGTAGTCGCCGATCTTTTCCACCAGGGGAACGCGGGAGGTGAGTTGGCGACGGATGATCCCGTCGACGGCGGTGAAATCTTCCGCCACCACGCGGTAGAAGGCCTGGGGTTGCATCAGTGACAATAGCTCCACAAAGATTGCGCGGCATGCTAGGTGGCAGGGGGGGGACTGTCAAGGAAAGGCCCGTGGCACTTGCCTCGGCCTGGACCTTTCCGTACAATCGCGGGCCCTGAACTTCCTTGGCATACCCTGCCTTACGCAATTGCACGGGCGTCCGATCCGACCCCATGCAGCCATGCCGGCCGATTCCTACTTCTATAAAGCGTCGGGTGAGCAGGTTTAACGGAGATACACATGTACGCAGTGATTGTTACCGGTGGCAAGCAGCACAAAGTCACCGAAGGCGAATTCCTCAAGGTCGAGAAACTCGACGTCGCTACCGGCGAAGCGATCGATTTCGACCGCGTCCTGCTGGTTGCCAATGGCGAAGACGTGAAAATCGGCCTGCCGGTCGTCGAAGGTGCGAAGGTTACCGCTGAAGTGGTTTCCCACGGCCGTCACGACAAGGTCCGCATCATCAAGTTCCGCCGTCGTAAGCACCACATGAAGCGTCAGGGCCACCGCCAGTGGTTCACTGAAATCAAGATCACCGGCATTCAGGCCTAATTCCTTTCTGGAGGATATGACTCATGGCACACAAAAAAGCTGGCGGTTCTACCCGCAACGGCCGCGACTCAGAAAGTAAACGCCTTGGCGTGAAACTGTTCGGCGGCCAGGCTGTAAAGGCTGGCAACATCCTGGTTCGTCAGCGCGGCACCAAATTCCACGCCGGTTACGGCGTTGGCCTGGGCAAGGACCACACCCTGTTCGCGAAAGTGGACGGCGTGGTCAAGTTTGAGACCAAAGGCGCCTTTGGTCGCAAATACGTGAGCATCGTTGCTGCCTAAGCAATAGCTCGCTGAAAAAGCCCTGTCTCGCGACGGGGCTTTTTTGTTTCTGCGCCGGCTTCCGGCCATGCCCTGCTTTCGGGGCATCCTGTATCCTATGTTTTTTTCTGTTAACCCGCCCTCGTGGTGGGAGGCATATCCATGAAATTCGTCGATGAAGTATCAATCCACGTGAAAGCCGGTGACGGCGGCAATGGCCTCATGAGCTTTCGTCGCGAGAAGTTCATCGAAAAGGGCGGTCCCAACGGCGGCGACGGTGGCGACGGCGGTTCCATCTACCTGGAAGCCGACGTCAACCTGAACACCCTGGTCGACTATCGCTACACCCGCCGTTTCGATGCCCAGCGCGGCGAGAACGGCGGCAGCAAGGACTGCACCGGGGCCAAGGGCGACGACCTGATCCTGCCGGTGCCGGTCGGTACCACCGTGATCGACGCCAATACCCAGGAAATCATCGGCGACCTGACCGAGCCCGGTCAGCGGCTGATGGTCGCTCAGGGCGGCTGGCACGGCCTCGGTAACACTCGTTTCAAATCCAGTACCAATCGGGCGCCGCGCCAGACCACCCCGGGCAAGCCGGGTGAGGCGCGCGACCTCAAGCTGGAACTGAAGGTGCTGGCCGACGTCGGCCTGCTGGGACTGCCGAATGCCGGCAAGAGCACTTTCATCCGCGCAGTGTCCGCGGCCAAGCCGAAGGTGGCCGACTATCCGTTCACCACCCTGGTGCCGAACCTCGGCGTGGTCAGTGTCGGTCGCTACAAGAGCTTCGTGGTCGCCGACATTCCCGGCCTGATCGAAGGTGCCGCCGAAGGCGCCGGGCTGGGCATCCGCTTCCTCAAGCATCTGGCGCGGACCCGCATCCTTCTGCATCTGGTGGACATGGCGCCGCTGGACGAAAGCGATCCGGCCGATGCCGCCGAGGTCATCGTTCGCGAGCTGGGTCGCTTCAGTCCGGCGCTGACCGAGCGCGAGCGCTGGCTGGTGCTGAACAAGATGGACCAGATCCTCGATCCGGCCGAGCGCGAGGCGCGCAAGCAGGCGGTGATCGAGCGGTTGGGCTGGGAAGGCCCGGTCTATGTGATCTCCGCCCTGGAGCGCGATGGCACCGAGGCGCTCAGCCAGGACATCATGCGCTATCTCGACGAGCGTACCCTGCGCCTGGAAGAAGATCCGCAGTATGCCGAGGAACTGGCCGAACTCGACCGGCGTATCGAGGACGAGGCGCGGGCCCGTCTGCAGGCCCTGGACGATGCGCGCGCGCTGCGGCGTTCGGGTCTGAAGAACGCCGGTGCGGTGGATGACGATGATTTCGATGATGAGGAAGACGACGGCGACGGTCCGGAGATCTTCTACGTTCCCTGATGGCGTGATACCCCGCCGGGCGGGCCGGCGGGGCTGAAGAGTCGAAGCCTGGGCTTCTAAGGTTGAGGGTATGCGGGACAAGGTGACTGGCGCGCGGCGCTGGGTGGTGAAGATCGGTAGCGCCCTGCTGACGGCCGATGGCCGTGGGCTGGATCGCAATGCCATGGCCGTTTGGGTCGAGCAGATGGTGGCGCTGCATTGCGCCGGCATCGAGCTGGTGCTGGTGTCGTCCGGCGCCGTCGCCGCCGGTATGAGCCGCCTGGGCTGGGTGTCCCGACCTAGCGCGATGCACGAACTCCAGGCCGCCGCCTCGGTGGGGCAAATGGGGTTGGTGCAGGCCTGGGAGTCCAGCTTCGCCCTGCATGGCCTGCAGACCGCCCAGGTGTTGCTGACCCATGACGACCTCTCCGACCGCAAGCGCTACCTGAACGCCCGCAGCACCCTGCGGACCCTGGTCGAGCTGGGCGTGGTCCCGGTGATCAACGAGAACGACACGGTGGTCACCGACGAGATCCGCTTCGGCGACAACGACACCCTGGCGGCACTGGTGGCCAACCTGGTCGAGGCCGACCTGCTGGTGATCCTTACCGATCGCGACGGTATGTTCGACGCCGATCCGCGCAACAATCCCGATGCCCAACTGATCTACGAGGCGCGTGCCGATGATCCGCAGCTCGATGCGGTGGCCGGCGGCAGTGCCGGCGCCCTGGGGCGCGGCGGAATGCAGACCAAGCTGCGGGCGGCGCGCCTGGCGGCGCGTTCCGGCGGGCATACGGTGATCGTCGGCGGGCGTATCGAGCGTGTCCTCGACCGCCTGCGCGCCGGCGAACGCCTCGGCACCCTGTTGACCCCTGATCGCAGTCGCAAGGCGGCGCGCAAGCAATGGCTGGCCGGCCACTTGCAGATGCGCGGCACCCTGGTGCTGGACGATGGTGCGGTGAAGGCGGTGAGCCAGGATCACAAGAGCCTGTTGCCGGTTGGGGTCAAGGCGGTCCAGGGCAGCTTCCGTCGCGGCGAGATGGTGGTCTGTGTGGACCAGGGCGGGCGCGAAGTGGCGCGCGGCCTGGTCAACTACAGTGCGTTGGAGGCGCAGAAGATCCTCGGTCAGCCGACGGATGCCATCGAGGCCTTGCTCGGCTACGTGGATGGGCCGGAGCTGGTGCATCGCGACAATCTGGTTCTGGTCTGAGGAGAGGGCGAATGCGCAAGCTCGCGGGGTTGCTGGGTGGTCTGCTGCTGTTGCCGGCGCTTGCCGGGGCGGAGGAGATCGGCGAGGTTTCCACGGTGTTCAAGTGGGTCGGGCCGAACGACAAGATTGTCGTCGAGGCTTTCGACGATCCCAAGGTGCAGGGCGTGACCTGCTATCTGTCGCGCGCCAAGACCGGTGGGGTCAAGGGCGGCCTGGGGCTGGCGGAGGATCGCGCCGAGGCGTCGATCGCCTGTCGCCAGGTGGGGCCGATCCAGTTCAGTGGCGAACTCAAGGATGGCGAAGAGGTGTTCAAGCAGCGCACTTCGCTGGTGTTCAAAAGCATGCAGGTGGTGCGCTTCTTCGATCGCAAGCGCAATGCCTTGGTCTATCTGGTCTACAGCGACCGGGTGATCGAAGGTAGTCCGCAGAACGCGGTGACGGCGATTCCCCTCATGCCATGGCCGACCGCTCGCTGAAGCGAGCGAGTCGCGGGCAATAAAAAACCGGCCATTGGCCGGTTTTTTATTCGAGCAAGGCGTGCCTTAGGCGGCAGCGGTGCTGATGGCCTTGATGTGGCCGCTCAGACGGCTCTTGTGACGAGCAGCCTTGTTCTTGTGGATGATGCCTTTGTCAGCCATGCGGTCGATCACCGGTACAGCGGCGGTGAAGGCGGCCTGGGCTTTTTCCAGGTCCTTGGCGTCGATGGCTTTCACGACGTTCTTGATGTAGGTGCGCACCATGGAGCGCAGGCTGGCGTTGTGGCTGCGACGCTTCTCAGCCTGTTTGGCGCGTTTTTTGGCGGAAGGTGTGTTGGCCACCGTCGAGCTCCTCGAAAAAAACTGGGTAAATAGCGAACAAATTAAGGCCGCGAATAATGCCGTCGCCTCCAGGGGTTGTCAAGGGGCTGCGCATGCGGCCGGAAAGATCGGCGACGGATGTCGCCTGCTTTCTTGCGGGTGATTTATTCCGGCGCGCATTCTACACTCGGCGCGCCCTCGCGGACCGCCGTTCGGCGGCGAGGGCGCACTCGCGCGATGAACCGGCCCGGCCGGTCGCGGTCTTGGACAGGATCAATTTCGACATGCCGGCAGCCCGACATCCATGAATCTTCTCAAATCATTGGCGGCGGTGAGTTCCATCACCATGCTGTCGCGGGTCCTCGGCTTCGTCCGCGATACCATCCTGGCGCGGATCTTCGGTGCCGGCCTCGCCACCGACGCCTTTTTCGTCGCCTTCAAGCTGCCCAACCTGTTGCGGCGGATCTTCGCCGAGGGGGCGTTTTCCCAGGCTTTCGTGCCGATCCTGGCAGAGTACAAGAACCAGCAGGGCGAGGAGGCGACGCGGACCTTCATCGCCTACGTTTCCGGCTTGCTCACGCTGGTGCTGGCGCTGGTCACGGCGCTCGGCATCCTCGCCGCGCCCTGGGTTATCTGGGTCACCGCGCCGGGCTTCGCCGATACCCCGGAAAAGTTCGCCCTGACCACCGACCTGCTGCGGGTGACCTTTCCTTATATATTGCTGATCTCGCTGTCGTCCCTGGCCGGCGCGATCCTCAACACCTGGAACCGCTTCTCGGTGCCGGCCTTCGTGCCGACCCTGCTGAACGTCGCAATGATCGGCTTCGCGCTGTTCCTCACGCCTTATTTCGATCCGCCGGTCATGGTGCTGGGCTGGGCGGTGCTGGCCGGCGGCCTGTTGCAGCTCCTCTATCAACTGCCGCACCTGAGGAAGATCGGCATGCTCGTGCTGCCGCGCCTGAACCTCAGGGACAGCGGCGTCTGGCGGGTGATGAAGCTGATGCTGCCGGCGATCCTGGGGGTCTCGGTGAGCCAGATCTCGCTGATCATCAACACCATCTTCGCCTCGTTCCTGGCAGCCGGTTCGGTGTCCTGGATGTACTACGCCGACCGCCTGATGGAGCTGCCTTCCGGCGTATTGGGCGTGGCGCTGGGGACGATCCTCCTGCCGATGCTGGCGAAGACCTATTCGAACAAGGATCGCCATGAGTACTCGCGCCTGCTCGACTGGGGTCTGCGCCTGTGCTTCCTGCTGGTGCTGCCGTGTTCGCTGGCCCTGGCGATCCTCGCCGAACCTCTGACCGTCTCGCTGTTCCAGTACGGCAAGTTCACCACGGTGGACGCGGCGATGACCCAGCGCGCGCTGGTCGCCTACTCCGTCGGCCTGCTCGGCATCATCCTGGTCAAGGTTCTGGCGCCGGGCTTCTATGCCCAGCAGAACATCCGTACGCCAGTGAAGATCGCGCTCTTCACCCTGGTTTCCACCCAACTGATGAACCTGGCCTTCATCGGCCCGCTTCAGCATGCCGGCCTGGCCCTGTCCATCGGCCTGGCCGCCTGCCTGAATGCCGGCCTGCTCTACTGGCAACTGCGCAAGCAGCGTCTGTACCTGCCGCAACCGGGCTGGGCGAAGTTCCTGGTCAAGCTGGTGGTCGCGGTGCTGGCGATGTCGGCGGTGCTGCTGGCCACGATGCACTGGCTGCCGGCCTGGGAGCAGGGCGCCATGCTGGAGCGATTCCTGCGCCTCGGCCTGCTGGTGGTTGCCGGTCTCCTGGCCTATTTCGGTATGCTCGCGCTGCTGGGTTTCCGCCTGCGCGACTTTTCCCGCCGGGCGGTGCTGTGAAGCGCGTCCGGGCTGGCGGCGGGATCATGCCGTTTTGCCTGTTGTCCGGCGCCCGGTACGCGTATAATCGACCACTTTCTGAGCAATAAGCGTGCTATGCAGCTGCTTCGCGGACTACACAACCTGCAGCCCCTGGCCGGGGGCTGCGTCGCCACCATCGGTAACTTCGACGGCGTCCACCTCGGGCACCAGGCTATCCTGGCGCGTCTGCGCGAGCGCTCGTTGGAGCTGGGCGTACCCAGCTGCGTGGTGATTTTCGAGCCGCAGCCGCGCGAGTTCTTCTCCCCCGATTCGGCGCCGGTGCGTCTGACCCGCCTGCGCGAGAAACTCGAGTTGCTGCGTGGGCAGGGCGTCGACGTGGTGCTCTGCCTGGCCTTCAACCGCCGCTTGCGCGAGCTGTCGGCAGCCGAGTTCGTCCGCCAGGTCCTGGTCGATGGACTGGCGGTGCGGCATCTTGAAGTGGGCGACGATTTCCGTTTCGGCTGCGACCGCTCCGGTGACTTCGCCTTCCTGGTGAACGCCAGTCGCGAGCAGGGGTTCACCGTCGAGGCGGCCACCACCGTCGAACTGGACGGTGTGCGGGTGAGCAGCACGCGGGTCCGCCAGGCCCTGGCCGAGGGCGACCTGCATCTCGCCGAGCGCCTTCTGGGGCGTCCCTTCAGCCTGAGCGGACGGGTCCTGCATGGACAGAAGCTCGGCCGGCAACTGGGCTCGCCCACGGCCAACATTCAACTGAAACGGCGCAAGGCGCCGTTGAACGGGGTCTACCTGGTCAGTACGCTGGTCGATGGCCAGCGTTGCCAGGGGGTGGCGAACATCGGCACCCGCCCTTCGGTGAACGGCGACGGCCGTCCCCATCTGGAAGTGCACCTGCTCGATTTCGCCGGCGATCTATACGGCCGGCATCTGCAGGTGACCTTCCACCAGAAGCTGCGCGACGAGCAGCGTTTTGCCTCCCTGGAGGCACTCAAGGCGGCGATTCTCGCGGATATCGCCGCCGCCCGGGCCTACTGGCTGGGCCAACCGCTTGATTGAAGAGATCCTGAACAGGCCCTGAGATGACCGACTACAAAGCGACGCTAAACCTTCCGGAAACCGCCTTCCCAATGAAAGCCGGGCTGCCCCAGCGCGAGCCGGAAACCCTGAAGTTCTGGAACGACATCGGTCTGTACCAGAAGCTGCGGGCCATTGGCGGCGACCGTCCGAAGTTCGTCCTGCACGATGGCCCTCCGTACGCCAACGGCAGCATTCACATCGGTCACGCGGTCAACAAGATTCTCAAGGACATCATTGTCCGCTCCAAGACTCTGGCGGGCTACGACGCGCCCTATGTGCCGGGCTGGGATTGCCACGGCCTGCCCATCGAGCACAAGGTCGAGACCACCCATGGCAAGAATCTTCCGGCGGACAAGACCCGCGAACTGTGCCGCGAATACGCGGCCGAGCAGATCGAAGGGCAGAAGGCCGACTTCATCCGCCTGGGCGTGCTCGGCGAGTGGGACAACCCCTACAAGACCATGAATTTCGCCAACGAGGCGAACGAAATCCGCGCCCTCGCGGAAATGGTCAAGCAGGACTTCGTGTTCAAGGGCCTGAAGCCGGTCAACTGGTGCTTCGACTGTGGTTCGGCGCTGGCCGAGGCCGAGGTCGAGTACGCTGACAAGAAGTCGCCGACCATCGACGTCGGCTTCCCGGTGGCGGATGCCGACAAGCTGGCCGCGGCCTTCGGCCTGGCCGCCCTGGACAAGCCGGCGCAGATCGTCATCTGGACCACCACGCCCTGGACCATCCCGGCCAACCAGGCGCTGAACGTGCATCCGGAGATCGACTACGCGCTGGTCGATGCCGGCGATCGCTACCTGGTGCTGGCCGAGGCCCTGGTCGAGTCCTGCCTGGCGCGCTACCAGCGCGAGGGCAAGGTGGTCGCCACCGCCAAGGGCGAGGCGCTGGAGCTGATCAACTTCCGCCATCCGTTCTACGAGCGCCTGTCGCCGGTGTACCTGGCCGACTACGTGGCCCTCGATGCCGGCACCGGTATCGTCCACTCGTCGCCGGCCTACGGCGAAGACGACTTCTATACCTGCAAGCGCTACGGGATGAGCAACGACGACATCCTCAGCCCGGTGCAGAGCAACGGCGTCTACGTCGACTCGTTGCCGTTCTTCGGCGGCCAGTTCATCTGGAAGGCCAACCCCAACGTGGTGGCCAAGCTGGAAGAGGTCGGCAGCCTGCTGGCCCACGAAACCATCAATCACAGCTACATGCACTGCTGGCGGCACAAGACGCCGCTGATCTATCGCGCCACCGCGCAGTGGTTCGTCGGCATGGACAAGCAGCCCAGGCAGGGTGCTTCCCTGCGCGAGCGAGCGCTGGAAGCCATCACCCAGACCGAATTCGTCCCGGGCTGGGGCCAGGCGCGTCTGCACGGAATGATCGCCGGGCGTCCCGACTGGTGCATCTCGCGCCAGCGCAACTGGGGCGTACCGATCCCGTTCTTCCTGCACAAGGCCAGTGGCGAACTGCATCCACGCACCGTGGAGCTGATGGAAGAGGTCGCGCAGCGAGTCGAGAAGGAAGGCATCGAAGCCTGGTTCAAGCTCGACGCCGCCGAGCTGCTCGGCGAGGAGGCCGCGCAGTACGAGAAGATCAACGACACCCTGGACGTCTGGTTCGACTCCGGCACCACCCATTGGCACGTGCTGCGTGGTTCCCACCGGATCGGCCATGCCAGCGGCCCGGTCGCCGATCTCTACCTGGAAGGTTCCGACCAGCACCGCGGCTGGTTCCACTCCTCGCTGCTGACCGGCTGCGCGATCGACAACCATGCGCCGTACCGCCAGTTGCTGACCCACGGTTTCACCGTCGACGAGTCCGGCCGCAAGATGTCCAAGTCGCTGGGCAACACCGTGGTGCCGCAGACCGTCATCGATACCCTGGGCGCCGACATCCTGCGCCTGTGGGTGGCTTCGACCGATTACTCGGGCGAGATCGCGGTATCCCAGCAGATTCTCCAGCGTAGCGCCGATGCCTACCGGCGGATCCGCAATACCACGCGCTTCCTGCTGTCCAACCTGAACGGTTTCGATCCGGCCACGGATCTGCTGCCGCCCCAGGAAATGCTGGCCCTGGATCGCTGGGCGGTCGATCGCGCCCTGCTCTTGCAGCGCGAGATCGAAGAGGCGTACCGCGAGTACCGCTTCTGGAACGTCTATTCCAAGGTGCACAACTTCTGCGTACAGGAGCTGGGCGGGTTCTACCTGGACATCATCAAGGACCGCCAGTACACTACCGGCGCCAACAGCGTCGCCCGGCGCTCCTGCCAGACCGCACTGTTCCACATCGCCGAGGCCCTCGTGCGCTGGATCGCCCCGATCCTGGCGTTCACCGCCGAGGAAGTCTGGAAGTTCCTGCCCGGCGAGCGTGCCGAGTCGGTAATGCTCGCCACCTGGTACGACGGCCTCAGCGAACTGCCGGCCGACGTGACGCTGAATCGCCAGTACTGGGAACAGGTCATGGCGGTGAAGGCCGCGGTCAACAAGGAGCTGGAGAACCAGCGCGCGGCCAAGGCCGTGGGCGGCAACCTGCAGGCCGAGGTCACCCTGTATGCGGAAGACGCGCTGCAGGCCCAATTGGCCAAGCTGGGCAACGAGCTACGCTTCGTCCTGATCACCTCGACCGCGACCCTGGCGCCGCTGTCGGCGGCTCCGGCCGACGCGGTGGACAGCGAAGTCGCCGGCCTCAAGCTGAAAGTGGTCAAGTCGACCCACGCCAAGTGCGGTCGTTGCTGGCACCATCGCGAGGACGTCGGTCAGCACGCTGCGCATCCTGACCTGTGCGGTCGCTGCATCGAGAACATCGAAGGCAGCGGCGAGGTTCGCCACTATGCCTGACGTCGATCGTTTCGGGCGCTTGCCCTGGTTGTGGATCACCGTGCTGGTGTTCGTCCTCGACCAGCTCAGCAAGGCGTTCTTCCAGGCCGAACTGAGCATGTACCAGCAGATCGTGGTGATCCCCGATCTGTTCAGCTGGACCCTGGCCTACAACACCGGTGCCGCCTTCAGCTTCCTGGCCGACAGCTCGGGCTGGCAGCGCTGGCTGTTCGCCCTGATCGCCATCGTCGTCAGCGCGATCCTGGTGGTCTGGCTGAAACGCCTGAAGAAAGGCGAGACCTGGTTGGCCATCGCCCTGGCGCTGGTGCTCGGCGGCGCCCTGGGCAACCTCTACGACCGCATGGTCCTTGGCCACGTGGTGGACTTCATCCTGGTGCACTGGCAGAACCGCTGGTACTTCCCGGCGTTCAACCTGGCCGATAGCGCCATCACCGTCGGCGCCGTCATGCTGGCGCTCGACATGTTCAGATCGAAGAAATCCGGAGAAGCCGCCCATGGCTGAGTCGACCCGCATTGGCGAGGAGAGCCGCGTCACCCTGCATTTCGCCCTCAAGCTGGAGGACGGCAACGTCGTTGACAGCACCTTCGACAAGCAGCCGGCCTCGTTCAAGGTCGGCGACGGCAACCTGCTGCCGGGCTTCGAACAGGCGCTGTTCGGCTTGAAGGCTGGCGACAAGCGCACCCTGAGCATTCTTCCCGAACAGGGCTTCGGCCAGCCGAATCCGCAGAACGTGCAGATCATGCCGCGCGACCAGTTCCAGGACATGGAACTGGCCGAGGGCCTGCTGGTGATCTTCAACGACGCGGCCAAGACCGAACTGCCGGGCGTGGTCAAGGCGTTCGATGAGCAGCAGGTGACCGTCGACTTCAATCATCCGCTGGCCGGCAAGACCCTGGCCTTCGAAGTCGAGATCATCGACGTCCAGCCGGCCTGAACCGTCGGTCGCTGCGCCCTTCCCAAGCGGGGAGGGCGGTAGCAAGGTTCATTCGTCCAATCACCGCGTCGCCCACGAGACCGCCATGCAAATCAAACTCGCCAATCCCCGCGGCTTCTGCGCCGGCGTGGATCGCGCCATCGAGATCGTCAACCGTGCCCTCGATGTCTTCGGCCCGCCGATCTACGTGCGTCACGAGGTGGTGCACAACAAGTTCGTCGTGGACAACCTGCGCCAGCGCGGCGCCATCTTCGTCGAGGAACTCGATCAGGTGCCGGACAACGTCATCGTCATCTTCAGCGCCCACGGCGTTTCCCAGGCGGTCCGCAAGGAAGCCGAGGGGCGCGGCCTGAAGGTTTTCGACGCGACCTGTCCGCTGGTGACCAAGGTGCACATGGAAGTGGTGCGCTACAGCCGCGACGGCCACGAATGCGTGCTGATCGGGCATGAAGGGCACCCCGAGGTGGAAGGCACCATGGGCCAGTACGATGCCAGCAACGGTGGTGCCATCTACCTGGTGGAGGACGAGGCCGACGTCGCCGCGCTGGAGGTGCGCAAGCCCGAAGCCCTGCACTACGTGACCCAGACGACCCTGTCGATGGACGACACCTCGAAGGTCATCGATGCCCTGCGCGCCAAGTTCCCGCAGATCCAGGGACCGCGCAAGAACGACATCTGCTATGCCACCCAGAACCGCCAGGATGCCGTGAAGGAACTGGCCGACCAGTGCGACATGGTCCTGGTGGTGGGCAGCCCCAACAGTTCCAACTCCAACCGCCTGCGCGAACTCGCCGAGCGGATGGGCACGCCGGCCTACCTGATCGACGGCGCCGAGGACATGCAACGCGGCTGGTTCGACGGTGTGCGTCGCATCGGAATCACCGCAGGCGCTTCCGCGCCGGAAGTGCTGGTGCGCGGCGTGATCGCCCAGCTACGCGAGTGGGGGGCGTCGGAGGAGCAGGAACTGGAGGGGCGGGAGGAGAACATTACCTTCTCGATGCCCAAGGAACTGCGGGTCAAGGCTTTGTGAACCGTGCGCAATGAAAGAGCCCCTCTCGTAGAGGGGCTCTTTCGTTTCAGCGCCAGCAGTCGTTGACGGTGCTGTTGTTGCCGGTCTTGCCGGCTGCGCCGCGTTCGCCGAGCTGATTGAGGGTCAGCTTGCCGCAGGTCTTGTCGCGGGTCTGCGAGTTGATCGGCGTGGCGGTCAGGGTATAGGTGGTGCTGGTGGGCGTCGCTATGGTGAGGTTGTACAGGTTGTTCGGCGAGTTGGCCGAACTCATGCCCAGCTTGGCCACGTCCTTGGTGTAGCCGACCCCGGGGTTCTGCGAGTAGTAGCGTTCCTGGCGCGCGGCCGCGTCCGAGAGCAGGGCCTGGCCCTCGGTGCGGTTGGAGCGGATCACGTAGTTCTGGTAACTGGGAATGGCGATGCCGAGGAGGATGCCGATCACCGCCACTACCACCACCATTTCCAGCAACGTGAAGCCCTTCTGTCTTGTCCTCATCGGGGCTGCTCCTCCCCGTCCTGGCGGGGCTGTTCTTTCTCGATCATCTCGGCCAGCTCCTGTTCGCTCATCTGTTTGTGAATGTAGATATCGGTGATGGTGGACCACGGCTGGCTGACGGTGCCAGAGTAGGACACCACGGAGCCCGGCTTGACCTGGAACAGGCTGGGCATGCCGTTCCTGACGGTGCTGTTGGGCAGGCGGTAGAGCCGGTGGTCGATGTCCACCAGGTTCTTCTCGACCTGGACTTCGAAGACCACGCCAGCGCCTTCGAAGGTCTGGGGATCTTCGGCCCAGCAGAGGCCGGGAACGGCCAGGGCCAGCAGCATAGGCAGCACTTTCATATCAGTTCTTTCCTTCGATGGGGCGCCAGTTCTGGCGGCCACGGGTGTTCGGACCGGGGTTCACGGTCAGGCATTCGCCCGAGGAGCAGACTTCCGGATTGCCCTGTTCGTTGGTGCTCAGCGTCAAGCCTCCCAGGCCTTTCTGCTCGGTACCGGATACCGCGACGTTCTGCTTGTTGTAGCTGTAGTCGGATTTCGAGTCCACGACGCCCTGGCGTGCCAGGTCGAACACGGTGAAGCTGGTGCGACCGCCGGTATAGGGATCGAGGCCATAGGTCCAGTTGCTGGCGCCGTCGGCACAGGGGTCATCGTTCGGGGTGATGGTTTGCAGCAGCACCACCTGGCCGATGGCGATCATGTCCTCGATCAGCATCTCGCCCTTCAGGGTGCCGTTGACCATGAAGTCCAGATACCAGCCGGACTGCTTGGTGCTGCCGTCATTGTTCAGCCAGTTGACCGGGTTCTGACTGGCGATGCGAATGGTGCGAGCGGTCGAGGCGAAGGTCGAGTCGGCCTGGAGGTCCAGTGTCTGCTGCTGCAGGTTGCCGCGCGTCAGTCGGGGTGTGCTGCCCGCGGCTTCGCCCTTGGTTTGCTGGTCCCAGATGCCGTAGAGCGTCTGGGCGCGGCTGGTATCGGCCCGGGCGTCGGCGTTCTCGAAATACTTGCCGGTACCGAAGATCACGATGTAGCCCTTGCGTGTCGGATGGCGAACCAGCGAGGGCGCGGCGGTGATCGCTTGCGCCGCGCCGGCGGAGTCGACTGCCGAATAGAGCGGCTGGCCACCGAAAGACACCCTGAAGCTCGAGGCCACCGCCGGGCCGTCGTTGGCTCGGCTGAACGGATCGTCCTGGTTGACCTTGCCGGCGATCAGGTCGAAGCGCCAGAGGTTGCCTTGCAGGTCGCCGGCGTAGGCGTAGTCGGCTACGCCGTCGCTGTTGTTGTCTGCCAGGCGAGGGCTGGATAGGCCGTTGGGTACGCCGGTCCTGCCGGTGACTTCCAGTTTGCGGGTGATGGCCCCGGTCTCCAGGTCGATGATCAGCAGCGCGGCCTTGTCGTTCAGGCTGGAATAACCGTTTCCGGTGACCACGGCCCACTTGCCGTTGTGCAGCCGGGCGACCGTGGGTTTGGGGAAGCTGTAGCCAAGGTCGGGCTCCTGGTCCACGCCGATTTCCCAGAGCAGCTTGATGTTGGCGGGATCGGTCACGTCGAGGGCGAACAGGCCCTTGCCGCCGGCGCGCAGGCTGCCGATCAGCACGGTATGCCAGGCGCCGCCGAAGAAGGCGTCGGCGACCACCGGCGAGCCGTCGACGTAGAACTGGTGGGCGCCGCCCTGGTAGCCGCGGGCGGTCAACTTGTGGAGCTTCTCGAAGACCGCGCTTGGGATGAAGGCGAAGGTCTCGTTACCGTCGGTATCGAAACCGTGCAGCATGCCGTCGTTGGCGCCGACGTATACCCGCGGGGCACGGGTTTTCTGTGCTTCTGCGAACGTGGAGTAGTTGCCGCTGGGCTCGATCGGCTGGGCCAGGTAGGTCAGGTACTGGGCCTTGCCGACCGTCGCCGGCGAGGAGTTGATGATATCGCCGAGGATCGAGTTGCGGGTGCGGAAGTTGTCGCTGTTCTCCTTGCTGCGATCGCCGCGCAGGAAGGCCACGCGGTCCTGGCCCTTGGTGTCGGCGACATCGTTGCGGTCCGGATCGCGGTTCAACTGCCGCTGCTGGTCGGCGCTGAGGCTGCCCCAGGTGAACTCCTTGAGGCCCGAGGTACCGGATCCGGCCATCATGATCTTGCGGCCAGCTCCACCGTTGGGCATCGCGTCGAGGATGCTCTGCGCGCTCCACAGCTTGGTCTGCACGGTGGCCTTGTCCTGGGTGGTCAGGCTGTAGCGGGTCAGGTCGCCAGCCCAGTTCTTGTCGCTGGCGAAGCTGGTCTGGTAGGCGAAGCGGGTCAGCTTGTCGCCAGTGTCGTCTTCCTGCAGGGACGAGCTGATGGCGGGGCGGGATGCCGGCAGGTCCTTGCCCGAAATTCGGTTGAGGATGTCCTGGAAGGCCGCGACCAGTTGGTCCGGCGAGTCGGCGCTGAAGAACTCGCCCCGGGAGTTCACTGCGGCGTGCCACAGGTCATAGACGTTGTTGCTATGGTTATTCGAAGCGTTCGGCCAGCTGAGGCGCCCGGCGGCGATTTCGTCATAGCCGCCGGAGTAGGTGGAACCCTCCCACTTCGGGCTGGTGAGGCTGGTGGTCAGGCCCAGGCCCAGGGTATAGGTCACCATGTGCTGCCAGGTCGCCGGATCGTTGCGCGGATTCCAGTACTCCGCCGAGGGATTGGCCTGGTCCGGGTAGGGAATGTACGGCTTGATATTGTCGTCGATATCCGGCCGGGCATCGGTGGCCCAGTAATGGAAGGCCTGGTCGGCCAGGGTATTGGACGCAGCATCCCTGTAAGGCGTCTGGCTGCTGTAGCTCTTGCCATCGGGGAGGCTACGACTCGTGCTGTCGGCATTGCCTACGCTGGCCGAGTCGTTGTTCCAAAGACCATCGGTCATCAGAATGTGATAGCTGCCACGGCAGCTGTATTCCGGCGAGGTCTGGGTACCAGGTCGATAGGCATAGGGGCCGTTGACGCCGGTCTTCTTGAGAAACTCCCCTGCTCGAGTCATGGCCTGACGCAGCGGAGTACCACCTCCGACCGACAGGTTCTCCAGCCAGTTGAAGAAGTTCACCCGATGTTGCCCGGTGAAGTCTCTCAGGTAGTTGTTGTAACAGTTACTGGAGCCACTGCCGATCAGGCACGAGGAACTGTTCAGTAGTTGCCAACTGATCCGGGCGTTTTCAGGCAGGCTGTAGAACGCCAGGTTAGCGGCGGTCTGGGTGGCCAGGGCGCGGGTACGATAGAAGGAGTACCAGTTGGCGAAGTTCTGCTGCTGGGCCGCGCCGCTGATTTCCACACGGGTGTAGCAACTCGAAGTGGTGAGGCTGCAACCGCGGCCCCCGCTGTATTGGTAGTAGAAGGCAGGAGCCCCGTACCAGTCGATGCTGGACTCGGTGCCTGCTCCCGATCCGCCCTGGTACTGCACCGTTGGCCTGTAGTCACGGGAAAGGTTTACCCGGCCTTCCTGAGTGAAACCGTTGCGCCATGCCGCGGTGAAGCTGGGCTTGGAATAGTCCTGCACCTGGATCTGGCCATTGGAAAGGGTCACCTTTTTCGGCAGCTTGTACTGGGTATTCGGGTCGAAGTACATCGGGTTGTAGCTGTTCGACGCGAAATAGACGTTGTTGCGGCTGTTGACCAGGCTATCCGGTGCATAGGCATAAGCCATACTGCCCGAGTCGTCGAGAGTCACCAGCATGTTCGGGGCGACGCCCTGGATCAGCATCAGCGGCTGCTGGCTGACCGACAGGGCGGCGGCGTGGGTGGTCTGGGCGGAGAGCAGGACGGCGCCGCTGAGCGCGGCTGCCAGCGAGGTCTTGCCGATCTGGTGGAGTACCGATTTCATGCGAGGCTCGATCAGTTGGTATAGAGACGGGCGAGAACGGTCTGCAGGACGGTTTCGCTGTTGGTCTGGTTGCGCGCGACGCTATTGGTCTCGTAGTAGAAGGTGCCGATGCCGCGCATCAGGTTGCCGTATTCGGGGCTTTCCGCTTCGTTGACCTGGCCGCCCGAGGGAATGGGCAGGTTGTTCCACTGCACGCTGTAGAGCGTGCCCGCGGTGGTCGCGCTGCTGATGTCGCTGCCGCGGTAACTCATCCAGGTATTGGCGATGCCCTTCAGCACGCCGACCGGATTCTGGTGGGTGTCCGCCAGCTTCAGGTTCAGCGCGGCGAGGTCCAGCAGGCAGGGGCGGGCCACGTTGTCGGCCGTACAACCGGTGCCGGGCTCCGGCGGACGCAGGGTGTTGACGAAGCGCCGCTCGCCTTCGCGGAGTCCGGACTCGGCGGCGTTCTGCAAGCGAGTCTGTTCGATGACGTTGCCGGTGATGCGGCTTTCCAGTACCACTTCGCGCATGCTCGAGACCGCCAGCAGGGTGACGATCACCAGGATCGCCAGGGCGATGACCAGCGTGGCGCCGCGCTGTTGTGCAGGGAAGTTGTTCATGGCACGAGATTCCTGAGTGTCTGGCTGCCCTTGGCGATCTGGTAGAGGCGGTCCTTGTCGTTGCCTTGCAGGCTGGTCTTGGACGAGGGGTAGAGCGTGATCCAATCGTCCAGGGTCTTGCTGTCGCCCTGGCGCAGGTTCTTGTCGCTGGCCATCAGCGCGGAGTAGCGCAGGGCACGCACCGGACGGTCGGCGATGTTGGCCTGTTCGACGAAGCTTTCCACCTCGCGTTTGCCGGCCATGGTCGGGCCGACGCCGTACTCGAGCTTGAAGTCGACCAGGCCGCTGACGATCTCCTGGCCTTTTTCCTTGATTGTCTGCGCGGAGCAGGCGAGGCTGCCGGGGACATCGGCGGTCGCGGGAACGAACAGAACGCGTGCGGTGATGGCCTGGGCGGTAGCGAAGGGATCGCTAGGGGTGGTGATCGAGTTGCCTTCGCAGTCGTAGGCTTCGCCTGGCGCCGGTTGATAGCGGTAGCAGAATCCGCTCTGGCCGGCCTTGACCACGGCGGGCACCAGGGTTGAGCCGGCTTTGAATGCCTCGCAATAGGCGGTTTTCTGCTGCGCCGGGAAGGCAAACTCGTTGGGGTCGTCCGCACGCCTACGGAAACCCACCTTGGCCAGTTGCTGGTCCAGGAACATCATGGCGAAGCGTCCGTTTTCCTGGTTGCCTGCCTGGCCTTGCTGGAACAGGTAGTTGCGCTTGTTGTCCAGGTAGATCTGGGTAATCCCGAGAATCAGGAAGCTGCTGATGGCGAGGGCCACCAGTAGTTCGATCATGGACAGGCCCGATTGCCGTCGGGAGCGGTTGTTCATGCTCATGGCTCGACCCTGAGGGTGTAGTAGCAGAGGGAGGTGTCGGCGCTGCTGTCGGCGGCGTTGACGCAGGCGCCTTGCTTGCCGCGCCAGGCCAGGCGGATTTCCAGCATGGAGCCCTTGCCGTCGCAGTCGCCCGGCTTCGAGCTGCGGCAGATGTAGTAGTCGCTCTTCAGCAGGTCGCCAGCGCCTGGCAGTTCGTTCTTCACCTGTTCCGCCCAGCATCCCAGGCGGTCCTTGATCGCGTCGGGCAATGGCGTGCAGGAGGACGGCGCGGTGGGGAACGCCGACCCCTTGGCCTTGAAGAAGTCGGATTGCGTGGCCATCTGGTCCTTGACGTCGTACAGCGCCTTCGGGCTCGCCCGCATGCTTTCCAGCAGGTTGCTGCCGAGCATGGCTGCCTTGTTGCGCTCGACCGAGTCGGCGGTGTACTGGATGGTCTTGCCCTGCATGGCGATCATGCCCAGCACGCCGATGCTGATCAGCAGCAGGGCGACCAGCACTTCGATCATGCTGAAGCCGGATTGGTGCAGCGACCTGTGTCGCGATTTCAATAGCATGACTGGGGCGCCTTGGAGGAAGGTTCGAGTTGGATCCGGCCGGCCTGGCTGATGCTCAGCACGCGGCCCCCGTCGGTCTTGCCGTTCTGGCAGATGGCGAAGGTTCGTTCCGTTGGCGGTACGAGGGTACCGTTGGCCGTGAAGGTCAGATGTTCCACGGCGCTCTTTTCCTTCGCTGTCAGCGTGGCGGCACGGAAGCCGTCGTGTTTGCGCAGGGGCGCGGCGATCGAGCCGGAGGCCAGGACACCTATGCTCAGGCCCTTGCCCCAGTCCTTGTCCTTCAGCGCCTGGATGCTGATCGCGCGCCTCTGGGACACGGCTTCGCTGCGAGCGTACTGCAGCATCGCATTGAGTTCCTCGGCGGCGCTCTGCAGTTCGTTGCGTTCTGTCAGCTGCTTGAAGTTCGGAATGGCGAAGCTCGCCATGATGGCCAGCAGGACGACGATGATCAGCAACTCGATCAGGGTGAAGCCGGTCGAGTTGGAACGATATGACATGCGGTTGCTCCAGGGGGTCTACGCCTGGAAAGCATGCCAAACGGGCCTGGGAGCGTCTTGCGGTCGTTGACGGTCGGCCCGAGGGGCAGGACAACTGGTCCATGATCATCCGGAAGTGCTGCATAGCTCACGTTTCTCCCGGTTCTCCCTGGCGCTCGCGGTACGGAGCCGGCCCTGCCGGTTGAGGATCAGTTGCCAGGCAACGGTATGCCTTCCGCAGAGCAGAAACCGCCCGTTGTGAATGTTGAGCTGGCCGCTGGGGAGGAACCTGAGGCGGTTCGAACGGTTCCAGAGGAGCCTTTCCTTCTTTGCAAGCGCGCGTCCCACGAGAAGCCGTTCCCCACCGTCTTCCGCAAGCAGCCAGCCCTCTCCCCAGTCGCTGCCGCAGTGACGGCCATCGGTCGACGGACAGAGCGTCACCGGGCGCTGGTAGGCGACGGCATGGGTTCTGCCCAGCTGGATGCTCGCGCTCAGCTCGTGCAACACACTTCGCTCGCGATTGCCGTCCAGCCAGGCTGCCATCCCAGGCAGCGCCAGGCTTCCCAGTATTCCCAGCAGAACCAGCGCAAACAGCAGCTCGGTGAGCGTCAACGCTCTCTGCGACCTTTCGACCATGGCAGGCGGTCCTTTTGCTCGTATCATTCCGCGACGGTCGTATCTCGCCGGATTTTCCCCGTTGCCTCAATCAGCTGCGGGATGAGGCGTATGACCGACTTTTCTGCAACCCCTGTGTGATCGTGGAGGCCCTGGTGTCGGAAAGAGTTGTGGTAGTGGGCGCTGGCGTCATCGGCCTGTTGACCGCCCGGGAGCTGGCGCTCGCCGGACTGCGGGTGACCCTGGTGGAGCGGGGCGAGAGTGGGCGTGAGGCATCCTGGGCGGGAGGCGGGATCGTCTCGCCGCTCTATCCGTGGCGCTACAGCCCGGCGGTGACCGCCCTGGCGCACTGGTCGCAGGACTTCTACCCGGCCCTGGGGCAGCGTTTGCTCGACGAGACCGGGCTCGATCCCGAGGTCCATACCGTTGGCCTGTACTGGCTGGACCTGGACGACCAGACCGAGGCACTGCAGTGGGCACGCAAGCACACCCGGCCGTTGAAGGAAGTGCCGATCGAGGAGGCCTACGCGGCGGTGCCCGGGCTGGGCGCAGGCTTCCAGCGGGCGGTCTACATGTCGGGCGTGGCCAATGTGCGCAATCCTCGCCTGGCGCGCTCATTGCGGGCATCCCTGCAACAATTCGCCAATCTCGAACTGCATGAACAGACGGAGGTGCGCGGCTGGTTGCGCGACGGCGATCGAGTGGTCGGCGTGGCGACCTCGCGTGGCGAGATCCGTGGCGACAAGGTGCTGCTGGCGGCGGGCGCCTGGAGCGGCGAGTTGTTGAAGCCGCTTGGCCTGGAACTGCCCGTGGTACCGGTGAAAGGTCAGATGATCCTCTACAAGTGCGCGGCGGATTTCCTGCCGCGCATGGTGCTGGCCAAGGGGCGCTACGCGATTCCGCGGCGCGACGGCCACATCCTGATCGGCAGCACCTTGGAACATTCGGGCTTCGACAAGACGCCGACCGACGAGGCGCAGGAAAGCCTCAGGGCGTCTGCGGCAGAACTGTTGCCGGAACTGGCGGACATGCAGCCGGTGGCCCACTGGGCAGGGTTGCGCCCGGGCTCTCCCGAAGGCATCCCCTATATCGGTCCGGTGCCTGGCTTCGACGGGCTCTGGCTGAATACCGGGCACTACCGCAACGGGCTGGTCCTGGCACCGGCGTCGTGCCGTCTGCTGGCGGATCTCATGAGCGGGCGGGAACCGATCATCGACCCGGCCCCCTACGCCCCGGCTGGTCGCCTCTGAGGAGCGAAAACCAAAAGGCCTGTCTTCGGACAGGCCTTTTCACTTTCAGTCGATGCCCAGCTTTTTCAGGCGGTAGCGCATCGAGCGGAACGTCAGGCCCAGGCGCTGGGCCGCGGCGGTGCGGTTCCAGCGGGTCTCCTCGAGCGCCTGCATGATCAGCTTGCGCTCGATGTCTTCCAGGTAGTCCTCGAGGTTGTCGATTTCGCTCAGGCTCGCGGCGCCTTCCTGGCTGGCACCCGGCGCATCGGCCAGGCGCAGGTCGTGAGGCTGGATCTGGTCGTCTTCGCACAGGGTGTAGGCGCGCTCCAGCATGTTTTCCAGCTCGCGGACGTTGCCCGGGAAGCGGTAGTTCTTCAGCTTCTCCTGTGCGTCGCCGGTCAGCCTGGCGGCCGGCAGGCCGGTGTCGCCGGCCAGGCGCTTGAGGATGCGTTCGGCGAGCAGCGGGATGTCCTCGCGGCGTTCGCGCAGCGGCGGTACGCGCAGCTCGATGACGTTGAGGCGGTAGTAGAGGTCCTGGCGGAAGCGCCCGGCGCCGACTTCGGCGGCGAGGTCCTTGTGGGTGGCGCAGAGGATGCGCACGTCGACGGCGACCTCCTGCTGGCCGCCGACCGCGCGCACGGCCTTTTCCTGGATCGCCCGGAGCAGTTTGACCTGCATGGCCATCGGCAGGTCGGCGACTTCGTCGAGGAACAGGGTGCCGCCGCTGGCGGCCTGGAACAGGCCCTGCTTGTCTTCGATAGCGCCAGTGAAGCTGCCTTTCTTGTGGCCGAAGAACTCGCTTTCCATCAGTTCGGAGGGAATCGCGCCGCAGTTCACCGGCACGAACGGCCGCTCGATACGTGGCCCCTGCTCGTGGATCAGGCGCGCCACCAGCTCCTTGCCGCTACCGGACTCGCCACTGATGTAGACCGGCGCCTGGCTGCGCGCCAGCTTGCCGATCTGGTTGCGCAGGGCGCGCATCGGCGGCGACTCGCCGAGCAGGCGGTTGTCCACCGGCGCTTCCTCGGCTTCCGGGTTGCGCAAGCGCAGGGCGGTTGCCACCAGCTCCCGCAAGCGACCGAGGTCGACCGGTTTGGTGAGGAAGTCGAAGGCACCGGCCTTGAGCGCCTGGATCGCGGTGTCCAGGCTGCCGTACGCGGTGATCATGGCCACCGGGGTCTGTGGATGGCGCTGCTGGATGTACTGGACCAGATCGAGGCCGCTGCCGTCCGGCAGGCGCATGTCGGTGAGGCACAGGTCGAACGGCTCGCGGGCCAGCAACTCGCGGGCTTCCTTGACGTTGCGGGCGCTGCGGGTGTCCAGCTTCATGCGGCCGAGAGTGATTTCCAGCAGTTCGCGGATATCCGGTTCATCGTCGACGATCAGGGCTTTTTGTCGGCTCATGCGTGCGGCTTCCGTCAGCTGAGTTTGCGTGGGTGGGCGAAGGTGATGCGGAAGCAGCCGCCGCCTTCCTCGCGATTGCGGTAGTCGATCCGTGCCTGGTTGCTCTCGCAGAGCTCGCGGGAGAGATAGAGGCCCAGGCCGGTGCCTTTGCTTTCTGTAGTAAAGAAGGGTTCGAACAGGTTGTTCAGTTTGTCCGCCGGTACGCCGGGACCGTCGTCGATGACTTCCAGCACCGGCAGGTCGCTCTCCGGGTCGCGCGCGAGGCTCAGCCAGACCTGGCCGCGCCCGTGCGCCTGGGCGCTGTAGCGAAGACCGTTCTGCACCAGGTTGCTCAGCACCTGGTTCAACTGATGTGGGTCCATGCGGGTCTGGATGTCGCCGGCACCGAGCTGCAGGTGCAGTTGGCTGTCGTTGCGCAGCCTGCCGGGGTATTCGTCGACGAACCGCTGAAGCCACTCCTTCAGGTCGAGCTGCTGCGGTTCGGCCTGGCGGCGACGGGAGAGCTGCAGGACGTTCTCGATGACCAGGTTCATCCGCTTCGACTGGTCCTGGATGATCTGCGTCAGGCGTCGGTCCGGGGCATCCAGTTCCTCTGACTCCTGCAGCAGTTGGGCGGCGTGGCTGATCGCGCCCAGCGGGTTGCGGATCTCATGGGCGATGCCGGCGGTCAGGCGGCCGAGACCGGCCAGCTTCATCTGCTGCGCCTGCTGGGCGATCTGCGAAATGTCTTCGAGGAAGATCAGCACGTGCTGGTCGTCTTCGCGGTTGAGGCTGATAAAGCTGGGTTGCACCGTCGGGCCATCCGGCACCACCTTGAGCGTCGGCGGACGGAGGCTGGGATTCAGGCGCCATTGCTTCATGCAGTGCATCAGCATCGGGCTGTGGCGGCCGAGGCTGGCGCCCTGCACGTCGTCCTGCCTGAGCAGGCCGAGGGCGGCCTGGTTGGCGAGGAGGATGGCCTGACGGCTATCGACCACGAGGATGCCGGTGCGCATGCGCTGCAGGATCAATGCGTTGAGTTCCTCCAGGTTGGCGACCGTCTCGGCGCGTTCTTCGGCCAGCGTTTCGGTCTGCTCCTGGCGCCGCACCAGAGCCTGGATCACCAGCGCGGCGGCGAAGCACAGGGTGCCGAGGCCGCCGGCCTGGACGTAGTGGTTGGTGGCGTCCGGACTGCTCAGGCTGAGGAAGAAGGTCAGGTAGAGCAGGCCGAGGCTGGCCGCCGCCGCGATGACCAGGCCGATGCGCCCGCGCAGCAGGATGTTGGCAATGGCCACCGCCACCACCAGCAGGCTGCCGATGCCGCTGGGTACGCCGCCACCTGCGTAGAACAGGCCGCAAAGCATCAGCACGTCGGTGAGCGCGAGGATGAAGATCGGCAGCAATTGCCGTGACGGCGGCAGGAACAGCGCGACCAGGATGTTGAAGACCAGGTAGCACCAACTGCCGACATGGAACAGTTCAGGGTGGACGAGCTTGAGGACCTGATCTTCCAGTTCGCTGGAGATCAGCAGGACCAGTACCAGGCCGATGGTCAGGCGGTACAGGTGGTACAGACGGAGGATGCGTTGCCCCTGCTCCTCGCTCAGCCGTAGCCGTTCAGCGCGCACGGTCGCCCTGGTCCTGGCGCAGGTGCGCCTGGCTGCAATACCAGCGTTGTTCGTGGGCGAGGGCGTTGGCCTGCGGCACGTGGACGCCGCAATGGGCGCAGCGGACCATCGGCGATGCGCTCGGCTCGTCCTGCGGACGTTGCTGCTGGCGCGGAGTGGGACGGGTAAAGCGACGCCAGAGCCAGAACGCGATGGCGATCAGGGCGATCCAGAACAGGAGGCGGAAAAGGCCCATGGTGATCTCGGAGGCTGGAGAAAGCTGCAGTTTAGCCAAGCCGCCGGCTCGATCCCAGCCGGGAAGGTCCAGGCTGTGCGGCGTTTGGCGCTGGAAGAGGCATGGCGGCGGGCAAAAAGAAGGGAGGCCTGCGCCTCCCTTCGGTGTTTCGTGCGATCAGTCGAAGAGACCGAAGGTCATGTAGCTCCACCAGGAGCGGCCGGAGTCTTCGTCGTCATCGCTCTCCGGCTTCTCGTCGTCGGCGCTGTGATCCTGGTTTTCCGGCTTCAGTTCGGCGGGAATCTCCCGCTCGGCATCCTCGTACTGCTTGATCACGTCCTTGGCGGCCTGGGTTTCCATGTGCGGCGGCGGCTCGCCGCCTTCGATCAGGCCCAGGGTGGCCTTGGCCAGCCAGGAGCGGGTGTCGGCCTCGCTTTCGCGGGCGACGAACTCGCCATCCTTGAGGCTGGCGTTATCCGGATAGTTGAGCTTGAGGGTTTCCAGGCTGGTGCTGGCCAGGTCGTCGAGACCCAGGCGACGGTAGGCTTCGACCATGATCGCCAGGCCATCGCCGACGGCCGGGGTTTCCTGGAAGTTCTCTACCACGTAGCGACCGCGGTTGGCGGCGGCGACATAGGCCTGGCGCTTCAGGTAGTAGTGGCCGACGTGCACTTCGTAGGCCGCCAGCAGGTTGCGCAGGTACACCATGCGCGCCTTGGCGTCCGGGGCGTAGCGGCTGTTGGGGAAGCGGCTGGTGAGCTGGGCGAACTCGTTGAAGGAGTCGCGGGCGGCGCCCGGGTCGCGCTTGGTCATGTCCAGCGGCAGGAAGCGCGCCAGCAGGCCGCGGTCCTGGTCGAAGGAGGACAGGCCCTTGAGGTAGTAGGCGTAGTCGACGTTGGGGTGCTGCGGATGCAGGCGGATGAAGCGTTCGGCGGCGGCGCGGGCGGCTTCGGGCTCCATGTTCTTGTAGTTGGCGTAGATCAGCTCGAGCTGGGCCTGCTCGGCGTAGCGGCCGAAGGGATAGCGCGATTCGAGGGCTTTCAGCTTGGTGACGGCGCTGTTGTAGCTCTTGTTGTTGAGGTCGTCCTGCGCCTGCTGGTACAGCTGGCTCTCGCTCAGGTTCTCGTCGACAGTCTCCTTGTTCGAGGAGCAGGCTGCGGTGAGGGCGAGGATGGCGATCAGCAGCAGGTGTTTCACTTGCATGGCGGCTTGCGTCCCTGGGACGGTCGGCTTGGCCTCAACCGTCTGTTATGATTGGCGCCCCAGGCACCCCCTGGGACAAAGACCCCGTATTTAACCACAGCGCGTAGCCGATTCCAAAAGCCGCGCTGAGCATCGTCTCCTACTCATGTCCGATATGATTCAACGCGCGGCCGAGGTGCCGTTCGAGCTGGGTGGCCAGCGTCTCGACCAGATCGCCGCCCAGCTTTTTCCCGAACACTCCCGCTCCCGTCTGGCCGGCTGGATCAAGGACGGACGCCTGACCGTCGACGGCGCCGTGCTGCGCCCGCGCGACATCGTCCACAGCGGCGCGCAACTGGTCCTGGAGGCCGAGCAGGAAGCCCAGGGCGAGTGGCTCGCACAGGACATCGAGCTGGAAATCGTCTACGAGGACGAGCACATCCTGGTGATCGACAAGCCCGCCGGCCTGGTGGTCCATCCGGCTGCCGGCCATCAGGACGGCACCCTGCTGAATGCCTTGCTCTACCATGTCCCGGACATCGCCAATGTGCCGCGCGCCGGGATCGTCCACCGCCTGGACAAGGACACGACCGGCCTGATGGTGGTGGCCAAGACGCTGGAGGCCCACACCAAGCTGGTGGCGCAACTGCAGGCACGGTCGGTCAGCCGCATCTACGAGGCGATCGTGATCGGCGTGATCACCTCCGGCGGCACCATCGATGCGCCGATCGGACGGCATGGCGTGCAGCGGCAGAAGATGGCGGTGGTCGACGCCGGCAAGGTGGCGGTCAGCCATTACCGCGTGCTGGAACGCTTCCGTGCGCACACCCATACCCGGGTCAAGCTGGAGACCGGGCGTACCCACCAGATCCGCGTGCACATGAGCCATATCGGCTATCCCCTGGTCGGCGATCCGGTCTACGGTGGGCGCTTCAGGATTCCCCCGGTGGCCAGCCAGACCCTGGTCCAGACTCTTCGCGAGTTCCCCCGGCAGGCGCTGCACGCGCGCTTCCTCGAACTGGATCACCCGGCCACCGGCGTGCGCATGAAGTGGGAGTCGCCGCTGCCGGAAGACTTCCTCTGGCTGCTCAGCCTGTTGCGCCAGGATCGCGAGGCGTTCGTCGGATGAACGCCTGGCTGACCCCCGACTGGCCGGCGCCGGCCCGTGTGCGGGCCTGCGTGACCACGCGCAGTGGCGGGGTCAGCCAGGCCCCCTTCGACAGCCTGAACCTCGGCGCCCACGTCGACGACGATCCGCGCGCCGTGGAAGAAAACCGCCGACGCCTGACCGAGCGTCTGGAATGCCGGCCGAGCTGGTTGGACCAGGTGCACGGAGTGACGGTGGTGGAGGCCGACCCGAGCCGGGTGCTCAGGGCCGACGCCAGCTGGAGCGCGATGCCGGGCGTCGCCTGTACGATCATGACCGCCGACTGCCTGCCGGCGTTGTTCTGCGACCGCTCGGGCACCCGCGTGGCCGCGGCCCATGCCGGCTGGCGCGGGCTGGCGGCGGGCGTGCTGGAGGCGACGGTGGACAGCCTGGGCGTGCCCGGCGACGAACTGCTGGTCTGGCTGGGGCCGGCGATTGGCCCGCAGGCCTTCGAGGTCGGCGGCGAGGTCCGCGATGCATTCGTCGCTGCGCACGCCGAGGCGCGCTCGGCTTTCGTACCTAGCGCCAATCCGGGCCGCTTCATGGCCGACATCTACCGACTCGCGCGGATCCGCCTGGGCGCCCATGGCGTCACCGCCGTGCATGGCGGTGGCTTCTGCACCTTCAGCGATACCGCGCGCTTCTATTCCTACCGCCGCTCGTCGCGTACCGGCCGTTTTGCCAGCCTGGTCTGGCTCCAGGACTAGGCCCGCGCAGGTTATCCGGCGGCAACTGACCGATGTCACGGTCCGGTCGCTTGAACCGCGGAAAATCGCCCTTATCTACTGAGTCATCTCGGCGGGCTTTTCTTCATCAGGGACACCCATCGTTCCGGCCCGCTCTATAGAAGGAAGGACGACCCATGCGAATAGACCGTTTGACCAGCAAGCTGCAACTGGCGCTCTCCGACGCCCAGTCCCTGGCCGTTGGCCATGACCATCCGGCCATCGAGCCGGTGCACCTGCTTTCCGCCCTGCTCGAGCAGCAAGGCGGTTCGATCAAGCCCATGCTGATGCAGGTCGGCTTCGATATCGCCGCCCTGCGCAGCGGCCTCAACAAAGAACTCGACGCGCTGCCGAAGATCCAGAGCCCGACCGGCGACGTGAACCTGTCCCAGGATCTCGCACGCCTGCTCAACCAGGCTGACCGCCTGGCCCAGCAGAAGGGCGACCAGTTCATCTCCAGCGAGCTGGTATTGCTGGCCGCGATGGACGAGAACACCAGGCTCGGCAAGCTGCTGCTCGGCCAGGGCGTGTCGCGCAAGGCGCTGGAGAATGCCGTGGCCAACCTGCGTGGCGGCGAAGCGGTGAACGACCCGAACGTCGAGGAGTCGCGCCAGGCGCTGGACAAGTACACCGTCGACATGACCAAGCGCGCCGAGGAAGGCAAGCTCGACCCGGTGATCGGTCGCGACGACGAGATCCGCCGGACCATCCAGGTCCTGCAGCGGCGGACCAAGAACAACCCGGTGCTGATCGGCGAACCCGGCGTCGGCAAGACCGCCATCGTCGAGGGCCTGGCCCAGCGCATCATCAACGGCGAAGTGCCGGACGGCCTCAAGGACAAGCGCCTGCTGGCCCTGGACATGGGGGCGCTGATCGCCGGTGCCAAGTTCCGCGGCGAGTTCGAGGAACGCCTGAAGGCGGTCCTCAACGAACTGGGCAAGCAGGAAGGCCGGGTCATCCTGTTCATCGACGAACTGCACACCATGGTCGGCGCCGGCAAGGCGGAAGGCGCCATGGACGCCGGCAACATGCTCAAGCCGGCTCTGGCGCGCGGCGAGCTGCACTGCGTCGGTGCTACTACCCTCGACGAGTATCGCCAGTACATCGAGAAGGATGCCGCGCTGGAGCGCCGCTTCCAGAAGGTGCTGGTGGACGAACCGAGCGAGGAAGACACCATCGCCATCCTCCGTGGTCTCAAGGAACGCTATGAAGTGCACCACGGGGTGAGCATCACCGACGGCGCGATCATCGCCGCGGCCAAGCTGTCGCACCGCTACATCACCGATCGGCAACTGCCGGACAAGGCCATCGACCTGATCGACGAGGCCGCCAGCCGCATCCGCATGGAGATCGACTCCAAGCCGGAGGAACTGGATCGTCTCGACCGTCGCCTGATCCAGCTGAAGATCGAGCGTGAGGCGCTGAAGAAGGAAGACGACGAAGCCACCAGGAAGCGCCTGGCCAAGCTGGAGGAGGATATCGTCAAGCTCGAGCGCGAATACGCCGACCTCGAGGAGATCTGGAAGTCCGAGAAGGCCGAGGTGCAGGGCTCGGCGCAGATCCAGCAGAAGATCGAGCAGGCCAAGCAGGAGATGGAGGCGGCGCGGCGCAAGGGCGACCTCGAGAGCATGGCGCGCATCCAGTACCAGACCATCCCGGACCTGGAACGCAGCCTGCAGATGGTCGACCAGCACGGCAAGACCGAGAACCAGTTGCTGCGCAACAAGGTGACCGACGAGGAAATCGCCGAAGTGGTTTCCAAGTGGACCGGTATCCCGGTGTCGAAGATGCTCGAGGGCGAGCGCGAGAAGCTGCTGCGCATGGAGCAGGAGCTGCATCGGCGAGTGATCGGCCAGGACGAGGCGGTAGTCGCCGTGTCCAACGCCGTGCGCCGTTCGCGCGCCGGCCTCGCCGATCCGAACCGGCCGAGCGGCTCGTTCCTCTTCCTCGGCCCGACCGGGGTGGGCAAGACCGAGTTGTGCAAGGCGCTGGCCGAGTTCCTCTTCGATACCGAGGAGGCGCTGGTGCGGATAGATATGTCCGAGTTCATGGAGAAACACTCGGTGGCCCGCCTGATCGGCGCGCCTCCGGGCTACGTCGGCTTCGAGGAAGGCGGCTACCTGACCGAGGCGATCCGCCGCAAGCCCTACTCGGTGGTGCTGCTGGACGAGGTGGAGAAGGCCCATCCGGATGTATTCAACATTCTCCTCCAGGTGCTCGAGGACGGACGCCTGACCGACAGTCACGGGCGTACGGTGGACTTCCGCAACACCGTGGTGGTGATGACCTCCAACCTCGGTTCGGCGCAGATCCAGGAGCTGGCCGGCGACCGCGAGGCGCAACGTGCCGCAGTGATGGACGCGGTCAATGCGCACTTCCGTCCGGAATTCATCAACCGGATCGACGAAGTGGTGGTATTCGAGCCGCTGGCTCGCGAGCAGATCGCCGGCATCGCCGAGATCCAGCTCGGTCGCCTGCGCAAGCGCCTGGCCGAGCGCGAGCTGAGCCTGGAACTGAGCCAGGAGGCGCTGGACAAGCTGATCGCCGTCGGCTTCGACCCGGTCTATGGCGCACGCCCGCTGAAGCGGGCCATCCAGCGCTGGATCGAGAACCCGCTGGCGCAACTGATCCTGGCCGGCAAATTCGCGCCGGGTGCCAGTATCTCGGCGAAGGTGGAAGGCGACGAGATCGTCTTCGCCTGACCTCTTCGTGGACGGACAGGGAAAGCCCCGCTTCGGCGGGGCTTTTTCATGGGCGTCCGGTAGGAGCGAGAGCGCTGCCGCATGCAGTGGAAGGGCCGTTTTGCCGCTCGTGGAAAAAGAAGAAAAACTTTTTGGATCAGAGGGTTGACATGCCCGCGTGCATCCGTAAAATGGCGCGCCTCTGAGACGCGAATCCAGCAACACCGGAAGCGTCCAGGGTTGGAAGAAAGACGTTCCGCGATAGCTCAGTCGGTAGAGCAAATGACTGTTAATCATTGGGTCCCTGGTTCGAGTCCAGGTCGCGGAGCCAACTTCCAATCGGGGTATAGCGCAGTCCGGTAGCGCGCCTGCTTTGGGAGCAGGATGTCGGGAGTTCGAATCTCTCTACCCCGACCACCTCATACTTGGGTCGTTAGCTCAGTCGGTAGAGCAGTTGGCTTTTAACCAATTGGTCGTAGGTTCGAATCCTACACGACCCACCATTTTCGAGGGGCGAGTTGCACAGGCCTAGGAAGGGGTGTTGCACCTTTTACTTGTCCAGCAGCCGTCTGGGCCGAACATTAGGCCCGCATTGACGTGATGTCAATATGGAATAGCCCGCCTTTCTAGGTGGGCTTTTCTGTTTCTAAGGCCCTGAAACCATTCTGCAGGCGTAGCAATGCGCCACCGACGTAATCAGCGATTACGGGGGGGGTACTGCGGTGTTGGCCTTGAAATGGCGCGGCTCTGCCAGCATTGGAATCCAGGCGCTCTCGGTATTTCCAGATGTTTCCTACAGGCCTAGCGATCTGCTGGGAGGCGCAGCTACCTTTCGTCCGGTAGCCGGCCCCTCAGTATCGGTATCGCTAGGCGGGACTGCTTCGGGCGGTAGATCCCCATCCACCAGATCCGCTTGTTGCGGTGGAAGCCGCGGAGGCCGTGGCGGCACGGTTCGATAGGTGTTGAGCCATCAGAGTGAACAGCACTCTTTGCTCGAAGGTGTCAGGTGGCTGTGGTAGCGCTTCTTCCCACGCGGTTGCATCTCCCTGAATGCCTGTCCCTGATGTGTGCTCCCTTGGTTCTGCAGGTTCTGTCCTAGCCTCCTGTGGCGGCGCTTCACCCATTCGAGCGAGAGGTTGCCCGCATGGCTTCGGTTTGGCAGAGGCTTGCGGGGAGCCGCTGTAATCCACCTTCCTGACGTTCTCCAGCGCTCCTTGGGCCAGGCTTCTGGCATGCAGCACGGCACGCATGTGGTCGTAGTCGGCCTCGATGTAGCTCATCGTGGTCTGGATATTCGAGTGGTTGAGCAGGCACTTCGTGAGGTGGATGTTCCGCTCGGGTGCCTTCATCAAGTCGGTGGCCAGGGTGTGCCGGAAACGGTGCGGGGTCATCCGCACCGCAACCTTCTCGGTCAACTTCCGGTACATGGCTTCGACCTGGTCGGAGTTCATCACCTTGCTCTTGTAGTGCGGTGAGAACCGGTTGACGTTGAACAACTGGTCGTCATCGGCGAATCCGGCTCTATCGGCCTCCTGCAGGAGCCGCGATAGGTGAGGCACAAGCCCCTCCGTTATTGGCACTACGAACTCTTTATGAGTTTTCTCTGTCTCGCCGCGGATGAGGATCAGTTGATTATCCCAGTCGATGTCGCGCTTGCGGATGCACAGCAGCGCGTTCAACCGGATGCCGGTGTAGTAGAAGACCTCAAACGTGCAAAGCCAGAACCAGGCGGGAGTGATGCGTGCGCGATCGCCGGTGCAGCGCTCGGCGCCGACCTGCATGTTGAGCCAACTGCGGGCGCGCAGGATGGCTTCGGCTGCGACGGTTTTGCTTGCTCGCCTGGGGGGGATGACGGTGGTCTTTCTGAACGGGTTGACTTGGGAGTGCGTCACCAGCTCGTGCTCGATGGCATAGCCCCAGATCGTTCGCAGATGATTCGAGTACGTGTTCCAGCTCCGCTTCGATAGGCCTTGTTCCAGTACCTTGCGCCGCCAACCCAGGACAGCCCGGTGGTCCACGTCATGTACGGTTGCCGTAGGACCGAAGTGCTTGAGCAGCGCCTTGGTCGCGGCGCGGTAGATCTTCGCGCTGGCTTCCCGGAGATCGTGCGCGAAGATGTACTCCTCGGTGAGCTGCTGCGGCGTCATTCCACACCTCCTTCGGCATCGGTGATAACCGTGAGGCTTGGGTTGTCCAGAGGCTGCTCAGGGAACAGCAATTTGGGATCCTGGAGTAGGTAGGCCTTGAGCTCTTTCGTTTTACGAGGGCCTGAGACTTTGATGGTCCAGATGTTCAGGCTCTTACTGGTCTTCCGGTGAAGCCCTTGTTTCTCGAACGCGCGCTGCACCAGCTTCCAGCCGGTCGTCTCCTTGGCCTGGGCCAGCTTTTCGAGCTCTGGATGCTCCTGGACATAACGCTTGAAGATTCCTGGCGTGACCAGCATGGCGGTCCCGTCGACGGTATGCACCAAAGCCTTGGTGTCGTTGATGAACAGGCGACGGGCCGCGATGCCAGATTTCATCCAGCCAACGAATCCCTGTCCCAGATCAGTGCTTCTGCTAGGCATAAATACATCTTCAACTGCTTCAGGAGCGCAATCTGTTGGCTCCTTGGTCCCTAGTGGCTGCTGTAGGTTCTCCTCCCCGCGAGTGTTCGTAGAAGAAGCAGCCGGTGAGTCGTGGCTAGTGTCTAGCTCTTCTGGTGGCGAATTGATATTACCAAGAAGCGCGTACAAATCGTCTGTTTCTTCCTGATCCTCAGCTGAGGGCTTCGCAATCGCCCGCATCTCGTTTGACGGTTTCGCAACGCTCGGCGTAGGTTGGCGGAGCGTCATCTTGGCTTCTGGCGCCTGTCGCTGTTCAATCGGATCGTTGGGGATTTCGCAGGTCGTTTCCGGCTTTTCAGGGGAGGCGTTGCCCTCTTCAATTACGAGTGATCCGCTGTAGGAATCAGGCCGCTCCGCAGGGTCAGCCCAAATCAAGGCTGGAGCGATCTTGAGGAGCGTGAACTTGTTTCTCCACCCAGCACCATTGTCTATCGTGGCCGTCCAGATGGCCTTGTCTTCGGCGTTCGTCTGGATGACGGCCTGGTCCTGGAGCATGTTGAAGAATGGCGCGTTGGAGGAGGGGACCCCTTCGATTCCCTGAGCCAGCAGGTAGGCTCTCAACTGATCGGCCGCGGGCTTGCTCACCAGCCAGAGTGCGTCCTGAGTCAGCCACCCGTCGGACGGGCCGCCCGGCTGATTCAGCTTGAATTTGTCCTTCACCAGGAAGCGCAGCCCGTCTGCCAACTGCCGCTGCAGCGACTGCTTCGGTGCAGCCAGCGCTCGATCCGGATTCCCTCCCAACTCCTGCGCGACGGAGGCTTGGTCTGCCTTCACGATGATCTCTCCGAGGATCCCGGCGTGCTCGTACTGCCCCGCGAACAGGTAGATCAATTGAGCCCACAGCTCTGGAAAGCGACTGAGCCAGTCGAGTGCAGTGCGCGGAAGCAGTTGGTGGATGAGTAGCGCTGATGCAGCGCCGTGGAGCTGGTATTCGCGGGACTTCACGTACTTGAAGCGGTAGGGCTGGTTGATCGGTCCGTTCCAAGGGTGCCAGGTGCTGCCGTCCTGCAGCTCAACCTGCAGGTCGACGACGATCTTGCCTATGTCATGTGCCAGGGCACCATAAGCCGCGGCGGCCGACCAGGCTTCAGCCTGGGCTGACTGTGACTCTGGTGCCGCGCCCACAGGGAGCAGGTAAGTCTGCCGCACCTTCAGTGCGTAGGCCACGATCTCCAGGCCGTGATCGATCATCCCGCCTGGATGGGCATGGTGATGGTTTTCCGAAGCAGGGAGCTGCTGGACCAGCTCGGCGTAGTTGGCCAGTGGTCGGCGGTAGATCTCCTCGAATTGCTGCTTGGATAGCGAGGCACGTTGCCAGATGTTCTCCAGTAGCTGCCGGCGCCGAGGCGTGCCGAGCAGTTCCATGCTGCTCAGAGGAGGGAGGAATCCCCCTGGGGCAGCTTTGGTTGGTGGGGTGGGGGACGGCTTCCTGGATATCCAGGAAAGGAGTTGAAACATGGGAGGCTCCATGACGATTCATGGAGCGGGCTTTTCCGCCAGATCAGGGGCTGGCAACAACGATAAAACAACGGTGGCGGGCAAGGGGTATTTTGTTGGCAATGTGCCATCTTCGAGCAGGGCCTCCCATCGCTATCGATCACTGGACTATCAGCGCGTACGATCGAGTGCGTCCGACATCGAGAGAGCGGTAGCTTTTTTAGGATCGTTGTCTCCCGTTCCAACCAGTTGATCCGGGCCTCCATCTCCTAGATCTTCTGCTGTTCGGGGGGAGGCTTGTTTTTCGGGGGCCCGCCATCGCGCTCCTGCTGTATCTGCTTTACCCAACGGCGCAAGGCCGAATCCACCGCTCCCAGCGAACGGCAGGCGCCGATATGTCTTGGTCTAGCACCAAGGCTCCGGCCTCTGGCTTAATCTCCGCGGAAAACGTACGTCGTTGCTTGCTCATCAGACACCCCTCTCTCGGCGATGATCTCGCCTAAATCGGCCTCGGGGCAGTAACACTACAATCTACCGCGTTATACCTTGCGAAATACGACCAAGCTTTCTGCTAGTTCTTGCTTTCCGCCTTGCTGCGCGGATGATCTCATTGAGCGAAACGCCTCAACGTGTACTGCTTCAAATCCACAGGTGGGCGCGAGCTCGGTCAGGATCTCTGCTACGGGGATGTGAATGTTCGCATAAAGACTGTCCCCTACAACCGCCCATGCTTCACCTTGAAGAGGCAAACGGTTGGCCAAAGACTTCATCACGCCGGCCATGTCCGCAAAATAGCCGTCGACCATGTTGGGAATCCAGCGACTCCAAAGCAGCTCACGACTGGCATGCAGTTTCTTCGAAACGTCATCCAACGTTGCTGATCCAAGTGGGCGCGGTGCGTAGTTGCGTTGAATCTGAACGTGGGACGCCAATGTCGACTGACGCAGTGAACGATTATCAGCGGAGTCGTTCAGGTAGCCCAGCACCCACAGCTCAACGTTGTATACGTCGGTATAGTCGAACGAGTTGGGGTAGGGGGGCGAAAATACCGCGAGATCTGCCATAGGCGCATTCGCGATCGTTTCGCGGCAGTCGCCCCGGATGAGTGTGTACTTCGACACGGGGCGAGACGCATAACGGGCAATTTCGTAAAGCGCTTTTTGAACCCTGTTCAGAAATTGTTGATCCACCGTCTCAGGGCTCTGTTTCCTTAACTGCCAATTTTGCCTGTATCGACGTCCTTTGCCACTGATGAGCACGTTACTTACTTCAACCAGAAAGCCACCAAGGATCGCTCTGAAGAACATCTGATGGATGGGATTGGATAGGCTGGCAATAGCCTTACGGTAGGACTCGATTCTTTGCGCGACGTCATGTTCGAACAGCCAACGATTATTGACTCCCGGAGCTACAAATGTGGTTGGAAGCCAGCTCAGGTCGTGGTCGCCTCGTATGCTGCGCACCGCACGAATGATCTGACCCAAGTCATGAGTCAGGGACGTGCTGTCATAGGCGGTGAGTTTCGCTTCAATGAGATCAGCCAGATAGGGATTGACCTCCATGGTAACAGGCTCAACCCCTAGAAACTGGCAGGCCAAAGCCGTTGTTCCCGAGCCTCCAAAAGGGTCGATACAGGTGCGGACAGGAAGGAGACTTTCCCTGACCGCTCGGGCGACGAGTTCTGGCGCGAATGCCTCCTTGAAATGCCGCCAAGTCTGAAAGGGCAGTTTCTCTGCGCCCGCATTCGTCCCTAACGTATTGATTTTGCGGCCTTTAGTCCATTGGTCAAATGCGATCTGCATCGCTGCCTCCTTCTCATCTCAAACGAATTGCCACAGTTGAAATTCTGGTGCTAAATATACGCTTATTTTCAAAAAATATACGTATATTTGTATGATCCGCAAAGACGCTGCGCAAGACGTTGGGCGCTTGCTCGCCGAGTTTTTCAAACGAAAGGGCTTGACACAGGCGCAGGTGGCAGAGTGCTATGGCGTTTCGCAAAGTTGGGTTGGACGTGTGTACAAAGGAGAGTTCGGAGTACGTGCTCAATCTGTTCAGAAAATGTGCAACGACGCCAGTGTTTCATTCCTGACTGAGCTTCCAGAGCAGGACCAAGCCACCTCATCAACCAGGCTTCGTCTTACTCGCCTCTTGGACAGTGTCTGGGAGGGAACAGAAGAAGATGCGAAGGTCCTTACTCAAGCACTGCTGGCAATCAAGATGCTACGCCGCAGCTGACAGTTAAGGTTTCGCTTGAGCAGCATGTATATAGGGAGATAAATGTGCGTTCTAGCATCAGCCTTCCAGTTATTGAGCGGTTGGTAATCCGGAACTTCTCACTCTACCCTGGTGAGCATGGCAATGGACTGGACATTGCATTCGAAAATGGCATCAGTGTGATTGCAGGTATCAATGGTATTGGCAAAACCACATTGCTAACCCTATTGTTAAGGTTATTGCTCGGGCCGAGTAACCCGGAAAAGGCGACCAAGAATGTGGGGCGGGTAAGCCAGCGACGCTTGGTTGAGCCAAAGAAGTTTGACTTCTTCTCAAGCCGGGTTCCTGAAAAACTGGACGATGATGCCTACGCCACTTTGTATTTCAGCGTGGGGCAGAGGAAAGTGGAGGTCTCGCGATACATGCGAGATATGCGTATAAAGGGAGTGAAGGTTTCCGGACGCAAGTATACACCAGCAGGTGAGACGGCATTTATTGAAGAGCTGGCCTCCATGAGTGGACTACTATCAGCGTACGACTTTCACATGGTAGTCAGATATCTTCAGTTTTTCGGTGAGGACCGTTTGCCGTTGCTATGGGAGCCGTCGGCTCAGTTTGAATTCTTTAAGATACTATTCTTTGACGAGTCAGTGGCCGAAACGTTAAATAAGCTTTTTGCACTTATTCAAAAAATCGACTCTGAGTATCGCAATAGAACAAATATTCTAAATCGCAGAAAAGATACTCTACCTTCTCTAGAACGTCCAGCCTTGTCCATTGAGGTTCAAACATCTCAAGGTCAGCTCAAAGAGGCGAAGGCGGCCGCCGCCGAGGCCGAGGTTGAGTACATCAATTTAAAGCAAGAATTTGACATGTTGCAGCGCGAAGAGAATCAGCTGCTGCTCCAGACCGATGATGGGCAAATAAAACTTGCTGAACTTGAGGCTCAATTCTTGCAGGCCGACTCCAAATTTATTCTTCAGGCTTTACCCTCGCTTGGAGATAAGGAGCGTTTTTTAATGCAGGGCTATGCTACGGGCTGCGGTTGTTTCATTTGTGGAGCAAAGTCAAAAAAACAGCTGTCTGGTATCAGCAAGAAAATCCGTAAAGGACATTGCTTCGTCTGTGACTCTCAGACCCCAGCATCGAACCCGCCCAGCATCACCCCCATAAATGTAAACGATATCCATAGAATCGAGGCGGATCTTGACTCGATTCGACGACACCTAGCTGCGAACGACGCAAAGCTTGCTGAAATTGAGGAGCATAAAGCTAGAATCGCACCGCTATTAAGATCCGCAGCGACCAAGCGTGCCCTTACGCTGCAAGCAGTTGAGACCTTGGATATGTTGCGCCCTGTCGATGAAGGACAGGAGATGTATGACGTCTACTCAGAGATTGACCGAGAGCAAGCTGAGTTGGACGTACTAGCTGAAAATCGCAAACGCTACACATCGGAGTATCGGGCAGCCGTCGATAATGCACAGGAGGAAATGTCAACTTTGAAGGCTGACCTCGAAACTCGTCTGACGAACTACGCCATGGAGTTTCTGCAGGAGCGCGTGAGTGTTGCCTTCAATCGCCAGACGCCGTTCAAGATCGCCACTGGTGCAGATCGAGTCAATATTCCTGCCTTCACCGTCAAGATGACTTCCGGCACCCATAAGCTGCCAAGCGAGCGATCAAGCAGCAGTAGCGTTTCTGAATCCCAAAAAGAGTTTCTCGACCTCGCGTTTCGCATGACGTTGCTCGATATGATCAACACTAATGGCCAGAAAATGCTGGTGATTGAGACACCCGAAGCGAGTCTGGATAGCTGGTTCATGCGTCGAGCGGCGGATCTAATGCGTAGTTTTGCCCCTGAAGATTCAACGGCACCGAGAAAGGTAATAGCGACCTCAAATCTCAATGGCACGGAAATGATTCCTGCCCTGTTAGGACTGATCGACGCAAAAGGCAAAATATCGAAGCTACAGAGCCATCGATCCAACCACTTTATAAACCTACTTGAACTGACTCCTTCGCCCGCAGCGCTCTCCGAAGGTAGAGCGGTTCAACTGCTGCATGAAGAGCTTGGGAGGTTCTTGAATGCTAAGTGATAAGGCGCTCCTTAAGCGTGATTACGAAAAGCTACAGTTTGTAAGGTGGGTTCTTTTCTTAATCACGGCGGCAGAATCTGCTGGGTTGAACTCATTAAGCCGAGCTAGACTGCATGCGCTATTGTTTATGTCCTTTGCTTCCGCTCGGTTTTATGGGTTACAACCGTTGCGCCAGCGTGCGCAACGAACTCCGCATGGTCCTTATTATCGGGCAGCCCACTTGGCCTTAGGGCATTTAGTATTTGCCGATCTTGTCTCCGTTTCTGGATTTAAGGCTCATCCGTCGCCTAAGGATCTACAATTTGACGGGGTGTTCAAGCTTAAAAAGAATGGCTTGCAGGTCTGCAAGGTTCTTCGTCAAACTGATATGGGTAGGAGAATTTATAGTTTCCTGCTTGATATCTGTCTTGGCGCGGTACAATCGCTCGAGGCGGAAGGTATCCCGGAGGAGCAGGAAGGACAGTCGCTGGATCGGATGCTGGTTCAGGACCTGACGTATGTATCCGCCTTGAGACGGCCAGGTGAAATGCTTCTGATCGAAGAGGATGGGAGCGAAAACACGCCGACCGTCGAGGGACTTAGAAAAATACAATCTATACTCGGTCACAAGACTTTTATCAATAGGAAAGATGTTCTGAGTGCCTATCAGTCGATCCTGCGAGCTCGAGCAGAGGTGGCATGAATGACTATTGAACCCACCTTCACGTATTCTGAGAAAAGCCACATTGAGAGGCTTCGCCCTGGAAACTCCGGCAGCTCGGAAGATCAATTCATCCAAGAAGTTATCGACTTTTATCGCTATTGGCAGAGCAAGCGTTCTCTTGGCGACTATGGAAGCACGGAACAGGCGCTCTTGATGATTTTTGCGGAAACGCCGGACGTCGATTTGGGACTTAAAGACTATGTCCCAACAACGATCTCACGCATAAGAAGACGTTCGGGTACGGTAAGTCAGGGCATAGCCGTTTGCAACCAGAACTTTCGCCTGATGGTAAGACTGCTCGACGCACTAACTGTTGACGAGGCGTATGACTTCATCGAGCACCACCTCGGCGATCAACACACTTTTGTGATTGCCAAGTTCGGCCAGCAGACTATCCAAATCCATCGTGCAGGCCAGCCGTTGGATGACTGGATTCATGAGCCGGATGAAATTTTGATCAAGAGCACCGATGAGAATATTACGCCTGACAGTTTGGCGGAGGATCTACGCGTCTTCCATCATGAATGGCTCAGTACTCCACGTGCGATTGGTGCGCGGACCATGTGGGAGCTGAACAAAACAAAGACGCAGTACGACTTGCGCAGTGGACCAGAGCGTAGTGTTCAGTCGTACTTGTTGACTTACTTGAGGGCTTCCTACCGAAGGTCAGGAGTGTTTGTTAATGAGGAGATAAACAATCAGGGGGGGAGAACGGACCTGTATGTGCAGCGAGAAACAAGTCCAGGGTCGAACAAACAGATAAACACAGTCATAGAGCTTAAGGTGCTATCACCTAAGAAGTCTTTCGAGCGAAATCTTGAGTGGGCCAAGGAAGGAATCACTCAGGCTAAAGGCTATGCAAATGCGAATACCGATGCGGCTTTTGCATGTTTATACGATGCGCGACGCAATAAGCTTGCTATGCCAGAGCTTCCGGCCTTTGCGTTGGCTAACTCCGTAAGGCTTGAGCACTATGAGATGGAGGTGCCTCTACCGCCGCCAAAGAAGAAACCTGCTAAGATGGCAAAAGCATAGACGATGTCTGTCCAGAAATAGGTCAGGACTTCCAAGACTTCAAGGTTGCGCGATACGGTCTACTTATTCTTCATGCTAGGTAGGGGGAGGCGATACGATACCACGCAATAACAGCACTAAATTAGTAATCCAGCTGTTGTGCCTTGTAGTGGTCAACTCATCCTAGACAGTGGGTTGACCACTACATGCCTCTCTTAGTATGGCACTTCTATTATTCTCGATCTCAAGCGTTCAGATCGTCATATGATGAACTGAACGTGGTGTCAGGCCGTAGCCTTTTCGTGTTCGCCGGCGCGAACGCAGCCATTTCTGCCTTCTGGCAGGCCCTTTCGGGTAGGGCTTTTACCCTTGTGAACCATTCCCTTCGCCCTTCAAGCCCATTTCCCCTTTGGGCCATTTGCTCCTGCTACAGCTGCTCATCGTTGGGGCAGGTGTTGATCCAGATCCATGGAGTCGTGAAGCACGCGAACCACCTCGAGCACCTGGTCTGTCGCCACCCGGTAGAAGACGAAGTGCCTGGGCCGAACAACCTTACCGACATTGGGCATCGAGCGGCAGTAAACGAGGTGGATGCTGCGCAGGCCTGCTCCCAGTTCTTCACGGCTGATGCTGCCTACCTGTTGTGGGTCTGTCGCAACTGCTTCCAGCGCCGCCCCTATGAGTGCCTGGTAACGTCGGCGCGCGGCATCGCCGAAGCGGTTGTGGGTGAAGCGCAGGATATCGACGATGTCCGCTTGGGCATCATGGGAGATGCGGTACTTGGCCATGCTTCAGTGGCTCGCCTGGTTGCCGAGCTCGTCGAGGTATTGGGCCAGGTCGTCGCTGGTGATCTCGTCGTACTCGCCGCGTTCCAGTTGCATCAGTCCACTGGATGTTGCGTTGCGGAGGGCTTCGAGCTTGGCGCTATTCTGGGCTTCCTGTTGCAGCAGCAGGCGCAAGCCTGCCCGGATGACTTCGCTGCGATTCTGATAGCGGCCGGTCTCCACCAGCTCGTTGATATCCTGCTCCAGCGGATCGGGAAGGACGACGTTTCGAGTTGCCATGAGGTGCTCCAGTCGGCAGATAGCTAGTGGCATAATATGCCATAAGGCTTGCTAGATCATCTTTTTTGGCGTATAGGTGATGGCAGGATGCCTCCCTTTGGGAGCCAGGAGATTGATAATGGAAGCACACGCTTACAAAGGTTTCGCCTCTCGGATCGGATTTGGTCTGGGTACGTTTGTGTGCTTCTGCCTGCATGATCGTCGGCCTGTCGTGCGCTGGATCAAACGAGCCTGCCTGGTCGTGGTGCTGTTCGTTATCCTTGTTCAGAACTTTACCTGGCTTGCCAGCGCCTTCATGACCTTATTGTCGTTTGGGTTGATTGGGTGGGTGTTGGTTAAAGGTGACTTTTCGATCTTCCAACAGTTGGAAAAAGATGAAGCCCAAGCAGCTCCATATGGCCGAGATGTTTTCGGTAATGAGTTGGATTGGATGGGGCGACGAGATGATGGAGTTCTTTCTCGTGAAGACTAGTAAAAAAGGGGCCTTTTAGCCCCTTTCTGTCAATCCCCTTTGGGGGAGAACGACGATATTGCCTGCTTAGCTACGCTACCACCCTGTACTCCTGCCTGTTGGACCCCTTTGACCCCGTTACTGAGATCGCTGAGGAGAGCTCCAACTTGGACGCCTGCCCAGCCTATAGCAGTTATCCACAGCATGGGTAAAATAACGAACATCGCCCCCATCACAAAGTTCAATATTGCATCTTGAGTCGCCGTATTCAGTCCCATGACCGGGTCGAACGAAAGATGCGGTGATCCCGAACCATAGAAGGCATCAAGTATCGTGCTGTCTATATATCTAGCTAACTGAAACCAGAAGTCGACGAACATCATCGCAAAGAAGACGACCGTCATCGTCATGGCAACCTTCAGTTGATAGGTGCCGATGACCAGGACCATCGGAATGCAGATGACCATGGCCATCTTCAGGAACGACATCACCATCGGCAGTGCCTGGCGGACCATGTCCATCGCCGGGAAGTAGGCCAGACTGCCCAGGGCCACACCGAAGGTTCCAGCGGTTCTCGCGATGCCGTTCCAGACCGTACCGCCCACCTGCCCACCATAGTCGGTATAGACGTTGCCTTTGACCTGGCTGGACGGTGAAATCACCTGGCGGATGACTGCCTCGGTCACCTCGTCCTGGTCCAGCCATTTCGCCCATTTGAGGAAGCTGGTCATCAGGTCCGGATCCACCTGGCCCTTGATCCGATCACGCAAGCCGATCCCTGAGTCAGCCCACCACTGCTTGCAGGTTGGGTAGCCACCACCACCGCCCACCTGGGGCAGCCCGGCGTCGCGGGTGGCGTTGTAGGGCCACGACTGACGGGGACTCTTCGAGTAGTCGGTGTCGTAGTACCCCGGGGTGTTCAACAGGAATCGGGAGCCGATCCAGTTCAGGTCCTGCAGCGCCTTGTTGTCCTCGCCGACGGAGCCCAGATCGGGTTGCCGCATGAACAGCCGCGCACGGGAAGGTCCGTAGCAGTCCCTGGAAAAGTCAGCGATTTCTTGTGCCAGCAGCGGGTTGTTCACGCGCGTATTGTCCACTTCCATTCGCATCTGCCGCAGATCCGTGCCGCACGGAATGGCCGCGACCGCGCCGGCGGTGAAGCCCTTGGACAGGGCGTGCATCATCGCCCACCAGAGCGGCATCTGCGCACTCTTGCCGGCCAGGCTGCTGAAGGAGGTCGACCAGCCGGTGTCTGCCGGCGCTGGCAGGTTGTACTGGCACTGCTGGGCGCGGGCCTGGTCGAACTCGATGGTGTCGAAGCTCACGTTGACGACCGGGATTCCCGCCAGGGCGACCACGATGTAGCCGACGTAGATATGCGTCTCGATGCGGGCCAGAGACAGCACGCCTTTGTTGCCCTCGTCGGCGCCTTCCCCGCGAACTTTCAGCCACTCACGCATCACAATGGCCACGAAGGGCACCGCGAACAGCCCTGTATCCGAGATCATGTTCCAGATCCCGTTGTTGATGATCCAACCGAGGAGGGTGAGGTAATACTCCAGGTAGTCATTGGTCATGAAGGTCATGCTGCGCCTCCCGTGCGGAAGTAGGCTTTGCTGAATTCGATGAGCAGGATCAGCAACAGCACCAGGATCTCGATCCGCCGAATGCGCTGCCGCTCATGCGCGCTCAGCTCCTTGCGCTGCTTGAGCCGGAACCAGGCGATGGCCAGGGCGCAGTACAGCAGCGCCCGCCAGGCGAACAAACTCCAGTAGTTGCTTTGCCGCCAGGCCTCCAGGCCCTGGATGCCGCCGAAGTGGTTCAGGGCGAAGAGGCTGAGCAGCGTACCGACCACTGCCAGACCGACGACGATCATCACTCCGACCAGTAGCTGGCCGAGGAGCTTTCGGCTGGTGAGCGTATCTGCCATCACGGTCTCCCTCCCGACCCCGACTTGCCGCCGGCGGCAGAGGGGGCCTGCAGGCGATCAAGGCGATCAGCATCGGGCGCCGACTCGAACACGCCGCTGGACCCTGAGGCGCGCTGTTGCCCGCGCTCGATGACCCGCATGGGCGAATTGCTGGCCAACTCGCGACGGAGTTCCAGTTCGGTCTTGAGGTTCGAGATCTCCTGCTGCAGGAGGCTGGTCTGCTGATCGACGGCTTGGGTGGCCAGGCCGTTGGCGGCGACGTTGGGCTCCTTGGCGCCGGCGAACATCAGGCGCTGTAACAACAGGGCCTTGCTGAGCACGTCCATCAGGGAGACATCGGACGCCAGGCGGCGCGCCAGGACGTCCTGGTCACGCTCGTCGCGCAGCGCCTCGATGACGCCGCGGGTGATTGGCAGCGCATCGGTGCCGGCCGCAGCCAGGTTCTCGGCGGTCAGTGGCTTACTTTTCGATAGCAGCTCCTGCAGCGACTGGAGCTTCTTGTCGTAGGTCTCTTGGATCAGCGGGGTCAGGCCGACGCCTGCAGCCGTCACCGTCTTCTGGCAGCCTTCACAGGTCTGCTGCTGTTGCTCCCCCAGTACCCGGGTGGCGAATGCAGCGGCTTCTTGGGGGGAGGACCAGGTGTTGCAGACCAGGCCGTTGTTACAACTGGCGGAAGGCACGCTCGATGAGTCTTTCACCGAGCGGCTGGTCAACAGGTTGTAGCCCGCCCGGGTCACGTCGTTGACGATGCGAATGGGCTTCTGGCCGGAGCCGCCGGCCTTGTCTCCACCGACCCAGGTTACGCCATCGTTGCCGCCCTTCTTCTCCACTACTTCGAGGGCGGATACGGCGTCTTTCCCGCCAGAGGCCAGCGTGGCGCCCAGGGCCTGGCCTTCGGCGATTTTCCCCCAGCCGGTCTGCTCCCCAGCGATGTCAGCCATCTTCTCGGCGATCGCTCTGCAAGTCCCTTTCGAGCGGTCGTAGTCGATCCGCGCCTGCAGGATGCCATTGGTGATCAGGTTGTAGAGCTGAGGGTTCGCGCGCTGGATGATCAACGCCGGTAGCGACATGACCGCGCCGGTCGCGTTCTGGATGACTGAGCCCATGATGTTCTGGAAGCCCTGTGTGGCACCGTTGAGCTGGTTCTCCAGGGTGGTGCTCAGGTTCATGTTTCCGCACATCAGGTCGTTGTTCCAGCCGAAACCGACGCCGATCGAGTCCATCTGGCCGGCGCTGCCCATGCTCACCGCACTGCCGCCGCCAATGCTGTATAGGACCTCGTCGCTGAGCACCGTGCCGGTCTTGGACACGTTGATTGGGTCGTCGGCCTGGGCAAGTTGCGCTGCGAGCAGCCACGTCAGCGCGACCGAGGTGATGTTCATTCGCATGATTCGTCTCCGTGTCCTTATTGGAAGTCGGTACTGCCGAGGAAGATCTGCCCCTTGCGCTGGCAGCAGGAGTAGGGACGCCAGAGCGCCCAGGCGTAATCGCCGTCGACGGCTTGCGTCTTCGGCCCTGAGTTGGGAAACACCGCGCAGTTGAGGCTCAGGGACGGGGTCAGCTCCTGCCATTTCCCGGTCGAGGCATCGCCCTCTTTCAGCTCGCCCGCCGGCCAGTAGCCGTCCTTGGGTGCTGCGCGCATGGGGAGGTAGACGTGGAGCTGGCCGATTCGCGTGGTGATGTCGCCGGCGCGCTGGGCGATGACGGCCGCCGTCTTGTAGTCGTCGGTCTGGTGCAGGAATCCGCTGCGCGGATAGAGGTTCCCCCACATGTCGCCGGAGAAGATTCCACCCACCTCGCGCAGCCCTGGGACCAACGCTTCGGGGTACACCTGCTCGGGAATGCCATGCCGCCAGCCAATGGCGTCCAGTGTGCTGAGGAAGTACGGCACCAGCGGGAAGGTGGCGCCAGGGCAAACGTACCCAGAGGCGCTGGCGAACCGGCTGAACGTGGCCCCGCCAGGATGGCCGATCACATCCGCTTCCTTGAAGCGGCCGATGCTGTTCTCGGCCTTGTAGTTGGTGGTCGCGTCATTGCCGGCCTGGGCGAGGGGATTCGGTGTGCCCAGCGCCGACACCTCGGTCCAGGGGTTGCTCCCGGTATTCGCATAGCTGGAGACGACTGCGTCAGGCACGTAGTGGCGGACCTTGACCGACGTCTTCACCTTGCAGCCATGCGGGCCGCAGAGCAGCCAGTAGCAGATCCCGACGACCTTGTATTCGAGGCACTGAGGGGAAAGGGTGGAGGAGACGATGGCGGCGCTGTTGATCGCGGCCGCGGCCGTGAACGAGAGGCTGAAGGTGGCGGCCGCCGCTGCCAGGCGGCGGAGGTTGAGGCTGGTCATCAGCGCGTCCTCCTGGCCTTGGCGATCAGCTCAAGAGCGCGCGGTACGTCCGGTTCGCCGTAGACCACGTACTGCCTGTCGACTACCACGGCAGGGATCTTCTCGACACCGAGACTCCACGCATCGGTGACGTCTTGTTGTGCCTTCACCAGCTCTGCCTGCAGGCGTCGCCCCTCGGGGCTCTGTAGCAACTGCTGAAACGCTACCTGAGCTTGTTGAGGATCCTTGGGCAGAGCGTCAGTCAGTTGCTCCTCAAGGTGTTGCTGGGCATCCAGGAGCAGGACTCGCGATGATCCGGTGGCGGTGACCGGATGGGCCTGGTCAGTGATGACCCAGGTTTCGGCCTGGCTTGCGCCGGTCAGCAGTACAAGTAGTAAGCCAACGGCCAGGGGGCGTGGCCACCAGGCTGGGGGGGAACGATGAAGAGGCATGGGTCTGTACCGGTTCGAATAGGTACAGGTAGGAGACAGGATCGCTTCCGATAGGGCAGCAGGAAATCATCACTACGTCGCCGGGGTATTTTTTACCGCTGTAATGGCGAATTGTTGGCGCATGGTGCAGAGGAGGGAGCCTGGTAACTCATAAGGTAGAAGTGAGCTTCCAAGCCATCTTTTTTTCAGGTGTTTGCGCGGACTGAGCAGTCGCTGTCGAAACAGTCATTTTTGTTGCTAAGAGGCAGGAAGGCTGCGCTGAGATTCATACTAGTAAATTAGATAGTTGTTGTCTTCTGAAACAGAATTGAAGCGAAATTGGGGGTAGGTTTTTCTAGGTGAAGGGTAACTCTTGAGAATTACAAAGGTGTGACGCAAATGTTGTATTTTTCTTGCGGTATGAAGATGGGTGGTTGGGGCGGATATAGGTGCTTTTCTCTATTTTCTTTAATTGCTCTCATCTATGGGTGTGTCGGTGGTGGAGGTGGGGCGGATGAGATTGGGCAGCACTGCTTTGAGAGAGAGCAGAAGATTTCCGGAGTTAATGATAATGAAGAGGGGAGTGTGAGGTTGAATCGGCTGAACTGCGATCCAATTGAGGGGCGTGTTCTTGAATCAGAGAAGCTGATACGAAAGCCGCCCAATGAACTGGGTATTCACTGAATAAATAATTTTTAGCATGGAGAGGTCTTTTGAAATGAAAAAATTACTTTTTATGTCGACTGTGCTTTTGGTGGCTAGCAATTTCGCATGTGCTGATGAGGGCTCAAATGATGGAAGTGAGATATGTCGGGCGCAGGGTGGGGTTGAAATAACAAGTCTAGGGGAAGTCTCAAAGGGTGTGAATGTTGAAGATGTTGTAGTTTGTTCGATTCTTCCAACTAATATGAAGTCGAGTCAAAGGGCGCCTACACTCCCTCCTCTGCAAAGGATGATCATTTCGGCAATGCCTTCACCAGGAACGGTCACTGTTTCTGCCAGCGGAGATAGGAAGTTTACAACATCTTGCCGGGCAAATCTTTATGCTCCACGTTATGCCAATTTATATCCAGACGGTGTTAGCAGGGGAACATCAGATCTACGATGTGTTGGTTACAATACACCCGGGAATTCATCTCAAGGGTGTAATGTGTCATGGGTCGGCCCGACCGACATTCAATTGGGTGTTGAGCCATATGGCGGATCTGTTGTTGTAAACTACAGTTGCACTGCCTTTAAAACAACGATTCCAGTGATAATGAGCTACAGTTATCGTGATGGACGGGCAGTGTATGGTGAGGTCCAGAATGTGTCAGGAATAATAAATGTGGTTTTGAACTAAGGATGCGCTTATAGGCTTTTATTTCAAGGTAATCAGCTTGTGAATGTGCTGCAGGGCACTCTATTGAGCGCCCTGCATAGGCTGGAAGTCGTTTGGCTGAGGGCTAGTCTTTCGAGTTCGATATGGCACGTTGATGAAGGCTGGTAAAAAGTCCTGTCTGTGTGGGTGGCAGGCGAGTGGCGCGTTCAGACGCTAATGTGGAGTTTAAGGTAGGGTTCCGACGCCGAGGATCCTCTTTGGGGGGAGTCATTTGCTGAGCCATGCAGTTGTAAGACAGGCTACGCGCTCCATTGACTTGGACATCGATACACGAAGATTTAGATTGTTCATTCGAGTGTGACTCTGCGGGCGGGGAGGCAGCAGCCTGCTGTGTCAAACCAACTATAGGCAATAAGAATATAACTCGAAGAATTTTAATAAACATTCCAATCTCCTTAATCCTGAGGGTTGGATGAGATTCAATAGTAACCTCAAGTTATGAGGAAAGATGAACCGTCTATCGTTTTGTAGTCTTGGTTAGGTCAGGCACGCGCTAGTGAGTAGTACCAAGAGTAAGCCGATAGCCAGGGGGTGTGGCGGCCCATTTGGGGAAGCGATGAAGAGGTGCGGGTTTGTACCGGTTCGAGGAAGGTATAGACAGCAGACAGGATCGCTTGCGATGGGGCAGCAGGAAACCATCAGCCCGTCGGCAGTGTATTTTTCGAGCCGTATCCAGAGCTGCTGCCAACAGCGGCAGGGGTGACTCCATCGTCATCTGGAGGGCATACTTAGCGGTTGATAGATGGCTAGTTGATATTAACGTGGGAGTCGACATCATGGAGCGCTTGCTCGAGAGCATCTATATCAATGCCCGGCCGGCGATGGAGTTCAAGCTCAGCCTCACCAGCTCCGGCCGCAAGAAGATTGTAAAGATCGTGGACGGGGATGAGGTTGAGATGCTGCCAGGTGACGTGCAGAGCATTCTGGAGTCCCAAAAAATGGATGTTGGCATCCTCTCCGATTTCTTCGTCCAGACGCTCCTAGAGCGACGCTAGTGGTCCCTGGCCAACCAGTCGATCGCCGACAGCAACGTGGTCTCGTCGGCCATGCCCTCCAGCTTCACGCTTCTTCCCGTCTGGTTGTCCCGGATGACCAGGGTCGGGGTCGCTGTAATGCCGTTCGACCGTGCAGTGTCGATGTCCGTCTTAATCAACCGGTCCACCAGGTCCATGTCTTTCGCACATTTTTCCAGTCGAGCCTGGTCCAGTTCAGGAAAGTGCAATGTGCCGCCAGGCAGCCCGCCCCCGTTGCCGGCCGACTGAGCGAAGATCGCATCGATAGCGCTCCAGAAGGCTTTGGCGCCGCCTTGGATCCCCGCGCACTCCACCAGGCGAGCCTGATGGCGGGCCGCCTCGCCATGCATCTGCAGGGGAAGATGCCGCCAAACCAGGTTCACGTCCGGATGGCTGTCTACCCAGCGCTTCAGCCGCGGTGTGTAGACCTTGCAGAAGGGGCACTCCAGGTCGGCGTATTCATTGATCGTCCAGCGCGCCTTCGCATCGCCGTAGAGGCTGTGGTTGGCTGGTAGACCCTTCACCAGAAGCTCGACCCCTAGGGCGGAGACAGCCAGCAAGACCAGCAGCAGCCCCGCCCAGGGCAGGGCGGGACCTTGAAATCGTTTCGCTGCCCAGCCGCCCTTCAACAGTCTCACGCTTGCCTCCGCTGTAGGACTTCCGCACGGTCCACGGCCTCGATGAGCGCCTGTTGGGCCGTATCAGGCTGTGGATGCTGTTGCAGCCATTCATCCAGGAGCTGCTTTATCTGCGGGACTATGTCCCGGCGATCGACCGCCCTCAGTTGAATCTGCTGCAGCTCCTCGATCAGTACAGGAGCGCATATCCTGAGCGTCTGCAGGGCATCTTCTTCGGGGTTCTGCAGGATCTGGGTCAGGTTGTCGATCAGGTTCTGGGTCAGCGAATTCAGAGCTCTCATTCGTCCTGGCACTCCACTGCCGGTTGGTCTGGGAAATTAATTGGGAAGGGCGGCAGGCCGCGCGCCTTGTCGAGATCCGCTGCGACCTGCAAGGCCGCCTCGAGCTCGTCGCAGCCGGTGGCTTGCATGATGTTGTAGCGCTGGTTCTTTTCTTCGTTTTCGGTCATGGCCAGGGCCAGGTAGAGACTCGGGGGAACCACACGGAAGAGGTACTCCTTGCCCTTGGCCAGGAGCACGCCCTCGGTGAATTTGCCGCTTTCCTTGCGGGCCGAGAGCATCATCGACTTCTGCGCCGGCGACAGCTCGCGGAACCTGGAGATCTTCTCTACCTCGTCTGGGGGCATGTTCAGGCACAACCACCACTCGATCATGTTCAGCATCGGCGCCCCGGAGGCTGGGATGTCGTCGATGTTCTGGGTGGCGAGCCAGAACCAGGCGCCCAGTTTCCGCCACATCTTGGTGATCTTCATGGCGTAGGGCAGCAGCAGCGGGTGCTTGGTGATGATGTGTCCCTCATCGGTGATCTTGACGATGGGCCGGCCCTTGAATTGGTCGCGTTCGGCGATGTTGTTTACGGTGTTCAGCAGCGAGATGTAGGCGATCCCGAGCTGGGCGGCGTAGCCTTCGCGCGCGTAAGTCGCGAAATCCACCACGGTGAGGTCGGCTTCAGGCCAGGGCGTGCCTTTGCGATTGAACATCTCGCCGTCGGCGCCCATGCAGAACATCTGCATGGCTTCCGCCATTTCGGCCAGGCGCGCGCGCCGTTCTGGCGCGGAGCCATCGCTCCTGGAGGCCTCGTAGAGCGCATCGCGCACGTCCTGGGTGAGCACCGTGCGGTTCGCGGCGGCGCAGGTCCTGGCCGCCGCCAGAATCGCCTGGCGGATGGCGCTGCGATCGGCACGGGTCAGGCGCGCGTCTTCCTTCTCTTCGCCGCCGGTGATCATCAGGCGCGCGACGATCTCCATCTCGCCGAGGATGTCTCGTTGATCGTCCTCGAGGTCGGCCTTGCTGCCCTGGACCGAGTCCGAGGCCTCGATGTCTTCGGCATCCAGGACCTTCACCTGGTCGGGACTCTCGACCAGCTTGATGGCGTCCGCGAACGGCGCCAGGCTGACGCCGGAGCCCGGGGCGAGGCGGACACGGTGGACCGAGAGGCCAAACCGCTTGGCGAAGTCGGCCAGCAGGCCGAAGCTGTTGCCCGCTTCCGCGACGAACATCCGTGGCAGGTACATGGCGAGCATCTGGCTGATGAGGTTGGTCAGGGACGCTGACTTGCCGGACCCGGTTGGGCCGAAGATGAAGCCGTGGGCATTCATCTGCCGGTCCAGCTTGTTGAACGGGTCGAAGGTCAACGGCGCGCCGCCACGGTTGAACAGCGTGAAGCCGGGGTGTCCGGTACCGGTGGTGCGCCCCCAGATGGGCGACAGGTTGGCGATGTGCTGCGCGAACATCATCTGGGTGTACCACTCCAGGGCTCGCTTTTCGTTCGGATCGAAATTGCAGGGCAGCCAGCGCAGGTAGCTGTTCAGCGGTCCCACTTCGTTCTGCGGTTCGACCGGCACCAGGCCGGCGCCGAGCAGCACGTTGCTCAGGGTGATGCAGCGCTCCTCCAACTGGGTATGGTCGCGGCCGCGCACGAACAGAGCGATCGAACCGCGATAGAGCTTGTGCTCCCGGCCGATCAGGCGGCGAACGGTGGCCACGTCCTCGCGGGTGTGGATCGAGGCCTGGTTGTCACCAACGGCCTTTTTCGAGAGCTGCTGCAGATGCCCTTCCAGCATGTCCTGCGGCGTCACCACCATGGTGATACACAGCAGCGTATCCTCGGGCATGCGATCGAACAGGGCGTTCAGGCCATCACCCTTGAGCGTCTCGCCGGTGAAATGCCCTGTCAGCGGCGCCTTGTTCAACTGGTCGACCACGATCACTCGGTGTGGCATGGCATCGAACAGCCATACGCCCTGGGTGGCATCGGAAACAGGCTGCCGATAGAACAGGTTCTGGGAGAAGTCGGTGCCGTCGGCCAGCGGCAAGTCATCCTGCAGGATCGGTTCGTCCGGCCGGCATACCAGTTCGTAGAAGCGACGTAGATCCGCATCGGTCTTGCCGAGGTGATCCGGGTGCGGGTTGAACCAGCGGATCAACCAGTTCCTGATCTCCTGTCCGCCCATGCGCGAAGCGACGATGCCGGCGTTCGCCAGGCCGCCTTGGATACGCTCGCAGATGGACTTCAGGTACGCCGCCGGGTCCTGTCCGCGAATCTGCGCATCCGCCTTGCGGATCCGGCGGTAGACGACCATCCGCACGCGCCGCTGTTGTCCTCGCCAGGGCAGCTTGCTGACGGCGGTGTCGACGAACAGTCCGCCCGGCTTCGAAATGCCCTCCAGGTGATGCTTCATGAGCGCCAGGTACATCTCGCTGAAGGCTGATCCTCGCGCTCGAGGATGGACGTACTGCCTCAACTGCTCCTGGAAATTGTCCCAGCTGATCTCGTCCTGGGCGTAGAACTGGACGATCCAGGGCGAGGTTTCGTGCTCGTCGAAGGAGTTCTGCAGGGCTTCTTTCAATGCGTCCCGGGCGTTCTGCATCCAATTGGGATCGCGACCCTCGGTGCCCAAGGGCACCAGCTCGAAGAAGACGGCACGCGAACGTCCATCTTCCAGGAGCATCACCTGTTCGTCGGGCAGGTACTCGGCCCAGGGCAGCAGGTCGACGAACGATGGGTCGTGATCGTAGAGGCGTGACGCTTCAGCCTGCGTGGCGCCATTCTTGCTCCCGGTGTTGGGTAAAGGGATACCCATGGCGGCCAGTCGCGCCAGATAGCGCTCAGTCGCTTCTTCCACGGCCGCTACGTCCAGCGCTCCTGAATCTTCGGGAGCGTCTGCCGGTACCGACTGAGGCTGTGTGCGACCGCGCAGAAGGGTTTGAAAAAGGCCCATCAGTAGTCCTCCGTGCGCTCGCCCGGCATGGCGTACTGGACTCGCTGGTAGAAGGGGAACACGGTGGTATAGCCCGGTACCGGGGCGGGATCGCTGCCGGCTAGGTGCGGGAACACATACATGACCAGGTCGGGATTGGGCAGTCGTTTGAACTGGCTGTGGATCTCGTTGCTGGCCGTGCGGGTGTAGTCGGCCTGGTCGTTCGCGGAGGCAACCTGCTGCGGATTGATCGGGCGCCGCAGCGTTTGCCTGGCATCGAGGAGTAGCCGGCCACGGCTGTTGCCTATCGAGCTGGTTGCACCTTGTTCCCAGACGTCGAGCATGTTGGCCTCGCCGTGGGGCAGCATCTCCTCCTTGCTGGTGGAGCACGCTGCCAGGGTTAGCGCGCAGGCCAGGCCGGCGCAGAGACGAAGAAGGGGGTTAGTCCAGGTCTGCTGTTGCATGAGCGGCTCCAGAGCTGTAGTCGACCTTGCGGCCCTTGAGTTCGTAGTCGATCGCCAGTTGCTGATCGAGATGCACGGCGACCCGTGCGCCAGGTTGCACGTAGACGGCGGCGAAGGCCTCGCCGTACAGCTTGTTCATCCACTGCCGGATGTCGCTGACGCCGCCGGAGAGGATGCTGTTGAGGGCCGAGTTGCTGTTGGTTCCGGTCGTCCCGAAGCTGGTGCCGTTGCCGCTGAAGACGGTACTGGTGTTGTTCTCGTCGGCGTCCAGGAGCTTGGCGATGCCGGCCCCGGCAGCCGTGAGTAGGCTCTGATTGCCCAGGTACTCCTTGGCATTGGATCGGCGATCACCGGCGATGCAGGGGATGCCGTAGGGGTCGCTGATCCAGCCGAGACCGCCCTGGATGGTTTTCTGGTCGGCGCTGGCGGTCTGGTTGTTGTTGCTCTGGTTGTCATTCACCTCCTCGGCCGGCGCCGGGAAGGTGCGCACGGTCCCGTCGTTGAACACGAACGTGAGGCTGCGGATCTGCCCACGCACGCAGGAGAGTGTCCAGTCGCCCGAGGCGGTCCCGCTGGCTACCGCGCCGGCGACGTCCGGCAGCTCGATGCCGTTGGCGGTGAGGTTGTCCGGGCCGATGAGGATTTTGAACGGGTAAGGATCATTGACCGTCCCGTCGACCGGCACACGACCGATCAGCGCAGACATGGCCACCGAGCCCATGAGCGTCGAGTTCTGCGGCAGCGTGTAGGTCTTGCGGACGAGCTTGCGGTTTTCCAGGTCGGATCGCTGTTGGCCGACGGGGTGCAGCCCGTCATCGATCCGCTCCAGCGCGTTCTGTCCGCGATCGACCGCATTGCCGAAGGAGGTCGGGAAGCTGAATCCGCTCGGTTGGGTGGTGGAGCCGGCGGCCAGCGGCTGGCCATTGGCATCGACCGCGCGGGCGTCCTGGGGCTCGATCCAGACGATATCCGATGAAGACGAGCCCGCTCCCTGAAAGTGCTGGCCATCCTCTGGTCGCACGCCGAACCCGACGGGCAGGTCGGTGTCACCGGCCTCGGGAATGTGGGTTAGGTTCTCGAGCCGTTTCTGTACCTGGTCCAGGATCGTCTGGCTACGGTTTTCCTGCTGTTGCTGCAGTTCCTGGGCGGTATTGTTGAGCTTCTGCTCTATGTTCTGATCGATGTTGCGCAGGCGGCCCTGCAGGTTCTCATTGGCGGCTTTGAGCGAGTCATTCTCCTGGATCACCTTGCTGATCTGGTCCTTGAGCTGCCGGCTTTCCGCCACGATGGTGCGTAGTGTGTCGGCGGGCGTGTCGCCGTCGATGCCCAGGGTTGCCGCTTCTTCCGACGTTACCGTCGGGGTTGCGGCGCCTTGTGACTGCGCACTTTCTTTCTTGCCCATCATGCTCACGCCGATCAGGATGGCGCCGATCACGACGGGGACGACCAGCAATTTCAGGAGGGGATTACCGGTCAGCGCCACGACGGCCTCCTTTGGGATCGATCTGGCTGATGGAGGAGGGCAGGAGCGCGTCGGCAAGGCCGCGGCCGCGCGTCACCAGATACACGGTAGTGGTGTCGGAGGCGTCGCCCCGGGGCCCCAAGTACGGGTGCTGGAAGGTCGCGGCGACGAAATTGCCCATCAGGTCCCTGGGATCCAGGGCCAGGTGCTGGGCGCTGGCGTTCTGCAGCTTCACCGCCGTGATGTAGTAGTCGTCCAGCCGCCAGGCGCCCAAGGCGGTAGCCGTGATGGGTAGGCTGGGGAGCAGGGTGGTCAGGTCGAGCTGTCGCTTGACGCGCACCTGACCGACGCCATCCACCGGTTCCACCGTGCGAAGCGGGGCATAGAGCATCTGCGCCGCATAGCGCGTCAGAACCACGGGGACGGGCGTTTCGCGCGGCACGGCCTTCGGTGCTTCTGCGTGCTCGGTCTGTTTCGCTGCTGCCGATGGCTGGGCTTCCCGGGACTGGCCATAATGCGGAGCCACTGGCTCGCCGGCGACGATCCTGACCGGCTCGCGCGGCTGTTGGTCGGCCGTTGCTTCGGTGGCGGCGATATCGATGAGCATCTGCTCGCCATTGGTCGCGTCCTGTAGGCGCAGGCGCGCTGGAGGAATCGGCTCGTTGGCGAGCAGGTAGAGTGCGCCGCCGGTACTCTGGACGCGCAGCTTGCCCTGCAGATCCCGAGGAACGCCAACTCGCACGTTTCTGTCGACAAAGACAATGCGTTCCTGGCCGACCGTCAATGGAATGGCCAACGGAATGCGCTCCCAGCGCAGAATCTCCACCGCGTGGGCCAGTGTGGGTAGGGCAAGCATTAGCAAGAGCGAGCCTGTCGACTTCCGGATCATAGACCTCCCTCCCGCTTGGTGGGGGCGGCCGGCTCCTCAAGCTCGATACGTTGAGGCGTATCGGAGTAGCAGTCCCACTGCAGGCCGAAGGGATTGGTCTCCGGGTCGACGTCGGCGCGGATGACGTGCAACGGGTAGCGGGCCAGCGCGCGCTTGATCTTTTCGCCGGCGTAATACTCCGTGCTGTCCATGTCCAGGTTGACGGTCCAGTCATTGATCGAGTGTTGGATCACGCGGCCATCGCTCTCGCCAATGCCCCGACCGGGGATTTCCGAGGTGGTGCGCTCTCGCCCCCTGAGCTCGCCGGCGTTACGACGAAACTCGAAGTCCTTCTCCAGGAAGACTTTGCAGGAAGGCGTCAGGTAGGCGGCGTAGCGGAACAGGTTGCTCTTGTAGTCCACCTCGCCGTCCTTGGGCCAACGCTGTACCTGCTGGAAGATGTAGAGGCCGAACGCATAGACACTCTCCGGCGGAATGTCCCACCACAACCGGGTGCTCCCTGAACGCAAGTCGGGCGGAATGTGGATCCAGAGGTCCTTGCGGGCTTCCCAGACGCAGTAGGCCAGCACCACGATGACCATGCACAAGAAGCCGGTGATGAACCGGAAGGTGTTGATGTGAGCCTGCTGTTGCGCGGTGTGTTTTCTGAAACTCATGGGGACTCCGTGCGTCGACTGGTCCAGGCGCCGGAGCGCGTCACCAGGCGACGGTTGCCGAAGACGGGAAAGCGCAGCGAGAGGGCCAGCTCCACCTGGCGGTAGAACCAGGTATCGGGCCGCCCCCGCTTCATCCGCCGCAGGATGCGGCTGCCGATACCCAGGCCGAGGGCGCCTACCAGCAGCGCGCCCAGTGGAATGCAGGCCGCGTTACCTGCGACCAAGGCAGCCGGGATGCCAAGAACGAACCCGGCTGCTCCGCTGGTGAGGACCGTGATCCACATTTCGTCCGCAGTCAGACCGCCGATGACCACCGGTTGCCGGTTCAAACGGGTCGGCAGGAAGCTGAGGGTCCCATCCTGAAACAGATGTTCTTCGGGCATGGGAAGGCCCTTACATGATGGTGGTGGCTTTGGTGACGAGATAAATGATCAAGATCAGCAGGCCGATGCCTACGGCCACGCCCGCTCCGAGATCCGACCACTTCTTTTTCCCATCATGGATGGCGTGATAGGTGCCGTAGGTATGCCAGGAGACTCCCAGAAAGACAGCCACGCAGATGAGTAGCGCGAGGAGCATCGCTCCGTCATAGCCGAAGTTCTGGATGGTTTGCATGATCCCCGATCCTTCCCCGCGGCTAGGCGCCTCGGGCTTGGGGAGTGCAGCCAAGGCGACGCCTGGGAGTACCAAAGAGATGGCAGCCAGGCGCAGGCAGAGGGTGGACAGTTTCTGGAGGGTGAATTTCAGCATGAGTGTCTCCGTATGGGTCAGCTGAGGAGGAAGAAAGAGGTGATGCCGAGGAGGACCAAGATCCGTATCGCGGAAGCGCCGGCAGTGGCGCTGTCGAGGTTGTTGGTGGCCCAGCCGCGCCAGGTGCTGTACATCGCCCAGGCGGACCACAGCAGAAGGAAGGTCATCGCTGCTCCAACGAACAACCCCTCGCCGGCCGATGGGGGAAAGCCAGCGGCGGCTTGGAACGCTGATGTTTGGGCTCCACTCATGCTCACGGCATCGGCCCTCCGCGCAGGGTGTAATTCCCGGACAGGTCGGAAGGGTCACGCGGCTGGGCGCGGCTGGGTGTCATGTAGTCCTGCAGGCCTTGGCGGATGCGCTGCAGGTCAGCGGCCAGGCGCGAGTAGTCGAAGTAGAAGCGCTGTCCGGGCTCATCGGCGCCCTGGGCACTGCGGCGGGCGGTGTCCTCGAGGGCGTTGAGCTGCCGGATCATCACCTCCAGGTTCGCCTGCTCGGAGGCGCTCGCTGCGAAGGCTCCCTGTGCGACCAGCGCACTGCAGGCCAAGGCGGCCAGGCAGCTTCGGCGAAGGGATGGATGTGGAGTGTTCACGGCGAATCTCTTGCAGATCAGGGTGCGATCAGCTTGCCGATCGCCCTGATTCCATTCCGCAAGAAATACTCGGCGCGGGTCCGGGGTATTTTTTTATGAGGTTGCGCGCTTGAAAAACAGCAGGTAGCTGACGGGCAGAGCGATGCCCCAGGCCCAGCCCTGGGCGTTCTGATTGCCGATCTCGGTTACGCCCCGCATGAGTGGCTGAACGCTCACCAGCTCCCAGCCTTCCTGGCCCAGACGCACGACCTCGGCCCAGCGCAGAGGGTTGAGCAAGGCGTGGTCGTCGGGTTCCAAGGTATCTTCTTTGTGTTTGAACATCGCGACGCCCTTGGTGAGGGTTTTGTAGGGAATAACGATGTTTTCGACATGGTATTCGAAGGTCTGCTTCATTACGTGCTCCTGGAGTGGTTCGAGTAGAACCGCACGGTTTCAAGAGCAGGAGGAGGGCCTCAACCGAAAATACTAGGCCTAGCACCAGTGAATTTCTGGTGGTTGGCGGGTTTAGAGACACGTATGGACGTCTGGGTGTATATTTCATATATATTTCTAAGGGAGACGGCTGATGCTTAGAAACATCTCTATTGGAGTTTTGCTAGCCATGGCTGCTATGTTGGACAGTTATGGGGTGGCTGCCGCTACATTACGATGCGGGTCGGCAATTGTTAGTGAGGGTGACTTGATTGATGATGTGCTTAGGAAGTGCGGCAACCCTGATAGCCGTAAAGTTGAAGGGCCCGCAGTGGATGGTAGTGGCTATATAGTGCGGGGGGCTGCTACTGTCGAAAACTGGGTATACGGACCAAGGAATGGTTGGTACCAGAAGCTTAGGTTTGTCGATGGAAGGCTAGTTCAGATAAAAGGCAGTATGGACTAGGGTATAGCCGTGGATGGTGTGTTTTTCATCCACGGCTATAAGTCATCATCCGGCAGATGATATAAGGGTAAGGATATTTGCGATTGGTAGGCCTTGTGCGTCGGAAATAAACACGGTTGCACTAGCGCCTGCACGAGAAACTATCTGTTGTAGGTTGCTCGGATTAGACATGCCGCCGTTGTAATTGGCTTGGAATTGCTTGCTGGAACTTGCTATGTCTAGAAGTTCAAGTAGAGTGCTTTGGTTGGCGGATTGTGCGGAGTTCATACTGATTGATGTGTTTGATCCTGCCGCTCGCAGCGCCTGCTGGATGTTGTTTGAAGTGAGTTGGGCACCATTAAAGTTGGCGCTGAATTTTTTAGTGTTGCCCGCGATGTTGATGACCTGTAAAAGGATGGATATATTCGCCGCCTGAGCGGTGTTGACGCTGATACTGGTTCCCGCGGCCGCAGCGCTGATCGCTTGCTGAAGGTTGTCTGCTGTTAGTTGTGCACCATTGAAGTCGGCGCTAAATTTTTTCGTGTCTTTGGCAGAGTTGATGAGGGCTAGCAGGGTGCTTATATTAACCGCCTGAGCGGTGTTGACGCTAATGGATGTTCGGGTTCCTGCGGCGTCTAAAGCTTGTTGAATGTTGTTTGAAGTAAGTTGAGCGCCATTGAACTCTGCGCTGAATGTTTTTGTGTTACCTGCTGCATGAATAGTCTGAAGAAGGGCGGTTATATTTGTCGCTTGTGCGGTGTTGACGCTTATGCTAGTGTTTGTGCCTGCCGCATTTACTGCTCTAAGTAGGTTGTCGCTGCTGAGTTGGGCTCCATTGAATTCTGCGCTAAAACTCTTTGAGTTGCCTGCTGTAGATATTGCGGAAAGAAGTGTGTTTATATTAATGGCTTGTGCGGCTATTGTGGATACTCTGGTTAATGATCCTGCTAAGTTTATGACTTCCTGAAGGTTGTTAGCAGTCAGCTCTGCGCCGTTGAAAGTTGTTGAGAGGTTTTTTGTGTTTTCTGCAGTGGTTGTTGCCTTGAGAAGAGTGTCTATATTTAATGCTTGCGCGTTGCTTATGCTGATGGTTGTATTCTTTCCTGCTTTTGATAGGGCCTCTAGCATGTTGCTTGGATTTAGAAGGCGTCCGTCGAAATCAAGGATAAGCTTCATCTCAATGCTCCGCTGTGACCTAACGTTAAAGTCTTGGTGTGAGTACTTCCTAGGCTGAATGAGTTGGCTACAAATCTCTTTGCCTTATGTCAATGTCAGGCATTCGCTGTGACCAATATCATTTTTTTGAGTCATTTTTCACAGCTAGCTATCTGCTCCTTCAGCTTTCTGTCGTCCACGTACCGCTGCATGATCGATAGCACCAGGCTATTGATGGCGAGGATCTTCATCGCGCGGGTCACTGCGACGTAGATCAGGTTCAGCTCATCGTCGCGCTTGCCCGGGTCGGTGTCGGGTGCCAGCGGATCCGCGTTGAAGTCGTCGTACAGGCAAACGAAATCCCATTCCAGCCCTTTGGCCTTATGTGCGGTGGTCAGGGTGATCGTCGCGTCCAGCTCATTGTCAAGGGTCAGTGAGCGAAGCTCGAGGATCCGCGCCGGTAGATCAGGGTAGGTCGAGATGATCTTGATCGAGCGCAGCATTTCACCGTCCTGGCTGATCTCGGCGATCTCCACGTACTGGGTGTAGTCGCGGTAGTCACGGAGCAGCTTCTTGTTTTGGACGTTTTGGTGCAGGCCTCGGCTGAATGCGTACAGGTCCTCCAGGTCGCGCAGCGAGTAACTGTCGATACCGCCTACCCAGTAGAACTTGGGTGCCGGATTATTGCGCACACGCTGCAGGGCATTTTCGATGACGCCGATAACGGTGCGGTGAATGAAAGTGCGGTGAGGAAGGTCCGCCGGGAGGGACTTTTTCACCAGCGTCTGCGGGCCCAGTCCTTGAAGTTTCCGTGTCTCGCCCTTGTAGGAGAGGATGATGTTGGCCACGTGCGCAATCGCGGGGCCGAACCGCCAGCTCTGGGTCAGGTAGTGCTCCTCGGCGCCGACCATCCAGTCGCTGTTCAGGGCATCTTCCGCGCCCCTGAACCGGTAGAGCTGCTGATGGGGATCGCCGACGATAGCCATTCTGATGCGCTGCCAATGGGCAATGTCCGCGATCACTGGGTTGATGTCCTGTCCCTCGTCCAGGAGCATGCAGTCGAAGCGCTGGCTCAAATCGGGCTTGCTCAGTTGATACAGCTTCAGGTAGCCGTCATGGGGCATCAGCATGCCGGTGTCCTGGAGGTCGACCATGCGCCTCCAGACTACTCGCGCCATGTCCAGGCCCTGCTTGAGGAAGCGTTCCTGGGCACTGGTGAGGAACGCCTTGTCGCGGAAGCGCGGGAAGTGCGGTCGGCCGAGTTCCGCGTCGGCGCTGGCCATGTAGTTGTTCAGCGTGGCCAGCACGTCACGTACCAACTCCCAGTCTTGGGTATCGAGTCCGCGGGCGATATCGGTCAGACGCAGGTTCTTCGTCTTCTTGTGGGCGTACTGGATGCCGTACACCGCATGAGCCAGGCTGTGGGCGGTCTTGCAGACTACGTTGCGGGGAAACTTGCCCTTCGCGGCTTTCTCCACCGAGCTGTTGTAGCAGAGATAGAGGATTCTCAGGGTAGGGTTCGCCTTGGCAAAGCCCACCAGGGTGGTCGTCTTGCCAGTGCCGGCGAAGGCCCGCACCAGGATCTTCGATGCCTTCGACTGGATGATCGGTGACTGTTCGTGAGTCCACTGCATAGGTGTCTCCGGAGATACGAGGGCTTCCAGATTGGTAGGTGTCTGGTTAAACAGGGGGGCTGTGGCTGTGGAGCTAGTCAGGGCATGGCATCATTTGTCGTTCGTCTCCCTGAAGGCATCGAAATGAAAATTTGGCGATTTGCGTTGATCTTTTTGATTCTGCTTTTTGCTGTCGCGTGGTTCTCATCTAGCGAGTTGAGATCACACGCTGTGCCTTGGTTGATTCACTGGTTCGAGGTGCTCAACCGATAGTGCGCCGGTGACGAATACACAGGTAGCAAAGGTGCGTAATGACCATTGTCATAGTCGCCAGGCATAGTGAAAATCCGGCACATAGCGTGAGAAATGCCGCACCCTCGGCGGCCCCTGTAGTCGCGTGGGGGGCTATCGTCTCCATTGTTGGAATCAACCGATTTATCACCTGTACCACGGCATAGACGTATAGCATCGAGGTCACGCTGAGCCAGGCGAGCGGAGTTAAAACGGCCTGTCTGGTCCATGGACCACGACGAGTACCCACTCGAACCCAGGTTGCGATGAGCAGCCATTGGACTGACAGCAATACCAGGGCGACTTCGACGAGGATTTGCCAATACGTGCCGGTCTCCTTGAGCCTGCCCATCGTCATGAGTACAGCCGCTGAAAGCAGCAGTACAAGGACAGTCAGCGTGATCCAACTGGCGTGTAGAGCCGTGTCGCGCGAAGGCAAGAGTTGTTTAAGCGGTAGGGCCATGAGCGTCTCCTCGAGGACTAGAGGTATTTCTTGAAGGTGGATGCTGTGATGCACACCGCTACGCCGAGCAGCGCGGCGCAGGGCAGCAGGATGAGCAAGGGGTTGATGCTGATGGGGATTGCCAGGTAGAGCGTCCAAGGGACGACCGCTAGCGGAATGATGCTGCCGCGCGCCTTGTGGTAGAGGTAGCTGGACTCCCGGCCGGCGCCGAACTTGCGCAGGTCCCGGCGCACCAGGCCGTCCACCAGGCCGGTGAACGCGGCCATCAGGAACAACGGGATCGTCATGACCAGGATCACCAGGCGCACGACAAATGTCAGCACCGTGTACAGCGCGGCCAGGCCGTAGTTCTGCAGCGTGGAGACGCCCTGGGCGGTGAGATAGCGAACGTCCAGAGGGCTCCGTGGCCCGGCCTGCGCGATGGTGGTCATGTTGGTCATCCAGTCGACTATCCCGGTCTTCACGAACAACCAGTCATAGGCCAACTGGGCCAGCCAGGTGGCGGTTCGACCTGGCTCCTGCACGATGACGCTGTGCAGCAGACCCTGCGACAGCCAACTGAGTTCGTACTCGAACATTGCCTGGGCATGCTTCCAGCCCGCGTCAGGCCAGAAGAAATACAGGCAAACCCACTCTACGATGATTGCGCCGACCAGCGAACCGAACATCACGCCGAGAAATTGGAAGGGCGTACTGATGATGGTGCCGACCAGGGTCTTCTGGCTCTCTTGTTGCTGCTCTGCACGTTGAGTGACTTCAGCCATCATGCGGCATCCTCACCGGCGCCGAGGTGACGGAAATCGTCGACCAGGTCCTGGGGCAGACCATCCTGCAGGGCGGAGTATCCCGGCGCCTCCCACCACTCGCTGTTGGCGGCCTGGCCCTTGCGCATACCGGCAGCCAGCTCCTGCAGGCTTTTCGGCATCACCTCGTCGGGATCGACCGCCGGCAGCGGCATTCGGATCTTCCAGAGATTGCCGCCCTCGAGCAGCGCGAACGCCTGTCCTTTGGGCAGACCAACGATGTGGGCCGGCTCGAGCATCGGCACGCTGGTCATCTGCACCTGGTCGTGCGAGCTGGAGGTGAAGGCTGCCTTCTTGTTGTTGATTGCGTCGTTGGCGCCGCTCGCCGGCGTGCTGGTGTAGATCTGGACCTTGGGGAGCTGGTTGGTCAGGAGTTCGGCCGTGGCGGTCTCGCGCACCCGCAGCATGAACAGGTTGTTGAAGTTGCCGATGATCTGACCGGCCTTCGCGCGGGAGCCGATCTTGGCCTCGATGTCGCTCATGGTCTGGGTGTAGGCCGTCACCTGCACGCCGGCGCCGCCCGCTTTGTTGACCATGGGGATGAACTCGTCGCCAATCAGCTCGTTGAACTCGTCGGCATGCAGGTTGATGCGGACCTTGCCGCCAGCGAGCGAGCCGGGCAGGCCGTCATCGACACCATGCTTGTAGATGTGACCCGCCACCGAGACCAGGTCGCTGAACATGGAGTTGCCCACCGCGGCGGCGACCTCGGTATCCGATAGTGCGTCGAGGCCGACGTAGACCACGGCGCGTTTGCGGATGACCTGCATCCAGTCGAAGATCGGCCGCGGATCGTTGAGGTCCGCGTAGTTGGGCGAAAGCAGCTCCGAGATCCGCCCAGTGGTGAGTTTCTCCAGCAGCGGCAGCAGCGAGGCCACGATCTTGTCGAAGTAGGTCTTGTCGTAGCGCACTGCGCTCTTCAGGCCTTCCATGACCGGGTCGGCGATGCGTTTCTGTGTCAGGTACTGGTCGATGGCCACGACCCGCAGGGGCCGTCCTTTCATGTTGAACGGGATGTTCTTGTCGTTGAGCTTGCCCTCGATCTGGATGATCGTGTCCCAGGCCCTGGGATCGTGCTCGCTGATGTATTTCTGGGCATATTCGACGAACAACGCATCGATGTTCACGACGTGGCGGAGGATCTGCTGGTAGTCCGGGCGGATACCCAGCGCGTGCAGCGCGCGGGCGATGATGTTGACGAACCGCCAGGCGAACTCACGGAACGCCGCGCTGTTGCCTTCGCCGGAGAGCTGGCCGGCGACGCGGGTGGCGACCTCGGAGATCCGGCCGAACCGGCCGACGGCGTTGTAGCGTGCCGACAGGTCAGGATGACCGAGATGGAACACGTAGAACTCATCCAGGCGGCCGGCACGCTCGCACTCCACGTACATACGCTTGAGCAGGTCAGCATCGCCTTTCGGGTCGAAGACGATCACCACCTCGTAGTCCGGCTGCTCCTCTGCGCGCCGGCGCCGATAGCCGTGGTGAACCGTCTGGGTCCGCCGACCCATCTTCGCCCGCCGGCGTCGGCCCCGGCAGTGGGTGCGGCGAATATCCTGGGTGATGAACAGCTCCGCGAGTCGCGTCTTACCTACCCTCGTAGTGCCGAGTACCAGTGTGTGGCCGACGCGCTCGCCCAGTTGCAGGCCTACGTCCTGTTCGCGCGGCTCGATGCCATGGAGCCGAGGCAAACCGCCCACGGGCGGCAGCGGCCGTGCGGGGTTCCAGGCCACGTCCCAGGCAGTGGCTTTGGCGACCAGCTTCAGGGGGAAGGGGGCGAACTCGAGCTGCTTCTCCAGCCGGCGCGCGCGCTCGTAGAGCGGCGAGGGCTCGACGTAGGAGGCGAACTGGGGCAGGTAGGTATCTGCCAGGCGCTGCGTATGCTTCTGCGTCCAGCGAAAGCCCTTGCCGATGAACAAGTGTTCGTTGCTGACCGGCATTTCGGCGCTGGTCATCGTGTACTTCGGCAGTCGGCGAATGTTCCGCCGGTAGCGGAGCACCACGCCGGCCTGCTTCAGCCGCACGACGCCCAGCCAGACGAAGCCCAGCGCGGCCACGATGCCGAACAGCGGAGTGAGGGCGAACGTCCACGGCGCGACGATGCAGAGCGCGGCCGCGGTGAAGCACACGGTGGTGGTGTAGAGCTCCACGGCAGGCCGCAAGAGCGCTTCCAGCGGGTACTGGCCAGCCATGGGTTACACCTTCAGGCTTGCCGGCGAGTGCAGGCGGCCCGGTCGGCGGCGCTTGGCATGAAGTTCGAGCACCTGTTTCCTGGCTTGCTCTACCTCATGATCGGGCAGCATCTGCTCCAGCAGCTCACAGAGGGTCGATTCGTCCTCGAGGGCCGTGGACGTCACCTCACCGCCGTAGCGTGAGATCAGGCCGAGCAACTCCTGGTACATGAGTTGGCGTGCCTGAGCGTCGCTCGGCTGCTTGATGACCAGGGTGATCAGGTGAGTAGTCATGAGGACTCCTACTGCTGGATGGCGGTGGATGTGATGAGGGCGGGGTAGTGCCGCAGTCCGAGCCGGTCGACCAGGTCGTCCGCCGGCGCCGGCAATATCTGAAGTCCTTTCCCCCAGGCACGGATTTCCGTCAGGCGCGCTTCGCTGGCCACGTTCACTGCCAGGCCCACAGCGTGGAGGCCTCGGAGCTCGTCGCCTCGCTCTTTCAGCCAGGTTCGAGACAGCGTGTCGTCGCCGACGAGGAACAGAGGTTGCAGGCCTGGGGCGTTGATGGCGCGCCCCTGAACCTGGCCTGGCGAAAGGCGTGCCGAGCGAACTGGAAACGCACCTGAGCCACGGACACCCAGGTCGCCAGGTCCTGGTGTGGCAGCGGATGGCTGCGGATCCAGGCCCTGGTAGTAGGGGAGCGCTGAGGCTCCGCCGAGGTCTTCGACAACGATCAGCCCGGCGGCCCAGGCTTGAGTCGCGAACGCCGTGCAAAATGCCAGCGTGGCAAGGATCTTCTTCATGGATTGGTCACCAGTAGGTTGACGCCGAGGACTTGGCTAAGGTGGCGGGATACCGTCCTACGGTATTTGGCGGCAGGCGCGCCGCCGGCGGGGCGGTGGTAGCGGCCGGCAACCTGGATCCAGTCCACCGGTCTTCCCGGGGCGGATGCATACAGGGCGTCCCGCTGCTCGATCAGGATGTCGGAGGTGGCGTCCAGGTTCTTGTACGGATCCAGGGAGTCGCAGGGGCTGGAGAAACGATGTCCGTTCCAGCCGATATTGACCTGGCCGAGGCCGGAATCGACGCTCTTGGCCCCGTAGAGGTTGATTGCCGCGAGTAGCGCTGTGCAGGCGGCGGTGCGGGTCGCGTAGTAGTAGGATTTCCCGGCGACGTTCAATGTCCAGGGCCAGGGAACGTATTCGCCGCGCAGCAGGACCTTGCTCTCGGTCAGCGCGACCGAATAGAGCACCTCGGCCGGAACCCCTTTGGGCAGGGCGATCTGCTTGTACGCCGGCGGAGGATCCACGGCGGCCTGAGCGATGTTGGCCAGGACCAGCAGGGCGGCCAGTTGGAGGGCGCGGATTACAGACGTTGCCATCGGCCGTTCACCTCCTGGACCAGGGCGGGAAGGGCCCCGCCCAGTCCCAGGGCCATCCAGCGGCCCTCGTCATGATTGAGCGTGATCTGCTTGCTGCGAACCTTCTTCGGGTCGACGCCGGCGAGGATTGCCCAGTGCCGCACTCGCTCTGCGTCGTTCTGGCTACCGACGAAGTAGAGATCGAACTCCTTGTTCTGCTGCTGCAGGTCGCGCACCCGCTGGATGCAGGCGGTGCAGTTGTCCTGGACGAACAGGGCCAGGCGCCCGCTGCTCTGCAACGCTGGGCTCATGTTCGGCGCGCCCGACGGGTTGGCCGTGCTGCTTTCGGTGAGGCGGATGACCCCCTCGCCTGGATAGGCGCGGGCGAAGGCTTCGTCGTATGCGCGCTGGTAGGCGAGTTCCTTCTCGACCCGGCGCCGTTCGGCCTGGACCTGTAGATCGGCATACCGCCGCCGTTCCTCTGCCGATCGCGCCTCGATGCCCAGCGCGGTCAGCGGGTCAATGCCAGGTGAGTACACGCCCCGGGGGCCTTGCATGAGCGTCTGGTAGCGGGTCCATTCCTGTTGATTCAGTCCCCACTCCTGGGCCAGGTCGCTCTGAGATGTCTGCTGTTTCAGCGTGTCGAGTTGGCTACCGGACAGCTGGCTGCTGGCCTCTCGGCTTGCCGCAGCCTCCTGGCCGACTGCGGGATAGCTCAGCAGCAGCACCAGGCCGGACAGGAGCGATACGGTTCTGTTCATGTGCGGGGTCCTATGGTTGGATGCGAACGCTGCGCGAGGCGCCGGCGACGTCGAAGTGCGCGGTACGATCGTCAAGGTCGGTCAGTCGCCAGGTCGTGCCGGCGACGGCATCGCCCTGGCGAATGAGGTAGATCTGGCTGAGCTGGGTGGATCCCGGAGGTGCAACCGACAGAAACCGTTCGCCCCCGCGATACTCCACGCCGAGGATTGAGAAGGGCGGAGGCTCGATTGGCTTGGGTTTCGGCTTGGGCTTGGGCTTGACAGGGAAGGCACCGCGCTTCGGTGGAGGCACGATCAGCGGCGGAGCCTTGGCTTGCTTCTCTTGCAGCGTGCGGACAGAACCGTCCAGCGTCTCCACTGTAGCCTTGAGCACCAGGAGATCGCCGGCCGAGGCGGTGGTTTGAGCCAGGTTCTCGACGGCGTCGGAGGCCTGCTTGGCGAAGGCCTGCGCGGCGTCAATGCGGTTGGACAGTGCCTGCTGGCCTGAGCGGAAGTCCTCGTTGCTGACCAGGTGCTGCCCATCCACGGCGTCGAGGCGCTCGTCGACTCGATTCAAGCGAGCCAGGATCGCCTCTAGCGAGGTCTTTTCCGCGGCACTGTCCACGCCTGATCGGAGCTGAATGAGTTGGTATTGCTGGTAGCCCAGCAGGCCGGCCATTGCCGTCAAGCAGAGGCCAAGAATCATTGATGCAGGGGATGGGCGTTTCATGAGTGTCCTCGCGCGAAGCCAGAGACACCCTCTCAGACTGCCCCCATTGAGGCAGTAGGAAATACTCGGTGAGTGGGGGTGGGATTTTTTTGGATAGGATTCTGGCGAATCGCCGGGCCTGATTCGCTATGCGAAGATCAGTCGACTCTGGGTGCCCTTCACACGCATCTAGGCTGCGTCATTTCTGGTTAACACTGCTTCGAGGAAGCCCTAGGCCATGAATACAGACCTTCCCCAGCTCGAACAAACCATCATCGATATAGCGCGCCAGGAACTGGCCGCCGTGGCTGCTTTTTATCGCAAGAGGGAGGCAGGGATTGAGAGCGCGCACTTCGATGAGGCATGGAGCGAATACCTGGCTCGCTACCATGCACTGAGTACGCTTTTGGTGCTCGGCCAGTTGCCTAATAGCGGAATGAGCGAGGAGGGTGCCCGAACTCTACGGGAGATCGAAGCTGAGTACGTTGCGCTTCGAGTCTCGGCCAATTGAGCCTATGCGTTCGCAGCTACCAGCTATTCGGTTGAGTTCTTGCTAGCCAGGCGTCTGTACTCCCTCATCGTGTCGAGATACGCCCTGTGTCGTTCAGGGTCAGAGCGAAGGTGGTCGCGCCATCGGGCGCGGTAGGCTCGATCATACGCCCGGATACGCTCTCGCCAATGCTCCATCTGTTCCGGTGTCATCAGGTCGAGGCGGGCGCGCCTCCGCGCTAGAATTTCTGCTCGGTTCATCGCATAGCGCAGTGCCTGGTAATGCCTGATGGCCGTGCGGTTTTCAGGTTTCATCCGCCAACGGGCATTTGCGCCTCGGCGGATTTGCCTGACGCGCTCGGCTAGGTCAGGATCGTCGGCCATGCGTTCAACCAGGCGCTGATACCTCTGCTGATTGAACTGAGGGTCAGCTGCACGCCTGTGGTAACGTTCGATGTCCTGGCCACGGCGTTTGGCTTTATGGCAGGTGTCAGAGCATGTGACGCTCCGCGGGCGGGTCGACGGTACCTTTTCCCCGCAAACAATGCACTCCGGCCGCTGGCAGTATGAGCACTCTCGCCACCCGCGTTGCGTCAACAGCGCCTGGGCAAGAGTCTCACGGCGCCCGCAATTGCACTCTACGAGCCAGCCGGGCTGCTCCTTGCCAAATTTTACCCGGCCATTCTCCCGTACAACAAAGAGACGGCCGAAGCGCTGACCTGTTAGATCAAGGGCTGCAGGCATCCAAGGTCTTCCTGTGCTCGGTCTCTGTTTCTCTCCGCAGTTTCTCACAAAAAGAAACCCCGCAGTTTAGCGGGGTATTCAGCTTGCTATTAGATTTCGACGAGTCAGTCTACATCCCTATCGATTGCATCACCATATACACGGATGCCATGCTGGTTGACTTCGCCGCATATCGAGATGATTCTATTGATTTGGATGTCGATGTTGTAACAAAGCACGCGAACAACTTCATCTTCGTCTGAGTGAGTACGGCGGACATATCTTGCCAAACCTTCCGCCTGCTTGCTGAGCATCTCTGTTTGAAAGACTATTTGCGATAGCACCTCAGAAACGACGCCATCTAAAGACTCCCGCAGCTCCGGATGCTTTCTCCAAGCGGCGACCAGCGCTACCTGGGCATCGCCAAAGTTTTTTTGTTGATTGCTCATCTTTTTTCCCTCTAGAAGTCATTCCTCGGGATAAGAGAATCTATCCCGGAAAATCTTCATCAGTCGACTGTGATACTGATCGCCGCCGAGCATCGCATGATTTATATACGCCGTGTGTAGCATGAGGTTTGCTATGCGGTGCCACCAGCCGAAATCTGTGAAAAGATCACCAGTGTTGGCTTTTTTCCAAGGAGCCTGTTGTTCCTTTAAGTATCCTTCTTCGTGAGCTGTGCCCTCACCATCCAGGTGCATTCTGATCCATTCGCGAAGCTCTGAATTGATCTTGCTGGCAAAGCCAATTGCAGCTCTTGTTTGATCGTCGGTTAGTTTTTCAATGTCGGCTTCTTCCCAAGTTTGAATAAACTTGTTTGCCTCTTTAATTGAACGGGCGATGATGTAGTTTTCGTCCATCTCTTCACCTTCCATTGATGTTGGGATATGGAGTCGCTGTGCTGAGAAAGCAAGCTGTTCTGCGTGCAGGGTATCGCTTACCGAAAGTTTCGGCAGCAAGAGAGTGAGGTTGCCCCTACGGGGCTGTTTTAAAACGTCAGTCAGGGGAGGGGGCTTCCATCAACCTGATGGTCGATTGATCGCGCTTCCGGAAGCTGGTGCGACCTAGGGAGTGATCTACACGGTAATCCGTGCTGTAGCCTCGCAGATCACGGCTACTGGAGGGGTGCCGACAACGTCAGCAGCTCACGGCTCAAAGGATGGACAGGCGGAAGTTTAAAGTCAACAACACGCTGCAATGGCTTGAAGGGCTCAGGTAAATACCCGCTTGGCAAGTTCAATGCCACGCCGGCAACTGCTGAGGGTCTTATTCACGGCTTGGGGAGTGATACCTGTCTTCCGGGCAGCATCGGTAGGCTTGAGACCATTTACCAACACCAGTCGGGCAGCATCCTCGCCAGGACCTCCGCGCAGGCGCATCAACTCAGCAAGGGCTGAAAACTGCTCTTCCGTCATGCGCGACTTGGCCCCGGGAGTAAGCCGGCAATGCAGGTCAACAGTCGCTGGGCGCCGGCCTGGCTTGATATATCGTTGCTGACCATATCTCCGCCAGCCGCTGCGGCCAGGCGACGCATGAATCCCATGGCAGCGCGATCAATCTCGGGACCAACGTAGAGCACATCAATCACGCCACGAAACTGGGCGGCGACTTCGAGAGCCGATTTCTCGTTGTCAGGTTGGCCATCACTGATGACGAGAGTCACACCGGGATTGAATTGCAAGGCTGCTCGCAGGGCCGCGGTCATGTTGGTACTGCTCTCCGGCTCAGGGATGTGCTGGACTTCCCGTGGCTGGTCGCTGAAGGCGATCAATCTCGCCGGTTGGCGTTCCAGGGCTGCGTCTACAGCTTCGCGCAATACGTCGATCTTGCGTCGCTGGCCCCAGGCAGTACATCCCATTGATGCGGAGATGTCGGCCAGGATGATGACCTCGCCTTGCCGACGGTCCAGTCTCGCTTGGTGTGTGGCTACCCGGCCAGTGGTGACGGGCAGTGTTTTGCTGGCCTTGGCGATGAGCTGTTGCAGGGGGTTGATCAGTTCATTGGACATATTTCGGCGCCTCGTGCCACCGTAGTTCTATCGAAATTTATCGCCCGTACAGCCACGCAAACTTCACGAGCCCAAGGCTGCAAGGAGGGAGTGAGCTTGGCCAGGGCTGGCGAGGTCCAGATCTGATCCGTGGCCTCGGCATAGTCAATCAGGTGCCACTTCACGTCAGTGCCGGTGGAGCCGAGATTCACCTGGAGGCGGGGACCTGATACTCGTCGTGTCCAGTCGCTGGTTTTCCAGACTAACGTCAGCTCTTGAGGCGGTCTCCCAATCAGATAGGCAACTTGCTCTAGATATCGGCGCAGCAACTCGGTGCGTTTTGATCGCATCTTTTCGTCAGCGACGGCCTTGCTTGCAGCTTCTGCTACTCGCTCGGCTTGTTGAATTTCATATTGGCGGGCCCGTTCGGCGCCCCGAAGGCGAGCATCGATCTTCTCCCTTTCGGTGGCCAGCGCTTCGGCGAAAGCTGCTTGCAGCGCTGGATTGCGCCGGGCCGCCTCTTTTGCAATGGCGATGGCCAGCTCGACGAGTTGGTCATCACTCAGGCCGCTGAAGTCCAACTCATCCATAGCTGACATCGCACTGGGGACTATTCATGCTTTTGCCTGGTCGATTTCGTCGTCAGTCAACTGCCATACGGCATTCGCTACCCGTCGCGCTGAACCAAACCGCTCCAGAAGTGTGACCGCGAGGAGGTGCGTCTGGGCCGTCGTAATTCTCTTGTAACACGGCCTGCGGTAGGTCGCTTGCGAGTGGGCTTCGATTGTCGAGAGCACGGTATCGGCGATGCCAATGATTTTCTCGTTACCCAGTTCCTCTCCTACCTGGCGGGCTAGATGCACCACCTGGGCACACTCCAGGGCGAGCTGAGTCCACTCTAGGTTGGCATCTTGTGTCCAGCGGCTGGTTTCAGCTCGCTTGAGCGATTCTGCTGCGTAGTCACGGTGCCAAGTCTTTTCGTAGGCCATGTCTTTCTCGGCAGGGGCGTTGGAGGTTGGGTTGATAGCCCAACGTTGGGTTTGAGGTTATCCCTTTAAAGGGATATGTTCAAGCAGGCTGATTGGGCAGGCAGATGCTCTATCTCCCACCAGGCGGTAGTAGAATTAGATTTTTCCTACGGAGGCCTGATATGTGGGTGGTTCGACTAGAGCAAGGGTGGACGCTGAAGCTGGATCGCCAGATCGGCAATTCGGGTAAACATGGACTTTGGTCCTTCCACTGTTCGGAGAGTACCTACGCACCGAGTCCTACTGAGCTATTGCGTACAGCTGCGCTTCTGCCTGCAGAGCCGAAACAGGGGCAGATGATTGAAGTAAGTATTTGCGATAGCCGCCAGGCGCCGGAAGATTGGAGATTCATTGGAAAGGGTGTGGCTACAGAGGAATTCGGCTAGGTTGACTGAAAGGCTATTCCTAGGAATTAAGCTATGACGAATTGCTCCCTTGATGCACTTGAAGAATATTGAGAAAAGTGGTTAAGGTTTCTTGGTTGTATCAAGCTTGTAAAACTGCTTTATAACCATAAGGGGGTTATTATGACTGGTGAAAACAGTCTTCTCGAGAGGATGGTTGATGGTAAGTTGGGGCCAGGCTCAGATATTGGTCCTGCCGATTCGCAAATAGAGGGTACTTACCGGCGGGGCTATCACCAAGCTATGGCGGAGGTTGCATATTACCTGAAGAATGGGGGAACCTTGTCCGCGGCCTCACTGAATGATTGGGTGAGCGAGGACCTTCGTCGCTGGCGACAGGGGAAGGATAACGCCCCGATTCATCGCCAGATACTTCCTCCTGCAATTCCTGGCAGCCGATAGCCGATAGTTGAACTAAGCCTACCCGGTCCGCTGAGGCTCTATGAGGTGTGCCCCTTGGTTGCGAACATTGCCGACCGCGCGGTCGACGCGATACCAGGTGAACACTTCTGGAGCCTCACCTTCCTGTAACACCATCTGTTCTGCCCGTTCGGGCGGGGTTGCCCCATCGACCCACTCCCTTGCTAGCTCTGGAGAAAGAACGACGGGCCGCCGGTCATGTACATCGACCATTCCGCCCTGGGCATCAGCCGTGATGATAACGAAGCCATGGCGTTCTTCCTGCTGTCTGTCCAGTTCAGGGAACTGGCCGATCGTTGCGCAGAGGACGGCGGCACCATCGGCACGCTGAATGAAGTAGGGCTGCTTCCTTGCTCCTCCCTCGTCCACCCACTCGAACCAGCCGTCGATCGGGGTGATCGCCCTGTGCTTCCAGACTGCGCTGTAGAAGCGCGAATGGGCGACTTTCTCGGCTCGGGCATTGATCGGTGCGGCACGGTCCTGGGCCCAGAACGGTCGCCAACCCCATCGGACGAGCTGGGCTACCAGATCCTCGCCGACCAGGCGAAGGATGGCGACCTGTGTTGAAGGGGCTACGTTGTAGCGTTCGAGTGGTTCACCATCGGTCAGGTCCAGAAATGGCCAGTCGGCCATCAATTGAGCGTACTCTCTCGCGCCCTGGTACTGAGCTACTCTTCCGCACATAGCGCACCGTGCCTCCGTCTGTCGGATCTTGGCCTACCTGCATTGTAGGCAAATCCTGTCAGCGTCTACTGTATAAACAGACAGTATACAGAGGTTTTCATCCCATGCCCGTTACTATCCTCGGCCCAGTCGCTGGGTCTGGGGCTTCCTTGCGCCTGTATTCCAGCAAGGTGTCGGCCGGCTTCCCAAGTCCGGCGCAGGATCACCTGGAGCGGGAGATCTCGCTTGATGAGATTCTGCAGATTCGAGCGCCTCACACGTACCTGGTACGCGCCGGCGGCGACAGCATGATTCGCGCTGGCATTCATGACGGCGACCTCATGGTGGTGGATCGATCCCGAGAAGCTGAGCCAGGAGACATCGTGATTGCAGCGGTGAACGGCGAGCCTACCGTGAAACGCTTGGCGAAGGATGGGAGCCAGGTGGTGCTGCGCGCCGAGAATCCTCGGTACGCGCCCAGGTACATCCTGGAAGGGGATGAGTTGCTGGTTTGGGGCGTGGTGCGCTACAGCGTGAGGTGTCATGAGCATGGCTGACCGCGCCATCGCCCTGATTGACTGCAACCACCAACTGGCGGTGAGCGTTGTCGGAGCCGGTATAGACCGGGGGGTTGGAGCGATTGAGCGACTCCAGGAGCTCGTCGCCGAACTCGTCGATGAAGTCGGTCAGGTTGATGTTCAGGGGGAAGGCGGCCAGGGCGGCCGGTTGGGTCTGAGCGTTCATGTGCATCTCCTGCAGGTGAAGGAAGAAAGCAGGGCATGCACGTCCCTTTCGGGTATCGGCATACCCTGCAGGGTGGAGTGGAAGGAATCGCCGCGGAGGGCGAGGTCAGTAATCGCTAGGAAGCAAAAGCGTGGTTGAGCTGCGGTCTGCCTCAGTGATGATCCAGAGCCTGGATTCGCCGCCGGCGTCGATGTCGTAGGACGACAGCAGCCTATCGCCGAACTTCAGGGCTCTCTGGTTGGTGTTCCAGTCTTCCTGGTCCAGCGTCCCCCAATCTCCCGCCAGATGGCGGTTCAGCAAAGGCGCTGGGTTGAGTTGACCGGTTTCCACCAGGTGGCTCACGGCAGCGGTCATTACGACTTGGCCAGGGCTGAACAGCAGCGGTTCGGGGGCCGGCTCAGGTTGGGGCTCTTCAGCCTCTTCCGTGGTCGCAGCCGACGAGCTGATGGTCAGCACGCGGCCCTGATTGACCGAGGAGGGTGTCATTTCCCATGCCCGGATGATCGGGATGAAACGGTCTGTGAGGATCCTCACCTCGGTGATGTTGCCGTCTTCGTCTTCGGTGAATTCGGTCTTGCGGACCTTGTCCTTGTAGGTGTCACCCTTCACGACCAGGATCCGGCCCGACTTCGATTGCACGACGCCGGATATCGCGCCGGCGGCCAAGGCCAGGGCCAGGTGCCAGCGAGACAGCTCGCGGACTGGTGGGCGCGGCTGCAGCCCCGCTTGCGCGAAGTGAAGGTTGAAGTCAGGCCAGAGACCTCGCAGCCGCTGGATTTCACCGGCGAACTGCTCCGGCTCCAGGGTCACTCGGTAGAAGTGCTCCAGCTCGCTGGTGGCCGGCAGAACCACATAGGGTTCCCACGGCCAAGCCGCTGGAATTTCCTCGGCCTTTTCCTGGCCCGCGCCGATCGCTTGCAGGCGAGACCTCACCTGATTGGCGTCCGCCCGGGCCAGGTCCTGCCGACGGACCCGGATGCCGAAGATCACCACCTGTTTGAAGGTAGGATCCGCGGCTGCGTAGATGCGCAGGCCGGTGAAGTGGTTGCTCAACCAGCCAGTCAGCTCATCGTCCAAGACGTAGTGAGGAACAATCAGAACCATGACGCCGCCGTACTGCAGCAATGGCAGGCAGCGCTGGTAGAACGCTTTCTCCAGACGCCTACGGCCGCTGCCCTGGTACTGCGACGCACCGGAGTGGTCCGCCACCAGGTCGCCATAAGGCGGGTTGAGCCAGAGCAGTCCGAACGACTGCCTGCTGATCATGGTGTCGAAAAGGTCACTGTGCAGCACTCGGTCAAGCAAGCCTCGAGCATGGTCGGCGCGCTCGCGGTCGTACTCGACAGCGAGGGCTTGGACCTGGTCGCGGCCGAGGGAGTGTGCTGCCTCAGCCAGGGCAACCCCCTCACCGGCGCAGGGATCACAGATCCTCATCCTGCCCGACGGGGCGGGAGCGAGGGCCTGCAGAGCGCGTTCGAGGGTGACCTCATCGGTAGGGAAGTAGCCGTTGCGTGCAAAGTTGCGCGCCAAGCGCGGGAACATGAGGGCCATGGGGTCTCCTTGAGTCAGAGGGGGATGGCTCAGGCTTGCGCCTGAGCATCGGTGGTAAGAATGCTTTCGCGGATCAGCTCACCGAGGGTGGGCTCGAGCACGTCGACCCGCAGGGCGAGTCGCCAGGCGCAGACGTTGCCGATCGTCCCTGGCAGGGCGTTCAACATCTGGTGCTGGGTGAGGACCTCCATCACTGGCTCGCGCCAGTGTTGTAGGAGGGGGAGCGGACAGGTCTCCATCACCAGCGGCCAGAGCCTTTGGTGTGGATCCTCATCGCGCTGCAGGAGTGCGAAGGCGAGGTGATTGCTTCGGTCAGGTGCCGAGGCGCGCCGATCGAACAGCCAGAGGTTGAGCAGGCTCCCGAACAACGTGCCGCGGAACTGGCGGGTGGTGCGTTTCTCCAGGAGATCCTGGTTTGGGAAGACAGGTAAGCGGCGGCCGTCCACGATGATGTGGAAATGGTCGATGCCATTTTCTTCCCGGCCCAGCGTCAGCCTGGCCAGGAACTCTTGTGTCACGGTGTCGCGGCCCCAGGCCGAAAGAAAGACCAGGTTGCGCTGCTCGTCGCACACGCAGGCGTCGACGTACAGGTCTGGGCACTCTTCGATCTGGTAGAGCGGGGTGGGACTGGGCATAGGAACCTCCTGGAAGGAGGAGCCACGCCGCCCTCGAGGGGCGGTGAAGCCCCTCGGGGGTGTAGTCCAACTGGTGCAGGGGAGCGTGGTGGTTACCGAACGCTCTTGGTGTGAGGATCGAAGCTCAGCCCATCGTCTTGGTGCAGCGGCCCTTGGCCGTTCAGGAAGACCTGGCAGAGGTACTGATCGCGTAGCGCGACAGCCGCTTCCGCCTGCTCCAAGGTCAGCGACAGCTCCTCGATGAACAGGTCGATGAGCTCGTCGTCGCCGGCGACGTCGTTGTTGGACAGTTGGTCCTCGAGGTAGGCGAGGGTTTCCTGGGTGAGGTTGGTGAACAGTGGGTTCATGGTGTGCTCCTGGTGGTAGACGAGGAGCGCCCTTGAGGGAGCCCCTCAAGGGAAGTGGTTGGTGCGGTCAGGCTTGGTGTTCTTGCGTCAGACGGTCTCGCCACTCCTGGTTGGTCTCATCGTGAGCCAGGTCCAGGAACTCCAGCGGACAGCCGTAGTAGAACGGGCCTGCTTTCTCCGGAATGGTCTTGTAGCCCCATTGCCCGGCCGAGCAGTCCAGCAAGTGCAACTCGATCATGGTGATCGAGTGACCGGCCGGCTTGCCGAAATAGAATCCGGCAAGGTGAAAGGTTCGTTTTACGACAGTCCAAAGTTCATTGCCGGAGACTGCGTGTGCCAGCACCTCGGTGCTGCCTGCGAAGGTACTGGTTGGGGCCAGCAGCTCACGCAGCAGGTCTTCCTTCGTCTGATGTGAGAAAAGCCATCCCATAGGTGTGCTCCTGTGGTTGGCCAGGTCTCCCTGACGGGAGAACCCGGCAGGGGTGGGTAGGGTGTTGCTTCAGCGTGTTGCGCGCTCAAGGCGCTGGAGGAGCCGGTAAGCTGTTTGCCTGGCCTGCCAGTCGCAGTACAACCAGGGCTCGTTGTCGGCCGCATGCTCCGGCGAAGGGGTCTTCACCCGCTCACGCAGTGCGATGATGGCCTGGTCGACGACGGATCGGTCGAACACTGCCGCGCGGAACTGGTCAGCCAGATTGTCCAGTCCGACCTCGCGCAGCGAGGCGCAAACCAGTAACAACTCCTCGCTGAAGCCTGGGGTGTTGTAGATCGATTTCATGCGGCCTCCTTGCGGGTCCACACCTGTTGTTTGAAGTCGAGCTCATAGCCCAGCGCGCCGAGTCGCACGCACTGTTGGCGTAGTCGCTTGCGGTCGACCGTGGTGTCCAGCTTGACGATTTCGCCTAGCGGCCAGACCGTCCCGAACAGTTCTGCATCCGCGTCTGTGTCCAGAGAGGCGGCCTGCTCTGCAGGAGCCGGAGGGTCCATACCGAAAGGCGCGTCGTCCCCGGTTGCGACGGGGCGCAGAGGCTTCGGTTTCTGGGGCGACTTCGGCGGTGCCGCCGGTGCGACAGTGGGTTGCTGGATCGCGGGCACTTCGTCGAGCGGATCGACCTCATTGCCAGAGAGGCGCTCTGCCTCCTCGTCGCTGAGGTTGTCCACGTCGTCCAGCGTCATGCTGTCCAGCTTGGCGCGGATCTCGACGACCAGCCGGCCGCCGGTGGTGTAGTACGAGGGACGGATCTCGGTGATGGCGAAATCACCGCGGTACTTGCCTTCGATGTGCTGGTCCAGGAGAGCGTCCTTGATGACGAACTCCCCGATCGAGGTCGAGAGCTTTCCCACGTTGAACTCGCCATTGCGACCGTTGATGGTTCGAATGGCCAACTGGCCGGGTATGTTGATCATGGCGTGACCTGCGAAAAGGATGATCCCGCCGTAGCGGGATCGTGGTGAGGGGAGAGCTACTCGGTATCCGGGTTGCCCGGGAGGCTTTCTTCCTGCAGCTCGATGCGCAGGTAGGAAGGCTCATCGGACGGCTCGACTATCGAGAGGACCAGCAGCGCGAGCGCGCGGTCCTGCCCCTCTTCCTCTTTGTGGTACAGGTGGAATTGGATGTGCTTCGCGGTCGGCTGGAGCGAAAGCTCCTGCCAGGCGGTTTGAACGACACTGGCCAGCCGGGTGCCCATCTCGTCGACCCTGGCAGGGTTTGCGAGATAGACCAGGCGCAGCCAGGCCGCGTTGGTGAGAACGATCGGGAGTTTGAGGTACGCAGCAGTGTGGCCTGCGCTGGAGTGGTTGTTGAGAGAGGTCATGAGAGGTCTCCGAATACGCAGGCCTCTCCCGCGGGGATGAGGTCCCCGCGTGGGTGGGTAGGATGCACTCCATCACTTGCGTGATGCGACCGCGCTGCCGAGTGCTGTGGCGGTCTTGGGTGGGTTTGCGCTTGCGCGCCGGAGCCTTAAACCCTGGCTCCTTGGGAGGCGCTGTCAACGACAGCGAGCCAATTCGAATTCGAGGGCTGGCGGGATGTCCCGCCGGCCGGATTGCTCAATCGTCATACAGTGGCAGGCCCTTGAGCGTGGGCGCGAATGGATCGAGTACCAGGAACCGAATGTCTGCTTGTCCCGCGAGGTGAAGCAGATCGACCAGGTGTTCGTCGAGGCCGAAGGCAAGCTGCTGCTCTCGAAGAGTTGCTGAGGTCATCTCCAGGATCTCCAGGCACTCATCCGTCCAAGGGGTGTTGTGCAGGCGAAAGCCCACGGCGCCGTGCTCGTTACACCAGAAGAGCGAGACCAACACCGACGGCAAGCGGACTGGCATCTTGGTCGAGAACTTTTCGTAGAGGCTATTCCATGTAGTGATGGGCAGATGTGTTTTTCTGATCTCCCAGCAGCGGTTGTAACCGCCGCCGAACGAAAGGTATCGAACGACACTCTCGGCTTGGGTCAGTGAATATTGATCTCCGATAAGCTTTTTTCTGCCGTCCTGCTCACCGTAGATGCTGTAAAGTACGTTTCTCACTATTCCTTGGTGAGGGCACTTTTCGACTATTTCATTGTCTAGTTCTTGCGCTACCACGGCGAAATCGTCATTGAAGTAGCACAGCTCGCACTTAAAGTATTCGTCTGGGAGGTGTCGCTGGGTTTCATGCAGTGCGCGGTAGCACGGTAGATTGTCGCCTTCGTCAGTGATCTGCAGGTTTCGCTCGATGCGGAAACTCTCATAGCCGCGAATAAACGGATTGAGTTGAGTCATGGGGTATCTCCGGTTGCCGGGAAGCCCATGCCCTTGGAGGCTATGGACCTCCAGGTGAGTAAGGGGCGCCGAAGCGCCCAGGTGATGTCGAGTTGTTGTAGTTAACGCGATAGGTGTTCTTCTTTACGCCGAGCCTTCTGGTATCGCTCTACCAGGCCATAGTATTGAAGTATCGATGAGGTGCTCGAGTCGCAACCGTGCTCGCAGTCGGCCTGCGCCAAGGTTTCGATTGCATCTTGAATTACATAGAGCTCGATACTGAGTCCTGCATCGCCAAACTCATCAACCAAGCCTTTGCACATGATGTACTCGAACCTGCTTTGTGCAGCATGCACTCCGATGTTGAGTAGAGCTGGGAGCCTTTCTGGATATGTGTTCATGGTGATTTCCAATTCTTAACCAAATCGGAGAGGTCACCACCCGACAGGGGGATGACCCCGTCTGGGTTGAGTTAGCAGAAGCACACAGCAAAACGGGTAAAACTTTAATATTCCCGTTGCGACCAAGTGCCGTTGTCTAATGCCTGTTGAGCAAGTTCGCGGGATTGGTAGTATTCAACCGATTCGCGCGAAGCTGGTCCTTCTTCATCAAGGGTGCCGATATAAAAGCCGGCGTTGGACATAAGAACCTGCAGCGGCAGTTCGAGACGAAGATGGGCGAGTGCCAGCTTTCCGTATTGCATGGTGATTCTCCTTTCGGTAGGAAACACCAGTCCCAAGGGGACTGAGGTCCCCTAAATGGGAAATGTTTGGCGGTTAGGCCAGGGCAGATACCTGGGCATTGTTGCTGGCCAGGAACAGCCAGGCGAAGTTGCAGAAATGCCTGCTGAGCAGCAACTCGTCCTCGATGTCAGAGAGGCAAACTTCCTCTACTTCCGGCAGGGCGGGCAGATCTACGATTTGGATATTGCTCATGATGATCTCCAGATAATGGAGAACACCACGCCCTGGGGGAGATGGTGCCCCCCGGATGGGTATGCGATGAAGAGTGGCGCATAGCGTAGGTAGTGAAAGGCCCTCGGGATGAGGGCCGGTATTCAATCAAGCCGTGCTCAAGCAGCGGCTTGTTCAGCAGGGGCTGCGGGTTCACCTTGCGGTTCGCCTTGGCCTTGCTGGGCTTTTTCAGCTTCTTCCTTCGCATCGTAGACGGTGGTGCCATCTACTTTGATCCAGGAGATGAAGAGCAGCCGGCCTTTGAGACTTGCGTCGGGCCTGCCTTGTTTCTCGCCTTTCTGGTGGATGAAGGGATCCGCCCAGATATCGCCGATACGGAAGGAAATCAGAACCTTCTTCTTGGCCTCGACTGCTTCCTTGCAACGGCGGACAAGCTTTTCAGCCTGGGCGCCGACCACTTTGCAGTCGATGTAGGAGTATTCCACGCTGTCTGCCGCGCCATGGAGGGCTGCGACGGTTACGGCGAGGAACGGTTCACCTCGGCGGATCGGTACTTCGCGGATGCGATTGAGGTAGCCGATACCGGTGGTGTGCAGGTCGAAATATTTGGCTTCTTGGGCTTGGGTGTTGTTGCTCATGATGGTTCTCCAGTTTCGTAAGCGAAAGCGGAGAAACACCTTGCCCGTCAGGGAAAAGTATTCCCCGCATGGGTCGGTATTGGGAGGTAAATCTGAGGGAGAGGGCTTCCATCAACCTGTGGTTGATTGATCGCGCTACCGGAAGCTGGTGCGATCTTGGGTTCGATCTACACGGAAGTCCGTGTCGTAGTCTTTCAGATCATGACTACTGGGGGAGGGTTGCCGACAACGTCAGCAGCTCACGGGGTAAAGGATGGGCAGGGGAAAAATGAATGTCAATACCCTTGAAATGAAAAAAGCGCCCAGTGTTGGGCGCTTTCATGGTCAATGATGACGGGGAAGAATCCGATGTTTTTGGCACCAGGTCTTGACTTGAGGCCAACTGAACCAGAGGGCTATGCCGGAGCAGATAACCACCAGGCTGGTCATGATGATCATGCCGAACTCGGTCTGGGACATTTCACTCCTCCTCGGTGAGAGCGATACCTATGAGCCAGATTACCATACCCATGACGAAAGCATATGCCGTCAGCAAGCGGTGCTCGCTGAGGAATATACCCACCAGGCTCGCGGCAACGGCAGTGGTACCGATTTTTCGTAGATCGTCTGCGAATGCAGCACGCTTCGATTTCATGGTTTTCCTCGATGAATGCCGGAAAACCGTCCCCGCGGGAAGGTTTCCCGGCAGGGGGTGGTGAGAGGTACGGATCAGCAGGTCAGCGGATCAACCGGTGCGATCAGTTGATCAAGGGAGCCCAGCTTGAGCTCCTTCCTGACCGGTGTTTTGGCCTTGGGGGCCGCCTTGGCCGGTTTGGATTTGCGCGCGCGCTTGGGCTTTTGCACTTCGCGCGTGTTGGCCAGATACCAGTCATTGAGGTTGACTTTCTTCAACCGGACGATCGCCGGGACGTCGCTGATGTGTTCCAGCTCCTTGGCGGTCGGGCCAGCAAGCATGGCGGGCTCGATACGCTGGACGCTCGACGCAACCGGAGCTTGTGCATGCACTACGACCGGAGGGCGACTGAGCGCTCTGCGGAACTCACGCACAACACTGCCGAGGGCAAAGCCGATTTCGAAGCTGGTGGATTGCTTGGACATGGTGTTTCTCCTGCAGGTTGAGGGTGCGGAGAAAACACTGACCCTGGCGGGGAAGTGGATTCCCCGCTGGGTTGCGGAAGGGAGCTTCTATCGACCGAGGCCGACCGACCGTGCTACCAGAAGCTATACGGTCTTGGGTTGGATCAACACGGTGGGCTGTGCTGCAGCATTTCGGATCCGAGCTGCATGGGGGCATGTCGCTGACAACGTCAGCAGATCACGCGCTCATCATCGAAGCGGGGGGCGAAAGTGTCAAGGTCAAGCAGGGGGAGCGGATGCAGGATGCAGCGGGCGGAGAGCGAGGGCGGAAGAGCGCGGCTGGTAGAAACCCTGTCAAAGGTTTCCCCAGCCGTGTCTGGAAGGGGAGTCAAGTGAGCCACCTGTGGTTGAATCGTCGATCCCTGGGCATTGATCGTCTCGATCCCATCACCCGGCCATTATCGTGGCTTGGCCAGCAAACAGTAGGCACGCATCCGCGTACAAAGGGAGCCCTGCGTATCACCGGCGGGCCACCGGCAGGGAGAAGGATCCCGATGGGTAGCCTGATGGTCCTGGAGCAGGAGCATCAGGCTACCCATGGAGAGGGGAAAAGGAGGGGCCGTAACACCAGTACGACCCTTAAATCGAGGAAACACCGAACCTCTTGAGAACCCTATGTGCCTTTAAACTCGCTCGACACGAGTTGACGGCTGCATGACAAGCAAAAGAACAGGGAGACACAGGGAGAATTCTCAACCAGATCCGCACGCCCCACCCGGTGTTGTAGCGTGCTTACGGTTTGGCGATGAGGCGAACCTGCATCACCAGGGTGCTACTGATGACCGTCAGTAGCCAGCGGGGTGAAATCAAAGTTGATGGCATTATGTGTTCAGGAGGCCGGTTTATCAAGCAGCGCCGGGGTTTACTGGCCTGTGGAGGTTATTTGACCGCGACCACCGCGCCCTCGGGGATGGGAGCAGGGAGCGCAATGGCAGTGGCACCGAGGCGGCGCGTGACTAACTGGCCGTTGCGCCTGACGCCAACCAGGTCGGATTCCGTACCAGCATCCACGGCCGCCGCCAGCCCCGCCGGCGGCGAGGCGATGAAAGCGTAGCTGGTGCCGGCGGCGATGTAGCCCTGAAGCCGCGCTGGCTTGCGGAACCAGGCCGGTAAACCAAGAGCGGAGTCCGCCGGCGAGCCGCTGAAACCGGGGTTGGCGTGTGCGTACTCCGCCAGGCTGGAGCGGTAGAGCAGCAAGCTCCTGGCCAGGGTGTCGACCTCGGCCAGTTCGGCGCTCGAGGTCGCGTGGTCGCTTTGTACACTCAGCCAGGTTCCGGTGAGCAGGGCGAGCAATAGGGCAATCCAGAGCAGCGGCATGATATCTGGACGACTCCCTAGTTGAGGTAGGTGGCTGTCACACGCATGCCGGCGGAGTTGCCGAATCCTGCGAGCACAACGGTGCTGTATAGGCAGAACTGGTGTCCGGCTTTCACCATGGCGGAGATCGAGGCGTCTTCAACTACATCAGCGTTTCGCCCAGCGGTGGAGCGCGCTTGACCAACGATCACGCCATCGACTTCCAGGCGCAGAACGCCGGGGCCGGAGCCATTGATCAGCGCGTCCCTGGATACCGCTTGGCAGTGGGTGCGGGGTCGGTTATCGGCGGGATACTGTGCCAGCACCACAGGGGTGGCGATATTCACGCCACTGGGCCGTTTCCACAGCCCATCGGTGCAGAATAGGGGGCCGCTGTTGTCTCTGCCTACCAGGCCATTGGGGGAGCATCCTGCATTTTCTGCCGCCAAACCATTGATCTGAAGGTACTCGCCGACGGTCGTTCTACCTTCGGAGCTGAGCTTTCCCCCTCTCAATTCTCCGCCGGTATAAACGCTCTTGTTCATCCACGACCTGACCCATGTGCTGTCACTCATATACCAGCCACCGTCCCACCGTTCGTTGTACCAACCTGAGTTACCGCGGGTCCTGAACCAGCCTCCGGTGTATGTCTCGCCGGCGACGTCAGCAGTGCCGGCTTTCACCGTGCCAGTGGCTGTCACGTTGCGCGCGCTGATGTCCGCACTGGTCGTGATGTTTCCGCTGGCGGTGATCGCTCCGGCTGCGGCGATATTGTTGCCGCCCATATTCAATGCCGTGTTCATCCGGTTGAGCTCGGGATGACCCGGGACGGCATTGCGGTAGAGGTACTCGTTGGCAATGGCACCGTCCTGGAAGAACAGCGCCGTCGCCAGGTGTCCAGCACCGGGAGCGCTACCGAAATTGCTCAAGGCCACCTGCCAGGCGGCGCCCTGGGCGATACTAGTGTTGGTTTTCGAGATGTAGCCCCCGGTGGCTCCCATGAGCTGCGCAATCCGGCGGATCGAGAGTTCGGAAGCCGCCTGCCCACCCGAGGTCACGATCAGCGTTTCGAGCTGGTTGGTCGCCGGCTTGCGGGCCAGGACCTGGTATTGCTGGCCGTAGATGTTGGTGTCGCGGAAGCCTGCGGGCAGGTAACGGGTGTTGCGCAGCATCGGGACGGTGATCACCGCCGGGGCCGTGGCGCCGGCGCTGGCCAGAACCGTGCTGAAGTTGTCCTTCAGGTACTTCTCCGCTGCCTTGGCCACCTGCTGTTGCTGCTGGGCCGCGTGCTGTTCATTCAGGCCGTCTAGATAGCTCATTAAGACTGAAATCCCGCCGGTAGTCGCGATGGCGATGACGATCAGGGCGATCATTAATTCAATCGAGATAAAGCCGCGGTTGAGCTTGGTGTTATTCATAGGTTGGCTCCCACAGGCTTCTGCGAGCCTGGCGACTCACGTCGTCCTCAAGCAGGTGAATCTGCTGCCGGCGAATCTTGTCGCGCATGGCGACGGAGTCCACCCCGGTGAATAGCAACGGTTCCGCATGCAGTCGTCGAGCTGCGCCATCGCTTACCAGTTCCTGGCAGATCACGGCCTGAATGCCTTCAGCCACGACGTCGTAGGCATTGGACGCGAGGGGTTTGGCCAGGGTGATAAGCCGTTCGATGGCTTGCGGGCAGTTCTTGGCGTGGATGGTCGATATGACTAGGTTGCCGTTCAGCGAAGCTTTGCAGGCCTGGTAGGCGGTGTCTTCGTCGCGGATCTCGCCGATCAATATCAGGTCGGCTCCGGTACGCAGCGTGCGCAACAGGGCTTCGCTGTAGCCTCCCAAGCGTCGCGAGGTCCTAACCTGGATACAGCGGCCGAGTCCATGTTGCCCGCTGAGGTTGGTTTCTTGTGGATCCTCGACTGTGAAGCCAACCCCACCCAGGGTCTGCAGTCGAGCGAGAATCAGCGAGGCGGCGGAGCTGGTCTTGCCGGTCGCCATATCGCCACAGAACAGGATCAAGCCCTGCAGTTGCGGGTTCAGGAGCGTAGCGACCACCTCGCTCGGATAGCCGATATCCTCGAAGCTTCGAACTTGGGCTGTCGACCGGCGCAGCACGAAGACACTCCCGCCGTTGAAAGCATCTTCCAGTTGGGTGACGCGTAGTAGCACACCGTCGACGACGATGGCGAACTCGGGATCCTGCAGCTCCTCCATCGTCTTCCTGCAGAGCTGAAGGAGCTCCTGAGCGTGGGGAACCCACTCGCCGGGCACCTCGACCCGGCGCGCGTCGGCGCCGGCGAGGCCCTTCACGTCGGCGAAGCCTTCACCGAGGTAAAGGTCGACGAACTGAGCCTGGATGATCGGGTTCACACTCACGAACTGTAGGTCCAGGTAATGCTGTTGCTGTCGCTGCTGCAGGCCTGGGTCGCCGCTGCGGTGGTCACTTCACCAGTGATCGCGGATCCGCTGTTGATCTTGGTCTGCTCGAATGTGTTCTTCGCGATCTTGGTGGCCAGCGTGATACAGGCGTCCTGGGGCAACTTGCTGGTGGTGATCGAGAAGCCCATGCCGGTGGACGAGACAGTGACCGATCCGCCGTAGACGTTGTAGACGACGCCGGAGGAGACACTCATGTTCTTCGGCACGCCGTTGATTGCGATCAGGCTCGGGATCAGGTTGGTACCGCTGGAGCCGTAGCCCGAAGAGGTCTTCAGGGCGCGTGCGTTGGCCGCAATGACGCTGATGTTGCGCTGTTCCTCGTTGGCGTTGGACGAACTGAACATCCCTGCCGCTGCGGCCAGCCCCAGGCCGACTCCGATGGCGATGATGATCAGCACGATGATCATCTCGATGGAAACGAAACCGCCCTGCGTCGGACGGGAAGTGCGTTGCGTAGTGCTCATGGAGCGCTCCTTGGTGAGGTTTCAGTGGTTCATGGATTGGATGAGCTGCTGTGCCTGGTAGGCGCCGAGCAGGACCAGGATCATCAGCGCGCCGATGAAGATCAGGGCGAAGTTCTTCACCAGCCCGGCGGCCAGCTCGATCTGCTTGAGGCTGGTCTCCTGCCAGCGGCGGCTGAACTTGACCAGCGCTTCGGAGAAGCCTCCCCGGTTGGCGAGGATGCACAGGTACTGGATGGCCTGTCGGTCGGGGAAATCGTGACCGGCGCTGCGAAGGGCGACTCCCAGGTTCTGGCCCAGGCCCACGCCGTAGCGGGCAGCTTCCAAGCGCTGCTTCAGCCAGGGCGGGGAGATCTTGATCATGCTGGCCAGGCTGTCGTAAGGGCGTATGCCGGCGTTGAGCATGACCGCCATGTTCAGCAGGAAGGTGGTGCCCTGGAGCATGCGGTAGATGGACCAGGGCGGCAGCATCCGGTCCAGCCAGACCCGGCCTTTCCAGCGGTAGGTCGGCAATGTGACGATGACCACCACCGTGAGGGTGATTACGGCGACCAGAACGTAGATACCAGGTCCTGTGACGAAGCTGGCAATGGCGTTGAGCGTGGCGAGCGGGCCGGTCCACGTGACTGGGTCGGAGAGCCTGGCCAGGCTGGGGACCATGCGATAGGCCACGATGCACAGCAGGAACACCATCATGGCGGACAGCGCCGAGGGATAGAGCAGCGCCTGCCAGATGGTGGCGCGGATCCTGGCCTGGGCCTCGACCAGGGAGATGGCATCGCCCATGGCCTGAACCAGGTTGCCGCTCATCTCGCCGGCCTCGATCAGCGCTCGCTCCTGGGCGGGTAGATAGAGCGCCATGGCGGTGGCCAGACGCTTGCCGTTGGACAGCCCCATCAGCGCTTCGCGACTGGCGATGGCCACCGGATGAAACGGATGCTGTCCCTCATGAGCGAAGATCTTGTGTACCTCTGCCACAGCGTCCTTCAGCGGGACCCCGTTTTCGAGCAGGGTGGACATGCTTTCGTAGAACTGCAGGCGTTCCTTGCGGCCGAACTGCTTGCTGTAGAAGGCGAACTGCAACTGCTCCCAGAAGCCCCCCATCAGCACGCCTCCTGCGAGTAGAAGCTGTCGTCGAGCAGATGCTCATCGAAGTCGAGTGGCCCAATGAAATCCTCGACCATCTGCGGGTCGAACATACCCTCGTTGATGCGGCGGATGGCGTGGGCGTGCTTGGTGATGCCCTGCATGGTCTTGACCCAGTAGTTGCGTGCCTCGGCTGGGCCGCCTTTGGCGAACACACGCATGAAGGCGAGGGTGGGCAGCACCACCTCGGCGACGATCGAGCGGCCGTTGACCCCGGAGCCACGGCAGGCCTGGCAGCCAGGCCCCTTGACGTACACCTGGGAAACATCGGTCAAGCGCTGGACCCGTTCGACCAGGTCGAGCGCGAGCTGGTCTTGGTGGTCTTGGAAGCGCACTTTGCAGTGGGGGCAGAGCTTAGGCAGCAGGCTCTGGTTGATCAGGCCGGTCAGCAGGGCCGGATCGAACAGCAAGCCGGGGTCGACGCCCAGGTCCTTCAGGCGCTGGACAATGCCGATCGCGCTATTGGTGTGCAGGGTCGACCACAGGCCGTGCCCGGTCATCGCGCCACGGAAGGCGGCGACAGCGGCGAAGAGGTCGCGCACTTCGCCGATCATCATGTAGTCCGGATCCAGGCGCATGCCGTTGGCGATGCCTGCGGCCCAGGCCTGGCGTTCTGCGTCTGGGTCAGTGGCGTCATAGACCAGTGGGGTCTGGTTGATGCCTTCGCCGCGAATGCGGTATTCCGGTGGATCCTCGATGGTCAGGATATGCTTGGATCCGCCATGCAGCTTATCGAGTCCTTCCATGGTGACCTTCAAGGTCATCGACTTCCCTGACCCGGTGGGGCCGGACAGGATGTTGATGCCGTAAGGCATGCGCATCATGCGATCGAACAGCGCGTTCTGCTCGGGCAGGTAGCCGAGCTGCTCCAGGCTGTCGAGGCCGGTATCGTCGTAGAGCAGCCGCAGGATCATCAGGAACCCACCGGCGCGCGGGCGGGTCGCGATCCGGGCGCCGAACAGGTTCAGCTTCTCGACGAAGGCCTGGCTCATCCGCGCGTCCTGGTCCAATTGCGGCTTGAAAAGCGGCTCGGCCACGTCGCACATGGACTGGTAGATGGTTGCGCAAAGTTCGTGCAGTTCCTGGCTGCGGTACTGCTCGACGGTCTTCAGCAGGCCGTCGACGCGGAAACGGATCTTGCTGCCGGTGCCGGCGGGACTCACGACGAAATGCACGTCACTGGCGCGCAGCTCTGTGGCCTTACGAATGATCTTGACCACGCGCTCCTGCATCTGGGTGGCGCGCTGGCCATCGCTATCGACCAGGCCGTCCATGGCGACGGCGCGGTAGAGCTGGTGAATGGTCTGCAGGTCGGTGAGGTTGAGCTGGTATCGGAAGCCACGGCGATCGAGACGGTCGATGAACGACAGAACGTGAATGTCGTTCTGGTGGCTCTCCGATAGATAGAGCGTGCCGTCGGCGGCCAGGGCCATGATCTCTTGCAGGTGCTTCGAGACCTCCCACTCGCCACCGTCGGCGGTGAGCAGTTGGGTCACCATGGAGGGCTGTACAAGCGCGGCAATTTGAAGGTTCGTCATGGCGGTACCTACTGGATGAACGGCTGCGGTACCGCCCCGGGCAGCGCCGGCGGAACGGAGGCGCCTTGGGCCGAGGAGGCGGCTTGGGTCGGGGCAACGCTGGAGAAGCCCACGGGCACGCGGTTGCCGTCCTTGTCGGTGAGTACGACCTGGTCCAGGGAAATCGACTCGACGCGGTAGTTGCCCGGCAGCTCCGCGCCGCTGGCGGCGTCCACCTCGTACCCGCCCGGGAACAAGAATGTGGCAGTCATCTTGCCGCCGGCGCCGTAGATGGTCCGCACCACTGGCGGAACCGGCTGCGTGATCGTCGGCGCCGCCGCCGGCACCGGCATGGCGAACGTCTGCCCCTGGGCGCTGACGACCTGGCCGGTTTCGCCTTTGCCCTCCAGTTGCCGCTGCGCCGTGGCCAGACGCACCTTGGCCTCGGTGAGGATGGCCTGGGCCTGGATCTCCGCCAGTTCGCCAACGGTGCCGGCGCAGGCCTGGCCGGACGCGAGGAGGAAGAGCACGGCCACGGCCATGCCGATCGGCTCAGTTCGCATAGATTTCTCCTGTGACAGTCCAGTCCAACTGGCTGTCCTTGAGCGTGGTTTCGAGGTTGGTGATGCGGACCCCGGCGGCGGGCAGCCCCTGGAAGGTCAGGTCTGCCGGGAGCCTGGTCTGGGCGCTGAAGGTGAATTTCTTCCAGGAGGGCAACACCACTTGCTGCTCCGTCGCCGCTTCCGCGCCAGGAAGGGGCGGAGTTGTCTCCTGGCTGATCGACAGCTTGGGCTCGACACCCTGACGGTACAGATGGCTGGTGAGCGCCTGCAGCGCGTCGTCGGCTGGCTGCAGCGGCTCATCGCTACCGATGGCGACTTTCAGGTCGACCTTCAGGGCCGCGGTGTTGCCGTTGTCGATGACGAAGGCGGGGCGGTCAGCGAACAGGTGCTGGCTGGCCGCTGTCAGGTCGGCTGCCGTGCTGTTGCCGGTACGGTGGTAGGTGGCGACCAGGACCCTGCCGTCGCACTTGCTGGATTCGAAGAGCCAGCCCTGGATCGACAGCGACAGTACCCCCGTTGCCTTGCTACAGGCGCGTAGCATGTCCTCGAGGTCAGGCATGAGCGTCCAAGGCTTCTGCAATGAAGCCAGGTCCAGCGGCTGCTTGGCCTGGGCGTTCTTCTCGGCCAGCTCGGCGAGGCGCCTCTGCTCCTCGAGGAGCGCGGCTTGTCTGGCGAGCTCTTGCTGGTGGGCATTCCATAGGTAGTAGGCGGTTAGCGACCCGCCTACCAAGCAACCGAGCAGGGCCACTGCCGTCCACTCTCTGGCGGACAAGCCGAAGGTGAGTTGCCGGAGGCGGTAGTCGCGCCGCAGGCGCTTCGGCGCGAGCAGTTCCTCGATGTCGAAGTCCTTGACGGGGAAATCGAATCCTTCGGGAACGAAGACCTGTGCGTTTCGAAGCACGCCGCGCGTAGAGAGCTTCCTGATCCGGTCCCTGGCTTCGTCGAAGGTAGTGACCAGGTCCTGGCCGGGGACGATCGCACCATCGAGCGTGGCGACCAGTGCGTAGCGGTCCTCGTCGACCTTCCAGCAGGCCAGGAAGTCGCCTTCGAACTGGCCTGAAAGCGCCGAGGCCAGGGAGTACATGCCCTTGACTGCGCCTTGCGACTTCGAAACGAAGCCGGCCTGGATCACTGTCGGCGAATGGCGGATGGCAACGATGTCCAGATGCTCTTCCTTGCCCAGCTTGCGCGCTTCCTTCATGTACTGCCGCTGGCTGGATAGCGGCCGCCAGAACAGGCCGCTGACGAACTTGTTGCCGTGGTAGCTCAGGATCGAGACGTCTGGTCCACGGCTACCGATGTCAGGCTTCTCCATGGTTCAGCCCAGCACGACGGGGGTGATCAGCACCACGATGACCTCGCGTTTGGTATTGCGGGTCAGCCCGCCGCCAAGGCCGAAGAATCCGGCGTCGCCGGTGCCGACCTTGTTGGTATCCTCGGTGGTCTGGTCGAAGCCGGAGAGCACCAAGGTCTCGCCGCTGCGCAGGCGTACCTTCTGGTCGAACAGTTGTATGTCGTAGCTCGGGAACTGGGCTTTGGAGTCCCCGCTGGTCTGCATTTCGAACGTCGGTCTGGAGGTCATGTTGATGTTGATCTTCAGCAGCATCTCGCCGCTTTCCATCACGAACGGCAGCAGGCTCATGTTGTAGCCGCTGGTCACGGCGCCCGGGATCAGCGAGGTGGTACTGCCGACCTGGGCGACGTTGGAGATCTGGCTGGAGGCCAGGTAGCTGTCGTAGCGGCCGATCTGGATCGGCGCCGACTGGAGGTTGAGCGTGGTCACGGACGGGGAGCGGACGGTCGAGACGCGACCCTGCTGGGCCAGCGCCTGGACCATGGCCTTGGATCCTGCCCAGGCACTGTTGGCGGTATCCAGGATGCTCACGGAGCCGGAGATCGCGCTTTGATCGATGCCTGGCATGGTGTTCTTCAGGCCGATGCCCCACTTGTTGTTGAGCGACTTGTAGACCAGGTTCCAGTCGATCCCCAGTTGATCCTTGTCGGTCAGGGCGACCGAGAGCACGTTGACGTTCAGCAGCACCTGCTTGGTGATGCTCTCGTTCTCCCGGTTGACCAACTGCTGGACGCGGTTGAGGACCTCTGGTCGGTCGGTGACGGTCAGGGTGCCCGTGGCACGCGACAGCGACATGCGTCCCATGCTCGGCGTCAGCATCGAGTTGATGCTGTTCTCTATGTCGCTGAGGATCGAGGTCTTCAGCTCGGAGCTGGTGGTCTGCTTGCTGCCGGAGTCGCCGCTGATGCCGGAGCTGCCATTCTGTCCAGTGGATCCGGAGCCATCCCCGCTGATGCCGGCGGCCGTCGTCATACCGGAACGCACGGTGGAGTCCACCGTGTTGACGTCGTCGAAGGCGTAGATGCGGAAGGTCCGAGTGTCCAGGTAGTAGAACTCGACCCGTTTCTCGGTTGGGTTGTAGCGCCAGGACACGCCGGCGCGGGCGGCGATGAGATCGAGGAATCCGCTGACCTTGCCGTTCCATTTGATGTTGTACAGCGACCGCGGGCCGTAGGACCCGAAGCTCGCCCCCATGCTGCCGCCGGCACCTAGGGACATGCCGTTGGCGACGGAGGCAGGAAACAGCATGGTGGCCATGTCCTGGCCGCCTTGGATGGGCGGCGGGGCGTTGCTCGCGCGCTGCTGAGGTTGCAGGGCAAAAGCGGCCGGGTTCAGCGCGTCGGGCGTGATACTGACCGCCAGGTGGCATTGGTTGATGACTTCCTGGGCGGCCTCCTGCAGCGACGCTGCGCCTGCAGGGCGCCACGTCACGATGCAGTCACTGGACAAGGTGTGCGAAACGCTCAGGGGCTTCGTGCTGACCCAGGGTTTGTCGGAGAACACCACCGTATCGCGGCGATCCGGTCGGGTGTTGCGCATCTGTGCTGCGATCGTCGACGCGGAATCTGCCGTAGCTTCGACACGATCCGCCGACTCGTTCACCCGTGTGACCGAGCAACTGGCCAGCGCGGGGATCAGGAGGCAAGGCAAGAGGTTCTTCAGGGGGGCACGCATCAGTTCTTGCGCTCCTTGATGATGATCAGGGACTGCGGCCGGCTGGCGTTCACCAGGAAGGGCCGTTCGGCAGCGTCATACAGCGGGAACAGCTCGGATACCGCGTCCTCGAAGGTGCCGTGGAAGGTCAGAGGAGCTTCGATCGGATAGTTGAGATCCAGCGGCTCCCAGCGGACGGTCCAGCGTGCGCGCTTTGCCCAGGCTTCCAAGGTGTCGCGCAGGGTTGATCCCGTTTCGGCTGACCAGGACTGTGCCAACTGCCGGCTCGGCTCCGCTGGCGTGAGCACCTTGACCGGAGGGGCGGAAGCCACGGCCGGAGTGGGCGGCATGGACTTCACGGCGGAAGCCAGGGGCTTGATCGGTGCCGAAGCCGCGGGAGGAGAAGAGGGGTGGCCATCCTTGGCCGCTGCGGCTGGGGGGAGCACAGTGGTGGATTCAGGCTTCTTGGTCGGAGCGGGGCTGGTTGTGATCGGCGCCGGCGTTGGCACCGAGGCGACCACGACGGGCGACTCCAGCGTGCTGACTTTGTCCGTGGAGAAGGGTTGCGCTACCGCCGCTGGAGTTGGGGCAGCGGGCTTCGCATACAGTTGCTGGACCGGTTTCGGCCTCGGTGCCGGGGGAAGTTGATAGCCCGGGCGAAGCACGAAGCAGACCTGCCGCGCCACTTCGTCGACCTTAACCTGCCAGGCTGGACCGGAGAGGACCTGGAGGGTGTTGCGCAGGGTCATGGGGCCGAGCTTGTACTGAGCCGCCGGCAGCGGCCGGGTGTAGAGGATGTTCACATGACCGGCCTCTGCCGGGCACAGCGAGTAACCCGAGCGGCTCATCACGTACTGCATGGCGTCCTTGACGCTCGGGTTCATGCTCGACGGGATGGTCACGTCGATAATCTGTGCCATCAGGTCGCGCTGGCCAGCGTCCGGCTGGGTGCTGACCAGGGTGTAGCGCCCGTAGCGCACGACGGGCTCCTTCTCCGGTTGTACGCCATTCGGGTACAGGTCCGGAGAGAGCAGGTCCGGATTGCGGCTGCTGTCGAAGGCTGGCCTAGCCGGCTCAGCCTTGTGGGTCGTGCAGCTGGCGAGCAGCAGGCACAGCGTGAGAGTGGTCAACTGCCTGGTCATTGAGGCCCCCTTTGATGATGGGGCACACAGTGGCAGGCCATTCGCCATGCCTCAGCAGGAAATACTCGGCACCAAGGGAGGGGATTTCTTTGCTTGCAAGCGAGCTACCATCTACAAGGTCGGCTGCGAGAATGGTGGCTTTAGGTCTGTTATTGATCTTTCATGACTATTCATGGTTTGAGCTCTAATCCCGATTGTAATGCTTCTATCCTGCTGAGGGCGGGCATAAGCTAGGAACCCATTTTCTAGAGGATGGATGTATTCGTCTTCATTGGTTTGAGGGTAGTTGGGGGCTTTATGGAAGTCACACCTTAAGGCGATGATTTTTATTAGCGGGCTAATCCACGGCTTGTTGCTCTCAATAATATGTTCGTAACTGGTCGAAAGCAGCAAGCCTAACATTGAGGCGCCGGCGGCATGGAAAATGAAATGGTATTTTATAGGTTTGGCCTTGTTTGCTAAGGTAATGATGAACTGCAATGGTAGAGCTAAGGTCAAGACTAGAAATATAATTGAGCTGAATAGAGAGATGATTACCGAAATTACGATTAGTAATGCAGGGATGTAAAGTAGAATGGTAAGAAATGCATTCGTCAGGTCGAAAGTCTGCGGTGGCAGGCCTAAGGTTTCTGCAACAAGCTGCCGGGAAAGGCTAGTAGCTACAATGAATGTCAAGATGTGCAGTACCGCTACAGGGACTTTCCCAAAAGGGCTGTCCCATGCTCTTAGCATGAACTTAACTGCTGGAACGCACCATAGCAAGAATCCGCAAACCATTAAGGCTGATGATAGAATGGCTGTGGGTGCGATGACGGACTTCCCAGTAAATTCTGTTAACAGAATCCCTGTGATGGTTGTTAAGAAGACGGCTGCGTATGCTAACTTGTAGGTGGGTGTCTCGGTAATTTTTTTCTTCAACCAGTTCATTTCTTGCTCGCTCTGTTTGCGTGCTGCTTTTAGGTGGGTAGATATGCTATTTGGGATAAGTGGTTTTTTATTTCAACTGATTGTTTTTCAGTTGACTTTTGTTTTTTTGTGTGTTTTTGTTTAATTATTTTGTTTTTGATTATAATGCCTTCTACTCAATTCAAGGTTTTGGACAGTAAAGCTTTATTCTCATCTATCTGCCCCAGTTCTATGAGGTCCTGGGCTACTTGGCGTTTCGCGTTGAGCAGTTGCCACAGCTGCTCGTCGATCGTGCCCTCGACCAGTGGAATCTTCACCACGACCATGCGGAGCTGGCCGTTGCGGTACGCGCGGTCCTCGGCTTGTTCCTGCTGACCGGGAGTCCAGGGCAGACCGAGGAAAAACACGTAGTTTGCCGCAGTGAGGTTGTTGCCCGTCCCGGCGGCCGCCGTGGTGCAGATGAACACCCGGCAGTCGGGATCCTGCTGGAAGCGATCGATCGCTTTCTGCCGCTTGGTGAGCGAGTCATTGCCCACCAGCGTGACGCAGCCGAGCCCGGCCTGTTCGCAGAGTTCTTTCAGCGCAGCCACGGTCGGCTTGAACTCGCAGAACAGGATCACCTTGTCCTCGGCGTCGAGCTCGCTCAACAGGTCCATCGCCACGCGAACCTTCACCGTTTCCAGGTAACGCCGCAGCGCGCCGAGTCGCGCGAAGACCGGTCGGTCCTCGAGACGCAGCACGTCGTATTGCTGGCGTTCCTCGGTGGAGAGGGCCACCTTCAGCAACTGCCGCTGCTTGCCCTTGAGGCTGGGCAGCACATCTTTGCGCCTGCGCAGCATCCAGTCACCCAGCTCCGCCCGCAGACTCTGGCGGAACTCCGGGTTGCCGGCGAAACGGTCGCAGAACTCTTTCAGCGGCAGTTGGCCGATGGGGTGGCCTGAGAGGCGAAGCAGGGTGTGCAGCTCGGTTTCACGGTTGAGCACCGGCGTGCCGGTAAGCAGGTAGCGGTTCGGCACTTGGGCGGCAATGTCGAAACCGTGCCGCGTGCATTGCGCCGTCGGTTCCTTCATCCGCTGCGCCTCGTCGATGACCATCACGGCGAAGCGCGAAGCGTTGGCGACGAAGGGGCTCAACTGCTCGTAGTTGACCAGGATCCACTGCGCCTCTGGGTTGTCCTGCTGGATGGCCACGGTGGCCGAGGGATAGACCTGCTGGATTTCGCGCTGCCAATTGATCAACAGGGTGGCCAGGGTGATGACCAGAATTGGCCTGCCCGCCGCTCGGATCGAAGCGGCGATGACCGCCTGGCGGGTCTTGCCCAATCCCATGTCGTCGGCCAACAGGGCGCTGGTTCTCTGCAGCAGGTGAGCGATGCCGGCAGGCTGGTGGGCCAGTAGCGAGTAGCCCTGAAGCGCCGCCTCGATATCAGCCGAGCTGTACTCGGTGCGCTCGATCTCTGGCACCGCGGCGAGGTAGATGTCACAAGCTGACTCGTCCTCCAGGGATGGCGCTGCCGGTTCCTGCTGTGGACCGCCGATGCTCATGCTGGGCAGCTCAGTCGCCGGCGCGAAGCTACCGTCGCTGAGCAGCTCCTGGACGGTATCCAGGATCTCGAATTGTTCCTCGGCGAGGCCAAGCTCCAGGATCAGGTTGCTGCGGAGCAGCTCAGGTGTGGCGTCGATGCGCCAGGAGCTCGATGGGCGTAGGAACACCCCGCGCATCCGCCGAGCCACCGCCACCACACCGGGATGGAACTCGCCTGACAGCAAGATGCCGCCCTCGGCCAGCGGCGCGATGCGCAGCAGCAAACCCCAGGTGAAGGCCTGTCGGTCAAGCGAGGCCTGTGCAGATTCGACCATGCCGCTGAAGTCCCGCCAGGACTGTGAGTGGAGGCCTCCAGCGAGCTCGGCGAGTCGGTTGTACAGCGAGTCCAGTTCCGGCAGCAACTTGCCCTTGGGGACCCGCCAGTAGCGGTGCAACGGATGTTCCCGGGCGCTAATGAAGAAGCCGGATAGTTCCAGCAGCGCGCGGTTGCTGCCTGCGATGTAGGGGATCTTCAAGCCGAAGTCGTAGCCGTCGAAGATAGCCCGCTGCAGAAGCGTCGAAGGACTCGCGGAGGTACGGTTGACCAGGCGTGGTCGGTTCATCGGTCTTCCAACCGAGTGAGCAGCCACTTCGCCGTGGCTTCGGCGAGGGCCGCCTTCCAGCGACCATCGGCGAAGCGTGTCATGTGGACGGTCATGTCGGGCCAGTTCAGGTTCGTCGCTATGGCTCCAGAGCGAATCCGTTCCATGAACCAGCGGTGTGCTTGGCCGGCAGGGGAGTGGGCCGGCACGGGGGCATTATCGGATTCGCGCAATTGCACCGTGGAAAGGTGCTGGGGATTCCAGGGCCTACCTAGAGGCTCGCCATGTTCACGCCTGAGCTCCAATTCGGCAGAGGCCAGTGGACGGCCAGCCTCACGTACTGAGAGCAGTCGGCAGTCTCCTCGGTAGGCGGCCTGGTCGTAGCTATCGATGCAATGGGCCAGCGCGATATGTTCGGCATAGAGATCGGCAGGGCAGCGGAGCTCGACGATCTGCAGGCCATTGGGGCAAGCGATAAGGCCGACAGGCAGCATTCCCTCCCAGGTGGTGTACTCGTCGGTGTCGACCAGATCGGGCTGGCTGCTCTGTACTGTGGCGCGCAGTTCCCTCTGGACCTGGTGGTAGTCGTCTACCAGGTTGCCAGCCTGTCGGTAGGTACAATGACCCAGATACGCCTTCAGGGCACTGCGCGCCTGCCGAACAACCTGTGAGTTCCCCTGGTCGAGGGCGGTATAGAACTCCTTGATGTCTCTCAGGCGTGCAGTGATTGCAAGCCATGCCGGATCCTGCCAATCCGACGGGCAGCCGTTGAAGAGCCGGTTGTAGTCAGGCTTGGCGTTGTGAATCTGCCAGGGGATCGCATTGTAGGCTGCATAGAATGCTGTCCATTGAGCGCGAGTGATCGGCCGCCGGTTACCAAGCGATGCTGCCAGGAGGAGAGCATGCCATCCCGAATGTCGGCCTTCCCGTTTGCGATGGAAGAGAGCTCCTCCCGCACGGCCGGGACTGACGTGACTAAGAAATCGAATCGAGGCCCGCGGCGCCTGAAATAGCCAGGCGAAAAAGTTGATGACCGAAATCCCTTCGTCCGCAATCTGCCCAAGAATACGGCCCATATCGAGGTACAAGTCGCATGGTGTGGCGGCGGCCTGCGGTCGTTCACTGTCGAGCTGGGAAAAGGGGCAAGGAAGGTAATGGCGGATGCTCTCGCTGTTGTCATTGGTCGTCGTGTGGGGCCAGACTCCTTCCTCGCAATCCACCAGTAGCGGCGTCAAGATCGGCTGAGCCTTCAGCAATTGTAGCCGGCGCATCTGGTCGCCTTGAGCCAGCCAGTTGTAGAGCTGGGGCGAGAGGCACCGAACCGAGCGGATGGCGAACAGCAGGTTCTGGTCCAGGGCCTGTCTGAAGGTTCGCAAGACCGCTCCGATCTGCTTCAAGTAGAACTGGCGCCTTGGTGCGTAGTAGCGCTTGTTGCTGTGGCTCGGATACACGAGGCGATGTTGAAGTCCGAGATCGTCCCTGGCCATCTGTGTGGCTAGGTCGTGCGCTCGTCTGGTGTATGAGCTGAGTACAGCAACTGCGTCGTCGAACTTTTGAAGGCGCTGTAGCAGCTTCAACGCCCCTGCTGGGGACGGCGTGCTTGCCGGGATACGATGGGCAGGCTTGCATTCCCACGCACCGATTAGTTGACCGTCGAATACCTGGAGCAGCGGCCCTGCACGCATGATGGTGTAACGCACACCGTTGTCAGCAGCGACGGTGATGCACCAGCACCTGGTCGTAGAGGTGCTGCGCAGGTAGTGACGGATGAACTTGGTTCGAGCTGTCCCTGCGAGGGAAAAATGGGTTGCCCAGGTGTTGGCAACGGCGAGCTGCCGCTCGCTGTAGCGGGCCAGGGATGGATCCTGTAGTGGCTCGGTGGGGGAAGTCCTATGGGGTGGTGCCACGCGCATGCTCCTGTGAAAGCGAGCAGCACTGTGGCCGGTTGGTGTGCTTCGGATCGATGGGAAATGCTCATCTCAAGCGTGTTGGATTTCAAGGTTCTACAAGCTAGCTGACTGAAGGTCATATTGGGATGGATCAGTAAATTCTCTTGTAGTCAGCCTCAAAGTCTCCTAGTGCAGCAAACTCGTCAAGGATAGCTTTACTTAAAAGAATAAGATGTATTGTCCTCGCTGGGTTGTCCCAGTTGGCACTACCATGCTTGCCTCCGTGAAATAGATTGTTTCGCACGGTCTTAAGTAAGCGAGCGACTCTAGCTAAGTCGCTATTGTGCTGATCTAATTTAACCGGACGCCAACCCAGCTCTCTACCGGGCAGGACTATTTGTTGCTCTGGACTCTGCTCGATTAGTGCTGTGGCTGATTGGGAAAGAGAGTATTTGTCAGAATGGTTTTGTACAAAATTGTCCCATCCCGGCTCTGCCCTATCTCCAGGGTTGTTATATTTTAAGTAGCCATTCTCTTTGAGGCTGAACTCAAATCGCGAGAACCAATAGAAAAAATCAAAAGCTCGCTCTGTGATTTCGGCAGATATATTCTCTTTTCGCATAAACCCTCCTTGATAGCTAGCAGCGAATTGAGCCTGTACCATTTTGCCTGCACTGCGTGACTAACTATAGTGTCTATAGCCCGCGCGGGTTGTCGAAGTCAGGTCGGCCGCTCTTGCTGGGGTAGCTGACCTTGCACCCTATGGTGCGATAGCCGCTGCAACCCCAGAAGTCGAAGCCGCCCTTGCCGGCTTTCTTGCGGTGAACCAGGGGCAGACCGCACTTGCCACAAAGGAAGTCGCTGGTCGGCGCCGAGGAGATACTGGCAGTGGAGCTTTCGCGTGGTTCGTCCTGTGCGCTAGGGAGCGCGCGGAGTGTCTGCAGCTCTGTCTGTAGTAGCTGGTAGAACTGCTGGACCACGTTCATGTAGGTGTCCTCGCTGTTGGCGATCCGGTCCAAGGCGACCTCGAGGTTGCGGGTGAAGTCGAGGCTGAGGAAGCTGAAGTTGTGCTCCAGGAGCGCGATGGTGGCCTCTCCCAGCTCGCCGGGGATCAGGCTTCGGCCCTTCATCTGCACCAGGCCCTTGTCGATGATGTTCTTCACGATCGAGGCGTAGGAGGATGGCCGACCAATCCCGCGGCGCTTCATTTCGCCCACCAGGCTGGCATCGGTAAATCGCTTGGGAGGGGTGGTTTTCTTCTCCAGGACCTCGCCGCTGTAGACCTTGAGGATCTGGCCTGGCTCCAGCGCCGGGATGGGGTTTGAGGGCGTTTCGTTCTTTTGCTCCTCGGCATCATCGCCCTGCAGCAGTTTTCTCCAGCCAGGCACGTTCAACAGCTTCCCTTTGGCGCCGAAGCGCAGCGGCTTTTTGTCGGGGCCGACGCCCAGGAGGGTGATGGTTCGCACTGCGTACACGGCAGCTTCGATCTGGCTGGCAAGCGCGCGAACTCGAATGAGCTGGTACAGCGCCTGCTCATCAGCAGTTTCACCGGCGGTAGCGGCCATCCAGTCGGTAGGGGTGATGGCGGGGTGGCCTTCCTGGGCGTCCTGGTCAGCCTTGAACATCCGCTGTTGCTCAACGCACTTCAGGCCCAAGGCCTTGGCGACAGCACGGATATCCGGCATCGAGTCCTTCGAAATATTGGGGTTGTCCGTCCGGTGGTAGGTGATGAGCCCCTGTTCATACAGCCGCTGGGCGATCTTCATCGTCTTGTCGGGTGACCACTTCAGTGCATTCCCGGCTGCCATCTGGAGCGAAGAGGAGATGAACGGCGCCGGAGGCGTATCGGTTTCTTCGCCATCAATGCAGGTCTCGACGATCACATTGCGTATAGCCCCCACCAGTTCTGCAAGTTGACGATCCTGGACATACGGGAACTCCTTGCTGGCAAACGTGGGCACTGGATCCCACTCCGCCTTCCAGGTACGGCCGTCGCTTGGCGAAACGAAGCCCAGTTCCACCCCGAAATGCTTGATTGCTGTGAAGGCGTGAATCTCCCGCTCTCGCAGGACCACCAGGTACACGGCGACGGACTGCACGCGCCCGGCGGTGGTTGGCCTACCCATCACGCGCCGCAGCTCTGGCGTGACCAGATACCCCACCAGGCGATCGATGACGCGACGGCATTCCTGCGAGGCGACTTTCGGGAGGTCCAGGTGGCGCGGCGAGCTGAGTTCGGCGCTGATGCACGACTTGGTGATTTCCTTGAAGGCAACGCGCTTGTAGTTCTTGATCCCGGCAGCCTGGAGGATGTGCCAGCCGATGCTTTCGCCTTCGCGATCCGGGTCGGAGGCGACGTAGATTTCCACGGCTTTCTGCCGCAGCTCCTTCAGCCGTGCGACGGTTTTTTCCTTGCCCGAGAGGATCTGGTAGTGCGGTTTGAAATCCTGGCCCACGCCGACGGTGAGCATCTGCGGATCCTGGCCGTGAACGGGCAGGTCTCTGATATGACCGGCAGTCGCTTCGACCTGCCAGGTCACGTCGGGACGAATCGAGGGGAGAAGGGATCGCAGCTTTTTCAGCTTGCCCGGGGCTTCAATTATTACAAGGTGCATCGGCGGAGTCTCTCGGAACAGTCGGTCGAACTGTCGCGGTCAGAGAGCGGGCCAACAATGCGAAATGGACGGTACGCTGTTGCAGTTTTCGGGAGGTGCTGTAGAGCGGGATCGATCAGAAGTCGAGCTGCTGTTGCTGCTCCTGGGCAAACCCTTTCAACCAGGACGCCCGCATCGCAGGATGACTGTAAGGGCAGTCGAACACCCGTAGCCCTTTCCGCGCGGCCTCAGCGCCAAGAGCCCGTACAGTCCGGTGGGGATCGTTGAAATGTCGCCTGTCCAGCTTGTCGGTATGGGTCGCTTTCTTTGACACACTGCACCTCGTATGCTCCAGTCGCTGGCATACTTGTCGAAGCTGCGGGCGGCGAAGAGTGGTTCTTGTCACCGGCAACTTCACGAGTGGGCGCGGAAAATTAAGACTGGCGTTTAACCGTCGCGTCGGCAATGCGTTGGGCTGTCCGTATGAAGGCTGCGCGAACTTCTTCCTCCATAAGCGCCATGCACTTCAGTACGGAGATCTCGTCGGCGCTGAGGGGAGGCCTGGTCAACGGTTCTGGGCAATGTGAACCTGCTTGGTCATCTTTCCTGTTCATGGTGGATTTCCTGTCGGGCGAGTCTTTGTAGAGGCTGCAGGCGGCGACGGGTAGTGCTTGCCACCCGCAGCTTCACGAATGGGCGGCCAAAAATTAAGCCGCCTGCTACATGGGGATGTTGTCGTCGAAGGCGCTGTCGTAGTCCTGCTGCGAGTGCGTATCTTGCTGAGCAGGTTGCTGAGGCACCTGCCGAGACTGCTGATGTTGAGTCGACTGGCCGTTGGTAGACGGCAACAGGGTGACCTCGGCCAGGCGATGCGGAAGGATGGAAATGCGCGAGGCTTCGACCTTCAGCGCCTGGACTTCTTCGCCTGACTCTTTGTCGGGCCAGCGGTCCATGATCGCCCGGCCTTCGACCTTGACGCGCATGCCTTTCGCGAACAGTTCTGCGAAACGCTGGGCATCCTGATGCCACCACTCGACGCTGCACCAGAAGCCGCCGCGATCCTTGTAGCCACCTTGGCCATCGGGAATCGAGTTGTCGAACATCACGTTGAGACGCAGCAACTGCCGCGGGGGATTGTTGCCGTTGGGGAAGCTGCGGTGCTCCGGCGCCGAGCCGATGTTGCCTTCCCAGAAGACGGGGGTAGCCATGATGAATCTCCAGTCGGTTGAGTAGGGGGTTAGTGGGTGGAGCGTGTTTTGAAGGGGGAGCGAGTGGCGCGGCTGGCCACGTACCCGAGCAGTTCACGGGTTTGCCGAGACGTTGCAGCCAAGGTGTTGGCCATGTGCTCCTTGAACACTTCGCTGGCCAGCTTTTCGACGCCACTGTCGTAGAGGGAGTTGAACAGTAGCTCCGCGTCATGAGCGGAGCGCAGCAAGCCGTAGAGCAAATCCTTGGCGATGGAAGAGCCGGCCACGCTGGGCAAGGACTTGGCGGCCACACCTTCACCGATGATCTGACCCTGGAGGAAGTTCAGGGCCTGCTTGATCTGCTCGGGATTCGCCGCGTCCAAGGACTCGACGGCCAGGTAGTTGCATACGACCTGTTCTGTCCTGGGGCGGGCCGGCTCGCCGAGGGTGTGGTCGCGCATCAAGTCGAGGGTCTTGATGGCGAACTGGAGCAGGTGGTTGTGACTGAGGATCTCGGGTTGCTCGATGAGCGCCTGTTCCATCTTGTTGAAGGCGTTGATGTAGGCCTCCTTCCACCGGGCGGCCTCCTTGCCGGTGAATCCCATGCAGAGGAAGGTGAAGCCGTCGCGGGTCATGCGGAATGCGGGTTCCTCCCGCTTGGCCCCTTTGGGCCCCAGCACGGTCTGGATCGTGGGCGCAAAATTGCGCTCATGAAACTCCGTCGAGCAATCCAAATTGCGGATCGCGCGCAGAACATCCTTGTGCTGCTTGCCGAAGTGTTTGGCGACGTCGAGGCTGGTAGTGGTGGGCTTGCCGCCGGTGATCTCGACGCTGACCTCGGTGGAGGGCTGGGTATTGGTGTTGGAAACGGCCTTGTTGCTGATGTTGCTCATGTTCTCTCTCCGTTGGTGATCGTTTCGTCGAAGGTAGAGCGGTACAGCTACATGCCCACGGAACCAGGGCGGGTCTGACTCTGCTGCAGTCGGCCCATGAACTCGGCCTCGGCCTGGCCCATCTTTTCCGCGCACTCTGCGGCCTGCTTGCCGATGGAGTGGATCAGGCTGATCTGCATGTTGAGGGTGATGCGCTGCAGCTCCATCTCGTAGAGGTCTTGCAGCAGGTATTCCGGGGTCTTGTCCTGGCGCAGCATTTCCGTCCACACCCCGACGCCCATCCGCCGGGATGCAATGTGCTGCCAGCGAAGAAAGGTTGTGCGGGCGGATGTGCGCTGCTCGATGAGTCGGGTGGGCAGTAGAGTGAAGGGTGGGCGACGAACCTGGGCCAGCAGTCCCTGGGCAAGTTCAAGCAATCCCTGCTCCAGGGCTTCGCACTGTTCCGCCAACTGGGCCAGCTCCCTATTACCTTTAAAAGGCTTTAAAAGGCCTTTTAGTGAGGCGCTGTGTTGCAGCGCCTGGAAGGCAGTTTGTTGCAGTGGGCGGAAGGCACTTTGTTGCAGAGCGCCTTGCTGATCATTATCGAGCTGCCGCATTCCGATCAGTCCTCGAGTTCGACACGGTCAGCGTCATCATCGGCATCACCGTCAGAGCGGCCCCGGGTGATCGGCGGAGCGAAGTTCGAGCGTCGAGTGCCCTCCAGGATGTCCTGCGGGATCTCGCCGAACTTCTCGTACATCTTCCGCGCGGCTTCGGCGCGAGCATTGTTTGCGGCGAAGTCGTCGCGAGTGGCGCCCGAGAACTGGTAGCTCTGGGCCAGACCAAACAGGCTTCGCAGCACCGACGCACCTTCGTCGAGCCAGACCTCCATGTCGCGGCGACCGACCAGCCCGACGTGCTGGGCCAGCAGGATTCGACGGGCGAGTTCGTCGTAGTTGGTCAGGAGATAGACCGCCTTGAAGCCGAGAGGGTTGGAGATGAACAACGGGACCTTGACCGGTGTGACGGACAGGTTCTCGGAGATATCGAGGGTCGCGGGCAGCTTGGCCATGACGTCATCCAGTCGCTGGTCGATGGCCTTGAGCGCGGCTTGGCAGCTCTCGACTTTCTCTTCGATCTGAACCAGCCACCAGTCGGAGTACGGATCGTCCAGTGCTGCCCCGCGGTGCATGCGATTCACGTATGCGCAGAAGCCGGAGAGGCCGAGGATGCTGTGCTTGGCATCCGACTTCTGCCGGCCGGTCCAGATGCGGGCGGCGTGATAGGTGTGAAGCGTCAGAGCGACATCGCTGCGGAGAGAGCCGATCTGAAGCCGATGGGTTTCAGCCATGGTGCTGTGTTCCTTTATAGGGAAGGGGGTCGGCCACATCGTGCTGATCGGGGTAGGAGCGCGCAGTAGGAAATACATGGTTCGCCGCTGGGGAATTTCCCATGGCGACTCGGAGCAAGGCACCCAGCTCGCCGCCGGCGCCGAGGCCAGGACCTGGTGAAGTGGTTCCAGTGGAACCACCCAGCTCGCCGCCGGCGCCGAGGCCAGGACCTGGCGAAGTGATTCGGGCCGAATCACCCAGCTCGCCGCCGGCGCCGAAGTCAGTTCCTGGCGAAGTGATTCGGGCCGAATCACCCAGCTCGCCGCCGGCGCCGAAGTCAGTTCCTGGCGAAGTGATTCGGGCCGAATCACCCAGCTCGCCGCCGGCGCCGAAGTCAGTTCCTGGCGAAGTGATTCGGGCCGAATCACCCAGCTCGCCGCCGGCGCCGAAGTCAGTTCCTGGCGAAGTGATTCGGGC
>OKWI01000032.1_pt1 | contig 190750 bp, 176 predicted proteins | sample 1607141 | NCBI WGS metagenome assembly OKWI01 (sample SAMN07501048, study PRJEB24779) | human gut metagenome | reverse complement strand
GATGCGGAGAGCGGGCTGCACTACAACTACTTCCGCGACTATGATCCGGAGACTGGGCGGTATGTGGAGAGTGATCCTGTAGAAACTCTAAGAAAGCTAAACAACCCTGAAATGACATTTTTAAATTCTGGCGAGAGCATGCTGCAAGCCACTCCGTATTGGGAACATGGATTCACGCCGAATCATAACTACACATACTCCGATAACAATCCAACTGCAAAAAGCGACAAGCATGGTCTTTCACCAAACCCTACGGACAACTTGATCTACACACCTGACACCAACTGCACATGTACATTAGAGTGCAAGAAAAAATTTACTGGAAATGGAAAGTCTTTCCTTGTGGGCGCTCTATGTAGCAAAGCCACTACTCCGTTCTTTGGAGGGGTAGTATGCAATAGCACAATAGTAATGATCTGCGGAGCATCTTGCAGCCAAGAGTGCAATAGAGCACCAAGCTGCGAAAAAGAGGGAAGCAACAATGAGTAGCCTCTACAACATAATAGCAGTTCTGTGTGCCATCACACTGGTAGTCTTAGAGCTAAAAAGAACAATATTCATAAGGATTTTAAAGAAAGAAGAGCCAAGCACCTGGGAGAAGCTTGGCAGGCCATCAGGGTATTTCTTATCCTATCTAGTAAAAATAGACGGATTCAAGCTTGAGAAATTTATATTCCGAAAGCAATACAATACCTTGAAAAATAACGAAATCAGAAAAATAGGGAGACAACTCCTCTACTTGCAATCTACTTGCTCCACCTTAATTATTGCATTCATCGCCTTGATGGTCTTACAGCTCACAATAAAAAACTGAGGAGTTTCTAAAGATGGTCTTCCGGGTTTAGCAAAGTGCCCAGCCCCACCTGCCGAGCATCTTGGTTGATTAGATTGCCAATCTGACTTCATCAAGGGTAGTAGCGGAACCATCAGGTATGTAAGTCACTCATTCAAACCTCGATATCGAACTGGGGGAGCTGCGGCGCCGGGCCGGTCACCAGGCCATCGCTGATGAACGCCATCTGCCCGGCCGACACCGCCGTGCCCCGAGCCGCGATCACGACGTTGTTTCGCAGGCGGACGCGGCAGGTGCCGGCGCCCTCGTCGACATCGATCACCTCCCCCACCGTGCGCGCGCCGCCCGGTAAGAGCCCGATGAACCGACGCCAGGGGTTGACCGTCGCCATCAGGAGCCTCCCGGGTAGTGGCGCTCGATGCGCAGGGTCTGCCAAACGCGGCTAGCCCCTACCCCCTCGGCCGAGATATCGGTAGCCAGGCAGAGACCGCGCCACGTCGCCTGTTCGTCCCTCACCTCGACCAGCATTCCAGGCTGCACCAGGCCCGGTACCCCGTCGTCCTTCTGGAACAGCGGGATGCGCCGCGTCTCGATCGCCTGGTTACCGCCCTTCGACAGCTCGCAGATCCCGCGCGAGCGCGCCACCTCGGTGCCGGTCATCCAGTCCTCCATGACGTCAGGCGCTGATTCCTCGCCGGCGGTAGTGGTTCATGGTGGTCGGCGAAGCCTGGCGCAAGGTGGGAGCTATCCGGCCCTTACGCTCTCCGGCCTGGTCGCTGTGCTGCCCGAGGTGATCGCCCAGCTGACGGCTGATCCGGCAGCCTCGAGCGTGGTCGACTGGACCAGATGCTGGAGTGGCAACTGCAGGCTGTCGGCCAAGCGCAAGGCCTCAGCCAAGTCGATGACCCGGCCCAGCCGAGGCATTGCCTGTCACACTGTGACAGGTCCGTGACGGATCACCATCACGCCCGCATCGGGAGCGACCAGCTCGCCAGAGGCCGGGCAATTCTGCGGGCTCAGCATGGCCTCAAAATTAAGGGCATGTTCACTACGAAAGTTTCGTAATACCCAAATCTGGTGGATTTGAGCGCGCGGGGACAGGCGTACGTGCGGCGTCCGACTGGTGCGCAGGTCCAAACCGGCGATTTGCCGGTTTTACTGGGGTAGCGTTCTTCGACCCCAAGGGCATAGCGAGACGCGACCCCCTTTTGCTGTTGCTGGACAATCCGGCATCAAACCGCCGTGGACTCGGTTCTAGACTTCAGCAAGCGGTGCAGTATCGTCCACCGTCGTTGGTTCGGCCCCTGCGAGGTAAAACCGGCTGGGAGCAGGTTTGAATGGGTGATGACGGAGAGGGGCGGCTGCGAGCATGCTTGCCCAACAGCCTCCAGGGCATATGGGGAATCTACTGATGGACCGGAGTTACACCACTTACTACTTGGAAATGACCTCGGCTGCCGCGCTGAGAGCAAAGCCACAGCCGCACGATCTTCAGATCATCGAATGTGAAGTGCCTCAGGCAGCATTGAATCGGTTTCTCTACGAACTGGTTGGAACGCCCTGGGAATGGGGAGATCTGGATGCCTGGAGCGATACCGATTGGCAGGCACTTGTCGAGCAGGACTGCCATCGGACCTGGGTCGCCTATCACCGCGGGGCAATCGCTGGCTACTACGAACTGTACCGGCCTGACGGCTGCAACACCGAAATCCGTTACTTCGGACTGGCATCTCAGTTTCTAGGGCACGGCTTCGGCGGTGCGCTGTTGAGCCATGCCATCGAATCAGCATGGCAATGGCCTGGTACAACGCGGGTATGGGTGCATACCTGTACATTCGACCATCCGGCTGCACTTGGAAACTATCAGGCGCGCGGCTTTCGCATTTTCAAGCAGGAGGAAACGGAGCTAAGCCAATGACCTATCTCGCCGTTCTCTGCTGGTTATGGCCACGCAGTGTGATGGTCTGATCCGATGCAAATGATGGGGCAAGTCGAATGCAATCAGGTGGTCAAGTATGTGCCATTGCACACCTTGTTCAAACCAACCGGCTGCAAGTCAGCGCTTCAGCCAATGGCGAGTGCATCCGGAACTGGAGGGATCATCTCTGTTGGAACATCTCCGGATAGGCGGGTATGTAACTGCGGAGCGGCCCGCTCGCGCTCTTCAAAGGACCCTAGCCGTCCAGTTCGTACGGGTAACTTGAGGTCTACATGAGAGGTTTTTCGGCAACCGCCAGTTCCGGTTTCTCCTGAAAGCATGGCTGCTAGCGAGAACCGGAAGCGCCTCCCCTTGGTTGTTGTATTGAATCGACGAAAGCCAGCAACGGCGTGGGTTACAGCGCTACGACTAAACAACAACCAACCGCCGAAAAAATTTCATATGTAGGCCGAGACCGAGGTTCGAATTACCCTCTCCAAGGGCCACGCTTCAGGGGCCCCCGGTGCTTTACGAGTAGCACGTCACTCGCCCGCTTGGTTCCAGTCCATGGGCTTGCCCTTACGGGTTAGCCATCTGTGTCTTCATCCTCATTTTCGTAATAGTCCTCAAGCTCCTTGGCCAGGTCGTGGCCTTTCCAGGTCAAATGGAACACCTGCTTACCGTCTGGTGCGGCTTCCGTGGAGCGAATGAAGCCCTCTCCCTCGAGTAGTTTGAGATAGTGCTCGAACTCGTCGTCCGGCATTTTTCCCAGCAACTCCTCCTTCGAGTAGCTACCCTTGAGCCCGCGGAGGTCGACAGGTTTGTAGAACTCGTAGGCGCGAAGCCCTTCGAGGATGACGAATGCTTTCTGCTTGTCTCGGATCATCTCTTTTCCTTATGGTTCGGCGTTGGTTTCAGCTTGTATGGTGCCGCAGATCAGGTGACCGAAGAAGCCCCCGCCGGGAAGGTTCCGGCGGGGTATGGCGTCAGTCAGGTAGACAGATCCGCCAGGGTTATCGCCTGGCTGTCAGGCGCAAATGTCGGCAGCTTCAGCGCTCTCAGGTGATCCCGCATGCCTTGTGCTACAAGCTGGGCGCCGATCTTGGCCAGGACAGTCGCCGCGCTGTCCCATTCGGCACCCAGACGGACGCATATTGCTTCACGCTGTTCGTCCTGTGCCGCTTGTTCTGCTTGATGCGCCTCGGCCAGTTGCTCGGCCAGACCCGCAGCCTCCTCCTCTAGAGCTGCAACCAGTGGGGCATTGGCCTCTGCTGATGCGCGCGCCGCCTTTGCCGCTGTGCCAGCCGCGTCTATCTTCGCCTGCGCGGCCTTGGCTGCCTTCTTGTCGCCGCTCGCCATGGCTCTGGCCATTTCCTGAGCTGCTGCTACCTCGACGTCCTTAGCCTGCTGGAGCGACTGCTCGGTGTTGCTCCGCATCTGCTCCAGATGGCCGCGCACCCGCTCCAGGCTTTCGGTGATACTTGCGATACGTACCGCAGCAGCCTTCTCTTGCTCTATCGCCAGGGCGATCCGCTCATCAGCGCCAGCTAACTTTTTGGCGTAGGCAATGCGGATGTCGAGTTGACGGAGGTTGTAGTCAATCGAGTCAATGCTAGCCCTGGTGTTGGACAGGGCGTCGCGAGCCGCTTGCTTCTCTTCGCTGCCTACCATGTTGCCCAGGTGCCAGCCCGTGGGAGCTTGCTCAAGGGCGTTTTCCAGGCGGGGTAGGTCTGCCTCCAGACGCTCCCGCTCCTCAATGAGATCCTGGCGCTGTTGTTGCAGTTGGTTCAGTTCGTTGTTGCCGCTCATGCTGGGTTCTCCAGTGTTCAAAGGTTGTGGTGAATGCTGGCGCGCTAGGCCCGGTTCGCGGTGTTCCTCCATCGGTAATAGCGGTTCAGGGGGGCGGAAGCTCCGTATCAGCCCTGTAACTACCCCATGCGGTCTGGTTGTCGGCGATTAGGACGGTGCGTATCCCTGCAACTCGGCGGCGATGTTCTCCGGTATCAGTCCGCCCAACAGGGGCACCACGCCCAGGCGCTCAAGGTGAGCGCGAATCTCATCGTCGATGCTCATGGTTCTATCTCTGCGTCAGGCCATATCCCCTGCGTGTGCGCCAGCGCTTCGGCATGAGTGCAGGGCTCGCCAACCATGACGAAGGGACGGCAATCAGGGAGGCATACCCGCCAGTGCGCCCGACGCTCGATGCCATCGTTGGCGGCCAGTTCGGCGAGCAGTTCGAGGCGGTGTGCTTTGACGTACTTGCGCACGTCATCGGTGAGCTTTGATGCAGGGGACACGATGATGCGTTTCCCCTGTGCCTTGGCGGTCAAGCCGCGCTCGCGGAGGAAGTCGATAGCAGCGCCCATCACAGTTCCTCCGCATCGTTTTCGTCCCAGATCGGTTCCGGCCTCTCGACCTCTTTCCTGGGAGGGGGTGTTTTATCCGCGACACCGTGACAGCCTGCGTCGTTACTGGGCTGCGAGGTTTTTTTATCCGCGACAGAGAGGGGTGGTGTCGCGGATTTAAAATCTCTGGAGGTCGCGTGGGAGTAGGCGTGTCGCGCTGTCGCGGATGGAAGGGAGGGTTCGGGGGAAAGGTAGCGTCCGAAGGCGTCGGAGAAGTCGGCACGGTCGTACCCTTTCTTGTTGGTGGAGCCGATGCGGATGTCCTTCGACTTGATGCCGAACTCCGCCAGCTTGGCCGACAGTTGCCGGGGTGACATCGGCTTGCCTCGGTTCCAGGTCGCCCAGGGTGCCTCCTCATCGGCAACCAGTGCTTCGAGCAGATCGGCACTGAATACCTTGCTGGCGCTCTTCGCCTCGAACACTGCCTTTACGTCTGCCAGCAACTCGGCACCGATGCTAGGAGATTCACCTTCCAGCCCGTGCAGGGCGATGGCAGCGTTGCGGGCCGACTTCGGCCAGTGGTCGCCGGCCTGGTCGGCTATGGCCAGCAGAGGCTCCCAAGCGTCGTTGGCGCGGTCGTTCAGGCCAGGGATGGGGGACGGCCTTGCCTTGCCGATGGCCTCGGCGCTATCGAGCGCGAAGCGGGCCAGGCGCGAACGCAGCGACTCCCACAAGGCGGGGTCGGAGTGGCGCAGGCTCTCCACGTTTTCACCAGCGGTACGTCGCCGCAGACGCAATGGCACGCTGCGGTCGGCTAGGGTGTCGGCGATCTTGCCGATACCGCACAGCGCCTTGGCGCCCCACACGTTGAATGCGGTGGGCATGTGATCGTCTCCGACGCAGCGAATGACGATGGCGCTGTCTCGCGTGAAGCCGGCATTGAGGATGCCGCGGGCGTCTTCGTGGGCGGCCAGGAAGGCGTCTACCTCGTCTATCAGTAGTGTCGGCGCCCACAGTTCGATGGAGCGATACAGCGCAGCGGGGGCAATGTTCGACACCTGCAAGGGACGGTTGGCCAACTTGCCCAGGGCGGTGAGCAAGATGGACTTGCCACAGCGCTTTTCCGGCGCGGTGATGTTAGCGATGGGCGCCACCTGCACCACGTCCACCAGCCAGGTGAAGGCTGCCCAGAGTGCGGCAGCTCGCAGCGTCTCCTTGTCCGCGATCACGTGCCGGGCCAGGGCATGGGTCACGTCATCGAGCAGGTCTGCACCATCCACCGGCTCCGGCCACGGCTCCACCTCTTCGAAGATGCTGGCGTTAGCGGGCCCGGCGTCGTCGTCCACGCAGGCGGTTAAGCGATCGAACTCGGCCATGCTTAGCACCTTGGCGTCCTTGACCTGGGCGCGCAGCCGGGCAAAGGCAGCGGGGTCCTTGGCGCGCATCTTCTTGAGCTGGCCGAGGATGGTGGTCTCGTACAGGGCGCCAGCATCCTCCTCCAGTCTCTTGAGCGCATCAGCCACTTGGTCAACGGTGGCCCATTGGTCTGCAAAGCGGTCTTGAGCTGTCATTTGACCCCCAACCGCTGCTTGGCCAGGTGGAAGCGCGCCAGGTCTTCGGCGGCCATTTCCTTGCCTTGCTCGAGTAGGTTCTTGCCGATCAGGTACACCGCTCGCTCATGCTGGATGGCTTCACGGCTGGGGCCGGTGCGTTGGCGCTTCTCGCCCGGGAACAGGTCAGCCATCTGCAAGCCGACCGCCGCCACGATCTCGGCAGCCGTGCAGCCAACCCAGCACTTGAGCAGGACCGTACCGTCCTCGGTCTCGGTGACGCGCAGGCTGGGTGACTTGTCGTCGTGGGCCGGACAGCAGGCTTTCCAGCGGCCTTTGCCGTCCGCCTTCACCTTGTCCAGGCGTGGCAGCAGCTTATCGATGGGGGTCATTGACCACCCCCTTGCCTCTGGCAGAAGGCGCGGCAGACCTCACCGTTGTTCCAGGCATGCCAGCGAGTGGACTGGCTGACCTCATCGACCAGGGCGGATCTGACAACGGCACCAGCGCTGCGCAGCAGTTTCCGACCGCACTCGGCATCGGCACGGGAGAGGAAAGGGCCGAGCAGCGCACGGCTGACCTCGGGGTAATGGACGTAGAACAGTTCGACCGGCTGGGCCGCGTTCTCCGGGCAAGCCGATCCCGTCAGCGCCTCGCGGCGCTGTTGGATATTGGTCATGGTTAGGCCTCCTGGGCGGTGCTGGTCAGGCCGGGGGAGAGGGCGGGAGTCTGAACCGCCGCCCTGGATGCGCGCCTGGGCGCCGGGGCTTTGCGCTTACCTCGCTTGGGGGCGAATCGCTCGTCCCACTCCAACTCGCCCACGCCGAGGAACCAGACGCACTCGTAGATTTCCAGCGCCTGGCCGGGGTGCTCGCGCCGCAGCATGCGCAGGGCCCGGCTTGCCTCAACCAGGGTGCGGATCGGGCCGGCCTTGCCGTAGGGGAATGCTGTCTTGTCGCGGGCCTGGATGCAGTAGTACCGAATCACTGGGCACCTCCCGCGGCATCAAGCTCTTTGCGCAGGCGCTCGACCTCGCAGTCGAGGTAGTTCGCGCAGTCATAGCTCAAGTAGTGCGACAGACCGGCCAGGGCCTCGGCATGGACGCCTTTGCCGTGCCGGAGGTCAAGCTTGATAGCCGCCGCCAGAGCAGCGAGCCACTGAGTCTGCTCCCGACCATAGCTCACAGCTTCCACCGCGTCGTCGGCGATCCGCTCGAGGGGACGAATGCTCATTGGACACCTCCTTCCTGGGCAATCTCGGCTGCCTCGCACAGGTCGTAACCAGCGTCTTTGACGTAGACCGAGATCGTCAGGACCGCATGGACCAGACCGTTGATGTGGTCCTTGTTGAGGAAGTGTTCGCAACCGTCGGCACCAAGCAGGTTGGCGATGGTTTCCAAGGCGAAGCCCGCGCCGGTCAGGTTGCCGCCGATGGAGTCGGAGAGCTTCACCAGGTTACGCATGGGACACCTCCTGACCTGCGAAGAGGCTGGCCCGCAGGGTGGCGCGATCACTCGCACAAAGGGCTCCGATACGGGCTGCACGGCGGAACAGCGCCAGCAGGTGGGTGCGTTGCTCGGGGCGACGGTTGACCCGGTAAGCGATCAGCTCCGCGCCGAGGGTAGCGATAGCTGCCAGGGCGGTGGGGGAACGGTTGTCACATCCCACTCGGCCTGCCACACTAGGCTTGACTCTGCTTCCCAGTACAGTCATCGCCTGGACAGAGTTGCCGCTCTGTTCAGGCACTTCCTTCCCTCCTTGCTTGGCGAAAGCCGCGATCTCTTCGCACGCGGCGTTCCAGTCATCACCTTCCAAGTTTTCCAGCCAGTCACAGACCGGGCACTCAATTGCTTGCGGTGCGTTCGTGCTCATCGGGCATTCTCCTTGGCCAGGCGTTCAATCCAAGTGCGCAGGTCGGTGACGAGAATCAGCCGGCGTTTGCCGGACTTGAAACTCTTCAGCTCGCCTTGAGCGATAGCTATATAGATCCCGGAGCGGGTGTGGCCGGTCATGCTAGCGGCCTCTTCTGGACCGACCGCGAGTGGGGTAAGGGGGGCAGCTTGGGTCATTGCGTTCTCCATCCTGACGGTGGTTGGGAAAAGCCAGGTGGACTCAATTTAGAACGCGAATTAATTTTCTGCAAGCAAATACTGCACGTAACGGGATGATTGACAGCTTTTGCGTTCGCGTAGAACATTTGCGCAAATCTAGGAGGAGTACGCTTGTGGCCAGGCCTAAGAAAACTGCGGATCAGAGCTCTACAGTCAGCGTTTCATTGCGCGTCGATCCGTCGATCAAGTACGCCATTGATATCGCTGCTCGTGTGCAAAAGCGGACAGTCACGGGGGTGGTTGAATGGTCTGTTGATCGTGCGCTTTCTGAGGTAAAGATGCCGGTCGAAACTCCTGCGCACGCGGATGGCAAAGATCGTGAACCGATGGACGTTATGTCGGCGGTGAAAGAAAACCTTTGGTCTTCCAATGAAGCAATCAGGTTCATAAAACTGGCCTCGCAATATCCGTCACTGCTGACCTTTGATGAGAATCTAATGTGGGACTCCATTAGGTTGTCTCCTGTGTTTTGGAGATGGTTGCCACGCATAAGGCAAGATGCTGATATGCGAAACATCAGGCAGGATATTCTTACAGAATACTGGGATGTGTTTCTGGATAAGTTTAATAACCCCGGCGGCAAGGTTGTAATACTTATGCATGAAGACCTAGGGATTCCTTCGCCGAGAGAAATTGAAGAGAAGAAGTGGCAGATGGTTGATGGAAACTCAAGCTATTTAGAGGAGCTTGAAAGGAAGGTGGATGACTTGCAAGATAAAAATGAGACCCTTGTTTTCGTAGCGAAAAGCATGAAGCAGTTGCTAATGAAGATTAACCCTGAGGTAGGGGCGCTGGTTAAAGATGAGGATCTAGATGCGATGATCGCTAACAGTTCTTTAACCAAGGGGCGGCTAGAGTAGTTCCACCGCTGCCGCCTTGCTATCTGGTGCCAGGTGGGCGTAGCGCAGCGTCATTGCTAGGTCTGAGTGGCCTAGCAGGTCGCGAACGGTGTTCAGGGGAACGCCGGCCATCACCAGCTTCGACGCAAACGTGTGTCGCAAGTCATGCCACCGAAAGCCTTCAATTCGCGCCAGCTTCAAAAGCCCATCCCAAGACTTCTTTACGTTATCCAGCCGCTTGCCGTCTTTGCCGGGAAATACATACCCGGAATTGCGGGGATGTTGCTTTCTCCATCCCTCAATGGTCGCTACCGTTTCCTTATTCATCGGGATATGTCGGGTTTGTCCTGACTTCGAAGTGTCGCCCTCGACGGTTATTAGCTTGTTCTTCAGGTCAATGTCTGCCCAGGTCAGGTTAAACACTTCGCCTCGGCGCATCCCGGTATTCAGCGATAACAGCACCAGGGGCTTGAGGTGGTCGGGAAACGCGACTTCCCTTAAGTCGGGTAGACGTGCTTTGTGGCGCTCTTCCCGCCACTTGTTTGCACTGTCGCGCTCGGCGCGGATCGTCTCTTGGCGGTCGTCCAGAGCTTGGCGTAAGCGAGCCTCTTCGTCGGGCAGCAGGTAACGGATGCGGCCCTTGCGGTCGGTCTTGAGCTGCTTGAGGCGCGTCATCGGGTGCTCGGTCAGAAAGCCCCACTCGATGGCCCTGGACAGGGCCCCACGCATCGAAGCCATCTTCCTATTCGCCGTGCTGTCGGTGTTCCCGGCCTTCAGCCAGGCCATGCGCTGCGATTCAAGGTCGCGCTGGCTGATCTCGTTTAAACGCTTGCCCATGATGGAGGCGAAGCCGACATTGAGCAGGTTCAGGGTCTTGTCGGCGCTCTTGAGGTTGGTGGCCATCCAGGGCGAGTAATGATCGTCAATGAAGTCGCGGAGGGTTAGGGAGTTTGCGGACCGCCGGCCCAGAGTCACTGCCAGGGGGGCTCCGTGCTCATGTGCTTCAGCCAGGTATTGTGCTGCTTCCCGTCTGGCTTGCTCCAGCGTCATGACTCCGACACGCCCGAGGGTCGCGGCTTGGTTTCTTCCCCAACTCACCATGTAGCTGGCATGTCCGCTGGGCAGCACACGAATCGATAGACCTGGCTGGGCGGTGTCATGGATGCGGTAGGGCTTATCTTTGGCGGTCAGTGTGGAAAGGGTTCGACTGGTGATCTTGGTTTTCATCGGTAGGCCGTGACAGCATGGTGACAGCAGAAATGACAGTATCAGGCTGTTTTGTCGGACACAACCATACGCTAAGCTACTGATTTATAACGTAAGTGATTGAATTGATTGGGGGCTTGATCGCTTTCGTAATGAGAAGGTCGGGGGTTCGATTCCTCTATCCGGCACCAGTCGCATAAAAAAGCCCCGCTTCGGCGGGGCTTTTTATTGCCTGCGATTCGTTCAGAGGGTGAGGCGCATGGACAGGTCGACGGCCCTGACATCCTTGGTCAGGGTGCCGATGGAGATGTAGTCGACGCCGGTCTCGGCGATGTTGCGCAGGGTGCTCTCGTTGATTCCGCCGGAAGCTTCCAGCTTGGCACGGCCGGCGGTGAGGGCGACGGCGGTGCGCATGTCGTCCAGGCTGAGTTCGTCGAGCATGACGATATCGGCGCCGGCCTCCAGCGCCTGGCGCAGTTCATCGAGGTTCTCCACTTCCACTTCCACCGGCTTGCCGGGTGCTATGCGCCGGGCTTCGGCGATTGCCCGATCGATACCGCCGCAGGCGGCGATGTGGTTTTCCTTGATCAGGAAGGCATCGTAGAGGCCGATGCGATGGTTGTGGCAACCGCCGCAGGTGACCGCGTACTTCTGCGCCAGGCGCAGGCCGGGCAGGGTCTTGCGCGTGTCGAGGAGCTTCACCGCGGTGCCGGCGACCAGGTCGGCGTAGTGCTGGCTGCGGGTGGCGGTACCGGAAAGCAGCTGGAGGAAGTTCAGCGCGCTGCGCTCGCCGGTGAGCAGGGCGCGGGCCGGACCTTTTAGCTGGAACAGCATCTGGTTCGGCTCGACTCGCTGGCCGTCCTCCACCTGCCAGGTCACCAGCACTCGGGGATCGACCTGGCGGAAGACCTCGTCGACCCAGGCGCGGCCCGCGATCGTCGCGTGCTCGCGGGTAATCACCCGGGCCTCGGCCTCGCGCTGTGGATCGATCAACTGAGCGGTAAGGTCGCCGCCGCCGACGTCTTCCGCCAGGGCGGTGCGGACGTTGGCCTGGATTTCGCCTTGGAGGTCGGCAAGGGTGAGGTTAGGCATGGCGGGCTCCTGTACGAGATCGGGCGATTATACGGAGCGCGGCGGACGGCGTCTGTGCCTGCCTGGGCGCCGGTCGGGACGGCCGCCATTCATCGGCCTTCGCTTGTGTGAAGAGAGTCATGTCTATAGGAAAACCCTCTATCTAGATTTGAAAGTATCTCTATAATGAATGTAGATACTTGTTTTTGACGCCTGGAAATTGACGTTACGGACGACGCCAATCGATCCTCTGTGCCCGATTTTTGCCATTCCATGCGCGGCCGCGAGGGTGGCAGGAGAGTCCCGATGCAGAACGATGCCAATGTGGTGCACCTGACCAGGGTCGCTTCCGAGCCGTCGCCGAACGCCGGAGCGGGGCGCCTGCCGGTCATCCTCGTGCAGGTGCGCGACAAGGCGGCGCTGCAGCTGAAACAGGCGTTGCAGGCGTTGTTCGACAACGCCGACGACACCCTCTTCGAAATGGCCGACCGAGCCACCAGCAACCTCGAACAGAACGCTTTCTTCGAAGCCATGCGCGACCTGCGCCTCAAGCGCAAGAGTATCGAGCGGGTCTACCTGCAGAAGGTCTTCGAGGAGTTCTCGGCGCTCAACCAGGTACAGTCCGGCAAATCCGTGCCGACCCTGGATACCGTGTCCTTCGATAGCCTCTGCCTGGTACAGAACGAGGAACTGGAGGAGTCCGTCGCGGTGGACGCGATGGTGGCGCGGGTGATGAGCCGCGATGCCTCCGCGCTGGCCCACCTGAGCACCCGCCTGAACACCCTGGTCGGCCGGAAGGTCGACGAGAAGAGCAATCCCCTCGCTCCGCGTCCGCTGACCGCGGCTTTCCTCGATGCCTGCCAGGGGCTCGGCGTCGAGATCAAGGTCAAGCTGATCATTCTCAAGCTGTTCGAGAAGTACGTCCTGGCCCATTGCGACCAGTTGTACGCCGAGGCCAACCAGATCCTGGTCGCTGCGGGCGTGCTGCCGGAACTCAAATCCGCGCTGCCGCGGCGTCAGCCCGCTGTCCGTCCCGAAGCGGTGCGCGATGCCGGGACCCTGCAGGCACAGGCTGCGCTGCTCGACGGCGGTCAGCAGGAAGTCTTCGGCGCGCTGCAGGAACTGCTGGCGCAGGTCCGCGACAATCCTTCCTTCTACCGTCGCGAAACGCCTGAGAATGCCGCGCCGATTTCCAGCAACGACCTGATGCGCCTGCTTTCCCACCTGCAACAGCACTTGCCGGGCCCTGGCGCCGCGGAGTTCGACGTCCGCGACGGGGTCGACCAACTGCTCCAGCGGGTCAGCCACAAGAGCGGCCGTTCTCGGGTGGTCGGCCAGGTGGACGATGACGTCATCAACCTGGTGTCGATGCTGTTCGAGTTCATTCTCGACGACCGCACCCTGCCTGATTCGCTGAAGGCCCTGATCGGTCGGATGCAGATCCCGATGCTCAAGGTGGCCCTGCTCGACAAGACCTTCTTCAGCCGCGGTAGCCATCCGGCGCGTCGCCTGCTAAACGAGATCGCATCCGCGTCGCTGGGCTGGGCCGAACACAATGATGCCCGGCGCGACAGCCTGTACCAGAAGATCGAACAGGTCGTGATGCGGCTGTTGAACGACTTCGTCGACGACCCGGCGATCTTCGCCGAGTTGCTGGAGGACTTCATTGCCTTCACCGGCGACGAGCGCCGCCGCAGCGAGCTCCTCGAGCAACGCACCCGCGACGCCGAGGAAGGCCGCGCCAAGGCCGAACTGGCACGGCAGGACGTGGAGCAGGTGCTGAACCAGCGACTGCTCGGCAAGGTCCTGCCGGAGGTGGTGGTGCGCCTGCTGCGGGATGCCTGGAGCAAGGTGATGCTGCTGATCTGCCTCAAGCATGGCAAGGCTTCGGCCGAGTGGCGGGAGGCCCTGGATACCATGGACGAGCTGATCTGGAGCGTCGGCCCGCATGATGATCCGCTGTCCCGCCAACAGTTGCTGGAGCGCGTGCCAGGCCTGCTCAAGGCGCTGCGCGAGGGATTGGCCAGCGCAGCCTTCGATCCGTTTTCCACCGGTGAATTCTTCAGCCAGCTGGAAACCCTGCATGTCCAGGGCCTGCAGCGCGACAAGCGCGGCGAGGCGGCGGTCGCGGACAGCCCCCTGCTCGACGAAGCGACCCCGGGCACGGCCGCGGAAAAGCCCCGGACGCCGGTCATGCTGCGGGTGGTCGAGGAAATCGTCCTGACCTCGCCGGACGCCGCCCCGGCGCCTGTCGAGAGCGAAGTGCGCCTGCCGGACAACGACGAGGCACTGCTGCGGGTCGATGCGCTGCGTGTCGGCAGTTGGGTGGAAATCCAGGAGGACGCCGAGCACAAGCTGCGCTGCAAGCTGGCGGCAGTGATCCGGCCCACCGGGCGCTACATCTTCGTCAATCGCACCGGGATGAAGGTCCTGGAAAAGACCCGCATGGGCCTGGCGGTGGAGTTTCGCCGGCAGGCGGTACGCCTGCTGGACGATGCCTTGCTGTTCGACCGGGCCCTGGAGTCGGTGATCGGCAACCTGCGGCGCCTCAAGGGCGCCTAGCCGCTTCTCGAGGACCCGGCGGATGCCGGGTCTTTTCGTTCTTGCGGGTAATACCTTTCCTCGAAGCATGTCGAAGCGGCCGATCCAGAGCCCGCCTGATCGTCATTCCGGCGCCGCTGGATTAGAGTGGGGGCTCGTTCAGGAGCCCGTATGCATTTCGATTCCGTTACCGGCTGGGTCCGTGGCGTCCGCCACTGCCCTTCACCGAATTTCAACCTGCGTCCGCAAGGGGACGCGGTGTCGCTGCTGGTCATCCACAATATCAGCCTGCCGCCGGGACAGTTCGGCACCGGTAAGGTCCAGGCGTTCTTCCAGAATCGCCTGGACCCGAACGAACATCCCTATTTCGAGGAGATCCGCCACCTGACGGTTTCCGCGCATTTCCTCATCGAACGCGACGGCGCCATCACCCAGTTCGTCTCCTGTCACGACCGCGCCTGGCATGCCGGGGTTTCCTGCTTCGACGGTCGCGAGGCGTGCAACGACTTCTCCCTTGGCATCGAACTGGAGGGGACCGACACGGAACCGTACACGGACGCGCAGTACACTGTCCTGGCCGGGCTGACGCGGCTGTTGCGCGCGGCCTTCCCGGGGATCACCCCGGAACGCATCCAGGGCCACTGCGATATCGCCCCGGAGCGCAAGACCGATCCCGGCGAGGCTTTCGACTGGTCGCGCTACCGCGCCGGATTGACCGATTCCAAGGAGGAAACATGACGTTCCTGGTGTTGCTGCTGGCCCTTGCGCTGGAGAAGTTCTCCGGCTGGCGCCGGCGTATCCAGCGCGATGGCGCCTGGCTCGCCTGGCTGGGCCTGGTCGAGGACCTGCCCTCGGTGTCCCGCCGCTCCTGGCTGGGGCTGCTGCTCGCGGTTGTCCTGCCGTTGCTGCCGCTGGCCCTGCTGCTGACATTGCTGCAGCCGCTGGCCTATGGCTGGTTGAGCCTTCCGCTGCATCTTCTGGTGGTGGTCTACAGTCTCGGTCGCGGCGACGTCATGGCCGACCTCGGGCCGTTCCGCGACGCCTGGCGGCGCGAGGAGGCCCAGGCTGCCTTCCATGTCGCCGAACGCGATCTGGGGATCCTGGGCGGCAGCGAGAGCGACCTGATCGGCCGGGTGCACGGCCATCTGCTCTGGCAGGGCTACCAGAGCTTCTTCGCGGTGATCTTCTGGTATGCCTTGCTCGGCCCGGTGGCGGCCCTGGCCTATCGCCTGCTGGCACTGGCGCTGGAGCACGCCCGCCAGCCGGCGTTGCGCGAACAGGCGGCGCGCGTCCGGCATATCTTCGACTGGTTGCCGGTGCGTGCGCTGGTGCTGAGCTTCGCCCTGGTCGGCAACTTCCTCGCGGTTATCCGCGTGCTGCTGCACTGGCTGCTGGCCTGGGACATCTCGGCGGCCGCGCTGCTGGGCAAGGCCGGACGGGTCGCCAGCGATGTCGAAGCGGTCGAACTGGGTGCCGCCGGCGTCGCCAGCCTGGATGCGCTCTGGCAATTGCTGGTGCGTGCGGCCGTGCTCTGGTACGCCGTGTTCGCCTTCTGCGCGCTGTTCCTCTGAGCGCAGCGACGGGGAATCCGCCTGCGATTCCCCGTTAACCTTAAGTTACAGAACACCAGGCCGATATCGGGTACACAGGTGAACGTGTCCGCATGATTTCGAAAGGCCATTACCGAGCGGACTCCGTGCGTCAATGTCGCCACGCGGCGGCATCTCTCAGAACGATAAGAACAATCAGGAGACGTCTGGGTGAAGACCGTACTCTATCCCGCTATCGCGCTGATGAACCGGCTCAGCTTCGGCATGAAGTTCGGCCTGATCAGCGTGCTGTTCTTCCTGCCGCTGCTGATCACCAGCTTCTATCTGGTGCGCGATGCCTATCGCCAGTTCAGCGACACCCGGATCGAACTGCAGAGCTTGACGCTGCTGGGTAGCGGACTTCAGATCCGGCGTGGCCTGGAGTCCCTCAACGATCTGTTGCAGATCAATGCGGTCATCGGCCAGTCCGGCAAGGCCGGCGATCTGGAAGCGCGCATCGCGGACGTCCAGAAGGGGCTGCGCGGGCGGCTCGAGGCGCTGGCGCCGCTCAGCGAGGATGGTGCGGCGGTAGCCGAATTCGAGGCCCAGCGCGACCGGTTGCTCAACGGCTTGCAGGCCGTGGAGGCCGAAGGGTCCTTGCAGGGCAAGGGCGCACGGGCGGAGAAGCTGCTCGGTAGCGCACAGGTATTCATCAAGTTGCTCATCGCCCAGGCCGGGCTCAGCCAGGACAGCCAGCGCCAGGTGCGCCAGCTCAGCGAGCTGGTCGGTTCGATAACGCCGGAGGTGACGGCGGCCATCAGCAAGGGGCGCGCCATCGGCGCCTACTCCCTGGGCCAGGGTTTCCTCAATTCGTCCTCCAGCGCGCGGCTCGACGAACTGCTGCTGGAGTTCGAGAAACTGCATGGCGAGTATGGCCTGAAGCTGCAGGAGTCCCTGGCCGGCAGCCCACAGCTGCTCGAGGAGGCCGCCCAGGCCAGTCGCGAGACCCTGAAGAGCCTGGGGCAGTTGTTCGAGGACCGGGTGATCGTGGCCGAGACGCTGGATACCCCGTGGACGCAGTTCTACGATCAGGTCAGCGCGGCGATGGACAAGACCTACCAGCTCGACGACGCCGTTCTCGGCTATCTCGATACCCAGTTGCAAAAGCGCCTGCGACAGGTGCGCACGCAGATGCTGTTGCTAGTCGCCGCGCTGGCCGTGGTTTTCGCCGCGATCCTATACCTCTGCGGCGGTTTCTACGTTTCCACCCGTGCCACCCTGAAGGATCTCGGGCGAATGATGGAGCGCGTCGCCGGCGGCGACATGACGGTCAGCTTCCAGGCCCGCAGCCGTGACGAGCTGGGCGAGCTGGGACAATCGTTCAACGAATCGGTGGCGAAGATCCACGACCTGATCGAGCGGGTCAGCCAGACCGTCGGCGAGGTCGAGCGGCAGACCCTGCGCGTCGAGTCGGTGTCGGCCGAAAGCAACCAGGCGGTAGCCGGGCAACGCAGCCAGATCGAGCAGGTGGCCACGGCGATGAACCAGATGGCCGCTACCGCCCAGGAAGTGGCACGCAGCGCGGCGATGGCGGTGAGCAGCGCGAACAGCGTGAACCAGGAAACCCTCAGCGGGCGCAGCCTGGTCGAGTCGCAGGTGGGTAGCATCCAGCGCCTGGCCGGCGAGATCGACCAGTCGGTGGCGGCGATCAATCGCCTGGCCAGTGACAGCGCCTCGATCAGCCAGGTGCTGGATGTGATCAAGGGCATCGCCGAACAGACCAACCTGCTGGCGCTCAATGCGGCGATCGAGGCCGCTCGTGCCGGGGAGCAGGGGCGCGGTTTCGCGGTGGTGGCCGACGAGGTGCGCACGCTGGCCAAGCGCACCCAGCAGTCCACCGCCGAGATCGAACAGATGATCCTGCGCCTGCAGGGCGGCGTCGATGCGGCGGTGAAGGCGATGGGCAGCAGCCACCATACCGCCGATGGCACGGTCAACGAGTCGGCGCAGGTGCAGCAGGCACTGGAGAATATCCTCGGCGCGGTGGGCATGATCGTCGACCAGAACCAGCAGATCGCCGCCGCCGCCGAGCAACAGACCGCCGTGGCCCACGATATCGACCAGAACATCGTCGAGATCAACCAGGCCGGCGAGCGCACCGCGGAAGGCGCCAGCCAGACCGAACGGGCCAGCCGCGAACTGGGCGCCCAGGTGACCCAGCTGAAACGCCTGATCGGCGCGTTCCGGGTGTAGGCGCAAGGCCTGCGCGGGACGTTTTTCGTCCATCCGATTGAACGCTGGGCGGACGGGGACATTCCACTGTCATGCACATGGGGTAAAGGCTGAGCAGGTCAATCCGGCGGTGCGACAGGCGGAGGCGAAATCGCGGCATTTTTTTATTGATCTCGCGTCCCCTTGGTCCTAAAGTTCGCGCCCGAACGTCCATGCTGGAAACGATCCATCCGGCTCAAGTACTGACGACGAGAGATCGCCTTGTGGCAAGGCGACGTCCGCTGCTCAAGCGGCCAGGTCGTCGCGCGGGACACGCGCGCGACCTACCAGGATGAACAGGCGGTGGCTGCCGGCAGGCAGGTGATACTCGGCGACATGCCTTGGGAAGTAGGCGAACCAAAGTGGGGAAACGGATTAGACGTTCAGCTTCACCCCTACGAATCCATGTGTTTTGCCATTGGGAGTCCCAACCATGTCCATCAAGGTCGAGGATTATTTCGCCCCTGAAACCTTCCAGCGCATGAAGGCCTTCGCCGACAAGCAGGAAACCCCCTTTGTAGTCATCGACAAGCAGACCATCGCCGATGCCTACGACCAACTGACCGACTGCTTCCCCTTCGCCAGGATCTACTACGCGGTGAAGGCCAATCCCGCTACCGAAATCACCGAGCTGCTGCGCGACAAGGGTTCGAACTTCGATATCGCCTCGATCTACGAACTGGACAAGGTGATGAAGACCGGCGTCGGTCCGGAGCGCATCAGCTACGGCAACACCATCAAGAAATCCAAGGACATCCGCTACTTCTACGAGAAGGGCGTGCGCCTGTTCGCCACCGACTCCGAAGCCGACCTGCGCAACATCGCCAAGGCCGCTCCCGGCGCCAAGGTCTACGTGCGTATCCTCACCGAGGGCTCGACTACCGCAGACTGGCCGTTGTCGCGCAAGTTCGGCTGCCAGACCGACATGGCCATGGACCTGCTGATCCTGGCCCGCCAGCTGGGCCTGGAGCCCTACGGCATTTCCTTCCACGTCGGTTCGCAGCAGCGCGACATCTCGGTGTGGGACGCGGCGATCGCCAAGGTCAAGGTGATCTTCGAGCGCCTGAAGGAAGAAGACGGCATCGTCCTGAAGATGATCAACATGGGCGGCGGCTTCCCGGCCAACTACATCACCAAGACCAACGACCTGGAAACCTATGCGGAGGAGATCATCCGCTTCCTCAAGGAGGACTTCGGCGACGACCTGCCGGAAATCATCCTCGAGCCGGGCCGTTCGCTGATCGCCAATGCCGGCATCCTGGTCAGCGAAGTGGTGCTGGTCGCCCGCAAGTCGCGGACCGCCGTGGAGCGCTGGGTCTATGCCGACGTCGGCAAGTTCTCCGGACTGATCGAAACCATGGACGAGTCGATCAAGTTCCCGATCTGGACCGAGAAGCAGGGCGAGATGGAAGAGGTGGTGATCGCCGGCCCGACCTGCGACAGCGCCGACATCATGTACGAGCACTACAAGTATGGCCTGCCGCTGAACCTGGCGAGCGGCGACCGCCTTTACTGGCTGTCTACCGGCGCCTACACCACCAGCTACAGTGCGGTGGAGTTCAACGGCTTCCCGCCGCTGAAGGCGTTCTACCTCTAGCGCAGTCGCCTCTGCTACGAAGAGCCCCGCCTCGGCGGGGCTTTTTCATGTCGCTCTGGAAGCCTCGCGGCGCTCGTGTCAGCCTTGTTCGACAACCCATGACAAGGACGCCGACATGACAGGCAATGGTGTTTCCCTGGTGACCCTCGGGGTCGTCGATCTGGCCCGCTCCTCTCTCTACTACCAGGCGCTGGGCTGGCAGCCCTCTTCGGACGGCAACGAGCAGGTGGTATTTCTCAAGGGCCGCAACCTGGTCCTCGGCCTCTACGGACGCAGCGCCCTCGCCGAGGATGCGCAGGTGGAAGATCGTCCGACCGGCTTCGCGGCTATCACCCTGGCCTGCAACTGCGCCTCGCGGGATGAGGTGGACCGTCTGTTCTCCGCAGCTACGGCGGCCGGCGGGCAGGCGACCAAGATGCCGCAGGAAGTGTTCTGGGGTGGCTACTCCGGATATGTCGCCGACCCGGATGGACACCTTTGGGAAATTGCCTACAACCCGTTCTGGCCGTTCGACGAGCAGGGCAACCTGGTCTTGCCCTGAGGGCGCTACGGATGGAAAAACGCCCCGCTCGGCGGGGCGCATTCCTTGGCGGCGGTCAGCCTTCGTTCGGCTGGCGGGACGGTGCGCGCGGCGTCGTTGGCGCGGGTCGTCCGGCCTGGGCTACCTGCTGCCCGGCGTCGGCCTTGTCCAGCGGCAGCTTGTCGAAGTCGCGCAAGCCATTGTGGGCATAGGGGTTGCCGATCCAGCGGACTTCATGCTGGAAGTCGTTGCTCACCAGGCTCTTGGTCGGATCGAAGAGGTCATAGTTGAGGCCGGCGAGGTCGGACCAGGTATGGATCAGGTCTTCGCTGCTGTAGCGTCGGTCGACCAGGGCCTGCAGGTCGCGCGGATGGGTCTGCTGCCAGCTGGGCGAAGTCCAGACCAGGAAGGGCACGGTGTACATGCCGCGGGTCGGGTCGCCTTCGTTGCGGCCGAGACGGTCGTGCGGGGCTTCGTCGAAGACTTCCTCGCCATGGTCCGAGAGGTAGACCAGGAAGCCGTTCGGATCGCTGTTGGCGAAGCCCTTGATCAGGCTGGAGACCACGTAGTCGTTGTACAGCACGGCGTTGTCGTAGCTGTTGTAGACCTCCACCTGGTCATCGCTGAGGGCCGCCGGGGCGCCCTGGCGGTCGACGAAGCGAGCGTAATCGGCGGGATAGCGGTACTTGTAGTTCATGTGGGTGCCGAGCAGATGGACCACGATGAATTTCTTCGGCGCCGGGTCGTCCAGCACCTTGGCGAAGGGCGCCAGCACCGCGCCGTCCAACTGGCTGGCGTTCTGGCTGCGCTGGTTGTTCAGGTAGAACTGCGCATCGGTCTGCTGGGCGAAGGTCGTCAGCATGGTGTTGCGCTTGGTCATGGTCTGCTGGTTGGTGATCCAGAAGGTCTTGTAGCCGGCCTGCTTCATCAGGTTCATCAGCGACGGATCGGTGAGGAAGCGGTCGGGATGCTCCTGGTCAGCGAACGTCAGCACCTGCTGCAGCACCTCGATGGTGTATGGCCGCGACGCCACCACGTTGTTGAATACCGTGAGGTTCCGGTTCGCGGCCTTCAGTGCGTCCAACTGCGGGGTCGTTTCGCGTGGATAGCCGTAGAGGCTCATGTGCTTGCGCGACGTGGATTCGCCGATCACCAGGACCAGCGTGCGCGGCGTATCGCCATTGGCATCGACGAGGTTCTTCAGCGGCGGTAGGGCCGCGTTCTTTTGCAACAGCGCCTGCATGCTGCCCAGTTGCTGGCGGTATTGCTGGTAGCCGATCAGCAATTGCCAGGGCACCGCCGGTTCCATGCGCGCCTGGACCTTGTCCAGGGCTTCGTCGAAGGGCCGGCCCTGGCTGACCAGTTGCTTGTAGAACGGATAACCGATGGTCGCGATGATCAGCAGCACCGCCACCGGCAGGGCGCTGAAGCGCGGCAGGTAGACCGGGCGCAGGCGGCGCCAGAGGAGGATGGCGACCAGGCTGTAGAGCACCAGGCCGAGAGTCATCCAGGGGTTGAAGTACTGGCTGAAATATTCGCTGGCCTCGGCGGTGTTCGACTCGAACATCACGAAGATCACGCTTTGCGAGAATTCCTGGTGATAGATGCCGAAATAGCTCAGGCCGACCAGCGAGGCGGCCCACAGCACCAGCCCGATGACGGCGGCCAGCGGCTTGGTCCAGCGCGGGAACAGCAACACCGGCGCAAGCCAGATGGTGCTCAGCACCATGGCGTTGCGGAAACCGGAGAAACCGCTGTTGCCGGAGGTCAGCAGGAGCAGTTGGGTGATGCCGGAGAAGAACCAGAAGAACAGGAACAGCCAGCCCAGGCCGGCCCAGTCGATGCGATTGCGCGTAACGCTTGGTGGAGTGGGGGACACGATAGCCTCGTACGATGGACCGGAGGCGCGATCGTCGCTCGCCTCGATGAAGCGGCGAGGGTAGGGAAAGGCTTGTCAAAAAAGTGTTATGTGGGTGTGAACAAAGGGTTGGGCGTTGTTCGTCAGACGGGCAGTCGTGCGTACCCGTGACGTTCGAGCGCCTGTTCCAGAGCCTCTCGATCGGTGTCGTCGCCCAACTGCGCCGCGCGTCGGTAGTAGGCCAGCGCCAGGCTGCGGAACGGCGGGTGGGCCGACTGCTCCAGGCCATGGCGGGCACTGCGCAGGAAGTTCAGGTTGCCGCCTTCGAGGGCACGCCGGAGCCAGGTTTCGGCTTCGGCATGGCGGCCCGAGGCGCTGAGCATCGCGGCGTGGCTGAACTGGCCGCGAAAATCGCCGCCCTCGGCGGAACGTCGATACCAGTGCGCAGCTTGCGCCAGGTCGCGAGCGACCACCAGGCCTTCTTCGTGGTAGCGCCCCACCAGGTTCATCGATTTCGCGTGGCCCTGCTCGGCCGCTTGCCGATACAGCGCATAGGCGCGCGGCTGGTCCTGGGACACGCCGCGGCCGGTGGCGTGGAGATTGGCCAGGTTGTAGCGGGCCCAGTCAAGGCCGGCCTGGGCGGCGATCCGATAGTGGACGGCTGCCGCGGCTGGATCCGCCGGGCCGCCCCAGCCATGTTCAAGACAGCGAGCGAGCATATTGCGCGCCATTGCGTGGCCGCGTTCGGCGGCGATCGTGAACCAGGTCCGCGCCAGGGTCGGGTCGCGCTGGATGCCTTGGCCGTCCAGAAGGATCTGTCCGAGCAGGGCCTGGGCTTCCGTCAGGCCCTCGCGCGCAGCGCCGAGGATGGCCTGGGCAACCTCGCCCGGGGTACCGGCCAGTTGTGCGGCGAAACCTTCGGCGTCCAGCGCGTCGTGACGAAGCAGCAGGTGGCGCATGTTCAGAGTTCCGACCAGCGCCGCAGGAGATTGTGGTAGGTACCGGTGAGGCGGATCAGCGAGGGATGGTCGGGGACGTCGCGGGTGAGTCGCTGGATCGACTGGTCCATTTCGAATAGCAGGGTGCGCTGGCTGTCTTCGCGGACCAGGCTCTGGGTCCAGAAGAACGAGGCGTAGCGCGCGCCGCGGGTGACCGGATTGACCTTGTGCAGGCTGGTGCCGGGGTAGAGCACCAGATCGCCGGCGGGCAGCTTCACCTGTTGCAGGGCGTAGGTGTCCTGGATCACCAGTTCGCCGCCGTCATAGTCCTCCGGGTCGCTGAAGAAGAGGGTCGAGGACAGGTCGGTACGGACCCGCTCGCGGCCGCCATGGACGTCGCGCACGGCGTTGTCGATGTGGAAGTCGAACGAGCCCCCGCCGGTATAGCAGTTGAATAGCGGCGGGAAGACCTTGAGCGGCAGGGCGGCGGACATGAACAGGGGATGGTTCCACAGGCGCTGCAGCATGGCTTCGCCGATCTCCCGGGCCAGCGGGTGGTCCTGCGGCAGTTGCAGGTTGTGCTTGGCCTTGGCCGATTGGTAGCCGGCGGTCGCCTTGCCGTCGGCCCATTCCGCCTGCTCCAGGGCTGCGCGGATCCGGGAGACTTCCTCGGCGGTGAAGATGGCGGGAATATGCAGCAACATGGCGCTGTCCATGAAGGCGAAATGATTGCCAATGATATTGATTTGCATTGGCGATGTAAAACCGCCAAATGTTCCAGACGAGCGAGATGGGAAAAAATGTAATGAGAAAATTGTAAAGAATGTAAATTCCTGTCGAATGCGAATCCGTAATAATTGATAACAATTCTGATCTGCAATAAATTCCGCGACCTTCACAGCTCCCGGGGAGGGGTTTCGAATGTCGCGTCAGTCCACGGATACCGCCGTTTCTTCGCAACGTCTGCTGGCTTCGGCCATCGGTGTGGCCATCACCGCCATCGCCGCACCGCAGGCAGCCCACGCCGACGAGGCCGGGCAGAAAAAGACCGACAAGGACCGCGTACTGTCGCTGGATGCGGCCACCATCGTCGGCGAGCAGCAGGACGAAACCACCTACAACGTCGACCGCTCGGCGTCGAAGAAGTACACCGCGCCGCTCTTGGATACGCCGCGCTCCGTCACGGTAGTACCAAAGCAGGTGATCAAGGATACCGCCGCCGTGTCTCTCCAGGATGCACTGCGTACCGTTCCAGGTATTACCTTTGGCGCGGGCGAGGGCGGCAATCCCACCGGTGACCGGCCATTCATTCGCGGCTTCGATGCGCAAAGCGATACTTACGTCGATGGTGTACGCGATACTGGTGCACAGACCCGCGAGATCTTCAACCTTGAGCAGATCGAGGTCAGCAAGGGCCCTAACTCGGCATTCGGAGGACGGGGCTCGGCCGGCGGCAGCCTCAATCTCGTCAGCAAGCAGGCCAAGGCTGGGAACTTCATCGATGGAGGCTTCACCTATGGTTCTGACCAGACTCGCCGCTACACCCTGGACCTCAACCAGGAATTCCTCGATGGCAATGCGGCATTCCGGCTGAATCTTCTCAAGCACGATGCCAATGTCGCGGGCCGCGATGAAGTCGATGTCAGTCGCTGGGGCGTAGCGCCGTCGCTCACCTTCGGTCTTGGCTCGCCGACCCGAGTGACCGTCAGCCATTATCACCTGGAAAGTGACGATACCCCGGATTCGGGCATTCCCTATGCCAAGAGTAGCGATCGCAGCAAGCACAATCCGGACAAACCGGTGAATGTCGATCGAGGCAATTTCTATGGGCTGACGGGGCGCGATTTCCAGAAGAGCCGCATCGATACCAGTACCATCACCGTTGAGCATGATCTGACTGACAGCCTCACTATTCGCAATACCTCGCGTTACGGCAACAGTCATCAGGACTATCTGTGGACACAACCGGATGACAGCCAGGGCAACATCAACAATGGCTCGGTCTGGCGCCGCCAGAACAATCGGGTAAGTACCACCACCACAGCAGTCAACCAGACTGACCTGTTTGGAGAGTTCTACCTGGGTGGCTTCAAGAACAGCTTCAGCACCGGCCTGGAGTTCAGCCGAGAAGACAGCAAGCGCGATGGGTATACCGTCGATACCAATACCGGCCTGGGCAGCAACAAGTGCAATCCATCGCTGATCGGGGCGCCTAGCGGCTATAACTGCACTAGTCTGGAAAATCCCAATCCGCACGATCCATGGAATGGCAGTATTACCCGGAAATATGCGCCGCTGAATACGGTCGGCACCACCAAGGCAATATATGCGTTCGACACCATCGACCTGAACGAGCAGTGGCAGGTCAATATTGGCGCGCGCTTCGATAGTTTCGAAACTACGGCGAAGAACCACGGTGTAAGACCCGCTACCAAACTCAGCGACAAGTCGAGCTTCTGGAACTGGCAGGCAGGCTTGGTGTGGAAGCCTGTACCCAACGGCAGCATCTATGCGTCCTACGCCACTTCGGCTACGCCGCCGGGTAGCATGCTCGATAATGGGGATACCTCGAATGCTGTCGACGGGTTCGCCATCAGCAACAACCTTGAGCCGGAAGAAACCACGAACTACGAGCTTGGTACCAAGTGGGCTTTCTTCAACGAGCGGCTGGAGCTGAGTGCCGCGATCTTCCGCACCGACAAGGACAATACCCGCATCCTGGTCGCCAACCAGACCTACGACAACGCCGGACAATCCCGCGTCGACGGCGTGGAGTTGAGCGCCAGCGGCAAGCTGACCGAGAAGTGGAAGGTGTTCGCGGGCTACAGCTACCTGGACAGCGAGTTGGTCGATGCCGGTAAGGCTGGGCGTAACGGCAATGTGAACGCATCGGCGGCTTCCAACAACGGCAACGAGATGCCAAATACGCCGAAGAACAGCTTCAGTCTCTGGACCACCTATGACATCTTCCCGAAGACCACCATCGGCGGCGGGGCTTTCTATGTCGACAAGGTCTATGGCGACGTTGGCAATACCGTCTATGTCCCCGATTACTGGCGCTATGACGCAATGGCCAGCTACAAACTGAGCAAGAACGTCGATTTCCAGTTGAACGTGCAGAATGTGTTCGACAAGAAGTACTTCGACAAAGCCTATGCGGCGCACTATGCGTCCCAGGCCGCTGGAAGGACGATACTGTTCAGCACCAACTTCCACTTCTGACAGCCGCTCTCGCTCCCCACGAAAGCCCCATTCCCCCTGCGGGATGGGGCTTTCCCGCATCCAGGTGGGTAAATAGAGCGTAAAGAACGTTAATTCGGCTTTATCGCAACTGATTATCAAATAGAATTGCCCGCCGACGTCCTCGTGTCGTCTGGCCGGCGCTTGGCGTCGGCGTAGTCCCGTTGTTGCCGCGCGGCGGCCGTGAAGGTGATCCTGTGAAGAAAGTCTGGTTCCAGTTGCATTGGTTCTTCGGTATCAGCGCCGGCCTGGTGCTGGCGCTGATGGGCGTCACCGGAGCGACCCTGTCGTTCCAGGACGAGCTGATGCGCGCGCTCAACCCTGACGTGCTGGTGGTGCAGAAGCGCCCCGAGGGTGTGCTGCCGCTGGACGAACTGGTGCGCCGTATCGAAGGTGCCGAGCCGGGGCGGAAAGTGGCCTTCGTCTGGGTCGAGATGGACAGCGACAAGGCCGGGCGGATCTTCTATACCCCGCCGCCGGGACAGCGCCGCGGCGAGTCGCGCTGGATCGATCCCTACACCGGGGCTTTCGTCGGCGAGCCACGCGGCGAGGGTTTCTTCAACCTGATGATGCAACTGCACCGGTTCCTCGCCATGGGCGAGTACGGCAAGCAGGTCACCGCCGCCTGCACCCTGATCCTGATCTTCTTCTGCCTGTCCGGTCTCTACCTGCGCTGGCCGCGCAAGGTTTTCGACTGGCGCGCCTGGCTGACCCTCGACTGGTCGCGCAAGGGGCGCAGTTTCAACTGGGACCTGCATGCCGTGGCCGGCACCTGGTGCCTGGCGCTCTACCTGCTGGCTGCGCTGACCGGCCTGTACTGGTCCTACGAGTGGTACCGCAACGGCCTGTTCAAACTGCTCGACGACGCGCCCGCCGGCCAGCAGGCGCAGCGCGGCAAGCCGGGCGGACGTGGCGAGCGCCCGGCCGATGCGGCTCCGCTGGTGGTCGACTACGCGGCGGTATGGAACAGCATCCGCCAGGCCGGCGGCGACCGCTTGCAGGCCTACAACCTGCGCCTGCCGCCGGCGGGCGGCCAGCCGGCGACAGTGTTCTATCGCCTGACCGACGCGCCGCACGAGCGTGCCTTCAACACCCTGACCCTGGACCCGGCCAACGGCCAGGTGAAAAACGACCAGCGCTATAGCGACCGTTCTTTCGGCAGCCAGTTGCTGGCCAGCGTCTATGCATTGCACGTAGGCAGCTATTTCGGCATGGCCGGACGCATCCTGATGATGCTCGCCAGCCTGGCGATGCCGCTGTTCTTCATCACCGGCTGGCTGCTCTACCTCGACCGCCGGCGCAAGAAACGCGCGGTACGGGCGAGCCGCGCCGACCTGGGCGGCAGCGTCGGCGCCAGCGGCGAGCCCTGGTTGATCGGCTACGCCAGCCAGAGCGGTTTTGCCGAGCAACTGGCCTGGCAGAGCGCCGGCCAGTTGCAGGCGGCCGGGTTGCCGGTGCGGGTCGAATCGCTGGCGCGCCTGGATGCCGGGCAACTCGCCGAGGCGCGCAAGGCGCTGTTCGTGGTCAGCACCTTCGGCGACGGTGAGGCGCCGGACAGCGCCCGCGGCTTCGAACGCAAGGTGCTTGGCCAGGCCGCCAGCCTCGATGGCCTGAGCTACGCCCTGCTGGCCTTGGGAGATCGCCAGTACGAGCAGTTCTGCGGCTTCGCCCGGCGCATGCAGGGCTGGTTGCAGGGGCAGGGCGCGCGGAGCCTGTTCGCCCCGGTGGAGGTCGATGATGGCGACGCCGCGGCCCTGCGCCAATGGCAGGAAAGCCTGGCCGAGGTGACCGGCGGTGCCGCCCCGGCGGCCTGGGAAGCGCCGGCCTTCGAGGTCTGGTCGCTGGCGCGGCGGGAGTGCCTGAATCCTGGCAGCCAGGGCGAGTCGACCTGGCTGCTGGACCTGCGTGCGCCGGCCAACAGCGCCATCCAATGGCGCGCCGGCGATCTGCTGGAGATCGTCCCGCACCAGGCGCCCGTGCGCATCCGCGAATGGCTGCAGCGGCATAACCTGGACGGCCAGGCGCGGGTGGCGGTCGAGGGCGTCGAGCAGAGCCTGGAGCAGGCCCTGGCTGGGCGCCTGCTGCCGGACTCTTTCGAACACCTGGTCGGCTTGCACCCGCAGGCGCTGCTGGATGCGCTGATTCCGCTTTCCGTGCGCCAGTACTCCATCGCGTCGCTGCAGAGCGATGGCGATCTGCAACTGATCGTACGCCAGGAGCAGCATGCCGACGGCAGCCTGGGCATCTGCTCCGGCTGGCTCACCGAGTACCTGCCGCTCGGCGCCGCGCTGACCCTGCGCCTGCGCCGCAACGCGGGCTTCCACCTGCCGGAGGATGACGTGCCGCTGATCCTCATCGGTAACGGCACCGGGCTCGCCGGCCTGCGCAGCCTGTTGCGCGCCAGCATTGCCGCCGGGCGCAAGCGCAACTGGCTGCTGTTCGGCGAACGCAATTTCGCCCACGACTACTACTGTCGTGCGGAGCTGGAGCAAGCCCTGGCCAGGGGTGAGCTGCAACGCTTGGACCTGGCCTTCTCCCGCGACCAGGCGGAGAAGATCTATGTCCAGGACCGCCTGCATGAGGCGGCGGATGAACTGCGGCGCTGGATTGACGGGGGTGCGGCCTTGTACGTCTGCGGCAGCCTGCAGGGCATGGCCGGCGGTGTCGACCGGGTGCTGCGCGAAGTGCTCGGTGAGGAGGCCTTGCAACGCCTGGCCGACGAGGGACGTTACCGGCGCGACGTGTACTGAACGGATGAATGAAAAAGGCTCCCAAGGGAGCCTTTTCGTTGCCAACTGCCGGGACTGCTGGGCTTTGCGGGGTGTAGGGCGAATAACCGCAGAGCGGTTATCCGCCATTTCGGCTGGGTGTCGGCGGATGACGCCGTCATGCGCCCCACGGAGCTATCGGGGCCTTGCGTCGCCGGGCCTCAGATCCACAGGATGAAAGCCAGTACCAGGGCGAAGAAGCCCCATTTCTGCAGGTAGTAGAGCTTGCGGTTGCGCTTCTTCAAACGTTTGCCCTGCAGGCGGATCTTGTAGAGGCTGTCGAAGATCCGATTGAGTCCGCCGGTCCGGTCGCCTGCGTTGTTCGGGGCGGCCGCGGCAGCCATCACGTTGCGGCTGAACCAGCGGTTGAAGGCGGTGGCCCAGCCCTGGGTCAGCGGCCGCTCGATGTCGCAGAAGAGAATGATGCGGTTGTGTTCGGTGGCGTTTTCCGCGTAGTGGATGAAGGTTTCATCGAACACCACCGCCTCGCCGTCGCGCCAGTGGTAGCGCTCGCCGTCCACCTCGATGAAGCAGGCCGGGTCGTTGGGGGTGAACAGTCCCAGGTGGAAGCGCAGCGAGCCTGCGTAGGGATCGCGGTGTCGCACCAGCTTCGAGCCCGGCGGCAGTTCGGCGAACATCGCCGCCTTGACCGAGGGAATCTGCCGCAACAGGGCGGTGGTCTGCGGGCAGAGTTGTCCGGCGGAGGGATGGGCCTCGTCGTACCATTTCAGGTAGAAGCGCTTCCAGCCGCTCTTGAAGAACGAGTTGAAACCGATATCGTCGTACTGTTCGGAACGCTTGATGTTGCCGGCGTCGTGCAGGTGCAGCGCCTCGCTGCGGATGGCTTGCCAGTTGTCGACCAGAACCTGCAGTTCGGGGAAGGTCTGCGGTGCCAGGTAAGGGCGGTTCGGTACCTTCGAGAACAGGTACATCAGGCAGTTGATCGGAGCGAGGAAGCTGGAGTGGTCGCTCAATTGGCGCGACAGCTTGTGGCGTACCCGGCCGCGAAAATGGACATAGAGGATGCTCAGCGCATAGGCCGCCAGGATGAGAACTTTCATGAATGCAAGGTCGTCGGTGCAAAAGAGGAGAATTTACTCCTGTTCTCAGTGCCTGAGTATGCTACCTGACGCTAATTCGCCAGCACTGCGCTCATTTTTCCGTAATCCTGGCCTCGAAAGGAACGCACAATGAACGACACCGGCCGGCGTATCCTGCTCAACTGCGACATGGGCGAAAGCTTTGGCGCCTGGCGCATGGGCGACGATGTCCACAGCATGCCGCTGGTTGACCAGGCCAACCTGGCTTGCGGCTTCCACGCTGGCGATCCGCTCACCATGCGGCGCGCGGTGGAGCTGGCGGTACGCCATGGCGTGAGCATCGGCGCGCACCCTGCCTATCCCGACCTGAGCGGCTTCGGCCGGCGCTCGCTGGCCTGCTCTGCCGAAGAGGTGCATGCCATGGTGCTGTACCAGATCGGCGCGCTGGACGCTTTCTGCCGTTCCCTCGGTACCCAGGTGGCCTACGTCAAGCCGCATGGCGCGCTGTACAACGACCTGGTCGGCGACGATGAGCTGCTGCGCGCCGTGCTCGACGCCTGCGCCGCCTATCGCAAGGGCCTGCCGCTGATGGTGCTGGCCCTGGCCGACAACGGCCGCGAGCTGGAACTGGCCGACGAGGCCGACGTGCCGCTGCTGTTCGAGGCCTTCGCCGATCGCGCCTACCTGCCGGACGGTCGGCTGGCGCCGCGGCGGCTTGGCGGCGCGGTGCATCACGATCCGCAGCGGATCATCGAACAGGCCCTGGCCATCGCCCGCGGCGAAGCCTTCCCCGACTACGACGGCAACCCGCTGCGCCTGACCGCCGACAGTCTTTGCGTGCATGGCGACAACCCGCAGTCGCTGGCGGTCCTCCGGCGCCTGCGCGCGGCCCTGGACAGCCTGTGATCCGCATCGAACCCGCTGGTGCCGAAGCCCTGCTGCTGACGCTCGCCGAAGAGCCCGAAGTGGACCTGTCTGTGCGCCTGGCCGAGCTGGCCAGACGTCTGCGCGAGGGGCTCGGCGAAGGCGTCAGGGATCTGGTGCCGGGCTGGACCACCCTGATGCTGCATTACGACCCCTACCGCATCGCCCCGCAGGTACTGGAAGAACGCCTGGGTCCGCTGCTGGCGGAGTGGCACGCCTGGCGCCCCGCCGAGGATGCCGGGCGCCTGCACGAGATTCCCGTCTGGTACGCCGGCGAGGACCTCGCGACGGTAGCGGTTGCCTGCGGATTGACTGGCGAAGGGGTGATCGAACTGCACAGCGCGGCCGAATACCGGGTCGGCGCGATCGGTTTCGCTCCGGGATTCGCCTACCTCGGCGGCCTCGATCCGCGCCTGGTCCTGCCGCGGCGGGCCACCCCGCGGGCGCGCGTACCGGCCGGCAGCCTGGCCATTGCCGAGGCGCAGACGGCGATCTATCCGCAGGCCTCGCCCGGCGGCTGGCACCTGCTGGGACGCAGTCCGTGGCGTCCCTTCGATCCGGCCGCCACTCCTCCGTGCCCACTGGCGCTGGGCGACCGGGTGCGCTTCGTCGCCATCGGGCGCGAGGCTTTCCTCGACCTGGGCGGGCGCGAATGAATGGTTTGCGGGTCGTCAAGGCGGGTCCGCAGAGCCTGCTGCAGGATGACGGCCGGCGCGGCTGGCAGCACCTCGGCGTATCCCCGGGCGGCCCTCTGGACCGCCAGGCGGCAGCCTGGGCCAATCGTCTGCTCGGTAATCCCTGGGGGACGCCATTGCTGGAAATCGCTTTCGGCGGCTTGGTGCTGGAGTGCAGGGTGGAGGCGACCTGGCTGGCGTTGACCGGAGCGCGCCTGGCGCTGACGGTGGACGGTCGCGAATGCCTGCCCTGGAGTCGCTTCCGGGTCCGCCGCGGGCAACGCATCGAACTGGGCTTCGCCGAGGCCGGGCAGCGTGCCTACCTGGCCTGCGCCGGCGGTTTCCGGGCGAGGCCGGTACTGGGCAGCGTCGCCTGCCAGGTTCGCGACGGGCTCGGCGGTTTACAGGGCGATGGCCGGATCCTGGCGGAGGGCGATTGCCTGCCGTGTGCCGAAGCGGGAGCGGCGTGTCCGTGGGATGCCAGCGTGCCCTGGTGTTTCCAGCCGGACTACCGGCAGCAGCGGCCCTTGCGCGTGCTGCTCGGCGGCGATGCGGCGGCCTTCGACGCAGCCAGCCGGCAAGCCTTCTTCGCCAGCGCCTGGCGAATCAGCCCGCGGTCCGATCGCATGGGTGTCCGCCTGGCCGGCAAGCCACTGCGCGGGGCGCCGCGCGCCTGGTCGCAGGGCGTGGTGGAGGGCGCTATCCAGGTTCCGCCCGATGGCCAACCCATCGTGCTGATGGCCGACCGCCAGAGCATGGGCGGCTATCCGCTGCTGGGCTTCGTCCATCCACTGGACCTCTCGCGCCTGGCGCAAAGCCCCGCGCATAGCGAGGTAACCTTCGTCGAGAGCGACCTGGCGACGCAGCAGGCCGATCTGCTGCGCTTCTACCGCTTCTTCCGCGGCTGAGCGCTCAGCCGGCCAGGTGGCCGAGCGGCAGCGGCGAGGGCGCCTTGACCGTCTTGATCGCGAAGTTGCTGCGAATGTCGCTGACCCCGGGCAGGCGCAGCAGGGTCTCGCTGAGCAGGCGTTCGTAGGCGCGCAGGTCGGGGACCACCACTTGCAGGAGGAAGTCCGACTCGCCGGAGACGAGGTGCACCGAGATCACCTCCGGCAGGTCGACCACCGCACGGTGGAAGGCCTCGGCCTGCTCCTGGCGGTGGCGTTCCACCTTGATCCCGACGAACACCGTGAGGCCGAGGCCGACCTCGTCGCGGTCGATGCTGGCCTGGTAGCCGCGAATCACCCCGGCTTCTTCCAGCAAGCGCACGCGGCGCAGGCAGGGGGACGGGGAGAGGCCGATCTCCTCGGCCAACTGGACGTTGCTCAGGCGGCCGTCGCGCTGGAGGGCGGCGAGGATGCGGTGGTCATAGGCGTCGAGTTTCATCTTGGCATATCCGGATGGATAGTCTCCAGAGAGTGGAATTTACTGCCAAATAGAATGGATAGGCTGGTGGAAAACGCAAGCACCTGCCCTGCCTTGCGGGCATAGAATCGTTATCCGGGTCACCTTCCTGGAGCCGATACGATGGACACGAGCGCTTTCCTGATTGCCCTGGCGGTGGTTTACCTGGTGCCCGGACCAGACATGCTCCTGCTGTTCCAGACCGGCGCCCGCCAGGGCCGTCGCGCGGCGCTGGTCACCGCCCTCGGCCTGGCGCTGGCTCGGGCCTGCCATGTGCTGATGGCCGCGACTGGACTGGCGCTGCTGTTCCGGACCGCTCCCTGGACCTTCGACCTGGTGCGCTTGCTTGGCGCCGCCTACCTCGCCTGGCTTGGCCTGCAGATGCTGCGCGGTGGCGGACTGGCCTTGCCGACCAGCGACGCGGGTTCCGCGCCGGTGGTCCCTCACGCCGACCGCCGGGCCTTGCTGCGCGGACTCCTGACCAACCTGCTGAACCCCAAGGCCCTGCTGTTCTGTTCGGTGCTGCTGCCGCAGTTCGTCAGCCCCGAAGCCGGTTCGCTGGCCGTCCAGTTCGCCGCGCTCGGTACGGTCCTGGTTCTGGTTGGCCTGGCCTTCGACTGCGCCTATGCGCTGGCCGGTGGCCGCCTGGGCCGCTGGCTGGCGTCCCGGCCGCGGGCACAGCGCCTGCAGCAGTGGGGCTTCGGTGGGTTGTTGATAGGGTTCGGGGTAAGGCTGGCGCTGCTGCGCCAGCTCTGAAGGGCTGCGGGGCGGCGAGCGCCCCGTGGCGCTCAGCCGAGGAATTGCTCGGCGTGGTGGCAGGCCACCTGGCGCTGGTCGAGCAGGCGCAGCTCGGGCACCTCGCTGCGGCAGCGCTCGGTGGCGTAGGGGCAGCGCTTGTGGAAGGCGCAACCCTCCGGCGGGTTCAGCGGGTTCGGCAGTTCGCCCTGGATGCGGATCTTCGGCTTCGTCGGGTCCGGGTGGATCGCCGGGGTCGCCGAGAGCAGCGCACGGGTATAGGGATGCAGCGGGTTCTCGTAGAGCTTGTCCGCCGGCCCCATCTCCGCCGGTCGGCCGAGGTACATCACCAGGACGTCGTCGGCGACGTGGCGGACCACCGCCAGGTTGTGCGAGATGAACACGTAGGCGGTGCGGAACTGCTGCTGCAGGTCCATGAACAGGTTCAGTACCTGGGCCTGGATCGACACGTCGAGGGCCGAGGTCGGCTCGTCCGCCACCAGCACCTTGGGTTGCAGCATCATCGCCCGGGCCAGGGCGATGCGCTGGCGCTGGCCGCCGGAGAACATGTGCGGGTAGCGCTGGTAATGCTCCGGCCGCAGGCCGACCTGGCGCATCATCTGCTGGACCTTTTCGCGGCGTTCCTCGCGCGCCAGCGCGGTGTTGATCAGCAGCGGCTCGGCCAACTGGTCGCCGATCTTCTGTCGCGGATTGAGCGAGGCGTAGGGGTTCTGGAAGACCATCTGCACGTCGCGGCGCAACTGCCGGCGCTGGTCCTTGCTGGCGCCCTTGACCTCCTGCCCGGCGATTTTCAGCGAGCCGGAGGTGGGTTCCTCGATCAGGGTCAGGGCGCGCGCCAGGGTCGACTTGCCGCAGCCGGACTCGCCGACCACGGCGAGGGTCTTGCCGGCTTCCAGTTCGAACGATACGCCATTCAGCGCGCGCACCTGGGCATGGCCCTTGAACAGGCCGCGGGAGACTTCGTAGTGACGGGTCAGATCACGGGCGGTCAGAACGGTTTCCATCAGGCCACCTCGTTCAGCAGGTTCAACGGATAGAAGCAGCGCACCGCGCCGCGCTCGTGTGCCTCCAGGGCCGGCCGCTCCTGGCGGCAATGCTCCTGGGCATAGGGGCAGCGTGGCGACAGCAGGCAACCGCGCGGGCGGTCGTAGCGCCCCGGAACGATGCCGGGCAGGGTGGCCAGGCGGGCTTCGCCGGCACAGTGCTCGGGGATCGCCTTGATCAGCGCCTCGGTGTAGGGATGGGTCGGGCGGTCGAACAGCGCCGGCACGCCGCCGATCTCCACCGCTTCGCCGGCGTACATCACGCAGACGCGCTGGGCGGTCTCGGCGACCACGGCGAGATCGTGGGTGATCAGGATCAGCGCCATGTCCTGGTCGCGCTGCAGGTTCAGCAGCAGCTCCATGATCTGCGCCTGGATGGTCACGTCGAGGGCGGTGGTCGGCTCGTCGGCGATCAGCAGCTTGGGCTCGGCGGCGATAGCCATGGCGATCGCCACGCGCTGGCTCATGCCGCCGGAGAGCTGGTGCGGGTAGGCGTCGAGACGGCTGGCGGCGGCCGGGATCTCGACCCGTTCGAGCAGTTCCAGGGCGCGCTGGCGCAGGGCCTTGCCGCGCAGGCCGAGATGCAGGCGGAGGACTTCCTCGATCTGGTAGCCGACGGTGTAGCTGGGGTTGAGGGCGGTCATCGGGTCCTGGAAGACCATCGCCATGTCCTTGCCGACGATGCGCCGGCGCTGGCGGCCCTTGAGGGTGAGCATGTCGTGGCCGTCGAAGCGCAGGTGATCGGCGGATACCCAGCCGGGGGCGTCGATCAGGCCCATCAGGGCCATCATGGTCACCGACTTGCCGGAGCCGGACTCGCCGACGATGGCCAGCACCTCGCCCTTGTCGACGCTCAGGTCGAGGCCGTCGACCACGGGCACGGCGGTGGTGTCGCCGAAGCGTACGCTGAGGTTCTTGATATCGAGGAGGCTCATGCGGCGGTCTCCTGTGGCGCGGATACGGATGCGCTGTTCATGGTTGTGCTCCTCATGCCGCGTTCTTCAGTTTCGGATCGAGGGCGTCGCGCAGGCCATCGCCCATCAGGTTGATCGCCAGTACGCTGAGCAGGATGGTCAGGCCGGGCAGGCTGACCACCCACCAGGCGCGCTCGATGTAGTCGCGGGCGGAGGCGAGCATGGTGCCCCACTCGGGGGTCGGCGGTTGCACGCCGAGGCCGAGGAAGCCGAGGGCGGCGGCGTCGAGGATCGCCGAAGAGAAGCTCAGGGTGGCCTGGACGATCAGCGGCGCCATGCAGTTCGGCAGCACGCAGACGAACATCAGTCGCAGGGTGCCGGCGCCGGCCAGGCGCGAGGCGGTGACGTAGTCGCGGTTTAGCTCGGTCATCACCGCGGCGCGGGTCAGGCGTACGTAGGCCGGCAGCGAGACGATGGCGATGGCGATCACGGTGTTGATCAGGCCCGGGCCGAGGATCGCCACGATGGCCACCGCCAGCAGCAGCGACGGCAGCGCCAGCATGATGTCCATCAGGCGCATGATCAGCGGCCCGGCACGGTTCGGCGAGAAGCCGGCGAGCAGGCCGAGGAGGATGCCGGGGATCAGCGAGATCACCACCGAGGACAGGCCGATCAGCAGCGACAGGCGGGCGCCGTGGATCAGCCGCGAGAGCAGGTCGCGGCCCAGCTCGTCGGTGCCGAGCAGGAAGCGCGCCTGGCCGCCTTCCAGCCAGGATGGCGGGGTCAGCAGGAAGTCCCGGAACTGCTCGCTCGGATCGTAGGGGGCGACCCAGGGGGCGAACAGCGCGCAGAACACGATCAGCAGCATGAACAGCAGGCCGCCGAGGGCGCCCTTGTTGTGCGCGAAGGCCTGCCAGAATTCCTTCAGCGGGGACGGGTAGACCAGGCTCGGGTCGCTGGCGGGAGCGTTGTGCATGGCGTTCATCGGCTGGCTCCTCAGCGTTGGTGGCGAATGCGCGGGTTGGCCAGGCCGTAGAGGATGTCCACGACGAAATTGACCAGGATGACCAGGGTGGCGACCAGCAGGATGCCGTTCTGCACCACCGGGTAGTCGCGACGGCTGATGGCGTCGATCAGCCACTTGCCGATGCCCGGCCAGGAGAAGATGGTTTCGGTCAGCACCGCGCCGGCGAGCAGCGTGCCGACCTGCAGGCCGAATACCGTCAGCACCGGAATCAGCGCGTTGCGCAGGGCGTGCACGAAGACCACCCGGGCCGGCGACAGGCCCTTGGCGCGGGCGGTGCGCACATAGTCTTCGCGCAGCACCTCGAGCATCGCCGAGCGGGTCATGCGGGCGATCACCGCCAGCGGGATGGTGCCCAGCACGATGGCCGGCAGGATCAGGTGGCGCACGGCATCGAGGAACGAGCCCTGTTCGTCGGAAAGCAGGGTGTCGATCAGCATGAAGCCGGTCTTCGGCTCGATGTCGTAGAGCAGGTCGAGACGGCCGGACACCGGCGTCCAGCCCAGCGACACGGAGAACAGCATGATCAGGATCAGGCCCCACCAGAAGATCGGCATCGAATAGCCGGCGAGGGACACCGTCATCACCCCGTGGTCGAACAGCGAACCGCGTTTCAGGGCGGCGATCACCCCGGCCAGCAGGCCGAAGGTGCCGGCGAAGAGCATGGCGGCCAGGGACAGTTCCAGGGTCGCCGGGAACAGGGTGAGGAATTCGTGCCAGACGCCTTCGCGGGTGGTCAGCGATTCGCCGAGATTGCCCTGTGCCAGGTTGCCCACGTAGTCCAGGTACTGCTGGTACAACGGCTTGTCCAGGCCCAGGCGGTGCAGGGCCTCGGCATGCATCTGCGGATCGACGCGACGTTCGCCCATCATCACTTCCACCGGGTCGCCGGGAATCAGGCGGATCAGCGCGAAGGTGAGCAGCGTCACGCCGAAGAAGGTGGGGATCAGCAACCCCAATCGTCGTGCAATGAAACTAAGCATGTTGGCGGGTAACTCCTCATCGCGGACCGTGCGCCCCGCTGGCGGCGGGGCTGTGGTCCTTGTTCTTCTACGGCTTCACCGAGGTGGTGGCGAAGTTGTTGTTGCTCAACGGATTGATCACGTAGCCCTGCACCGTGTTCCGCCGGACGTTGAACAGCTTCGGGTAGGCCAGCGGTATCCATGGGGCCTGTTCGTGGAATACCACCTGGGCCTGCTCGTACAGTTTCGCCCGCTCGGCCGGATCGCTCACCTCGCGGGCCTTGCGCATCAGCGCCTCGAAGTCCTTGTCGCACCAGCGCGCCTGGTTTTCACCCGACTCGGCGGCGGCGCAGCTCAGGTTCGGGCTGAGGAAGTTGTCCGGGTCGCCGTTGTCGCCGGCCCAGCCAAGCAGCGACAGGTCGTGCTCGCCGGCCTTCGAACGCTTGAGCAGCTCGCCCCATTCCAGGGAACGGATGGTCAGCTGGATGCCGGCCTTGGCCAGGTCTGCCTGCAGCATCTGTGCCGCCAGGGCGGGGTTGGGGATGGTAGGCGAGGTGCCGTTGCGAATGAACAGGGTGATCCTGAGATTTTCCGCGCCGGCTTCCTTGAGCAGCGCCCTGGCGCGTTCGGGATCGTGCGGCCAGTCCTGGATCGAATGGTTGTAGCCGAGCAGGGTCGGGGGATAGGGACCGACCGCCGGACTGGCCGCGCCGGGGCCGAACACCGCGTCGAGCATGGCCTTCTTGTCCAGCGCGAGGTTGATCGCCTGGCGCACGCGCGGGTCGTCGAGCGGCTTGTGCTGGGTGTTGATGGCAATGTAGGTGGTCAGCAGGGCATCGATCTCGTCCACCGCCAGGTTCGGGTCCTGCTTCAGGCGCGGCACGTCCTCCGGTTTCGGGTACAGCGAGACCTGGCACTCGCCGGCACGGACCTTCTGCATGCGCACGTTGGGATCGAGGGTAATGGCGAACACCAGGTTGTCGATCGGCGGCTTGCCGGCGTAGTAGTCCGGGTTCGCCGTATAGCGGACCTGGGCGTCCTTGGCGTAGCGCTTGAAGACGAACGGCCCGGTGCCGATCGGCTGGTTGTTCAGCTGGCCCTGCTTGCCGGCGGCGAGCAACTGGTCGCCGTACTCGGCGGAATAGATGGACGCGAAGGGCATCGCCATATCGCGCAGGAACGGCGCTTCGGGACGGTTGAGGACGAAGCGCACGGTGAGCTCGTCGACCTTTTCCACCGACTTGATCAGCTCGCCCATACCCATCGCGTCGAAGTAGGCGTAGCCGCGCAGCGCCGAGGCATGCCAGGGATGCTTCGGATCGAGGGCGCGCTGGAAGGTCCACAGCACATCATCGGCATTCAGGCTCCGGGTCGGCTTGAAGTAGTCGGTGGTATGGAATTTCACGCCGGGGCGCAGGTGGAAGGTATAGCTCAGTCCGTCGGCGCTGACGTCCCAGCGCTCGGCCAGCCCCGGGATCACCTCGGTGGTGCCGGGGCGGAAGGCGAGCAGGCGGTTGAACACGGTTTCCGCGGAGGCGTCGGCGGTCACCGCGCCGGTGTACTGGACGATGTCGAAGCCTTCCGGGCTGGCCTCGGTGCAGACCACCAGGTTCTTCGCCTGGGCCGCGCCGGCGGCGCATAGCGCCAGGGCCAGGGGCAGGTGTCGGAGCAACGGATGGAGCATGGGGTCCTCCTCGTGGGCCCCGTCGCCGGGGCCGCCGGTTGTCGCAGGTTTACAGCAGGTTGAAGGGGAAGGTGCTGACCAGGCGCAGTTCGTTGACGCTGCCGTCGACCTGGTTCTGGCTGGCCTTGTGCATCATGTAGGTGAGCTTGAAGGTGCTGTCCTTGATCGGCCCGTTCTGCACCTTGTAGGCCGCCATCAGGCCCAGCTCGTGGTGCTTCTCGCCGTCCTGGGCGCGCACCTCGGCGTAGTTGCCGTAGGCACCGTTGCGATCGCCGTCGTAGTGGGTGCCGTCGATGTCCCAGCCCTTCACGTACCACATGCCGGTGCTCAGGCCGGGGACCCCGTAGTAGCTCCAGTCGGTCTCGTAGCGGACCTGCGCGGACTTCTCGTTGGGGCTGTTGTAGTCGGCCAGCATCGAGTTGGCCAGGAAGATCGCCGAGGTCTCGTGCACGTAGTCGAAGTATTCGTTGCCGTCGACCTGCTGGTAGGCCAGGGTCAGGGCGTGGGCGCGATGGCCGAGGGTGAAGGCCAGGCTCCAGGTGTCGTTGTCGATGTAGCCGGCCTCGCGCGCGCCGGTGTCGCCGGTGTGGTAGCCGTTGAAGGCGGTGCGCAGGGCGATGCCGTTCTCGAGGTCGCCGATGTCGTGGGTCACGCCCAGGTAGTACTGGTTCCAGACGTCCTGGAAATGCGAGCCATAGAGGGAGATCTCCAGCCCGTCGAGCGGCTTGTAGTTGCCGCCCAGGTAGTTCAGGCGGTCGCCCTTGACCTGGCGGGTGCCGTACTCGGTGGTCATGTCCTCGTCGCCGGAACCGGTTCGCGGGCTGACCTTGCGGAAGCTGCCGGCCTGCAGGCTGAGGTTGTCCAGCTCCTCGCTGGTCACGGCGAAGCCGGTGAAGCTGGAGGGCAGGGCACGGTTGTCGATATAGCTGAACACCGGAGTGTTGACCAGGAAGCGACCGGCCTTGAATTCGGTGTTCGAGGCGCGCAGGCGGATATTGGCGACGCCCAGCTTGGACCATTCGCCGATCGCCTCGCCATCGCTGTTCGCCAGGGTCCGGTTGCCGCCGCCGCCGATGCGGCCCTTGCCGCGCTCCAGGGCGATCTCGTTGAAGGCTGCGACGTCGAAGCCGAAGCCGATGCTGCCCTGGGTGTAGCCCGAGCTGTACTTGAGCACCGTGCCCTGGACCCAGGCGTTGCGCTGGTGGATGCGCTGGGAGCCGCCGCCGGCCTTGGGAATGCGGAAGGTGAAGCTGTCCTTCATGTTTTCCCGGGAATAGAAGTTGCGAGTGGTCAGGGTCAGGCTCTGCCCCTCGAACAGCCCGCTGGCGCCGGCCTGGCCCTTGATCGGTTTCTCCACGCTGGGGATGCTCTGCACCTGGGTGGCGTAGCTGGGATTGTCCGGGGTCGGCGGGGTTTCCTGCTCGTCCGCCGCCCAGCCTGGCGCGGCCGATGCCATCAAGGCCAGTCCCAGCGTCGCGCCGGTCACTCGTTGGTATCTCATCACCTGATTGCTCCCTTTATTGTTGTCATGGCACCTGTTTTACCCACCAGGTTTGCGCCGGTTTCGCCCGCGCCTGGGCGCGGCGGTCGAATACGGCGAGGCGAGCGCTCCTGGCGGAACGCGCGCAGCGCCGTTCTGGAACACGGGCAGGAAAAGCAAAGAAATGAAGTACGGGTCGTGCCGTTCTTCTGCGCCCCGGTCGTTTCACGACCGGGGTGGCGTCGGCATCAGGGCTGGTTGGCTACGCCATAGAAGGCGTTCCGCGAGAAGGGGCTGATCTTGAAGTCATGCACCGACTTGTTCATCGGCTGGTACACGGTGGAGTGGGCGATCGGGGTGATCGGCACCTGCTCCTTGAGGATGTGCTGGGCCTGCTTGTACAGCTCGCTGCGCTTGTCCTGGTCGGAGACCCGCTTGGCAGCCTTGACCAGCTTGTCGTAGGCCGCGTCGCACCATTTCGATACGTTGTTGCCGTTGATCGAGTCGCAGCCGTAGAGGGTCGCCAGCCAGTTGTCCGGATCGCCGTTGTCGCCGGTCCAGCCGAACAGCATGGCGTCATGCTCGCCGGCATGGGCGCGCTTGATGTACTCGCCCCATTCGTAGCTGACGATCCTGGCCTTGATGCCGATCTTCGCCCAGTCGGCCTGGATCATCTCCGCCATCAGCTTGGCGTTGGGGTTGTAGGGACGCTGCACCGGCATCGCCCACAGGGTGATCTCGGTGCCCTCGGCGACGCCGGCCTTCTTCAGCAGTTCCCGGGCCTTGGCCGGATCGAACGGGGCGTCCTTGATGGTTTCGTCATAGGACCACTGGGTCGGCGGCATGCCGTTCACCGCCAGTTGCCCGGCACCCTGGTAGACGGCGTCGATGATGGCCTGCTTGTTCACCGCCATGTCCAGCGCCTGGCGTACTTCGAGCTGGTCGAACGGCTTGTGGGTGACGTTGTAGGCGATGTAGCCGAGGTTGAAGCCTGGCTGCGAGGGCACCTTCAGGTTCGCCGCTTCCTGCAGGGCCTTGAGATCGGCGGGGCGTGGGTTGAGGGTGATCTGGCACTCGCCGGCCTTGAGCTTCTGCGCGCGCACCGCGGCGTCGGTGTTGATCGAGAAGATCAGGTTGTCGATCTTCACGTCTTCGGGTTTCCAGTAGTCCTTGTTGCCCTTGAAGCGGATCTGCGCATCCTTCTGGTAGCGGCTCAGGATGAAAGGCCCGGTGCCGATCGGCTTCTGGTTGATCTGCTGTGGCTTGCCGGCCTCGAGCAACTGCCCGGCGTACTCGGCGGACTGGATCGAGGCGACGTCCATCGCCAGGTTCTGGATGAAGGCGGCGTCGACCTCGTTGAGGGTGAACTTCACCCTGTGCTCGTCGAGCTTCTCGACCCTGGCGATGTTCTTGTCCAGGCCCATGTCGGTGAAGTAGGGAAACTCGGTGGGGTAGGCCTTGCGGAACGGATGATTCTTGTCGAGCATGCGCTGGAAGGTGAACAGCACATCGTCGGCGTTGAATTCGCGGGTCGGCTTGAAGTAGTCGGTGCTGTGGAACTTCACACCCTTGCGCAGGTGGAAGGTGTAGGTCTTGCCGTCGTCGCCGATGTCCCAGCTTTCCGCCAGGGCCGGGATCGCCCGGGTGCCGCCGCGCTCGAACTGGACGAGGCGGTTGAACAGGGTGACCGAGGTCGCGTCGTAGTCGGTGCCGGTGGTGTACTGGGCGGGATCGAAGCCGGCCGGGCTGCCCTCCGAGCAGAACACCAGGTTGCTGGCGGCGTGGGAGAACGGGGAGCCGAGGATCAGACCGGCTGCCAGCCAGGCCCGAAGGGGAAGGATCTTACGCATGCAAACCTCATTTTTTCTTTTTCTAAGGGCATCGTCTGAGGATCGGCCTTATGGGCCATGGCAACTCTCGCCTTTCCATGGATGGCGGGTGACAGCCATGGACCCTGTGCGGCGACAGCGATCGTCCGTTTGTTGTTGGTCGACGATTCGCTGATGCCGAAATTAAGTCATGCTGAAATTGTGGTCAACGAAAATTAAGCACGACTAACATTTCTATTGCGAAAACGTTTGCCTGACAGGATGGGAAGGTGCGCTACGGACTGGCTCAGGGCGTCGGATGGTCGTCGAACAGGCCCATGGTGGTGATGGTCAGGACTTCCGCCACATCGCTGCCGACGTTGGCCAGGCAATGGGTCTTGGTCGCGTCGAAGTGCACCGAGTCGCCGGCGCCGAGGGGGTACTGGCGCCCCTCGATGGTGTAGACGATCTGCCCGGACAGGACGTAGGAGAACTCGGCGCCCTCATGGGAGATCAGCTCCGACTGGTAGCCCACCGGCATGTTCATCTTGACCGCATTGATCAGGTTGCCGGGGAAGGAGCTGGACAGGCGTTCGTAGGCAAGCGGCTGGCCCTCGATGGTGTAGCGTACCCGCTCGCCTTCGTGGGAGTCGGGCTGGGGTTGTGCCGGTTGGTCGAACAGGGCATTGAGCGGGATATTCAGCGACTTGGCGATGTTGGCCAGGGAAGAGATCGATACACCGGTGAGGTTGCGCTCCGCCTGGGAGAGGAAGCTCGCGGTGAGACCGGATTCGCTGGCGACTTGGTGCAGGGTCTTCTTGGCGGCGCGGCGATAGCGACGCAGGCGTTCGCCGATGCGGTCTACGGTCATTGGGGAGACTCTTGTTGAAAGGCGCAGTATACCCAGCGCGGGGCGTCAATAAAGTCTGACAGATGAACTACCCGAACCCCTATTTTTTAAGTGTGACTGAAAATTTGTTTTGACCTGAATTTAAGCTCGACTTAAATTTCAGCCCGGTCCAGACGAGGAGAACAACAAATGACCGTGGGTGTTGGCGGGAGTACCCCTGCGCAGGCGCTGGAGCGTCTGCGGAACATGATGGACGGCGCGCAGCCGATCGGCCTGGCGTCTTACCGTGCGCGAATCGCCGCGGCCCAGGCGTGGATGGGCGAGCATGGTATCGCCGCGGCGTACCTGCATGCAGGCAGCAACCTGCGTTACTTCAGCGGCGTGCAATGGCACCCCAGTGAACGCCTGGTGGGTGCTCTACTGCCCGCCGAGGGCGCCCTCGAATACCTTGCGCCGGCCTTCGAGGAAGGTACGGTGCGCGACTTCCAGGTGGTCGATGGCGCCATCCACACCTGGGAGGAACACCAGGATCCCTATCGCCTGCTGCTCGATCGCCTGGAGGCGCTCGGCGTGGGCGAGCGCAGCACGGTCGCACTGTGTCCGAGCCTGCCGTTCGGCATGTTCGAGCGCTTGCGCCAACAGGCGCCGGGCAGGAACTTCGTCAGCGCCGCGCCGCTGATCGACCAGGGACGGATGCGCAAGTCGGCCGAGGAGCTGGCGCTGATGCAGCGGGCCAAGGACATGACCCTGGAAGTGCAGAAGGCCGCGGCGAGCATTCTCCGCGAAGGCATCAGCACCACCGAAGTCGCCGAGTTCATCCACCAGGCGCACCGCAAGGTGGGCGCGCCCGGTTCGACCTTCTGCATCGTCCTGTTCGGTGCCGCCAGTGCCTTCCCGCATGGGGTGAAGCATGCGCAGGTGCTGAAGGATGGCGACATGGTGCTGATCGATACCGGCTGCCAGGTGCACGGCTACCAGTCGGATATCACCCGCAGCTATGTGTTCGGCACGCCCAGCGCACGCCAGCGCGAATTCTGGGGGATGGAGCGCGACGCCCAACTGGCGGCCTTCGAGGCCGCGCGTCTGGGCCAGCCCTGCGAGGCGGTGGACGCCGCCGCGCGGCGTTCGCTGGAGGCCAACGGCCTGGGGCCGGACTACCGCCTGCCTGGCCTGCCGCACCGCACCGGGCATGGCATCGGCATGGACGTCCACGAAGGCCCGTACCTGGTGCGTGGCGATCGCACGCCGCTGGATGTCGGCATGTGCTTCAGCAACGAACCGATGATCTGCGTGCCCGGCGAGTTCGGCATTCGCCTGGAGGATCACTTCTACATGACGAAGGAAGGACCGCGCTGGTTCACCCAACCGAGCCCGTCCATCGACGATCCCTTCGGCCTCGGCGGCTGATCCGGCCGAACGATAACGCCGCACGCGGGAAGGCAAGGACCAGGGCTTCCCGCGTGCGGCGCAGCGATCAGTCCAGCTTCACCCGCGAAAAGTCCCGCGCCGACATCGGGCTCATGCGGTAGCCGCTGACGTTCTTGCGTTGCGCGTCGAACATCAAAGGATGCGCCAGCGGCAACCAGGGCATCTGCTCGTGGAAGATCCGCTGCGCTTCCTTGTACAGCGCTACCCGTTGGCTCTCGTCGTTGCTCATGCGCGCCTTGCGGATGGCTTCGTCGAAGCCCTTGTCGCACCAGCGCGCGCGATTTTCCCCGGACTCCACCGAGGCGCAGCCGAGGTTGTGGGTGAGGAAGTTGTCCGGGTCGCCGTTATCGCCGATCCAGCTGTAGAGCATCATGTCGTGTTCGCCGGCCTTGGTACGCTTGACCATCTCGCCCCACTCGAACTGGTGGATGTTCACCCGGATGCCGATGGCGGCCAGGTCGGACTGGATCAGTTGCGCCACTCGCGCCGGGTTGCCGCCGGGGCCGCTGCCGGTGCTGATGTAGAGGTTCAGGGGTGTGTCCGGGGCGACGCCGGCTTCCTTCAGCAGGGCCTTGGCCCGTTCGGGGTCGTAGGGCCAGTCGCGGATGCTGTCGTCGTAGCCGAGCAGCATCGGCGGGTAGGGGCCGATGGCCGGGCGGGCCTGGTCGCCGAAGACGATCTTCAGGTAGGACGACTTGTTGAAGCCCATGGCGATCGCCCGGCGCACGCGCGGATCGTCGAACGGTTCGTGCCGGGTGTTGATCGCGGCGTGGGAGGTGATCATCGCCGCTTCTTCCAGCACCGTCAGTTGCGGGTCCTGGCGCAACGCGGCGACGTCTTCCGGCTTGGGCGTCAGGGCGATCTGGCATTCGTTGCGGCGCAGGCGCTGCACGCGCACGTTGGGATCGAGGGTGATCGCCAGCACCAGGTGGTCGATGGCCGGCTTACCCTTCCAGTAGTCGGGGTTGGCCGCGTAGCGCACCTGGGCATCCTTGCGGTAGCGGGTGAAGACGAACGGGCCGGTGCCGATCGGCTTGCTGTTGAGTTCGTCGCCCTTGCCCCTGGCGATCAGTTGGCCGGCATATTCGGCGGAGAGGATCGAGCCGAACGGCATGGCCAGGTCGGCGAGGAACGGCGCCTCCGGGTGCTTGAGGACGAAGCGCACCTGGTGCTCGTCGATCTTCTCGATGCGCTCGATGATGTCGCGCAGTTGCATGGCGTCGGCGTAGGGGTAGCCGCTGGGCGAAAGGTCGTGGGCGGGGTGCTGCGGATCGAGCATGCGCTGGAAGCTGAACAGCACGTCGTCGGCGTCGAATTCGCGGGTTGGCTTGAAGTAGTCGGTGCTGTGGAATTTCACGCCCTGGCGCAGGCGGAAGGTGTAGACGAGGCCGTCAGCGGAGACGTCCCAGCTTTCCGCCAGGGCCGGGATCACCGTGGCGCTGCCCGGAGCGAACGCGGCCAGCGCGTTGTACAGCGGATGGGCTGAGGCGTCGAAGGTGTAGCCGGAGGTATAGCGGGCCGGATCGAACCCTTCCGGCGCCGCTTCGGTGCACACCGCCAGGGTCTTCGGCTGGGCCTGGATGGCGGCGCTGGCGGCGAAGGCGAGCAGCAGCAGGCTGTAGCGCAGGGCAGAGCGTGGTCGCATGGATGACTCCTCTGGAGCGGGACGGCCGGGTCGGCCGCCCCGGGGAGAGGCGCCGCCTCGCTCGTGGCGGGGCGGCGCGGCTGGCAGGCGAAGCTACTTGCCGACGCTGACCTCGTAGAACGAGTTCAGGCCGAAGGGACTGATCCTGAAGTCGTGTACCGTCTTGCGCATCGGCTGGTACACGGTGGAGTGGGCGATCGGGGTGATCGGCACCTGTTCCTTGAGGATGTGCTGGGCCTGCTTGTACAGCTCGGTGCGCTTGCCCTGGTCGGTGGTGCGCTTGGCATCCTTGACCAGCTTGTCGTAGCCGGCGTCGCACCATTTGGAGAAGTTGTTGCCGTCCACCGCGTCGCAGCCGTAGAGGGTGCCGAGCCAGTTGTCCGGGTCGCCGTTGTCGCCGCTCCAGCCGATCAGCATGGCGTCATGCTCGCCGCCCTTGGCGCGCTTGATGTATTCGCCCCATTCGTAGGTGACGATCTTCGCCTTGATACCGATCTTCGCCCAATCGTTCTGCAGCATTTCCGCCATCAGCTTGGCGTTGGGGTTGTAGGGGCGTTGTACCGGCATGGCCCACAGGGTGATCTCGGTGCCCTCGGCGACGCCGGCCTTCTTCAGCAGCTCCCTGGCCTTGGCCGGATCGTAGGGCGCGTCCTTGATGGTCTCGTCGTAGGACCACTGGGTCGGTGGCATGCCGTTGCTCGCCAACTGGCCGGCGCCCTGGTAGACGGCGTCGATGATGGCCTTCTTGTTCACCGCCATGTCCAGCGCCTGGCGTACTTCCAGCTTGTCGAACGGCTTGTGGGTGACGTTGTAGGCGATGTAGCCGAGGTTGAAGCCGGCCTGCGACGGCAGGTTCAGGTTCGGGTCCTTCTTCAGCGCGTCGAGGTCGGCGGGGCGCGGGTTGAGGGTGATCTGGCACTCGCCGGCCTTGAGCTTCTGCGCGCGCACCGAGGCGTCGGTGTTGATGGCGAAGATCAGGTTGTCGACCTTCACCTCGTCCGGCTTCCAGTAGTCCTTGTTGCCCTTGAAGCGGATCTGCGCATCCTTCTGGTAGCGGTTGAACACGAACGGGCCGGTGCCGATCGGCTTCTGGTTGATGTCGCTGGCCTTGCCCTGCTTGAGCAGTTGCGCGGCGTATTCGGCGGACTGGATCGATGGGAAGGGCATCGCCAGGTTCTGGATGAAGGCCGCGTCGACCTCGTTGAGGGTGAACTTCACCGTATGCTCGTCGAGCTTCTCGACCCTGGCGATGTTCTTGTCCAGGCCCATGTCGGTGAAGTAGGGAAACTCGGTGGGGTAGGCCTTGCGGAACGGATGATCCTTGTCGAGCATGCGTTCGAAGGTGAACAGCACGTCGTCGGCATTGAATTCGCGGGTCGGCTTGAAGTAGTCGGTACTGTGGAACTTCACGCCCTTGCGCAGGTGGAAGGTATAGGTCTTGCCGTCGTCGCTGACGTCCCAGCTTTCCGCGAGGCCGGGAAGGACCTTGGTGCCGCCGCGCTCGAACTGGGTCAGGCGGTTGAAGACGGTTTCCGCCGCGGCGTCGAAATCGGTACCGGTGGTGTACTGGGCGGGATCGAAGCCGGCCGGGCTGCCTTCCGAGCAGAAGATCAGGTTGCTGGCGAAGGCCTGGGGAACGGCGGCGACCAGCGCTGCGCCGAGCAGCGAGGGAATGATCGCGGAGCGGATGACGGCGTTTCTACGCATGGAGTGACCTCTGGTTATTTTGATTGTCTGCGAGGGACAGCCTCGTGAGCTGTCTTGCGCGAAGCTATGCAGGGCATGTGCCGGCCGCAAGCGTCGAGGTCGGTTCAGTGTAGATGTTGTTATCCGTTTGAAAGGGAATGTCGCATTTTCGAATTTGCGCAAACGCGACGCAGGCCGCGTTTGCTGCGCGAGAGACAGTGGAAACGCAAGAGGCAGCCCGGAGGCTGCCTCTTGTGGTGCGCGCCGACCGGATCAGGGCATCTGCACCTCGATCACACCGTCGGCGTTGACCGTGACCTGGCTGGTCCCGGCCTCGATCTCCGGTGCCTGGGCGCCACCGAAGCTGGCGTCGGCCTTCATCGCCGCCATCCGCATCACCGGGTACGGGCGCGGTGCGCCGGCGCTGTTCACGCTCAGGCTGACCAGCTTGTAGCCCTTGCCGCCGAGCGCCTCGGTGAGCAACTGGGCGCGCTCCTTGAACGCGTCCACGGCGCCTTTCATCAATTGGTCCTCGTTCTTCTTGCGGGTCGCATCGGCGATGCTGAAGTCCATGCCGCCCATCTTCAGCTTGCCCAGCAGGTCGGCGGAAAGCTGGCCGAGGGCGGCGAAGTCGGAGCTTTCCAGGCGCAGCTCGGCGCGCTCGCGCCAGCCGGTGATCTTCTGGCCCTTGTCGTCGTAGACCGGATAGCTGTTGCGACTGCCCAGGCTGATGGTCACGCCCTTGACCTTGCGCGCGTCGGCGACGGCGGCGTTGAGGACGCTGGTGGTCTCGGCGGCGAGCTTGGCCGGATCGCTGCCCTGGTTTTCGCTGTAGAGGGTGACCTGCATCAGGTCGTGGGCCACCTGCTGGCTGACTTCGGCGTGCAGCGAGACCTGGTTGTAGCGCGGCGCTTCCTCGGCGACGGCCGAGAGGCTGGCGGCGCAGAGGGTGACGGCGGCGGCCAGGCGGGAAATCGCAGACATTGGGCAACTCCTTGTACTAAGGCTGAATTCACACTGTAGAGCATCGTTCCGGCAGGCGTGGCAAACACGCCTATACGCCAGTCTTGGACCATGAGACGAAGGCTTTTCCCGGAACGGGTTAGGCGATTTCGGAAAAAACGTGAAATTTACTGATCTGAGCCCTGACAGCGCTCGGCGAAACAGGGCAGGATGGCGACCTGCGAGGTTTCTGAGTCACTTTGCCGCAGAGTTGCCGACAGCGTCTTGGCTATACTCGCGCTTATTCCGGAAGAAAACATGCGCGCACCGGTTTTCCTGCTCTCCGCCAGTCGCCAGAACCTTGGCCGTCTGCTCCTCATCCGTATTCTCGTGCTGGCCGCGCAGGCCGGCTCGGTGGGTTTCGCCTGGCTCTCCGACCTGTTGCCGCTGCCGTGGCTGGCGCTCGGCCTGACCCTTGGCCTGTCCGCCTGCCTGATTCTGTTCACCGCGCTGCGCCTGCGCGCGCCGTGGCCGGTGACCGACCAGGAGTACGCGGTACAATTGGCCTGCGACCTGATCATCCACAGCACCTTGCTGTATTACTCGGGCGGCTCGACCAACCCCTTCGTCTCCTATTACCTGGTACCGCTGACCATCGCCGCTGCGACCCTGCCCTGGATCTACTCCATGGTGCTCTCCGGCCTGGCCCTGACCGGCTATACCCTGCTGCTGATCTGGTACCACCCGCTGCACCTGCAGGCGGTTCAGCACGAGGCGATGCTGATCAACCTGCACCTGTTCGGCATGTGGCTGAACTTCGCCCTGTCGGCGGCCTTCATCACCTTCTTCGTGGTGAAGATGTCCGAGGCGCTGCGCTGGCAGGCGCACATGCAGGCCGAGCGGCGCGAGGAAAGCATGCGCGACCAGCAGTTGCTCGCGGTGGCCACCCAGGCGGCCGGTGCCGCGCACGAACTGGGTACGCCGCTGGCGACCATGAGCGTGCTGCTCAACGAGCTGCGCCAGGAGCGCCCGCAGGACCCGACCCTGCAGGAAGACCTGGCATTGCTCCAGGAACAGGTCAAGCAGTGCAAGCACACCCTCCAGCAACTGGTACGGGCGGCCGAGGCCGACCGTCGTCAGGCGATCGAGGAGCAAAGCGCCGCGGAATGGCTGGAATCGGTGCTGCGCCGCTGGCACCTGATGCGTCCGGAGGCTTCCTACCGCTACCAGTGCCTGGGCCTCGGCTCCGCGCCGCGCCTGACCCCGCCGACCGACCTCAGCCAGGCTCTGCTGAACCTGCTGAACAATGCGGCGGACGCCTGTCCCGACGACCTCGACATCCGCCTGGACTGGGACAGCAGCAGTATCTGCCTGAGTATCCGCGACCACGGCGTCGGGGTGCCCCTGGCGATCGCCGAACAGATCGGCAAACCGTTCTTCACCACCAAGGGCAAGGGCTTCGGCCTCGGCCTGTTTCTCAGTCAGGCCAGCGTGACCCGCGCTGGTGGAACGGTGAAGTTGTATAACCACGAAGATGGCGGCACTCTGACCGAACTGCGCTTGCCGCGCAGCTACGGAATGGCTTGAGTGATCCGTCTGAGAGGCCCTGCCTATGTCTGAAGAGCTGCTCTTCGAAGGGGAAGAACAACCCCATCTCCTGCTGGTGGACGACGATCCCACCTTTACCCGGGTCCTGGCGCGGGCCATGAGCCGTCGCGGCCTGCGGGTCAGCACCGCCGGCTCCGCCGAGGAAGGCCTGGCGTTGGCCCAGCAGGACACGCCGGACTATGCCGTGCTCGACCTGAAGATGGAAGGCGACTCCGGCCTGGTGCTGCTGCCGAAGCTGCTGGAGCTGCACGCGGACATGCGGGTGGTGATCCTCACCGGCTATTCCAGCATCGCCACCGCGGTGGAGGCGATCAAGCGCGGCGCCTGCAACTACCTGTGCAAGCCGGCGGATGCCGATGACGTGCTGGCCGCGCTGCTCTCCGAGCACGCCGACCTGGACACCCTGGTGCCGGAAAACCCGATGTCGGTGGATCGCCTGCAATGGGAGCACATCCAGCGCGTGCTCGCCGAGCATGAGGGCAACATCTCCGCCACCGCCCGCGCCCTGGGCATGCATCGACGGACCTTGCAGCGCAAGCTGCAGAAGCGGCCGGTACGGCGCTGAAGCGTAAATGACAACGGGGGCGCCGCATGGCGCCCCCTGTGCTTTCCGTTTTCCGTCGAATCGCGGTGGATTTCGCACATTCCGCCGGTCGCCGGGGATATCCAGCGGACAGCGCAATCGTTAAGATGCAACTTTCATGAATCGCACGACCAGGGATTGATCATGCGTATCTTCGGTTCGAGTGCCGGCTGCCTGTCGGTGCTGTTCGGACTGGCCTTCGGGCTGCCTGCACTAGCCGAGCCTTCGGTGGACCTGGATGGTCCGACGGCAGGCTGGCGCTATTCCGGCCTGCTCGAGCAGCCCGATGCCCCGCGTGTCGCCTATCCGACTCCGCCCATCGATCGCGGCGGCCAGCGCGGCCGCAGCCTGATCGAAGGACACCTGCGCGAACTGGTCGGCACCGAGCGCGCCCAGCGCCTGGTGGTCAACGGCAATCCTCTCCCTCTCTATACCGACGGCGCCGGGCGCTTCGTCCGCCCCTATGCGTTCGGCCACGGCTCCAACGGCGTTCAGGTCGGCAGCGCCGACGGCAAGATCCTCAAGCGCGTGCAGTTCTACGAAGCCAATCGCTCCCAACTGCCGCCGCGCGTGCGCGTGGTGCTGGGTTGGGACGATCCGAAGGCCGAGCTCGACCTGCATATCGTCACCCCCGATGGCCAGCACGCCTACTGGGCGCATCCGCGCCTGAGCAACAGCGGCGGCCTCGATCCGGACGGCGTCGACGGGCCCGGCCCGGAGATGTTCACCATGGGCGCGCCGCTGCACGGCACCTACCTGATCTACGTGAACTACTGGGGCAACCTCAACAACCAGGGCTACAACTTCCAGGCCGGCAGCAACGTACAGGACGTGATCACCGCGCAGGTCAACCTGGTGTTCAACGAAAACAGCGTCGACGAGAAGCACGAGACCTTCGTCGTGCCCCTGCGCACCATCGGTGACCTGGTGCTGGTCAAGACCTTTACCTACTGAAGCATCCCCTCGTACGGATGACACGGGATTAGCGAACCATGAGCGAGAACAACACCCCCAGCCCTGCCAACGGAACCCCTGCGCCCGCCGCTGCGCGCACCCGAAGCGCCCTGTGGCCGGTGCTGGGGATCGTCGCCGCGCTGGCCGCCGGCGGTGTGCTGGCCTGGCAGATGGGCTGGCTGGAGCGGCTCGGCGGAGGGCGCCCGGCCGAAGAGGACCTCGGCCAGCCGATCGGCGCCCAGGCACCCGCGGACGCCGACGCGCCACGTGCCTACCGTGACCTGCGCAAGCCCGACGCGCTGATCGAGAGCGTGTCGCTGAGCCGCCTGCCGAAGGAAATCCTCGAGGTGCCGTTGCTGCGCGATACCCTGACCGAGGACTTCGTCTTCTATTACGAGAACAATGGCGACCGCCTCGGCCTGACTGGTACGTTGCGGCGGATCATCTACGAGCACGACCTGACCCTGAAGGACAGCCTGGTCGAGGAACTGCTCGATCAACCGGCCCAGGTCGCCCTCTGGCGCGGTGCCGACGGCCGCCTGCGCGACTTCGTGGTGGTGCTCAAGCGCGGCGGCCTGGCGCGGGTGCTCGAGCCGCTGGCCCATATCGCCGCCGACGACCAGCAGTTGCGCAAGGTCGGCGAGCTGGCGGGAACCTCGGTCTATCGCCTGCGCTACGGCAACGACAAGGCGATGCTGTTCCTGTCCAAGGGCGACCGGCTGTTGTTGCTGTCGAACCCACGGATGCTCTTCGACGATGGTGGCGAAAGCGACGACAGCCCGCTGAACGCTCCGGCCAGCGAAGACCTGGAGGCACTGCTCGACGGCGACGAACTGTTCCCCGAGCGCTTCGGCCTGCCGGGCCGCGGCGAGCTGCGCCAGCGCATCACCCTCAATGCCAGCGTCCTGGCCATGGGCTACCAGCGCTTCATCCCGAGCTTCGCCGGGGTGCGCTTCGAGAAGGGCGAGCAGGGCTGGAGCAGCTACCTGGCGCTGAACGAGGTGGAACGCCAGCCGCCGCTGGACTTCGCCCCGGTCTGGCAGGCCATGCCGATGGGCGCCAGCGCCTGCGTGGCGCTGCCGGTCACCCCTGGCCTGTACGGGGTGATGCTGGAGCGTCTGGGGGCCGAGCAGAAGATGGCCCAGGCCTTCTCCGAGCATCTCAGCGGCGCTGCCGGTCTCTGCTGGTACGCCAGTTCGCGGCTGCATTCGCCGCTGCTGGTGGGCCAGTTGAGCGCGCCGGCCAGTGCCGAACTCGACGACGAGCTGGGCAAGCTGTTCGGTCGCGTGATCGGCGCGAAGGAAGCCAAGGTCGAGGGTGGCAGCTTCCCGGTGGAAGACCGGGTGGATGGCCAGACCCGCCGCTGGACCCGCCAGGTCAGCTCGAACTTCGGCGCCTATCCGGCCAGCCAGGCGGACAACCCGGAGAGCATCAGCGGCCGCGCGTTCTTCCGCATCGGCATGGCGCGCCATGGCCAGACCCTGCTGTTCTCCCTCGACGACCAGTTGCTCGGCAAGGCCCTGGACACCCTCGACAAACGCTATCCGCCGCTCGCCGAGGTGTTGCCGAAGGATGCGCTGGTACCGGCCTACCTGGCGCCGCAGCCGCTCTCCGAACTGCTGCAACGGGAAACCCTCGACAGCCTGCCGCAGGACATGGAGCCGGTATTCCGCAATGCCGCCGACACCTACCTGATGCCGCGCCTGAAAACCCTCGCCGGCAAGGGCAGCTACGCCCTCGGGCTGCCTGCCGGAAGCCAGGCCAACGCACCGTGGCAATGGCTGCCGCTGGAATGGCGGTCGCTGTGAGACGCCTGACTGCCTTCGGCCTGGCGCTGCTCCTGCTGGCCAGCGGCGTTGCCCGCGGCGATCCCGCGGTAACGCTCGACCCGCAGCAATCGCAGGTATTCCGCGCCTGGTTCGTGCGCATCGCCCAGGAACAGTTGCGCCAAGGGCCGAGTCCGCGCTGGCACCAGCAGGACTGCGCCGGCCTGGTGCGCTTCGCCGCCAACGAGGCGCTGAAAGTCCACGATGGCAAGTGGCTGCGCGCCAACGGCCTGTCCAACCGCTACCTGCCCCCGGAGCTGGCGCTCAGTCCCGAGCAACGGCGCCTGGCGCAGAACTGGCAGCAGGGTGGCGGCCAGGTCGGGCCCTACGTGAATGCGATCAAGCTGGTGCAGTTCAACAGCCGGCTGGTCGGTCGCGACCTCAACCAGGCGCGCCCCGGCGACCTGATGTTCTACGACCAGGGCGACGACCAGCACCTGATGATCTGGATGGGCCGCTCCATCGCCTATCACACCGGCAGCAGCACCCCGACCGATAACGGCATGCGCTCGGTCAGCCTGCAACAACTCATGACATGGAAGGACACCCGATGGATCCCCGACGAATCCAATCCCAACTTTATCGGCATCTATCGGCTGGCTTTCCTCTCTCAATGAATCGCGTCCCAGTGAAGACCACAGCAATGAGCAACCTGCGCCGTTTCAGCCGTAGCCTGGCGGTCGCCGCCCTGGTCCTGCTGCCGTTCGCCGCCGTCCAGGCGGAAGACACGGTGGAACCGAGCGGCTACACGCCGATGGCCGGCGAATCCTTCTTCCTGCTCGCCGACAGCAGCTTCGCCACCGACGAGGAAGCGCGGGTCCGTCTCGAAGCGCCCGGCCGCGACTACCGGCGCTACCGCATGGAGCCCTATGGCGGGGTCGACGTGCGCCTGTACCGGATCGAACAGCCGCTGGAGTTCCTCAAGCGGCAGAAGAACCTGCACCGGGTCCTGGCCGAGGGACAGTTCAAGGGCGAAGGCCTGTCGAACACCCTGGCCTATCTCTGGGACAACTGGTATCGCAAGTCGCGCCGGGTGATGCAGCGCGCCTTCTCCTACGAGTCGCGGCAACAGGTCACCGAGGCGGTGCCCGAGCTGAAGATGGGCAACGCCATGACCGCGCCGACGCCCTACGACGCGCAGCCGCAATACGCGCCGATTCCCGGCCTGCCGCTGGTCAGCCAGTTCCGCTATCCGCTGTGGGACGCCAAGCCCATCGAGCCGCCGCAGGACGTAAAGCTGGCCGGTTCCTCCAGCGAGTTCATCAACGTCGTGCCGGGCAATGTCTACATCCCGCTGGGCAAGCTGAAGCCGGGCCTGTACCTGGTCGAGGCGCTTGTCGGCAAGTACCGCGCCACCACCGTGGTGTTCGTCTCCAACAGCGTGGCGGTGAGCAAGGTCGCCGGCGACGAGCTGCTGGTCTGGACCGCACGCAAGCACGAAGGCACCCCGGTGCCCGACACCAAGGTGCTGTGGACCGACGGCCTGGGCGTGATGAGCAGCGGCAATACCGACGCCGACGGCCTGCTGCGGCTCAAGCACGCCAGTCCGGAGCGCTCCTACGTGATCGGCGAGGACCGCGAGGGCGGGGTCTTCGTCTCCGAGAACTTCTATTACGACAGCGAGATCTACGACACCAAGATCTACGCCTTCACCGACCGCCCGCTGTACCGGCCGGGCGACTGGGTCTCGTTGAAGATGGTCGGCCGCGAGTTCAAGGACGCCCGGCAATCCCAGGCCGCCGCCAGCGCGCCGGTGCGCCTGAGCGTGATCGACGCCAGCGGCACGGTATTGCAAAGCCTGGACCTCCGCTTCGACGCGAAGAGCGGCGCCAATGGCCGCTTCCAACTGCCGGAGAACGCCGTCGCCGGCGGCTACGAGTTGCGCTTCGACTACCGCGGGCAGACCTACAGCAGCGCCTTCCGCGTCGCCGAATACATCAAGCCGCACTTCGAAGTCGCCCTCGACCTGGCCAAGCCGGACTTCAAGACCGCCGAGCCGGTGAAGGGCGAGATCGTCCTGCTCTATCCGGACGGCAAGCCGGTGGCCAACGCGCGCCTGCAACTGAGCCTGCGCGCCCAGCAGTTGTCGATGGTGGACAACGAACTGCAGTATCTCGGCCAGTTCCCGGTGGAACTGAGCAGCACCGAACTGACCACCGACGGCAAGGGCCGCGCCGCCATCGAATTGCCGCCGGCCGAGAAACCCAGTCGCTACATGCTGACCATCTTCGCCAGCGACGGCGCCGCCTACCGGGTCAAGACCAGCAAGGAGATCCTCATCGAGCGCGGCGCCGCGCGCTACCGCCTGAGCGCGCCGCAGCGCTTCAGCGCCGCCGGCGAGAAGGTCGAGTTCAGCTATGCCAGCGAACAGCCGACCCCGCTCAAGCCGAGCAGCTACCAGTGGATCCGCCTGGAGGACCGCGCCACCGATAGCGGTCCGGTCGCCGACGGCCGCTTCGCGCTGACCTTCGAGCGCCCCGGTACCTATTCCGTGGAGCTGCGCGACGACAAGGGCCAGCTCCTTGGCGCCACCGGCCACTCGGTGAGCGGCGAGGGCGTGAAGTCGGTGCCGGGCACCGTCGAGGTGGTGTTCGACAAGCCCGAGTACCGCACCGGCGAGGAAGCCTCCGCACTGATCACCTTCCCCGAGCCGGTGGAGGATGCGCTGTTGTCCCTGGAGCGCGACAAGGTCGAGGCCACCGCCCTGCTGTCCAAGGGCGCCGACTGGCTGCGCCTGGAAAAGCTCAATCCGACCCAGTACCGCGTGTGGATCCCGGTGCGCGAGGAGTTCTCGCCGAACCTGACCTTCTCGGTGCTCTACACCAAGGGCGGCGACTACAGCTTCCAGAACGCCGGGATCAAGGTCGGCATGCCCCAGGTAGAGATCGACATCGCCACCGACAAGGAGCGCTACGAACCGGGCGAGACGGTGACCGTGACCCTGGCCACGCGCTTCGCCGGCAAACCGGTTTCCAGCCACCTGACCGTCAGCGTGGTGGATGAGATGGTCTATGCCCTGCAGGCGGAGATCGCCCCCGGCATCGACCAGTTCTTCTACCATCCGCGGCGCAACAACGTGCGCACCAGCGCCAGCCTGGCCTTCATCAGCTACGACGTGGCGTTGCCCGGCAGCACCAGCGCACCCGGACGGGCGAACCGCAGCGAGCGCGGCGTCAAGGTACTGGAGCGGCCGCGCCGCGAGGACGTCGACACCGCCGCCTGGCAGCCGGAGCTGGTCACCGACGCCCAGGGCAAGGCCAGCTTCAGCTTCCGCATGCCCGACTCGCTGACCCGTTGGCGGATCACCGCGCGGGCCATCGACGACAACGGCCAGGTCGGCCAGAAGAAGCAGTTCCTTCGCTCGGAGAAGCCGCTGTACCTGAAGTGGAGCGGGCCGACTCGCTTCCGCCAGGGTGACCAGCCCGACCTCGGCCTGTTCGTCTTCAACCAGGGCGAACAGCCGGTCAAGGCCGAGCTGCTCAGCGGGCCGCCTGGCAGCCAGCGCAGCCAGACCCTGGAGCTGGCCAAGGGAGTCAACTACATTCCGCTGGCGCAACAGCCGCTCAGCGATGGCGACTGGAGCGCCGAGCTGCGCCAGGACGGGCAGGTCCGCGACCGCCTGGCGGTGCGCTTCAACCTGCTGGCCGACGGCTGGCAGGTGGAGCAGGTGCAGAACCTCAGCCTGGCGGCGGCGAGCAACCCGCTGCAACTGCCGGCGGACGCGCGCGACGTACGCCTGCGCCTGGCCGATGGCCCGGCCGCTGCCTACCTGGGCAATCTCGATGATCTGCTGGAGTATCCCTACGGCGGCGTCGAGCAGACCGCCAGCCAACTGCTGCCGCTGAGCATCGCCTATCCGGCGCTGGCCGGCGGCGAGCCGCGGATTCGCGACCGCCTGCGCCTGATCATGCAGAACAGTCGCCTGCGCCTGGTGCAGATGGCCGGCCCGGACGCCTGGTTCGCCTGGTGGGGTGGCGACGTCGATGGCGACGCTTTCCTCACCGCCTACGCCTACTACGCCGACTGGTACGCCAGCCGCGCACTGGAGATCCAACTGCCGGCCGAACACTGGCAGCGCATCCTCGAGCCCTACGCCAAGCAGGCGACGCAGACCCCGCTGCTGCAGCGTGCGCTGATCCTGGCTTTCGCCCGCGACATGCAGTTGCCGGTGAACACCCTGCTCGGCGGCCTGCTCAACGATCTGGCCAACGCCGGCGAAGGGCAGGCGCGCGCGGAGCCGCTGGAGGCCGACGACGGCCTGGTGCTGGGCGACCCGGACTCGGCCGTCGGCCTGGCCGCGGCGCGAGTGCTGGCGGTGGACCTGGCACGGCAACTGCGGGTCGCGGTGCCCGCTCCGCTGGCCGCCCAGGCCGAGACGGCGACGCAGCGCCTGCGTGAGGCCGGCTTGCCGTTCACCGATGCCTTGCTGGCCTCTCGCTCGGCCGTGGATGGCCAGCAGGTCAGCGCTCTGCTGCAACGCCTGGCGCCGGCGCAATCGACCCTGGAACGCGCCCTGGCCCTGACCTGGCTGCAGGGCGCGTTGGCCCAGGCGCCGCAGGGCAAGCTGCCGCAGCCGCCGAAGGACTGGCAGGCGCAGCGCGGCGCCAGCGGCGAAACCTACTGGCAATGGCGCGGCCGCGGCATTCCGAGCTGGGTCGACCTGGACGAGGCGCCGGCCCGGCCGTTGCCGGTTGCGGTCAGCTACCGCAGCGCCCAGGCGCCGAGCGGGCAACTGCCGGTGCAGATCAGCCGTCGTCTGCTGCGCCTGGTGCCCGGCGAGGGGGCGTTCGAGTTCAAGGTCGAGGAGGTCGGCGACAAGCCGCTTTCCAGCGACGAACTGTATCTCGACGAAGTGACCCTGAACGTTCCGGAAGACACCGCTCTACGCTACGGCATGCTGGAACTCCCGCTGCCGCCCGGCGCGGATGTCGAGCGCACCACCTGGGGCATCAAGATCAGCGGCCTGGCCGGCGACGAAGCGACCACCCTGGAGCGCGCGCGCAACGAACCGGGCGAGTTGTTCTACGGGGTGCCGGTGGACAGCCTGAGTGGCGAGCAGCGTTTCCGTCACCTGGTGCGTTTCTCCCAGAAAGGCAGCTTCAACCTGCCACCGGCCCGCTACCTGCGTCTCTACGCGCCGGAACAGCAGGCCCTGGAAGCCAAGCCGGCGCTGGCCAAGGTCAAGGTCGAGTGATTGCGTTGCGCGCCTGGCTGGTCCTGCTGTGCGCCGTGCCGTTGCTGCTTCGCGCAGCGGAGGCGCCGGTCCAGCTGGCCTGGCGCACGACCCAGGGCTACGAACTGGTGAGCCTGGATCGCCAGCGGGTACTCGAGCGCCGGCCGTTGCCGGCCGATTTGCAGGCTCCGCTGGGCAGCCTGTGGAAACTGTTCGTCTTCGCCTGGCTGAGCGACACCGGCCAGGCCGAGCCGCCCTATGCCTGCCAGGGGCGCAGCCGCGAGGAGGTCTACTGCTGCGAGAATGGCCAGACGATCGGTCGTGACCGCGCCCTGGTGCGCTCCTGCGGGCTGTATTTCGAGCCGCAGCGCCTCGCCTTGCGGCCGGAGGCCTGGCGCGGCTACTGGCAGGCGCGCCAGGCACCGGCCTGGTTGCTCGATCTGGAACGGCTGCAACCGCAGACGCGGGTGCCGGTTAAGGAGCTTCTGGAGCAGTTGCAGCAACTGCCGGCCCAGGGCGAGGCGCGGCGGGTACTGCTCGACGTGGCGTTGCAGGCCGGCGACGGCCATGCCGTGGCCAGCCTTGGCGGCCGCCTGCGGGTGAAGACCTGGAGCTGGCTCGACGACCATGACCCGCAGGCGCGCCAGGGCGGTTTCGCTGGCTGGCTGGTCGATGGAACGCCGCTCTGGCTCGGCGGCCCGGGAACCAGCAAGATGATTCTGGACCGCTACGCCGAGGTGCTCGGGCGCTTCCTGCCGAGTCCGTGGCCGGCCGATCCGGGCCGTTGCGTGGAAGTGAACCTGTTCAGCCGCTATCCGCTGCGCTCGGTCAGCGATCCCTCCGGCCACCCGGCCGCCGAAGGCCTGCTGCATGGTCCGCAGCAAGTGCTCTTCGCCAACGGCAATCGACTGGACATCGCCAGCGCCGGCGACCTCTTCCTGCAACGGGTGGATGGCGTGCCGCGCCTGGTCGCGCGGGTTTCGCGCGAAGAGTACGTGGCGCGGGTGCTGGAGCGCGAAGCCTCGGCGCAGCCGAAGGAAGCCGCTCGCGCGCTGGCGGTGACCATTCGCACCTATCTATTGCAAAACGCCGCGCCGCGCGGCGAATGCCTGGCCATCGATGACAGCAGCCAGCGCCAGCGCGTGGCGCCGCGCCCGGCCAGCGCGCCGACGCGGCGGATCGCTGCCTGGAGCGCCGATCTGGTGCTGGCCGGGGCGACCGTCAACTATCACTCCGACCAGCCTGGTCCGGCGCGCCTGTCCTGGAAGCACGCGGTGGAGCAAGCCGGGCAGGGACTGGGCTACGACAGCATCCTCGCCCAGGCTTTCCCGCGCAGCAGCCTGAGCCGCTGGGACAACCCGGTGGCCGCCTGCCAGCCGTTGCCGGCTGCCGAAGACTGGCTGCGCAAGCAGCGCCGGCAGTGGCGCGAGCGTCTCGACCGAGAGCCCGGCTACGAGGAGATTCCGAGTTTTTCCGTGTGCCGCCTGGCTTCCGGGCGGCCCTATGTCGATCGCGAGCGCGAACGCATCTTCGTCCGCGGCCTGTATTCCCTACAGGAACGCCTGGACCTCACCCACGAATACCTGCACCTGGCCTTCCGCGCCCATCCCAGCGGCCAGGACGAAAACTATATCGAAAGCCTGGCCCGGCGCCTGCTACTGGAATGACTCCATGAACCGAATGTCCCTTGCCGCCCTGCTCAGTTGCCTTCCCCTCGTCGCCTGGGCGGACAACCCCGTGAAACTGGATACGCCGGTCTCCGGCTGGCGTGCCGGCGACGGTTCCGCCGCCAATTACCGGCAGGTGGTGAACTACCCGGCGTCCTCGGTCAACGTCGCCGCCGACCAGGCGACCACCGCGCGCATTCGCGGCGCGATCGAGAGCCAGCCCAAGGACCGCCCGGCGACGCTGGTGGTGAACGGTGTGAGCATGCCACTGAAGGTGGACGCCGATGGCAGCTTCGACCGCCCGTTCGCCTTCCCGTCCGGCAGCAACAGCGTCGAGGTGCGCAACGCCGCCGGGCAGTCGCGACGGGTCCAGTTCTATCACGGTGGCGGCGGCGGGGAAGTGCCGGCCAAGCTGCGCGTGCTGCTGTCCTGGGACAGCGACAACACCGACCTCGACCTGCACCTGGTGACCCCGGACGGCGACCATGTCTGGTATGGCAATCGTTCGCTGGCCAACGGCGCGACCCTGGATGTCGACGTCACCACCGGCTACGGCCCGGAAATCATCGCCACGCCGACGCCGCAGAAGGGGCCCTACCTGGTCTACGTCAACTACTTCGGCGGTGGCTACGGCAGCAGCGAGGATGGCGCCGAACAGGCCGCCCAGGACCTGACCACGGCGCGCATCACCCTGGTCACCGAAGAGGGCACGCCGAACGAGAAACAGGAAACCTTCCTGGTGCCGATGCGCAAGCCTGGCGAGCTGACGCTGGTGAAGCGCTTCAGTTATCCGTAGGCGCCTGCGCTCGGTCCCGTAGGGCGAATAACGCCCCTGGCGTTATTCGCCGTCGCTCAGGCATCGGTGTTATCAACCCGTGGCCTGACGGCGGCGCTCATGCCGCTGGGAATGGCTCCTGGGCTCAGGCGGGCTGTTCGCCCTGCCAGGTATCGATCGCTTCCTGCGCCGCACGGAACGCATCGATCGCCGCCGGCACCCCGGCATAGACCGCGCAGTGCAGCAGTGCCTCGCGGATTTCCTCCACCGTGCAGCCGTTGTTCAGCGCACCGCGCACGTGCCCCTTGAGTTCCTGCGGGCATTTCAGGGCGGTCAGGGCGGCCAGGGTAATCAGGCTGCGGGTCTTGCGCGGCAGCGCCTCGCGGGCCCAGACCGAGCCCCAGGCATGCTCGTTGACGAAGTCCTGCAATGGCTGGGTGAAGGCGGTGGCGTTGCCCATGGCGCGCTCGACGAAGGCGTCGCCCATGACTTCACGTCGGATCTCCAGGCCGGTCTTGCCTTGTTCGCTCATCGGAAGGTTCCTGTCGTGGGTAGAAGGTGGCTCAATCCAGCGACTCTATCCGAACCGGCGCCACGCCGCTGCGGATCATACCCAGGCCTTCGGCGGCCTTGCGTGATACATCGATGATCCGTCCGCGGCGGAACGGCCCGCGATCGTTGATCCGCACCACCACGCTGCGGCGGTTGTCGAGGTTGGTTACCCGCACGCGGGTACCGAACGGCAACGTGCGGTGGGCAGCGGTCATTGCGTTGGGGTTGTAGCGCTCGCCGCTGGCGGTACGCAGGCCTGCGTGGCGGCTGCCATAGTAGGAGGCTTCGCCGGTATCCGCGGAACCGCTGCCGGCGAGGCTGGAGCAGCCGGCGAGGAACAGGGGCAGGACGGCGAGGGCGAGGCGCGCGGCGGCGGATGGGGTGGGCATGGACAACAGGCTCCTGGCGGACAAGAAGACGCCGGGCGAACCCGGCGTCTGGCTTTGACTCACGCTTCGAGCTTTTTCTTCAGCAACTCGTTCACCTGCTGCGGGTTGGCCTTGCCTTTCGAGGCCTTCATCGCCTGGCCGACGAAGAAGCCGAACATCTTGCCGCGCTTGGCCTCGTCGGCGGCGCGGTACTGCTCGACCTGCTCGGCGTTGGCCGCCAGCACCTCGTCGAGCATCTTCTCGATGGCGCCACTGTCGGTGACCTGCTTCAGGCCCTTGGCCTCGATGATCTGGTCGGCGGAACCCTCGCCGTTGGCCATGGCTTCGAAGACCATCTTGGCGATCTTGCCGGAGATGGTGTTGTCCTTGATGCGCAGGATCATGCCGCCCAGTTGCTCGGCGGACACCGGAGACTGCTCGATCTCCAGGCCGTCCTTGTTGAGCAGGCTGCCCAGCTCGACCATCACCCAGTTGGCCGCCAGCTTGGCGTCGCCGCAGATGCCCTGGACCTTCTCGAAGTAGTCGGCCATCTCGCGGCTGGCGGACAGCACGCTGGCATCGTAGGCGGACAGGCCGTACTGGCTCTCGAAGCGTTCGCGCTTCTGCACCGGCAGTTCCGGCAGTTGCTCGCGCAGCTTCGCCAGGTACTCGGGCTCGATGACCACCGGCAGCAGGTCGGGACAGGGGAAGTAACGGTAGTCGTTGGCTTCTTCCTTGCCGCGCATGGAGCGGGTCTCGTCCTTGTTCGGGTCGTACAGGCGGGTTTCCTGGACTACCTTGCCGCCGTCCTCGATCAGCTCGATCTGGCGCTGGATCTCATGGTTGATCGCCTTCTCGATGAAGCGGAAGGAGTTGACGTTCTTGATCTCGGCGCGGGTGCCGAATTCGGCCTGGCCCTTCGGTCGTACCGAGACGTTGCAGTCGCAGCGCAGCGAGCCCTCGGCCATGTTGCCGTCGCAGATGCCCAGGTAGCGCACCAGGGCGTGGATCGCCTTGACGTAGGCCACGGCTTCCTTGGCGCTGCGGATGTCCGGCTCGGAAACGATCTCCAGCAACGGCGTGCCGGCGCGGTTCAGGTCGATGCCGCTCATGCCCTGGAAGTCTTCGTGCAGGCTCTTGCCGGCGTCCTCCTCCAGGTGCGCGCGGGTGATGCCGATGCGCTTGCTGGTGCCGTCTTCCAGGGTGATGTCGAGATGGCCCTTGCCGACGATGGGATGGTCCATCTGGCTGGTCTGGTAGCCCTTCGGCAGGTCGGGGTAGAAGTAGTTCTTGCGGGCGAACACGTTCTGCCGGTCGATCCGTGCGTCGATCGCCAGGCCGAACAGGCAGGCCATACGTACGGCCTCCTCGTTGAGCACCGGCAGGGTGCCCGGCATGGCCAGGTCGACCAGGCTGGCTTGGGTATTCGGCGCGGCGCCGAAGGCGGTCGAGCTGCCGGAGAAGATCTTCGATTGGGTGGCGAGCTGTGCGTGGATTTCCAGCCCGATCACGGTTTCCCATTGCATGTGGTGTTCCTCAATCCTTCTGTGCCTGCGCAGTCCCGCTGCCGACCCTGCGGGTCGCCCTCTCCGCGCCGGGAGAGGGGGAGGGGACTGCGTGGCGTTGCCATGGCTTAGAAGCCGGCCGGGGTGCGGGTGTGCCAGTCGCTGACCTGCTGGTACTGGTGCGCGACGTTGAGCAGGCGACCTTCCTGGAAGTAGGGCGCGAGCAACTGGACACCCACCGGCAGGCCGTCGACGAAGCCGGCGGGCATGGACAGCCCCGGCAGGCCGGCGAGGTTGGCGGTGATGGTGTAGATGTCTTCCAGGTACTGGGAAACCGGGTCGTCGTTCTTCTCGCCGATCTTCCAGGCCGGGTTCGGCGTGGTCGGGCCGAGGATCACGTCCACTTCGGCAAAGGCGCTGACGAAGTCGTTCTTGATCAGCCGGCGAATCTTCTGAGCCTGCAGGTAATAGGCATCGTAGTAGCCGGCCGACAGTGCGTAGGTGCCGACCATGATGCGGTTCTTCACTTCGCTGCCGAAGCCTTCCGCGCGCGAGCGCTTGTACAGGTCTTCCAGGTTCTGCGGGGCGTCGCAACGATAGCCATAGCGCACGCCGTCGAAGCGCGACAGGTTGGAGGACGCCTCGGCCGGCGCGATCACGTAGTAGGCCGGGATGGCGTGCTGCATGTTCGGCAGGGAAATGTCCTTCACCGTGGCGCCGAGCGTCTTCAGCTCCTCGACCACGGCCAGCACCGCATCGGCGATGCGGCTGTCGAGGCCGGCGCCGAAGTATTCCCGCGGCAGGCCGATGCGCAGGCCGCTCAGCGGCTTCTGCAGGGCGGCCAGGTAGTCGTCCACCGGCTGTTCGACGCTGGTCGAGTCCTTCGGATCGAATCCGGCCATCACCCCCAGCATCAGCGCGCAGTCCTCGGCGGTGCGCGCCAGCGGGCCGCCCTGGTCGAGGCTGGAGGCGTAGGCGATCATGCCCCAGCGGGAAACCCGGCCGTAGGTTGGCTTGATCCCGGTGAGGTTGGTCAGCGCCGCCGGTTGGCGGATCGAGCCGCCGGTATCGGTGCCGGTGGCGGCCGGCAGCAGGCGCGCGGCGACTGCTGCGGCGGAACCGCCGGAGGAGCCGCCCGGCACGCGGTCGAGGCTCCAGGGGTTCTTCACCGCGCCGTAGTGGCTGGACTGGTTCGACGAGCCCATGGCGAATTCATCCATGTTCAGCTTGCCGAGGGTAACGGCGCCGGCGGCGGTGAGCTTCTCGACCACGGTGGCGTCGTAGGGCGAGACGAAGTTGTCGAGCATCTTCGAACCGCAGCTGGTGCGTACGCCCTGGGTGCAGAACAGGTCCTTGTGGGCGATCGGCGCGCCGAGCAGGGCGCCGTTCTCGCCGTTGGCGCGCCGTTCGTCGGCTGCCTTGGCCTGGGCGATGGCCAGGTCGTCGGTGATGCTGATGAAACTGTTGAGCTGGGGATCCAGCTGCCGGATGCGACCGAGCAGGGTGCGGGTCAGCTCTTCGGCGGAAAATTGCTTGTCGGCGAGGGCGCGGGCGATCTCGGCGAGGGTTAATTGATGCAGCATGTGTCCGCGTCCTTATGACTCGATGACTTTCGGAACCAGGTACAGACCTTCTTCCACGGCGGGGGCGATGGTCTGGTAGGCGTCGCGGTGATCGGTCTCGGTGACCGCGTCCGGGCGCAGGCGCTGGGTGGCTTCCAGCGGATGGGCGAGCGGTTCGACGCCGCTGGTGTCGACCGCCTGCATCTGGTCGATCAGGCCGAGGATGTTGTTCAGGGTCTCGGTGGTGCGCGGAAGATCGGCCTCGCTCAGGCCCAGGCGGGCGAGATGGGCGATTTTTTCCACGTCGGAGCGTTCAAGCGCCATCGGGAGTCTCCAGCAAAAGCGGCCTTGGAAGGGCGGCGGGGCGCCATGCGTTATATAAGGCAGGGAACGGATGCCGCGGTCGGCGGTCTAATTCCGCCTGGACGGGCCTTGTGGGGCCGGGAAAAGCCTGCAATTTAGCATATTGCCCGCCTTGCCCAAAATCCCCGTCGTTGTTAGAGTTTGCCGCACTTTTTTACCCGCGTATTTTTCACCCACGCTTCGCCTAGGGTTTCTTTCCCATGTTCAAAAAATTGCGTGGCATGTTTTCCAGCGATCTGTCGATCGACCTGGGTACTGCCAATACCCTTATTTATGTGCGCGAGCGCGGCATCGTCCTGAACGAACCGTCCGTGGTCGCCATTCGCAGCCATGGCAGCCAGAAGAGCGTCGTCGCCGTGGGCACCGAGGCCAAGCGCATGCTCGGCCGTACCCCGGGCAACATCGCCGCCATCCGTCCGATGAAAGACGGCGTGATCGCGGATTTCAGCGTCTGCGAGAAGATGCTGCAGTACTTCATCAACAAGGTCCACGAGAACAGCTTCCTGCAGCCCAGCCCACGCGTGCTGATCTGCGTGCCGTGCAAGTCCACCCAGGTTGAGCGCCGGGCCATCCGCGAATCCGCCCTGGGCGCCGGCGCCCGCGAGGTGTTCCTGATCGAAGAGCCGATGGCTGCCGCCATCGGCGCCGGCCTGCCGGTCGAGGAGGCCCGCGGCTCGATGGTCGTAGACATCGGCGGCGGCACTACCGAGATCGCCCTGATTTCCCTCAACGGTGTTGTCTACGCCGAATCCGTCCGCGTCGGCGGCGACCGCTTCGACGAAGCCATCGTCACCTACGTGCGCCGCAACTACGGCAGCCTGATCGGCGAATCCACCGCCGAGCGCATCAAGCAGGAGATCGGCACCGCCTTCCCGGGCGGCGACGTTCGCGAAGTCGACGTCCGCGGCCGTAACCTGGCCGAAGGCGTACCGCGCAGCTTCACCCTGAACTCCAACGAGGTCCTCGAGGCCCTGCAGGAGTCCCTGGCGACCATCGTCCAGGCGGTCAAGAGCGCCCTCGAGCAATCGCCGCCGGAGCTGGCCTCGGATATCGCCGAGCGCGGCCTGGTGTTGACCGGCGGTGGCGCGCTGCTGCGCGACCTGGACAAGCTGCTGGCACAGGAAACCGGCCTGCCGGTGATCGTCGCCGAGGAGCCGCTGACCTGCGTGGCTCGCGGCGGTGGCCGTGCGCTGGAGATGATGGACCGCCACTCCATGGACCTGCTCTCCACCGAGTAAGGTGGCGAGCATCGTCGCCTAGGAGCGGATCATCAAACCGCTATTCTCCAAAGGCCCGTCGCTGGGCGTTCGCCTGTTGGTGCTGGCCGTGCTGTCGGTCAGCCTGATGGTGGTGGACGCCCGGTTCGACTATCTGGAGCCCGTCCGTAGCAAGCTGGGGATGGTGCTCACACCTTTCTACGGCCTGGCGGAAATGCCGGTGCGCGCCTGGGAAGGCGTGCGCGACCAGTTCAGCAGCCGTAGCGAGCTGATCGCCGAGAACGAACGCCTCAAGGCCGAGTCCCTGCTGATGCAGCGCCGGGTGCAGAAACTCGCCGCGCTCACCGAGCAGAACGTGCGCCTGCGCGAGCTGCTCAATTCCGCCGCGCTGGTCGACGACAAGGTACTGGTCAGCGAGCTGATCGGCGTCGATCCGAACCCCTTCACCCAACGCATCATGATCGACAAGGGCGAGAACGACGGCGTCTTCGTCGGCCAGCCGGTGCTCGATGCCAGCGGCCTGATGGGCCAGGTGGTCGAGGTGATGCCCTATACCGCGCGGGTCCTGCTGCTCACCGACACCACCCACAGTATCCCGGTGCAGGTCAATCGCAACGGCCTGCGCGCCATCGCCGTCGGCACCGGCAATCCCGAGCGCCTGGAATTGCGCTACGTCGCCGACACCGCCGACATCAAGGAAGGCGACCTACTGGTCAGCTCCGGCCTGGGGCAACGCTTCCCCGCCGGCTATCCGGTGGCCACGGTCAAGGAAGTGATCCACGATTCCGGCCAGCCGTTCGCCGTGGTGCGCGCGGTGCCGACCGCGAAGATGAACCGTAGCCGCTACGTGCTGCTGGTGTTCAGCGACAGCCGCACCCCGGAACAGCGCGCCAACGACGCCGCCGAGGCCCAGGAAGAGGCGGACAAGAAAGCCGCCGCCGGCGCCCAGGCGCCCCAGCCTGCCGCGCAACCGGCCGCCGCGCCGTCGCCGGCCACCCCGGCAGCCCAGGGCGCTGCGCAGCAGCCCGCCGCCGCGCCCGCGCCAGCTCCCACGCAGCCTGCCGCTCCGGCGGCCAACGGGGGGCGCCGCTGATGGCTCGCGCGACCCAGGGGTCGAACAATGTCTGGGTGATCTGGCTGAGCCTGCTGGTCGGGCTGGTGCTGGCCGTAGCGCCGATGCCTACCTTCACCGAGATCGGCCGCCCGCTGTGGCTGGCGATGCTGCTGACCTACTGGGTGTTGCTGCTGCCCGAGCGCGTCGGGATGGTCACCGCCTGGCTGCTCGGCCTGGCCCAGGACGTGCTCTACGGCAACCTGCTCGGGCAGAACGCGCTGATCCTCGGCCTGATCACCTTCCTCGTGCTGTCCCTGCACCAGCGCCTGCGCATGTTCCCGGCCTGGCAGCAGTGCCTGGTGCTGGTGGTGGTCTACGGCCTGGCGCAGCTGCTCCAGCTCTGGCTCAACGCCCTGACCGGCAATCGCCCGCCGACCCTGACCTTCCTGCTCCCGGCCCTGGTCAGCGCGCTGCTCTGGCCCTGGGTGTACGCCCTGCTGCAGTTCGTCCGCCTGCGTCTCAACGTGAGGTAGGTCCGCTTCGCAGCTATGCTGCGGCGGATATCGTCATTCTTCGAAACGGGTGATCGGCGCATCGCCCGACGCGTTTCCCGGGAGCCTCCATGCCGTCGCTGTATCTCGCCTCCGCCTCGCCCCGTCGCCGTGAACTGCTGACCCAGATCGGCGTGCCGCTGTCCGTGCTCGCCACCGCTATCGACGAGTCCCCCTTGCCGAACGAAGCGCCCGCCGCCTACGTCGAGCGCCTGGCGCGCGGCAAGGCGGCCGCCGGGCTGGCTATGCTGGAAGGGCGTGGCGAGGACGGTTGTGTCCTGGGCGCGGATACCTCGGTGGTGATCGACGGGCGAATTCTCGGCAAGCCCGTGGACCAGGCCGACGGGCTGGCCATGCTGGCTGCGCTGTCCGGGCGCGAACACCAGGTTCTCACCGCCGTGGCCCTGGCCGCCGCTGGTGGCGTCGAGGCGCGGGTGGTGGAGTGCCGGGTGCGCTTCCGCCAGGTCGCTCCGGAAGAAGCGCTGCGCTACTGGCAGAGCGGCGAGCCGGCGGACAAGGCAGGCGGATATGCGATCCAGGGCCTCGGGGCGATATTCGTCAGTCGCATCGAAGGCAGTTACAGTGCGGTGGTCGGGCTGCCTTTGTGTGAAACTGCGGAACTGTTGAGGGAATTCGGCATCCCTTGCTGGCAGCCCGTGGGTGGCAACCCGCCGTAACGCCTAACGCGCCGAAATAAGGACAGTGGACGCATGAGCGAAGAGATCCTGATCAATATCACGCCGATGGAGTCGCGCGTGGCGGTGGTGGAAAACGGCGTCCTGCAGGAAGTGCATGTCGAACGCACCCAGCGGCGCGGCATCGTCGGCAATATCTACAAGGGGCGGGTGGTACGGGTACTGCCGGGGATGCAGGCGGCGTTCGTCGACATCGGCCTGGAACGTGCGGCGTTCATCCATGCCGCCGAGATATCCAATCGCGAAGGCAGCGCCGTGGAAAGCATCAGTGCCCTGGTCCATGAGGGGCAGGCGCTGGTGGTGCAGGTGACCAAGGATCCGATCGGCACCAAGGGCGCACGGCTGACCACCCACCTGTCGATTCCTTCGCGCTATCTGGTGTACATGCCGCGCACCAGCCATGTCGGGATATCCCTGCGGATCGAGGACGAAGTCGAGCGCGAGCGCCTGAAGAAGGTGGTGGCCGACTGCGTGGCGGCGGAAGGCATCGAGGGACAGGGCGGCTTCATCCTGCGCACCGCCGCGGAAGGCGCGGGCGAGGACGAGATTCTCGCCGACATCCGCTACCTTCGCCGGCTATGGGACCAGATCGCCGCGCAGATCCAGACCGTCGGCGCGCCTTCGGTGATCTACGAAGACCTGTCCCTGGCGATCCGTACCCTGCGCGACCTGGTGAACCCGCGGATCGAGAAGATCCGCATCGACTCGCGAGAGAACTTCCAGAAGATCACTTCCTTCGTCGAAGAATTGATGCCGGAGATTTCCGATCGCCTCGAACACTACCCGGGCGAGCGACCGATCTTCGATCTCTACGGCGTCGAGGACGAAATCCAGAAAGCCCTGGAGCGCAAGGTACTGCTGAAGTCCGGCGGCTACCTGATCGTCGATCCGACCGAGGCGATGACCACCATCGACGTGAACACCGGCGCCTTCGTCGGCCATCGCAACCTCGAGGAAACCATCTTCAAGACCAACCTCGAGGCGGCCACCGCGATCGCCCGCCAGCTGCGCCTGCGCAACCTGGGCGGGATCATCATCATCGACTTCATCGACATGGAGGACGAGGAGCATCGCCGGCAGGTCCTGCGCACCCTGGAGAAGCAACTGGAGCGCGACCACGCGAAGACCAACATCATCGGCATCACCGAGTTGGGCCTGGTGCAGATGACCCGCAAGCGCACCCGCGAAAGCCTGGTGCAGATCCTCTGCGAGCCGTGCCCCTGCTGCCAGGGACGCGGCATGCTGAAGACTGCGGAAACCACCTGCTACGAGATTTTCCGTGAGATCCTCCGCGAGGCGCGTGCCTACCAGGCCGACTCCTACCTGGTGCTGGCCAACCAGAAGGTGGTGGACCGGCTGCTCGACGAGGAGTCGGGTAACGTCGCCGATCTCGAGGCGTTCATCGGCCGCACCATCAAGTTCCAGGTCGAGGCGATGTACTCGCAGGAGCAATATGACGTGGTCCTGCTCTGAGGCGTATGGCTGAAATGGCGGATGTGGGAAGCCTCGGAACGCGACTGCTACGGATCGTCCTGGGTCTGTGCGCCCTGGTACTGGTGCTGCTGGCGCTGTACGTCAGCCTTGGCCGGCAACTGGTGCCGCTGGTGGCCGAATACCGCCAGCAGCTGGAGGACGAAGCTGGCAAGCAACTCGGCATACCGGTGCGGATTGCCGAGCTGACGGGCTCCTGGCGCGGCTTCGAGCCTCTGGTGGTAGCGCGCGACATTCAGGTCGGCGACGGCGAACAGAGTCTGCGCCTGGCGCGGGTGCGGCTGGCGCCGGACCTGCTCGGCAGCCTGCTGGCGCGCCAGGTGCGGATCGGCAGCCTGGAGCTGGAGGGACTCAAGCTGACCCTGCGCGAAGGCGAGGATGGCCAGTGGAGCCTGGATGGCCTGCCGCACAGTGACAAGCCCAGCGATCCCCGGAAACTCCTGCAATTCCTGCTGCAGACCCAACGCATCTCGCTGCTGGACAGTCAACTGGAGGTGGCGCCGCGGGGAAGCGCAGCGTTGTCGCTCAGCGCGGTCGGCGCGACCCTGCGCAGTTCATCGGTTGGTGGGCAGAGTCTCGATGCCCGCCTGCAACTGCCGGATGGCCAACCCCTGGCGCTGCACGCCGAAGGGCGGATCGACAGTGAGGACTGGCCGCGCAGCAGCGCCAGGTTCTATCTCAGCCTGCCGCAGAGCGACTGGGCACAATGGTTGCCGGCCGGTCTGACCCAGGAATGGACGATCGTCCGGGCCAAGGCCGGCGGCGACTTCTGGTTCGACTGGCGCGACGGCAAGGCGCAACGGCTGGTGGCACGGCTGCTGGCGCCGCAGTTGAAGGCGTCGTATGCCGCGCGCAAGCCGGTGGAAATCAACGACCTGGGCATGAACCTGTTCTTCGATCGCGAAGCGCAGGGCTGGAAGGTTCGGGTCGGCGACCTGGCGGCGAATTTCGGCGAGCAGCGCTGGGGCGAGGTGGAGTTACTGTTGCGTCGCGACCAGCAGAACAACGAGCCACACTGGAAGCTGCAGGCCGACCGCGTCGACCTGACGCCCCTGGTGCCGGCGATAGAAGCGCTGGCGCCGCTGCCGGACGCGGCGGCGGAGTGGGTGGCGGGCCTGAAGCCGAAGGGCATCCTGCACAACCTGAACGCCGATTTCTGGCCGCAGCGAGAGGTGCCCGAGCGGGTCAGCTACGCAACCAACCTGGAAAAGGTCGGTATCTCGGCGTTCCATGAGGTCCCGGCGGTGGAAAACGTCAGCGGCACCTTGACCGGCACCCTGGCCGGAGGCCAGCTCGACGCATCGGCGCAGGATTTCATGCTGCACCTGGCGAAGGTATTTCCCGAGCCGTGGCGCTACCGCGAGGCTCGCACGCGGATGTTCTGGAGCCTGGACGACCGCGCCTTCACCCTCGGCAGCCACCTGATGCGGGTCGAGGGCGAGGAGGGCAGCCTGGCCGGCGACATGCTGATCCGCCTGATGCGCGATCCCGGCGCTGAAGACTACATGGACCTGCAGGTCGGCCTCAGCGACGGCGACGCGCGCTTCACCGCCAAGTACCTGCCGACCCAGTTGCCGGGAATGAACAAAAGCCTGGCGAACTGGTTGAAGACGGCGATCCGCAGTGGCCATGTCGAGCAGGGCTACTTCCAGTGGCAGGGCTCGCTGAACCGCGGCGCGGCGGCCGAAGCCCACGTCATGAACCTCTACTTCAAGGTCCGCGACGGCGAGCTGGCCTACCAGCCCGGCTGGCCCGCCTTGAGCAAAACGGTCGGCGAGGTGTTCGTCGAGGATTCCGGAGTCCGCGTGCTGGCCTCCAGCGGGAATCTGCTGAATTCCCGGGTCAGCGACGTCAAGGTCGACATTCCCCTCGGCCGTCCGGGACAGACGCCGCACCTGTATGTGGATGGGGCCGTCGACAGTAACCTGAAGGACGGCATCAAGCTGCTCCAGGAAGCGCCGATCCCGACCCGCAAGATCTTCGCCGGCTGGGAGGGCGATGGGCCCTTGCAGGGCCACCTGAAGCTGGATATTCCGCTGGACCACGACGAGGCCGGCAAGACCGGGGTGGTCGTGGATTTCTCCACCGTGGGCGCGACCCTGAAGATGCCCAGTCCGAAGCTGGATATGAGCGAAGTGAAGGGCGACTTCCGGTTCGACCTGGCCAAGGGCCTGAGCGCCCCGGCGGTGCAGGCCCGGGTGCTGGGCAACGAGGTACGCGGGCGGATCGTCGCCGAGGGGCGCGGCGATGCGCGCACGCGCTTGCTGCTCAACGGCCAGGTGGCGGTCAAGTCGCTGAGCGACTGGCTCGGCGCTGGCCAGCGTCGTCCGTTGCCGGTCTCGGGACGCCTGCCGTTCCAGCTCAATCTGCTGCTGGATGGCAAGGACAGCCAATTGCAGATCGATTCGGATCTCAAGGGCGCCGTCGTCGACCTGCCGGCGCCGTTCGGCAAGACGGCCGCCCAGGCGCGGCCGACCCAATGGCGGATGACCCTGGATGGCGCCGAACGACGTTACTGGGCGCGTTACGACGGCCTCGCCAGCCTGGCCTATGCGGCCCCGGCGGACAAGCCGCTGAACGGACGCGGCGCCCTGCGCCTGGGCGGTGACCCGGCGTTGCTGCCCTCGGCACAGGGGCTGCGGGTGCGCGGGCGTCTGGCGGAACTGGACTGGGACGCCTGGCAGGCCACCCTGAAGCGCTACGGCAACGGCGACCAGGCCGCCAGTAGCGCTGCGGGCCTGCTGCGCGGCGCCGACCTGCGCATCGACAGCTTCAAGGGCTTCGGCCAGGAGCTGAAGAACCTGACCGTCGACCTGGCCCGCCAGGAGCGGGCCTGGCAACTGGTGCTGGTCAGCGACCTCGCATCGGGGCGCCTGGTCCTGCCGGATGCCAGGGGCGCGCCGATCGTGGTCGATCTGGACCGCCTGAACCTGCCGAAGTCGACCCTTCCCGACGAGAACAAGGTGGAGGACTCGGACCCGCTGGCCGCCGTCGATCCGCGCAGCCTGCCGGCGGTAGACGTGAAGATCGGCCAGGTCGCCCTCGGCGGCCAGCCGCTGGGCGCCTGGAGCCTGAAGGTACGGCCGGGCAGCAACGGCGTGGCGTTCAACGACCTGGACCTCGACCTGCGTGGCCTGCACGTCAACGGCAGCCTGCGTTGGGACGGCAGTCCGGGCAATACCCGCAGCACCTATCAGGGCCGGATCGAGGGCAAGAACCTGGCGGATGTGCTCAAGGCCTGGAATTTCGCGCCGAGTGCCACCAGCGAACGTTTCCGCATGGATATCAACGGCCAGTGGCCGGGATCGCCGGCCTACATGGCCCTGAAGCGCTTCAGCGGCAGCATGGATGCATCGCTGCGCAAGGGGCAGTTCGTCGAGGTCGAAGGCAGCGCCCAGGCGCTGCGAGTGTTTGGCCTGCTCAATTTCAACGCGATCAACCGCCGGCTGCGCCTGGATTTCTCGGACATCCTCGGCAAGGGACTGAGCTATGACCGGGTGAAGGGGGTTCTCTCCGCCACCGACGGCGTCTACGTCACCCGCGAGCCGCTGAAGCTGGAAGGGCCGTCGAGCAACCTGGAGTTGAACGGTACCCTGGACCTGGCTCACGATCGGATCGACGCCAAGCTGCTGGTGACCTTGCCATTGACCAACAACCTGACCCTGGCGGCACTGATAGTCGGCGGTCCGGCGGTCGGCGGCGCGGTCTTCGTCGTCGACAAGCTGCTCGGCGACCGGGTCTCGCGCTTCGCCAGCGTGCAATACAGCGTCAAGGGCCCCTGGCAGGATCCGAAGATCAGCTTCGACAAGCCATTCGAGAAGCCCCGCTGAGCGGCGCCCGGTGCCGCGACGCGGCGCTTTCGTCCGCAAGGAGGAAACCATGTCCATTGCCGTGATCCAGATGGTCAGCCAGGACGACGTGACGGCCAACCTGGCCGCCGCCCGTCGCCTGCTGGAACAGGCCGCCGAGGGCGGGGCGCGGCTCGCCGTGCTACCGGAAAACTTCGCCGCCATGGGCCGGCGCGACCTGGCCGAACTGGGGCGCGCCGAGGCGCGGGGGAACGGGCCTATCCTGCCGTGGTTGAATTCCGCCGCTCGCGACCTCAGGTTGTGGATAGTCGCCGGAACGTTGCCGCTGCCGCCGGATGGGCAACCCGAGGCGAAGGCGAATGCCTGTTCGCTGCTGATCGACGAGCACGGAGAGCGGGTCGCCCGCTACGACAAGCTGCACCTGTTCGATGTGGATGTAGCCGATGCGCGGGGCCGCTATCGTGAATCCGACGACTATGCTTTCGGTCAGAATATCGTGGTGGCGGATACGCCGGTCGGCCGCCTCGGCCTGACGGTCTGCTACGACCTGCGTTTTCCGGAGCTCTATACCGCCCTGCGCGAGGCCGGCGCGGAACTGATCACGGCGCCGTCGGCGTTCACCGCGGTGACCGGCGCGGCGCACTGGCAGGTACTGGTCCGCGCCCGTGCCATCGAGACCCAGTGCTACCTGCTGGCGGCCGGACAGGGTGGCGTTCACCCACGGGGCCGGGAGACGTTCGGCCATTCGGCCATCGTCGATCCCTGGGGCCGGGTCCTGGCCGAGCGGCCGCAGGGCGAAGCGGTGCTGCTGGCGGTGCGCGACGCCGCAGAACAGGCGGATATCCGCCGGCGCATGCCGGTGGTGGCGCACAGACGATTTTTCCCGCCGGCCGAACCGCGGCCGGCGCGTACGGAGTGAATATGAGCGAGTTGTTGTCATCCGTCAGCCAGCAATTGCTGGCCCCCGGTGGTCTGGAACTGGACAGCCTGCCCGGCATTCTTCATGAACTGAACGGCCCGGGCATCGATGCCGCCGACCTGTATTTCCAGAGTCAGGTCTCCGAGTCGTGGATGCTCGAGGACGGCATCGTCAAGGAAGGCAGCTTCAATCTCGACCAGGGTGTCGGGGTACGCGCGCAGTCGGGCGAGAAGACCGGCTTCGCCTATAGCAATGCGATCACCGCCGAGGCGTTGAAACAGGCCGCGGTGGCGGCCCGTTCGATTTCCCGTGCGGGACAGAACGGCAGCGTGCAGGCGTTCAAGGCCGTGGTGCCGGCTCGCCTGTACGCCGGCGAGAACCCGCTGGACGTGCTCAGCCGTGCCGAGAAGGTCGAGTTGCTGAAGCAGATCGACGCCGCTACCCGTGCGCTCGATCCCCGCATCCAGCAGGTCACGGTGAGCATGGCCGGCGTCTGGGAGCAGATCCTGGTAGCGGCCAGCGACGGTTCTCTGGCCGCCGACATTCGTCCGCTGGTGCGTTTCAACGTCAGCGTGATCGTCGAACAGAACGGCCGACGCGAACGCGGCGGCCACGGCGGCGGCGGTCGCACCGACTATCGCTATTTCCTCCAGGAGGATCGCGCCATGGGCTACGCCCGCGAGGCCCTGCGCCAGGCGCTGGTCAACCTCGAGGCGATTCCCGCGCCGGCCGGCACCCTGCCGGTGGTGATGGGCGCGGGATGGTCCGGGGTCCTGCTCCACGAAGCGGTCGGCCACGGCCTGGAGGGCGACTTCAACCGCAAGGGCAGCTCCGCCTACAGCGGCCGGGTCGGCGAAAAGGTCGCCTCGAGCCTGTGCACCATCGTCGACGACGGCACCCTGGCCGGGCGTCGCGGCTCGCTGAGCGTGGATGACGAAGGCACGCCGAGCAACTGCAACGTGCTGATCGAGAACGGCGTGCTCAAGGGCTACATGCAGGACAAGCTCAACGCCCGCCTGATGGGTGTGGCGCGCACCGGTAACGGCCGCCGCGAGTCCTACGCGCACCTGCCGATGCCACGCATGACCAACACCTACATGCTGGCCGGCGAGAGCGATCCGCAGGAAATCATCGCCTCGGTGGAGAAGGGTATCTACTGCGCCAACCTCGGCGGTGGCCAGGTCGATATTACCAGCGGCAAGTTCGTGTTCTCCACCAGCGAGGCCTACCTGATCGAGAACGGCAGGATCACCACCCCGGTGAAAGGCGCCACCCTGATCGGCAACGGTCCGGAAGCGATGAGCCGGGTGTCCATGGTCGGCAACGACCTGGCCCTGGACAGTGGCGTGGGAACCTGCGGGAAGGACGGTCAGTCGGTGCCGGTCGGCGTCGGCCAGCCGACCCTGAAGATCGATGCGATCACCGTCGGCGGCACCGGCGCCTGAGGCATGGCCCGGGCGCCGGCGCGGCGAAACCTAGCGCAGGCCGCGCTTGGTTTCGTCCAGTTCGCGGATGTACTTGAACACTTTGCGTGCGGCGGCCGGCGGTTTGTTGTGCGCGGCCTCGTGCTGGGCGTGGCGGACCAGGCCGCGCAGGTGCTGGCGATCGCACTCGGGGAACTCCCCGACGAAGGCGTCGAGCGCTGCGTCGCCGCCGGCGATCAACTGGTCGCGCCAACGTTCGAGGGCATGGAAACGTTCGTTGTACTGGCGGGTGGAGGAGTCCACCTGGTCGATGAGGGCGACGATGGCGTCCACGTCCTGGTCGCGCATCAGTTTGCCGATGTACTGGATATGCCGTTTGCGGGCGATGTGCGCCTTGTGCTTCGGCGCCTCGAGCAGCGCCTTGCGTAGCGGGTCGGTGAGCGGCAGGCGCTCCAGCAACTGCGGTTGCAGGGTGGTCAGGCGCTCGCCGAGGTCCTGCAGGGCATGCAGCTCGCGTTTGATCTGCGACTTGCTCTTCTCTTCGAATTGCGAGTCGTCGTCGTGAAATTCAGCCATGGTGGTGGTCCAGTGGAAAACGCCGCCATGATAACGAGTCAGGGGCCGCTTGTCCGGCCCGGCCGCGTGGGCGGCCACGTCAACAGGAGAGTCAACAGATGAGTCTACATGCCGCGGCAGTCGGTCCCTCCGTGCTTCCGGACCTTCGCGAGCAGGTCGAGCAGATCATCGCCGAGGCCCGCCGCCAGGGCGCCAGTGCCTGCGAAGTGGCGGTGTCGCTGGAGCAGGGCCTGTCCACCAGCGTGCGCCAGGGCGAGGTGGAAACCGTCGAGTTCAACCGTGACCAAGGTTTCGGCATCACCCTCTACGCAGGCCAGCGCAAGGGCTCGGCGAGCACCTCGGCGACCGGCGAGGCGGCCATCCGCGAGACGGTGGCGGCGGCGCTGGCGATCGCCCGCCATACCTCCGAGGACGAATGCGCCGGTCTCGCCGATGCCGCGTTGATGGCCCGCGAGTTGCCCGAGCTGGACCTCTATCATCCATGGAGCCTGAGTCCCGAGCAGGCTGTGGAACGAGCCCTGGCTTGCGAGGCAGCGGCGTTCGCCGCCGACAAGCGGGTGACCAAGGCCGACGGCACTACCCTGAATACCCACCAGGGTTGCCGGGTATACGGTAACAGCCACGGTTTCATCGGTGGTTACGCCAGCACCCGGCACAGCCTCAGCTGCGTGATGATCGCCGAGGGCGAAGGACAGATGCAGCGTGACTATTGGTATGACGTCAACCGCCGTGGCGAGGCCTTGGCCAGCGCCGAGTCGATCGGCCGGCGCGCCGCCGAGCGCGCCGCCAGCCGACTGGGCGCGCGGCCGGTGCAGACCGCCGAAGTGCCGGTGCTGTTCGCTCCGGAAATCGCTGTTGGCCTGTTCGGCCATTTCCTCGGGGCGATCTCAGGCGGCAGCCTGTATCGCAAGTCATCCTTCCTCGAAGGCGCGCTGGGCCAGCGCCTGTTTCCCGAGTGGCTGAGCATCGACGAGCGGCCGCACCTGGTCGGCGCGCTCGGCAGCGCCAGCTTCGATAGCGACGGCCTGGCCACCTACGCCAAGCCATTCGTCGAGAACGGCGAACTGGTGTCCTATGTCCTGGGCACCTATTCCGGGCGCAAGCTCGGCCTGCCGAGCACGGCCAACGCCGGCGGCGTGCATAACCTGTTCGTCAGCCATGGCGACGAGGACCAGGCCGCTCTCATACGCAGGATGGGGCGTGGCCTGCTGGTCACCGAGTTGATGGGGCAGGGCGTCAACCTGGTGACCGGCGATTATTCCCGCGGCGCCGCCGGCTACTGGGTCGAGAACGGCGAGATCCAGTTCCCGGTCCAGGAAGTCACCATCGCCGCCAACCTGCGCGACCTGTTCCGCCGTATCGTCGCGGTCGGCAAGGACATCGAACGGCGCGGCAACCTGCATACCGGTTCTGTACTGGTCGAGTCGATGATGGTGGCCGGGCGCTGAGGCCGGGTTTCCCTCTATAAAACGCCAGCGCTCGTCGCTGGCGTTTTCGTTTCCGCCTGTTCAATTGTCCGCCTCTATGGGGACCATGCTTGTCTTTTGCCAAGAAGAAAACAATAATCAATCTCATTATCGTCTGGTGAGGTTGCCATGTCCTTCGAGGCGCACGACCCGCAAGCATTGGATCACTGGTACTGGCTGGGCACGCAGATCCGCTGCGCGCTCGATCCCGACGAACCGCGCCTGCTCGACCAGTACCTCGGCGAGGCGCGCTATCTCGCCGGTTGGGAAGGTGTGGCCGCCTGGCCGCTGTTCGAGAAAGCCTACAACCTCCTGCTCGATACCGGTCGCGATCCGATATTGCCCTGGCACTGGCGCAGCCTCTGCCTCGACTACGCCTACCGGCCCCTCTGCGAACTTCAGCGACTGACCACCAACGGCAGCCAGCGACGCCGGCTGCGCCAGCTCTCCGTACGAATGGCCAGGCAGGACCTGGCGCCGTCGATGAGCTTCGATCACCCGCAACAAGGAAACCAAGATGACTGACACCCGCATCGAACGCGACAGCATGGGCGAACTGGCGGTCCCGGCGACTGCCCTCTATGGCGCCCAGACCCAGCGCGCGGTGAACAACTTCCCGGTCAGCGGCCAACGCATGCCCCAGGCCTTCGTCCGCGCCCTGCTGCTGGCCAAGGCCGCGGCGGCGCGGGCGAACGTCTCCCTGCAGCAACTGGATGCACCGATGGGCGAGGCGATCTCCGAGACCTGCCTGCAACTGCTGCAGGAGGACTTCATGCAGCATTTCCCGGTGGATGTGTTCCAGACCGGCTCCGGCACCAGTTCCAACATGAACGCCAACGAAGTGGTGGCGACCCTGGCCAGTCGTCGCCTGGGCGGCAAGGTCAATCCGAACGACCATGTGAACTGCGGGCAGAGCAGCAACGACATCATTCCCTCGACCATCCACATCAGTGCCGCCCTCGAGATCAGCGAACGCCTGCTGCCGGCGCTGCGCCACCTGGAGCAGACTATCCAGAGCAAGGCCGGCGAAGTGCATGCCTATGTGAAGACCGGCCGCACCCACCTGATGGATGCGATGCCGGTACGCATGAGCCAGGTGCTCGGTGGCTGGGCGCAGCAGGTGCGACAGGCCGGCGTGCACATCGAGAGCGTACTTCCTGCCTTGCAGCAGTTGGCACAGGGCGGCACCGCGGTGGGCACCGGGATCAACGCCCATCCTCGGTTCGCCGAACGTTTCAGCCAGGAGCTGAACGACCTGACCGGGCTGGCGTTCCGCCCCGGCGACGACTTCTTCGCCCTGATCGGTTCGCAGGACACCGCGGTCGCTGCTTCCGGCCAGTTGAAGACCCTGGCGGTGACCCTGATGAAGCTGGCCAACGACCTGCGCTGGATGAACTCCGGGCCGCTTGCCGGGCTCGGCGAGATCGAGCTGGAAGCGCTGCAACCAGGCTCCTCGATCATGCCCGGCAAGGTCAACCCGGTGATCCCGGAGGCCACCGCGATGGTCGCCGCCCAGGTGATCGGCAATGACGCCGCCATTGCCGTCGCTGGCCAATCGGGCAACTTCGAACTGAACGTGATGCTGCCGCTGGTGGCGGACAACCTGTTGCACAGCATCCAGTTGCTGGCCAACGTCAGCCGGCTGCTGGCGGACAAGGCCATCGCCAGCTTCAAGGTCAACCAGGGCAAGCTCAGCGAGGCGTTGGCGCGCAACCCGATCCTGGTCACTGCGCTGAACCCGATCATCGGCTACCAGAAGGCTGCGGAAATCGCCAAGCAGGCCTATCGCGAGGGACGGCCGATCATCGATGTGGCGCTGGAAAACACCGATCTGGACCGTGCGCGCCTGGAGGTGTTGCTGGATCCGGAAAAACTCACGGCTGGCGGCCTCTGAGGCCGCCCCACCACTGGAGGTACCGCCATGCGTCATTGGCAACGAACGATCGAACAGGGCAACCGCTGTTTCGTCACCGGCGCATTGATCGATGCGCGTGAGCACTACCTCCATGCCCTGGCCCTGGCCCAGGTGCTGCTGGAACGCTGGGGCGACGCCGACGAGGCGGTGATGGCGTTCGTCATTTCCCATCACAACCTGGCCGACTTGCACCTGCAACTGGAGCAACCGGAGGAGACCGCAGAATACCTGTGCGCCTGCCACGAGCGCCTGTTGCGGGTCAGCGCCGACCAGAAGCTGCCGCTGGCCCTGCGCCAGGCGGCCCAGCATCACAGCCGGCGCACCTATGTCGAACTGCTGTCGTTCATCGGCGAACACGGTGCCTATCCGCGCACAGAGCGCCTGCTCAAGGGACCGCCGAACGCGGAGGTCCGACCCGAGTTCCTCGCTCCGCCCCCCTCACTTCGCTATCACTGACGGAGAGTTTCCATGCCCCACGCCTTGCCGCCCTTGCCTTACGCCTACGATGCCCTGGAACCGCACATCGATGCGCTGACCATGGAGATCCACCACAGCAAGCACCACCAGACCTATGTGAACAACCTGAACGCCGCGCTGGAAGGCACGCCCTATGCCGAGCAGCCGGTGGAAAGTCTGCTGCGGCAACTGGCTGGTCTGCCGGAGAAGCTGCGCACCCCGGTTGTCAACAATGGCGGTGGGCATGCCAACCACTCGCTGTTCTGGACCGTGATGTCGCCCCAGGGCGGTGGCCGTCCCGATGGCGACCTGGGGCGGGCCATCGATGAGCAGCTCGGGGGCTTCGAGGCGTTCAAGGATGCGTTCACCAAGGCTGCGCTGACCCGCTTCGGCAGCGGCTGGGCCTGGCTCAGCGTGACTCCCCAGGGCAGCTTGCTGGTGGAGAGCAGCGGCAACCAGGACAGCCCGCTGATGAACGGCAATACGCCGATCCTCGGTCTGGACGTATGGGAGCACGCCTATTACCTGAAGTACCAGAACCGCCGCCCGGAATACATCGGCGCTTTCTACAACGTGATCGACTGGCGGGAGGTCGCGCGTCGCTATGCGCAAGCCCTGGCCTAGTGTTACCCGTGATGCGAGATGGCTGGCCGGCAGCCTGGCGGTGCGGCGATGAAGGCGTTGCTCCATGGCATCGCCGAAGGTAACGGGCGGACGCTGCGCAACCTGCTGGGCCTGCTGATCTTCATCGGCGGCGGCTACCTGCTCGGCCGCCACGCGCTGTTGCTGGCCGAACTCAACCTGCCGGCGCCCATCGTGCTGGCATTGAAAGGCGGCCTGCTCTGTGCCTTCGGTACCGCTCTCGGGGCGATGCCGGTGCTGGTGGTGAAGACCATGCCGGCGCGCCTGTCGGATGCGCTGCTGGGCTTCGGTGCCGGCGTGATGCTCTCGGCGACGGCCTTCTCGCTGATCATGCCGGCGCTATCCGCGGCCGGCGACCTCGGCTACTCGAAGTTCGGCGCGGGGTTCCTGGTCAGCTTCGGCCTGGCGGTCGGCGTGATGGGGCTGTTCATCCTCGGCCGGCTGATGCCGGACGTCCATCCCGGTTGCGAGGGCGCGCCACTGTCCGGTGGCATTCCCCCGCGCATCCTGCTGTTCGTCACGGCCATCGTCCTGCACAACATCCCCGAAGGCATGGCGGTTGGCGTGTCGGCCGGTGCCGGCCTGGACGAGGCCAACGGCCTCGCCCTGGGCATCGCTCTGCAGGATGTGCCGGAAGGTCTGGTGGTGGCGCTGGTGCTGGCCGGAGTCGGTATGTCGCGTTTCAAGGCGATGCTGGTCGGTGCCGCGTCGGGCCTGGTCGAGCCGCTGTTCGCGGTGCTCTGCGCCTGGCTGGTCGGCCTCTCCGCGCTGCTCCTGCCCTGGGGGCTGGCCGCCGCGGCGGGAGCGATGCTCTTCGTGGTCACCCACGAGATCATTCCCGAGTCCCACCGCCAGGGACATGCCGCCGAGGCTACGCTGGGCCTGGTGTTCGGTTTCTGCCTGATGATGGTGCTGGATACCGCGCTGGGCTAGGGGATTCATCCGACGCGCGCTGAATTGACGCCGGCCGCAATCGCCGGAAAGGAAAAGCCGCCAGTTGGCGGCTTTTTCGCTGTCGCTGGGAAGAGCCTACTCGCCCTCGTCGAACCTGTTGTTGATCAGTTCGACCAGCGCGTTCAACGCCTCGTCTTCCTGTTCGCCTTCGGTATGCAGGTGCAGGTTGGTGCCCTTGCCGGCAGCCAGCATCATCACGGCCATGATGCTCTTGCCGTCGACGCAGCTTTCAGGATTGCGGCCGACCCGGACCTGGCAAGGGTAGCGCCCCGCGACGCCGACGAACTTGGCCGCCGCGCGGGCGTGCAGACCGAGCTTGTTGATGATGGTGATCTCGAGGGCGGGCATCTTGGGGAGTCTGTCCTTCTTGTTATGGGCTAGCTGCTGAGATCGCGGTGGCGAATCTGCACGTTCTTCAGGGAATCCCTGAGTGCAGCGCCAATCCGCTCGGCGAGGTAGACCGAACGATGGTGCCCGCCGGTACAGCCTATCGCAACTGTTACATATGAGCGGTTACTGGCGGCGAAGCGCGGCAGCCATTTGTTCAGGTAGCCGACGATGTCCTGGTACATTTCCTCGACGTCCGGCTGGGCGGCCAGATACTCGCGGACTTCCGGCTCCAGCCCCGAATGATCGCGCAACTCGGGCTTCCAGTAGGGGTTCGGCAGGCAGCGCACATCGAACACCAGGTCGGCGTCGACTGGCATGCCGCGCTTGAAGCCAAAGGATTCGACGAGGAACGCGGTGCCGGGCTCCGGCTTGTTCAACAGGCGCAGTTTGATGGTGTCGCGCAGCTGATAGAGGTTGAGGCTGGTGGTGTCCAGCTTCAGGTCGGCGAGGTCGGCGATCGGTCCGAGCAATTGGCTCTCGTCGCCAATCGCCTCCGCCAGCGAACGGGTGTCGGTAGTCAGCGGGTGGCGCCGGCGGGTTTCCGAGAATCGTTTGAGCAGCGTCTCGTCGTCGGCGTCGAGATACAGCACATCGCAGTTGATGTGGTTGTCCCGCACTTCCTGCAACAGTTCGGGGAAGCGCTGCAACTGGCTGGGCAGGTTGCGGGCGTCGATCGACACCGCCACCTGTGGCTGCAGTAGCTCCGTGTGCAACAGGGCGCGCTGCGCCAGGTCGGGAAGCAGGCTGGCGGGAAGGTTGTCGATGCAATAGAAGCCGTTGTCTTCGAGGACGTTCAGGGCGGTGCTCTTGCCCGAGCCCGAGCGGCCACTGACGATGATCAGGCGCATGTCATTGCCCGTTCTGTACGTCTACCACGATCTGATAAAGCGCTTCGGCGGTGGGAGCGCTGCGCAGGCGGTCGCGTACGTCGGCACGGTCGAGCATGGCGGCGATCTGCCGGAGCAGTTCGAGATGTTCTTCGGTCGCGGCCTCCGGTACCAGCAGGACGAAGAGCAGGTCGACCGGCGCGCCGTCCAGCGCGTCGAAGTCCACGGGAGCATCCAGGTGCAGCACGGCGCTGATGGGGCTCTGGCAGCCAGACAGGCGGCAGTGCGGAATGGCGATGCCATTGCCGAAGCCGGTGGAACCGAGTTTTTCCCGGGCCACCAGGTTTTCGAAGATGGTCTGGGCGTCGAACTCCGGCAGCTCCCTGGCTACCAGGTTGGCGATTTGTTCGAGTACGCGTTTCTTGCTGCCGCCCGGCACGTTCACGAGGGAACGGCCGGGGGTCAGGATTTGCTCAAGTCGGATCATAGGGGAGGGGAGATCAGCGGGCGCCTACGCCTTGCTGCCGTTCGAGATACTTCTCTTTGTGTTTGATCAGTTGACGGTCGAGTTTGTCGATCAGCAGGTCGATGGCCGCGTACATGTCCTCATGTTCCGCATTGGCTACGATCTCGCCACCGGCGATGCGCAGGGTGGCTTCGATCTTCTGCTTCAGTTTCTCGACCTCCATGATCACCTGAACATTGGTGATCTTGTCGAAATGGCGCTCCAGACGGCTCAGTTTCTCGCCGACATAGTCGCGCAGGGCGTCGGTCACATCCAGTTGATGGCCACTGATGTTGACTTGCATACCGCGTTCTCCTTGTTGCCCGTGTGTAAGTGGCAGGTTAGCAACCTGCCTCCGGAACACCTTGGCGTGGATCAACGTCACACCAGTCGCTTGCGCTCGCTCGAAGGGGCTATGCCCAGGGATTCGCGGTATTTGGCGACGGTGCGGCGAGCCACTTGAATGCCCTGTGCCTCCAGTAAACCAGCGATCTTGCTGTCGCTCAATGGCTTTTTCGCATTTTCCGCGGCCACCAGTTTCTTGATGATCGCGCGGATCGCGGTGGACGAGCATTCCCCGCCTTCGGCGGTACTGACGTGACTTGAAAAGAAATATTTCAGCTCGAAAATGCCGCGCGGCGTATGCATGTATTTCTGCGTGGTGACCCGCGAAATGGTCGATTCGTGCATGCCCACCGCTTCGGCGATGTCGTGCAGGACCAGCGGCTTCATGGCTTCTTCGCCGTAGTCGAGGAAACCGCGCTGGTGCTCGACGATCTGGGTGGCGACCTTCATCAGCGTTTCGTTGCGGCTCTGCAGGCTCTTGATGAACCAGCGGGCTTCCTGCAACTGGTTGCGCATGAAGGTATTGTCGGCGCTGCTGTCGGCGCGGCGGACCATGCCGGCGTAGGTGGCGTTGACGCGCAGGCGTGGCATCGCCTCCTGGTTCAGCTCGACCAGCCAGCGCTCGTTGTCCTTGCGCACGATGACGTCGGGGACGATGTATTCGGCTTCGCTCGATTCGATCTGCGAACCGGGCCGGGGATGCAGGCACTGGATCAGCTCGATGACCTGGCGCAGTTCGTCTTCCTTGAGCTTCATGCGCCGCATCAATTGGCTGTAGTCGCGGCCGCCGAGCAGGTCGAGGTAGTCGGATACCAGGCGCAGCGCTTCGTTCAGCCAGGGCGTGGTGGACGGCAACTGGCGCAGTTGCAGCAGCAGGCACTCGCGCAGGTTGCGGGCGCCGATGCCGGCGGGTTCCAGTTGCTGGATGCGGCGCAGCACGACTTCCACTTCGTCGAGCTCGACGTCCAGTTCCGGATCGATGGCGGCGAGGATTTCTTCGAGGGACTCTTCGAGGTAGCCATCGTTGTTGATGCTATCGATGATGGTCACCGCGATCATCCGATCGGTGTCCGACATCGGTGCCAGGTTGACCTGCCAGAGCAGGTGGCTGTGCAGGCTCTCGCCGCTGCTGGTGCGCGCGGTGAAGTCCCACTCGTCATCGTCGTTGCTGGGCAGGCTGCTGGCGCTGGTCTGGTAGATGTCTTCCCAGGCGGTATCCACCGGCAACTCGCTGGGTATGCGTTCGCTCCACTGGTCGTCGTCGAGGCTTTCGACGCTGGGCGTGGCGCTTTCCTGGAGGGGGCTCTCCTGGGGCGCGCTGGCCGCCTGTTCGGCGCCATCGGCGAGAGGGTCGCTGTTGTCGAAATCGTCGCCGTCTTCCTGGCGTTCGAGCATGGGATTGGATTCCAGCGCTTCCTGGATTTCCTGCTGGAGGTCCAGGGTGGATAGCTGGAGGAGGCGTATGGCCTGTTGCAGCTGCGGCGTCATCGTCAGCTGCTGGCCCATCTTGAGGACTAGCGATGGTTTCATGGCTGAGGGCTTAGTACCTTATTCGCTGGTACCGGATGGCACCATCCACTACTACGGGTGCCGAGGTGGCGGCACCGCCAGGAAGCAAATTATATGCCTGAATTTTCGTACTTTGCCTAGGGTTGCTCTGAATAAATCATCCGCTCCAGGCGGCACTCGTGGTTGCGAAACCGCGGGCGAGCGGAACCGCTCCGGCGAGGCCGGAGGGCGCGCTAGGAGATTTCTTCAGAGGCGGAACTCGTGCCCCAGGTAGACTTCCTTGACCAGGTCGTTGGCGAGGATGCTCTCGGCATCCCCTTCCGCGATCAACTGCCCATCATTGACGATATACGCCGTTTCACAGATGTCCAGGGTCTCGCGGACGTTGTGGTCGGTGATGAGGATGCCGATACCCTTCGCCTTGAGGTGATGGATGATCTGCTTGATGTCGCCGACCGAGATCGGGTCCACGCCGGCGAAGGGCTCGTCGAGGAGGATGAATTTCGGCGCGCTGGCCAGGGCGCGGGCGATTTCCACCCGGCGTCGTTCGCCGCCGGACAGGCTCATGCCGAGGTTGTCGCGGATGTGGTGGATGTGGAATTCCTGCAGCAGGCCTTCCAGGGCTTCCTTGCGACCGTTGCGATCGAGGTCGCTGCGGGTCTCGAGGATCGCCATGATGTTGTCGGATACCGACAGCTTGCGGAAGATCGAGGCTTCCTGCGGCAGGTAGCCGATGCCGGCCCGGGCGCGCCCGTGCATCGGCAGGTGGGTGACGTTCTGCTCGTCGATGCGGACCACGCCCTGGTCGGCCTGGACCAGGCCGACGATCATGTAGAAGCAGGTGGTCTTGCCGGCACCGTTCGGACCGAGCAGGCCGACGATCTGCCCGCTATCGATGGACATGCTGACGTCGCGGACGACTTGCCGGCCTTTATAGCTTTTGGCCAGGTGCTGGGCTTTGAGCGTTGCCATTACTGGGCCTTTTTCTTCGGCTGGATGACCATGTCGATGCGCGGGCGCGGGCTGGTCACCTGGGAGCCGGTGGCACGACCCGCGTTGACGATCTGGCGCTGGGTGTCGTAGACGATCTTCTCGCCTTCGAAGGTGTTGCCTTCCTGGATCACCTTGGCCTGGTCGATCAGCACGACCCGGTTCTGCGTGACGAAGTACTGGATGGTCAGGCCATAGGCCTTGGTCACGTCCTTGTCCGGAGCGGGTTTCTGCTCGTAGTAGGCAGGTTTGCCGACCGAGGTCACGACCTCGATGTCGCCGTTCTTGTCCTGCTTCAGGGTCACGGTGTTGCCGGTCAGCTTGGTGCTGCCCTGGGTCACCACGACGTCGCCGCGGTAGACCGCGACGCCCTGCTTGTCGTCCAGTTCGGCGCTGTCGGCCTGGACGCGGATCGGTTGTTCGCGGTCCGAAGGCAGGGCCAAGGCCATGGAGCTGCCGAGGGCGGCAGTCAGACCGAAAATAAGGGGGAGGGTATTAACGAACCTCATGCTGACCTCTTACGTTGGACAGCAGGTGCATCCGGCTGTCTTTCAGATACGCTTTCATTCCAACAGCCGTCGTCACTCCATTGGCCGCGTCGATTTTAACGGCTTGCTCGGTCTGTGCATAATTCTTGTCGGGGAATACGGTCAGCCGAGTGGTGGTCAGGATGCTTGGTTGGCCCTTGGCATCGGTACGTGCGACGCGCACGTCGTCGATGAGTTCGACCTCCTTGCCTTTCGGTCCGACTTCGGCGCGGGCGCTCTGGATGTGCCAGGGTTGCACGTTGCCACGGAAGAGCAGCAGGTCGGGGGTGGTGACGAAAGTGATGTCCGTGGCTTTCTGGTGCTCCAGCTTCACCGCGGTCATCTCGTAGTCGAGGCTGCCGTCCTCCTGGTACTGGAGGCTATGGGCATTCTCGGCATAGTAGTCGATGGTATTGTCCTGGCCGGGACGGGTCGGCTGTTCGTTGAACAGCTCGAGCCCGACGTTCCAGTAGTAGCCCGCGACGATCAGCAACAGGGCGATCAGGGCGAGCAGCAGTTTCTGGCGTAGTGTCTTCGGCATGGTTGGCTCTACAGATAGGCGCTCTGGGCGGCTTCGAGCGTACCCTGGGCGCGCATGATCAGTTCGCAGAACTCGCGGGCGGCGCCTTCGCCGCCGCGGGCCGCGGTGACGCCATGGGCATGCTGGCGCACGAACGGGTCGGCACTGGCTACCGCCATGCCCAGGCCGACGCGGCGGATCACCGGCAGATCGGGCAGGTCGTCGCCAAGGTAGGCGACTTGCTCATAGCCTAGTCCGAGTTCGCCGAGAAGTTCGTCGAGGACGGCGAGCTTGTCTTCCCGGCCCTGATAGAGATGCTGGATGCCCAGGTTGCGCGCGCGCCGTTCGACCACCGGAGTGTCGCGGCCGGTGATGATGGCGGTGCGCACGCCGGAGGCGATGAGCATCTTGATGCCATGTCCGTCCAGGGTGTTGAAGGTCTTGAACTCGCTGCCGTCGACGAGGAAATACAGCTTGCCGTCGGTCAGCACGCCGTCGACGTCGAAGATCGCCAGGCGTATCCGGCTGGCCCGGACCGGGAGTTCCGCGGCCGAATGGGTATCGCTCATTACATCACTCCTGCGCGCAACAGGTCGTGCATGTTCAGGGCGCCGACCGGACGGTCGTCCGCGTCGACCACCACCAGGGCGCCGATCTTGTTGTCTTCCATGATCTTCAGGGCTTCCGCGGCGAGGATCTCGGCGCGGACGGTCTTGCCGTGGACGGTCATCACCTGGTCGATGGTGACCTGGCGGACGTCGATGCCCCGATCCAGGGCGCGACGCAGGTCGCCATCGGTGAAAATGCCGGCAAGCTTGCCATGTTCGTCGAGCACTACGGTCATGCCCAGGCCCTTGCGGGTCATTTCCATCAGCGCGCCGGTCAGCGAGGTGCCGAGCAGCACCTGCGGCAGCCCTTCGCCGACGTGCATGACGTCTTCCACCTTCAGCAGCAGTCGGCGGCCCAGCGCACCGCCCGGGTGCGAGAAGGCGAAGTCTTCCGCGGTAAAGCCGCGGGCTTCGAGCAGGGCGATCGCCAGGGCGTCGCCGAGGACCAGGGTTACGGTGGTGGAGGAGGTCGGGGCCAGGTTCAGTGGGCAGGCTTCCTGGCCGACACTGGCGTCCAGGTTCACTTCCGCAGCCTTGGCCAGGGGCGACTCGGGGTTACCGGTCATGCTGATCAGGGTGATGCCCAGGCGCTTGATCAGAGGCAACAGGGTGACGATTTCGGCAGTCGAGCCGGAGTTGGACAGGGCGAGGACCACGTCGTCCTTGGTGATCATGCCCATGTCGCCATGGCTGGCCTCGGCCGGATGCACGAAGAAGGAGGGGGTGCCGGTGCTGGCCAGGGTAGCGGCGATCTTTTTGCCGACGTGGCCGGATTTGCCCATGCCGACGACGACGACCCGGCCCTTGCCGGCCAGCAGCAGTTCGCAGGCCTTGACGAAATCGTCGCCAATCCGCGCCAGCAGGCTGTCTACCGCGTCGCGCTCGAGGCCGATGGTGCGCTGGGCGGAATGGATGAAATCGAGGTTCTGGCTCATGTTCAACGAATGTGGCGCCTGGATTAAAGGCGGGATTATAACGGGAAAGCGTGCCCCGCTTACACCAGCCATGCTGCGAAGTCGGTCCGCATCCCCCGCGGCGCAATGTTGTATGGACTGCAATGCTCTGTTACGCCGCCGTTATCTGCACTCCGCGCTATGACTGCATAAATGTCGATATATTCGACGTCGACGCGATTTTTTTCTGTCCGTAGTGAACCTGAAGTGTGCGATATGTCCTAAAGGGCTGAGAGAACGCTCCGAACAAGCTGAATCCAAGCTGAACGGCACGGTGCCAGGCCTTGGGCCAGAACCCGCCGCAGTGCTATAGTCCGCGCCCATTCGACCCCTCCGGGATGCGTGCCTTTGCAACGGGGCAAGGCGTCCAGCATGGACGGGTCGCATCGCAAGGAGTCCTGATGAGCACCGATAGTGCCTACGCGGTCGAGTTGAAGGGCCTGACCTTCAAGCGCGGATCGCGGGCGATTTTCGACAACATCGATGTGCGTATCCCGCGCGGAAAGGTGACCGGCATCATGGGCCCGTCCGGTTGCGGCAAGACCACGTTGCTGCGGCTGATCGCCTCCCAGTTGCGTCCTTCGAAGGGGGAGGTCTGGGTCAACGGGCAGAACCTGCCGCAGCTTTCGCGCGGCGACCTGTTCGACATGCGCAAGCAGTTCGGCGTGCTGTTCCAGAGCGGGGCGCTGTTCACCGATCTCGACGTCTTCGAGAACGTCGCATTTCCGCTGCGCGTGCATACCCAGCTGCCGGAAGAGATGATCCGCGACATCGTCCTGATGAAGCTTCAGGCCGTCGGCCTGCGCGGCGCCGTGGAACTGATGCCGGACGAGCTTTCCGGCGGCATGAAGCGCCGCGTCGCCCTGGCCCGGGCGATCGCCCTGGACCCGCAGATCCTGCTCTACGACGAGCCGTTCGTGGGGCAGGATCCGATCGCCATGGGCGTCCTGGTGCGCCTGATCCGCCTGCTCAACGATGCCCTCGGCATCACCAGCATCGTGGTTTCCCATGACCTGGCCGAGACCGCCAGTATCGCCGACTACATCTATATCGTCGGCGACGGCCGGGTACTTGGCCACGGGACGCCGGACGTCCTCAAGGAAACCGACGATCCTCGTATCCGCCAGTTCGTCAAGGGAATCCCGGATGGTCCCGTTCCGTTCCATTATCCGGCCCGCGACTACCGGGCCGACCTGCTGGGAGAGCGCTGATGCGTAGAGTCTCTCCCCTCGAACGTATCCGCCTGTTCGGCCGCGCCGGCCTGGACGTGGTCGCCGCGCTCGGCCGCTCGACCCTGTTCCTCGGCCACGCCCTGCTCGGCCGGCGCACGCCAGGCACCGGTTTGCACCTGCTGGTGAAGCAACTCTACTCGGTAGGCGTGCTGTCGCTGGCGATCATCGTCGTCTCGGGCCTGTTCATTGGCATGGTGCTGGCCCTGCAGGGCTACAACATCCTGATTTCCTATGGTTCCGAGCAGGCGGTCGGGCAGATGGTGGCCCTGACCCTGCTGCGCGAACTGGGGCCGGTGGTGACCGGCCTGCTGTTCGCCGGCCGTGCCGGCTCTGCGCTTACCGCGGAAATCGGCAACATGAAGGCCACCGAACAGCTTTCCAGCCTGGAAATGATCGGTGTCGACCCGCTCAAGTACATCGTCGCGCCGCGCCTGTGGGCCGGTTTCATCTCCATGCCGCTGCTCGCCGCGATCTTCAGCGTGGTCGGCATCTGGGGTGGGGCGATGGTCGCGGTCGACTGGCTGGGCGTATACGAGGGGTCGTTCTGGGCGAACATGCAGAACAGCGTGCAGTTCACCGAGGATGTGCTCAACGGCGTGATCAAAAGTATCGTATTCGCCTTCGTGGTGACCTGGATCGCGGTCTACCAAGGCTACGACTGCGAGCCGACCTCGGAAGGAATCAGCCGGGCGACGACCCGGACCGTGGTCTATGCCTCCCTGGCGGTGCTGGGGCTCGACTTCATTCTGACTGCTTTGATGTTTGGAGATTTCTGAATGCAAACCCGCACCCTGGAAATCGGTGTCGGCCTGTTCCTCCTGGCCGGCCTGCTGGCCCTGTTGCTGCTGGCCCTGCGGGTCAGCGGCCTGAGCGTGGGCAACGCCGGCGATACCTACAAGGTCTACGCCTACTTCGACAACATCGCCGGTGTTACCGTGCGCGGCAAGGTCACCCTGGCCGGCGTGACGATCGGCAAGGTGACGGCGGTCGACCTGGATCGCGACAGCTACACTGGTCGCGTGACCATGGAGATCAACCAGAACGTGAACAACCTGCCGGTCGATTCCACGGCGTCGATCCTGACCGCCGGCCTGCTGGGCGAGAAATATATCGGCATCAGCGTCGGCGGCGACGAGGACGTTCTGAAGGACGGCAGCACCATCCACGACACCCAGTCGGCGCTGGTGCTGGAAGACCTGATCGGCAAGTTCCTGCTGAACTCGGTTAACAAAGACGAAGCCAAAAAGTGAGGTTTTCTTCCATGCTGACTCTTCTGCGTCGCGGCCTGCTGGTGTTCCTGGCGGCTTTCCCGCTGCTTTCCATGGCGGCGCCGACCCCGCAACAGGTGGTGCAGGGCACGGTCGACGAACTGCTTTCCGACATCAAGGCCAACAAGGCCGCCTACAAGGCCGATCCGCAAAAGCTCTACGCCACTCTCGACCGTATCCTTGGGCCGGTGGTCGATGCCGAAGGCATCGCCAAGAGCGTGATGACCGTCAAGTACTCGCGCCAGGCCTCACCCGAGCAAATCAAGCGCTTCGAGGAAGTGTTCAAGAACAGCCTGATGCAGTTCTACGGCAACGCGCTGCTCGAATACGACAACCAGGACATCCGCGTGCTGCCTAGTTCGGCCAAGCCGAGCGACGATCGCGCCAGCGTCAACATGGAGATCCGTGACAGCAAGGGCACGGTCTATCCGGTCTCCTACACCATGACCAACCTGGCCGGTGGCTGGAAGGTCCGCAACGTGATCATCAACGGCATCAACATCGGCAAGCTGTTCCGCGACCAGTTCGCCGACACCATGCAGAAGAACCGCAACGACCTCGAGAAGACCATCGCCGGCTGGGGCGAGGTGGTCGCCAAGGCCAAGGAAACCGCGAAAGCGGAAGAGGCCGGGGCGAAATGAGCCAGGCCAGCCTGCGCGAAGGCGCGGCCGGCGAACTGCAGCTCGCCGGCGTGCTCGACTACAGCAGCGGGCCGGCGTTGCGCGAGCAGGGCGGTCGGCTGATCCGCGCCAGCCAGGCGGCGGAACTGGTCGTCGACTGCTCGGCGGTGGAGCGCTCCAGCAGCGTGGGCATTTCCCTGTTGCTGGCCTTCATGCGCGACGCACGCAAGGCCGGCAAGGTCCTGAGCGTCAGGGCGTTGCCGGACGACATGCGGGAGATTGCCAAGGTCAGCAGCCTTCTGGAGATCCTGCCTTTGCAGGAATGACCGGCCGGCGGAACGAGCGGCCCTCCGTCTGCGCGTCCCTTCCTGGGGTTCGCAGGCGGAGGGCTTTTTTGTATGATGGCCGACCGTGCGCGTAGGGCGCCCGATTGAGGTTGAGCATGCAGGCCGAAGACGTTAAGAGCCTTCTCCAGGAAAAACTCCCCGGCACCCAGGTGGAAGTCGAGGGCGAAGGGTGCAATTTCCAACTGAATCTGATCAGCGACGAACTGGCCGGCCAGAGCCCGGTCAAGCGTCAGCAGCAGGTCTACGCCCATTTGAACGCCTGGATCGCCGATGGCAGCATCCATGCCGTCACCATGAAATTCTTCAGCCGCGCCGCCTGGGCCGAGCGTTCCTGAGCCCACGGGGGATCATTGCAATGGATAAACTGATTATTACCGGCGGTAACCGCCTCGATGGCGAAATCCGCATTTCCGGCGCGAAGAACTCGGCGCTGCCGATCCTGGCCGCGACCCTGCTGGCCGATACTCCGGTCACCGTCTGCAACCTGCCGCACCTGCACGACATTACCACCATGATCGAACTGTTCGGCCGCATGGGCGTGCAGCCGATCATCGACGAGAAGCTCAACGTCGAAGTCGATGCCAGCAGCATCAAAACCCTGGTCGCGCCGTATGAACTGGTGAAGACCATGCGTGCCTCGATCCTGGTGCTGGGCCCGATGCTGGCGCGCTTCGGCGAGGCCGAAGTGGCCCTGCCGGGCGGTTGCGCGATCGGTTCGCGTCCGGTCGACCTGCATATCCGCGGTCTCGAGGCCATGGGTGCGCAGATCGAGGTCGAAGGCGGCTACATCAAGGCCAAGGCGCCCGCCGGCGGCCTGCGTGGCGGTCACTTCTTCTTCGATACCGTCAGCGTGACCGGCACCGAGAACCTGATGATGGCCGCCGCGCTGGCCAACGGCCGCACCGTGCTGCAGAACGCCGCTCGCGAGCCGGAGGTGGTCGACCTGGCCAACTGCCTGAACGCCATGGGCGCCAACGTCCAGGGCGCTGGCTCCGATACCATCGTCATCGAAGGCGTGAAGCGCCTCGGCGGCGCTCGCTACGACGTACTGCCCGACCGTATCGAGACCGGCACCTACCTGGTGGCCGCGGCCGCGACCGGCGGCCGGGTGAAGTTGAAGGATACCGATCCGACCATCCTCGAGGCGGTCCTGCAGAAGCTGGAAGAGGCCGGTGCCCACATCAGCACCGGCAGCAACTGGATCGAGCTGGACATGAAGGGCAACCGGCCGAAGGCGGTCAACGTGCGTACCGCGCCGTACCCGGCGTTCCCCACCGACATGCAGGCCCAGTTCATCTCCATGAACGCGGTTGCCGAAGGCACCGGCGCGGTCATCGAGACGGTCTTCGAGAACCGCTTCATGCATGTTTACGAAATGAACCGCATGGGTGCGCAGATCCTCGTCGAAGGCAACACCGCCATCGTCACCGGCGTACCCAAGCTCAAGGGCGCTCCGGTCATGGCGACCGACCTGCGCGCATCCGCGAGCCTGGTGATCGCCGGCCTGGTGGCCGAAGGCGACACCCTGATCGATCGCATCTACCACATCGACCGTGGCTACGAGTGCATCGAAGAGAAACTCCAGCTGCTCGGCGCCAAGATCCGCCGCGTACCGGGCTAGCGGAGGCTGTCGCGCAAATGCTGACCATCGCCTTGTCCAAGGGCCGGATTCTCGACGATACCCTGCCGCTGCTCGCAGCGGCGGGCATCGTACCGTCGGAGAACCCGGACAAGAGCCGCAAGCTGATCATCCCGACGTCCCTGTCCGATGTGCGCCTGCTCATCGTGCGCGCCACCGACGTGCCGACCTATGTCGAGCATGGCGCCGCCGATCTCGGCGTGGCCGGCAAGGACGTGCTGATGGAGTACGGCGGCCAGGGACTCTACGAACCGCTGGACCTGCGTATCGCCAACTGCAAGCTGATGACCGCCGGCGCCATTGGCGCGCCTGAACCCAAGGGACGCCTGCGGGTGGCCACCAAGTTCGTCAATGTCGCCAAGCGCTACTACGCCGAGCAGGGCCGCCAGGTCGACGTGATCAAGCTGTACGGCTCGATGGAGCTGGCGCCGCTGGTCGGTCTCGCTGACAAGATCATTGACGTCGTGGATACCGGCAATACCCTGCGCGCCAACGGCCTGGAGCCCCAGGAACTGATCGCCACGATCAGCTCGCGCCTGGTGGTCAACAAGGCCTCGATGAAGATGCAGCACGGTCGCATCCAGTCGCTGATCGATACCCTGCGCGACGCCGTCGAGGCGCGACACCGTCACTGATACCCGTGCGGCTCCGCGCCGCACCTGCCTATCCGTGTCATAGCCAAATTTTCTCGGGTGCCCGCACGGTGGGCTTGTTAGTCTAGCGGCGCCCGAGACAACGCCATCCATAAAAGAGGCTCGCTATGACCGCTCCCTTCGCTATCCGTCGACTCAATGCCGCTGATCCGGACTTCGGGCGTCATCTGGATCATCTGCTGAGCTGGGAAAGTGTCTCCGACGATTCGGTCAACCAGCGCGTCCTCGACATCATCGCCGCCGTACGCAGCCGTGGCGACGCCGCCGTGGTCGAGTTCACCCAGCGCTTCGACGGTCTCCAGGCCGCCTCGATGGCCGACCTGATCCTGCCGCGCGAGCGCCTGGAGCTGGCTCTCACACGTATCACCGTAGCCCAGCGCGAAGCCCTGGAAGTCGCCGCCGAGCGCGTGCGCAGCTACCACGAGAAGCAGAAGCAGGGTTCCTGGCGCTACACCGAGGCCGACGGCACGGTGCTCGGCCAGCAGGTCACCCCGCTGGACCGCGCCGGGCTCTATGTGCCGGGCGGCAAGGCGTCCTACCCGTCCTCGGTGCTGATGAATGCGATCCCGGCCAAGGTCGCCGGGGTGTCCGAAGTGGTCATGGTTGTACCGACCCCGCGCGGCGAGATCAACGAGATCGTCCTCGCCGCCGCCTGCATCGCCGGCGTCGACCGTGTCTTCACCATCGGCGGGGCACAGGCCGTGGCCGCGTTGGCCTACGGCACCGAAAGCGTGCCGCGGGTGGACAAGATCGTCGGCCCCGGCAACATCTACGTGGCCACCGCCAAGCGTCACGTGTTCGGCCAGGTCGGCATCGACATGATCGCCGGTCCCTCGGAAATCCTCGTGGTCTGCGACGGCCAGACCGATCCCGACTGGATCGCCATGGACCTGTTCTCCCAGGCCGAACACGACGAAGACGCCCAGTCGATCCTGGTCAGTCCGGACGCGGCGTTCCTGGACCGCGTCGCGGACAGCATCGCTCGCCTGCTGCCGACCATGGAGCGCGCCGAGATCATCCGCACCTCCCTGGAGGGGCGCGGCGCGCTGATCCAGGTCGCCGACCAGGCCCAGGCCTGTGCGGTCGCCAACCGCATCGCCCCGGAACACCTGGAGCTGTCGGTGGCCGATCCGGAAAGCTGGCTGCCGGAGATCCGCCATGCCGGCGCGATCTTCATGGGCCGCTACACTGCCGAGGCCCTGGGCGACTATTGCGCCGGCCCGAACCACGTGCTGCCGACCTCCGGTACCGCGCGTTTCTCTTCGCCGCTGGGGGTATATGACTTCCAGAAGCGTTCGTCGATCATCAACTGCTCGGCCGAGGGCGCTTCGGTCCTCGGTCGTACCGCCTCGGTGCTGGCTCGCGGCGAGTCGTTGACCGCCCACGCGCGTAGTGCCGAATACCGCATCCTCGACGAGAAGGAGGCCTGAGCATGAGCAAATTCTGGAGTCCCTTCGTCAAGGACCTGGTGCCTTATGTGCCGGGCGAGCAGCCGAAGCTGTCGCGGCTGGTCAAGCTGAACACCAACGAGAATCCCTACGGTCCGTCGCCACAGGCGCTCGCCGCGATGCAGGCGGAACTCAACGACGACCTGCGCCTGTATCCCGATCCCAACGGCGAGCGGTTGAAGCAGGCGGTCGCCGCGCACTACGGCGTACAGGCCAACCAGGTGTTCGTCGGCAACGGCTCCGACGAGGTGCTCGCGCACATTTTCCATGGCCTCTTCCAACACGACCTGCCGCTGCTGTTTCCGGACGTGACCTACAGCTTCTATCCGGTCTATTGCGGCCTGTACGGGATCGCGCACGAGAAGATCGCGCTGGATGAAAGGTTCCGCATCCGCGTCGAAGACTACGCGCGGCCCAACGGCGGAATCATCTTCCCCAATCCGAACGCGCCGACCGGCTGCCTGCTGCCGCTGGACGCCATCGAAGCGATGCTGAAGGCGTCGCCGGATTCGGTGGTGGTAGTCGACGAGGCCTATGTCGACTTCGGCGGCGAGAGCGCCATCGCCCTGGTCGATCGCTACCCGAACCTGCTGGTCACCCAGACGCTGTCCAAGTCGCGCTCCCTGGCCGGCCTGCGGGTCGGCCTGGCGGTCGGCCATGCCGATCTGGTGGAGGCGCTGGAGCGGATCAAGAACAGCTTCAATTCCTACCCGCTGGATCGCCTGGCGATCGCCGGCGCGGCGGCGGCTTTCGAGGACGACGCCTATTTCCGTCGGACCTGCCAGGCAGTGATCGATAGCCGCGAGGCGTTGAGCGCCTCTTTGCAGGCGCTGGGCTTCGAGGTACTACCGTCGGCCGCCAACTTCGTCTTCGCCCGTCATCCGCGGCACGATGCCGGGCAGATTGCCTCGACCCTGCGCGAGCAGGGAGTGATCGTCCGCCATTTCAAGCAGGCGCGGATCGACCAGTTCCTGCGTATCACCATCGGCAGTCCGGAGCAGAACCAGGCGCTACTGGACGCCCTGCACTTCCTCAAGTGATACGAAAACGGCGCCCGAGGGCGCCGTTTTCAATGGTGGGGATTACTCGCCGCCGTCCTGTTTCTGCTGTGGAGCCGGTGCCGGCGGCGGACGCAGGCCGACCTCGGCGGTCAGGTTGACCTTCTGTCCGTTGCGCAGCACCACGATGCTGATCTTCTGTCCCGGACGGGTGCGCGCCACCTGGTTCATCGAGCGGCGGCCGTCGCTGGCTTCCTGCTTGTCGATGGTCAGGATCACATCGCCCGGCAGCAGGCCGCCGCGTGCCGCCGGACCGTCGCGATAGACGCCGGCGACGACGATCCCGGCGGTTTCGCCGAGGCCCAGCGACTCCGCCAGTTCCGGGGTCAGCGCCTTGACCTCGACGCCGAGCCAGCCGCGGATCACCTGGCCGTGCTCGATGATCGACTGCATGACCTCCAGGGCCAGCTTGGTCGGGATGGCGAAGCCGATACCCTGGGAGCCGCCGGACTTGGAGAAGATCGCCGTGTTGATGCCGATCAGGTTGCCGGCAGCGTCCACCAGCGCGCCGCCGGAGTTGCCGGGGTTGATCGCCGCGTCGGTCTGGATGAAGTCTTCGTAGGTGTTCAGGCCGAGCTGGTTGCGTCCGGTGGCGCTGATGATGCCCATGGTCACGGTCTGGCCGACGCCGAACGGGTTGCCGATGGCGAGGCAGACGTCGCCGGTGCGAATGCCGTCGGAGCGGCCGAGGGTCATCGCCGGCAGGTTCTTAAGGTCGATCTTCAGCACGGCCAGGTCGGTTTCCGGGTCGCTGCCGACCAACTGGGCGATGGTTTCGCGGCCGTCGCGCAAGGCCACGATGATCTGGTCGGCGCCAGCGGTAACGTGGTTGTTGGTCAGCAAGTAGCCTTCCGCGCTCATGATCACCGCCGAGCCGAGGCTCGATTCCATGCGCTTCTGTTGCGGCAGGTTGTCGCCGAAGAAGCGGCGGAACATCGGGTCGTCGAACAGGGGGTGGGAGGGCTTGCTGACCATCTTGGTGGTGTACAGGTTGGCCACTGCCGGAGCCGCTCGACTCACCGCGTTGGCATAGGACACCGGGCCTTCCTGCAGACGGCTGAGCAGAGGCGCCTGCTCGACGTGCACCTCCTGGCGTGGCAGGCCGACCAGCTCGGGGTTGTGCTGGATGATCAGCAGGGCCAGCAGCACGCCGACCAGCACGGGCCAGCCGAGGAAACGCAGGGCCTTGGGCATCGGGAAAATCCTTGGGGTTGCGAGGCCGAAAAGCGGCCGATAAGGTGGCGCCCATTATAGGGGGAAGCCGTCCATTAGAGGAGCGGCGCGCCCTGCCTGAATGAAGAGGAATTTGCATGGCTATCGCCCTGAGCACCCTGGTCGAAGAGGCCGACCGTTATCTGGATGCCGCGCGCATCCAGGACTACTGCCCGAACGGCCTGCAGGTCGAAGGCCGGCCGCAGGTGCGGCGGATCGTCAGCGGGGTCACTGCCAGCCAGGCGCTGCTGGATGCCGCCGTGGAGGCCGACGCCGACGTGGTGCTGGTGCATCACGGTTACTTCTGGAAGGGTGAGAACCCCTGCGTGGTTGGCATGAAGCAACGGCGCCTGAAGACCCTGCTGAACAACGATATCAGTCTGCTCGCTTACCACCTGCCGCTGGATCTGCATCCGGAGGTGGGCAACAACGTGCAGCTCGCCCGGCAGCTCGGCTTCGAAGTGGAAGGGCCGTTGGAGCCGGGCAACCCGCGTTCCATCGTCCTCCTCGGTTCGCTTGCCGAGCCGATGCAGCCTGCCGATTTCGCTCGGCATGTGCGCGATGCGCTGGGGCGTGAGCCGCTGCTGGTCGATGCCGGTCAACCGATCCGGCGCATCGCCTGGTGCACCGGCGGCGCCCAGGGCTATATCGACCAGGCGATCGCCGCTGGCGTCGATGCCTACCTGACCGGCGAGGTTTCCGAGCAGACCGTGCACAGCGCGCGGGAGAACGGCATCAGCTTCATCGCCGCCGGACACCATGCCACCGAGCGCTACGGGGTACAGGCGCTGGGCGACTACCTGGGCAAGCGCTTCGCCATCGAGCACTTGTTCATCGACTGTCCTAATCCTGCCTGACGACGGAGCGGTGACGCACCCGGTCGACTTCCTTGCCCAGTTCCCAGACGGCCATCGCGTAGTGGGTGCTGTGGTTGTAGCGGGTGATCACGTAGAAGTTCGGCAGGCCGTACCAGTACTGGTAGTTCCTGCCCATGTCCAGGCGCAGCAGGCTGGCTTGCCGGTGGCCGCCGAGCGGACCCTGCGGGCGTAATCCGGCGGAAGCGAGCACGTCCAGCGGGTACAGCGTCTTGAAGCCATCTTCCAGCGAGGGAGCCCGGCCACTGGCGGGAACCGCCACGCGATCGCCGCTGACCCAGCCGTGCTGCTTGAAATAGTTGGCGACGCTGCCGATGGCGTCACGCGGATTCCACAGGTCGATATGCCCATCGCCATCGAAGTCCACCGCGTACTTGGTGAATGAAGACGGCATGAACTGGCCGTAGCCCATGGCGCCGGCATAGGAACCGCGCAGGGCCAGCGGGTCGGTGCCTTCCTTGCGCGCCTGGAGGAGGAATTGCTCCAGTTCGCCGCTGAAGAATTCCGCGCGGCGAGGGTAGGAGAAGGACAGGGTGGACAGCGCATCGATGATCCGCGTCTTGCCCATCACACGCCCCCAGCGGGTTTCCACGCCGATGATGCCGACGATGATCTCCGGCGGCACGCCGTAGACGCGCGATGCCCGTTGCAGGTCGGTTTCGTATTGGTCCCAGAACAGCACGCCGTTCTGTACGTTGCCTGGCGTGACGAACTTCTTCCGGTAGCGCAGCCAGGCGCCGTTCGGTCCGCTGGGTGGGGTATAGGTCGGGGCTTGCCGGTCCATCAGGCGGATCACCCAGTCCAGGCGCTGGGTCTGGGCGAACAGGTCGTGCAGTTGCTGGCGGTTGAAGCCGTGCTGGCTGACCATCCTGTCGATGAAGCGCTGTGCCGCCGGATTGTTCGCGTAATCGCCGCGCAGCGGCAGTATCGGTTGCACCGACTGGCGTACGGGGCGGGGTGAAATGACGGTGCGAGCCTGGGGTTTGGCGGCGGGTTTCGGTGGTGGCGTCGGTTCGCTGCTGCATGCTGAGACCAGAAGGAACAGGGGCAGGGCGAGGGCGGTACGGCGCATCTGGGGGCTTCTTGGCGGAATGACGATGCCCGCTATGCTAGCGCAGTGCCGCCGGCGTACAAGTCGAGCCGCCGAAAGGGGGCGGACCGTCTGCTCGCTGTCGCGGCGACGGCTTTGTCCGGTCCGGGACGATGCCGTCTCAGCTTTGTCCGCCCGGTCTGCGAAACGCCCCTGGAAAACCTCTCGACGCCAGTGTTTTCGCCGGCTGCGAGGCTGAGCGCTGATGGCTATATGGGTATATTTTTTTGGTATAAATGGCGAATCTTTTAGAGCCTTGCGCTGTGATAGAGTGCGCGTTCGTCTACGGCCCGACGGCCGTCCATAAGCAATTCCGTGAGTAGCCATGGTCGACAAACTGACGCACCTGAAACAGCTGGAGGCGGAAAGCATCCACATCATCCGCGAGGTGGCCGCCGAGTTCGATAACCCGGTGATGCTGTACTCGATCGGCAAGGATTCCGCGGTCATGCTGCACCTGGCCCGCAAGGCCTTCTTCCCCGGCAAGCTGCCCTTCCCGGTGATGCACGTGGACACCCGCTGGAAATTCCAGGAGATGTACAGGTTCCGCGATCGGATGGTCGAGGAAATGGGCCTGGACCTGATCACCCACGTCAACCCGGACGGCGTCGCCCAGGGCATCAACCCGTTCACCCACGGCAGCGCCAAGCACACCGACGTGATGAAGACCGAGGGACTCAAGCAGGCCCTGGACAAGTACGGTTTCGACGCTGCCTTCGGCGGCGCGCGCCGCGACGAGGAGAAGTCGCGGGCCAAGGAACGGGTCTATTCGTTCCGCGACAGCAAGCACCGCTGGGACCCGAAGAACCAGCGTCCCGAGTTGTGGAACATCTACAACGGCAAGGTGAAGAAGGGCGAGTCGATCCGCGTCTTCCCGCTGTCCAACTGGACCGAGCTGGACATCTGGCAATACATCTACCTGGAAGGCATCCCGATCGTCCCGCTGTACTTCGCTGCCGAGCGCGAGGTCATCGAGAAGAATGGCACATTGATCATGATCGACGACGAGCGCATCCTCGAGCATCTCTCTGACGAAGAGAAAGCCCGCATCGAGAAGCGCATGGTGCGCTTCCGTACCCTCGGCTGCTACCCGCTCACCGGCGCGGTCGAGTCCAGCGCCACCACGCTGCCGGAAATCATCCAGGAAATGCTCCTGACGCGTACTTCCGAACGCCAGGGTCGGGTCATCGACCATGACCAGGCCGGTTCGATGGAAGAAAAGAAACGTCAGGGCTATTTCTGAGGATACGCAGCATGTCTCATCAATCCGATCTGATCAGCGAGGACATCCTCGCCTACCTGGGGCAGCACGAACGCAAGGAACTGCTGCGCTTCCTTACCTGCGGCAACGTCGATGACGGCAAGAGCACCCTGATCGGGCGCCTGCTGCACGACTCCAAGATGATCTACGAGGATCACCTCGAGGCCATCACCCGCGACTCGAAGAAAGTCGGCACCACGGGCGACGACGTCGACCTGGCGCTGCTGGTCGATGGCCTGCAGGCCGAGCGCGAGCAGGGCATCACCATCGACGTGGCGTACCGCTACTTCAGCACCGCCAAGCGCAAGTTCATCATCGCCGACACGCCCGGCCATGAGCAGTACACCCGCAACATGGCCACCGGTGCCTCGACCTGCGACCTGGCGATCATCCTGATCGATGCCCGCTACGGCGTGCAGACCCAGACCCGCCGGCACAGTTTCATCGCGTCCCTGCTGGGTATCCGGCATATCGTGGTCGCCATCAACAAGATGGACCTGAAGGACTTCGACCAGGGTGTCTTCGAACAGATCAAGGCCGACTACCTGGCCTTTGCCGAGAAGATCGGTCTGAAGACCAGTTCGCTGCACTTCGTGCCGATGTCGGCGCTCAAGGGCGACAACGTGGTCAACAAGTCCGAGCGTTCGCCCTGGTACGCCGGCCAGTCGCTGATGGAAATCCTCGAAACCGTCGAGATCGCCGCCGACCGCAACCTCGATGACATGCGCTTCCCGGTGCAGTACGTGAACCGGCCGAACCTGAACTTCCGCGGTTTCGCCGGCACCCTGGCCAGCGGCGTGGTGCGCAAGGGCGACGAAGTGGTGGCATTGCCGTCGGGCAAGGGGAGCAAGGTGAAATCCATCGTCACCTTCGAGGGCGAACTGGAGCAGGCCGGTCCCGGCCAGGCCGTCACCCTGACCCTGGAAGACGAGATCGACGTTTCCCGCGGCGACATGCTGGTGCATGCCGACAATCGCCCGCTGGTCACCGACGGCTTCGATGCCATGCTGGTGTGGATGGCCGAGGAGCCGATGCTTCCGGGCAAGAAGTACGATATCAAGCGCGCTACCAGCTATGTGCCGGGTTCGATTCCGAGCATCGTCCACAAGGTGGACGTGAACACCCTGGAGCGGACCCCGGGCAGCGAGCTGAAGCTGAACGAGATCGCCAGGGTCAAGGTCAGCCTGGACGCGCCCATCGCGCTCGATGGCTATGAGCAGAACCGCACCACCGGCGCCTTCATCGTCATCGATCGCCTGACCAACGGCACCGTTGGCGCCGGCATGATCATCTCCGCTCCGCCGGCGGCCCATGGCAGCAGCGCTCATCACGGTTCGAATGCCCATGTGACGCGCGAGGAGCGTGCCGGCCGCTTCGGCCAGCAGCCGGCGACCGTACTGTTCAGCGGCCTCTCCGGCGCCGGCAAGAGCACCCTGGCCTACGCCGTGGAGCGCAAGCTGTTCGATATGGGCCGCGCGGTCTACGTGCTGGACGGGCAGAACCTGCGCCACGACCTGAACAAGGGGTTGCCGCAGGACCGCGCCGGACGCACCGAGAACTGGCTGCGCACCGCCCATGTCGCCAAGCAGTTCAACGAGGCCGGGTTGATCAGCCTCTGCGCCTTCGTCGCGCCGAGCGCGGAAGGGCGCGAGCAGGCCAGGGCGCTGATCGGCGCCGAGCGCCTGTTCACCGTCTATGTGCAGGCGTCGCCGCAGGTTTGCCGCGAACGCGATCCACAGGGGCTGTATGCGGCGGGCGAGGACAATATCCCCGGCGAGTCCTTCCCCTACGACGTGCCGCTGGATGCCGACCTGGTGATCGATACCCAGGCGCTGAGCGTCGAGGACGGCGTGAAGCAGGTGCTCGACCTGTTGCGCGAGCGCCAGGCGATCTGATCGTCTCGCAGCCATGAAAAAGCCCCGCGGATGCGGGGCTTTTTCATGGGCGTCGGCAGGTTCGCGCAGCGCGTCAGTACTTGCCTTTCAGGCCGTAGGTGGCGTCGAGGGTGCCGGGGCTGTCCGGGCTTTTCGGCGCATAGTCCTTCGGCACTTCGCCGGAGGCCGGCGGAGTCAGGCGCTCGCGGCGCTCGGCCGGATAGGCCTCGTCGGCATGCAGCGCAGCCAGCAGGCGCTGGCGGGTCTGTTCGTCCAGGGCCAGGCGCTGGGCGCCGTCGGAGAGGTGCTCCTGCACGTCCTGGTAGCTCTGGGTCAGCTTCTTCACGAGGCTGGCGGTGGTGTTGAAATGGGTCACGACTTCGCGCTGATAGCTGTCGAAGCGGTCCTGCAGGTCGTCCATCTGGCGTTGCACCTTGTTCGGCGCGGCGTTGGGCAGCAGGCGGGCGATCAGAAAACCGATGGCGACCCCGGCGACCAGGGCGAGGGCCGGCAGCAGCCAGGCGGTGAGCGACTGTTCCACGCGAATCCTTCCTCTATAGACGGCTTTGCTTTACGTTAACGGCTTGAGTCCGAGCTGTATACCACGGCACGCGAGTAAGTGCCTGTGTCGCTTGGAGTAATCTGCTAGACGAGTCGACCCGAGCCGGGGTCACGGAGTTCCTGTTTGTCTACCCGCGAAATCCCTGTATCCATCGATGGCCCCTGCGGGCCGCTGGAAGCCCTGCACCTCGATCTGCCCGATGCCCGCGGCATCGCCCTGGTCTGCCATCCGCACCCGCTGTTCGCCGGCACCATGCAGAACAAGGTGGTCGCCACTCTGCAACGCAGCGCCCGCGATGCCGGCCTGGCGACCCTGCGTTTCAACTTCCGTGGCGTTGGCCAGAGCGCTGGCAGCTATGGCGAGGGGATCGGCGAGATCGACGACGCCGAGGCCGCCGCGCGCTGGTTGCTGGCACGCCATCCGGGGTTGCCGCTGACACTGATGGGCTTTTCCTTCGGCTCCTGCGTCGCCGGCAATCTGGCGGGTCGCCTGGAAGCGCAGGGCGTCGGGCTGGCGCGGCTGTTCATGATCGCGCCGCCGGTGGAACGCTTCGCGGTCAGCCTGCCTGCGCGTTGCCCGCTGACCGTGGTGCAGCCGGAGGACGACGACGTGGTCACGCCGGCCGCGGTATATGCCTGGAGCGAGTCCCTGGCACGACCGCACGAGCTGTTGCGGGTGGCGGAAAGCGGACATTTCTTCCATGGCAAGCTGATCGATCTGAAGGACCTGTTGCTGCCACGCCTGCAGGACTGACGTCGTCGCGCCGGCCCTGCTACCATCCGGCGCGCCATTCTTTTCTTTGCCTGACATCTGGTATCGCATGACTACTCGTATCCTGACCGGCATCACTCCTACCGGCACTCCGCACCTGGGCAACTACGCCGGCGCCATCCGCCCGGCGATCCTCGCCAGCCGTCGGAGCGACGTGGATTCGTTCTACTTCCTGGCGGACTACCACGCCTTGATCAAGTGCGACGATCCCGCTCGTATCCAGCGCTCGCGCCTGGAAATCGCCGCGACCTGGCTGGCCGGCGGCCTGGACGTCGAGCGTGCGACCTTCTACCGGCAGTCGGACATCCCCGAGATTCCCGAGCTGACCTGGTTGCTCACCTGCGTCAGTGCCAAGGGTCTGCTCAACCGCGCGCATGCCTACAAGGCCGCGGTGGACCGCAATGTCGAGGCTGGCGAAGACCCGGACGCCGGCGTGACCATGGGCCTCTACAGCTATCCGGTGCTGATGGCCGCGGACATCCTGATGTTCAACGCGCACAAGATCCCGGTCGGCCGCGACCAGGTGCAGCACGTGGAGATGGCCCGCGACATTGGCCAGCGTTTCAACCACCTGTTCGGCAACGGCCGCGAGTTCTTCGTCCTGCCCGAAGCGGTGATTGAGGAAAACGTCGCCACCCTGCCGGGCCTGGACGGGCGCAAGATGTCCAAGAGCTACGACAACACCATCCCGCTGTTCAGCCCGTCCAGGCAGCTCAAGGACGCCATCGCACGCATCGTCACCGACTCGCGCGCGCCGGGCGAGCCGAAAGACCCGGACAGTTCGCACCTGTTCCTTCTTTACTCGGCCTTCGCCAGCGCCGAACAGGTCGCCGCGTTCCGCCAGGAACTGCTCGACGGCCTGGCCTGGGGCGAAGCCAAGCAGCGCCTGTTCCAGTTGCTCGACAACGAACTGGGCGAGGCTCGCGAGCGTTACCAGGCGCTGATCGCCAAGCCCGACGATATCGAGGACATTCTCCTCGCCGGCGCCGCCAAGGCGCGCCGCATCGCCACCCCATTCATCGCCGAGTTGCGCGAGGCAGTCGGCCTGCGCTCCCTGCGCGAGCCGCTGAAAAGTGCCGAGAGCGGCAAGAAGAAGGCCGCCAAGGCTGCGCGCCTGGTCAGCTTCCGCGACGACGACGGCAGCTTCCGCTTCCGCCTGCTGGACGCCGCCGGCGAACAGCTACTGCTGTCCCGCGCCTTCGCCGATGGCAAGGCCGCCGGTGCGGTGAGCAAGCGCCTGCTGGCTGGCGAGACTGCCGACCTGCGGGCCGAGGGCAATGCCTTTGGCCTGTGGCTGGATGGCGAGGCGGTGGCGCAGAGCCCGGCCTTCGCCGACGCCGCCGCCCGTGACGCCGCCATCGAGCGCACCCGCGAAGCGCTGGCACCGCAGGAGTAGGCAGCCCCGGTACATCCTCGACGGATGGCCGATTGCCAAGAGACGGGGTCGTCGCTAAAGTGACGGCCCCGTTTTCGTTGCATTGCTACCGATCATGACGCCCCTCGAGCGCTACCAGGCCGATCTCCAACGCCCCGATTTCTTCCACGATGCCGCACAGGCGAATGCCGTGAAGCATCTGCAACGCCTCTACGATGACCTGGTCGCCGCCGACCACGCCAAGCCCGGCCTGTTCGGCAAGCTGCTCGGCAGGAAGTCCGGCGGGCCGGTGAAGGGCCTGTATTTCTGGGGCGGCGTCGGCCGTGGCAAGACCTACCTGGTGGACACTTTCTTCGAGTCGCTGCCGTTCGAGCAGAAGGTGCGCACGCACTTCCACCGCTTCATGAAGCGGGTGCACGAAGAACTGAAGACCCTCAAGGGCGAGAAGAACCCGCTGACCATCATCGGCAAGCGCTTCGCCGACGAGGCGCGGGTGATCTGTTTCGACGAGTTCTTCGTCTCCGACATCACCGACGCGATGATCCTCGCCACCCTGCTGGAAGAGCTGTTCAAGAACGGCGTGAGCCTGGTGGCGACCTCCAACATCGTGCCGGACGGCCTGTACAAGGACGGCCTGCAACGCGCCCGTTTCCTGCCGGCGATCGCCCTGCTCAAGGAGCATACCGAGATCGTCAACGTCGATAGCGGCGTCGACTATCGCCTGCGCGCGCTGGAGCAGGCCGAGCTGTTCCACTGGCCGCTCAGCGAACAGGTCGAGGAGGAGATGGCGCGCAGCTTCAAGGCCCTGACCCCGGACTGTGCCAAGGCCCAGCGCGACGAGGCGCTGATGATCGAGAACCGCGAGATCCGCGCGCGCCTGACCTGCGACGACGTGGCCTGGTTCGAATTCCGTGAGCTGTGCGACGGCCCGCGCAGCCAGAACGACTACATCGAGCTGGCGAAGATTTTCCACGCCGTGCTGATCTCCAACGTCGAGCAGATGGGCGTCACCAAGGACGACATGGCGCGGCGTTTCATCAACCTGGTGGATGAGTTCTACGACCGCAGCGTCAAGCTGATCATCTCCGCCGAGGTCGAGCTAAAGGATCTCTACAGCGGCGGCCGGCTGGAGTTCGAATTCCAGCGCACCCTCAGTCGTCTGCTGGAAATGCAGTCCCACGAATACCTGACGCGTCCGCACCGGCCCTGATCCGGGGCGGAAACGAGAAAGGGGTTGCCGATGGCCACCCCTTTTTTCATGGGCGCGCGGCGTTTCAGCGCTGCGCGGTGTTCTGCTCGAAGCCGGCGAGGAGCTTCTTCGCATGGGCCACTTCGAGGGCTTCCATGGCGTTGATCGGCTTGATCGCCACGGCCTGCTTCAGTTGGGCGATGGCCTTCTCCCGCTCGTCGTCGCCGTATACGTAGGTGAGCGCGTTGGCGTACTCGTAGTGGCCGATCGGCAGGTCGTTGGCCTGGCGGAAGGAGCGGGCGAAGTACTGCTCCATCTTGTCGGCGCTGACCCCGTAGGTCATCTTGCCGACCAGCTTGCCGACCTTGCGGATCACTCCCGCCTCGTAGCCGCCGTAGAGCGCCAGGGCGAACGGCTGGTTGGGTTGCCTGGCCAGGAGAGCGTCCAGTTCCTTGGGTATTTCGCTGGTATAGCCGCGCTTGAGCACTACCGGTACCGATAGCTCCTCGGCCAGGCGCGCCTTGGCGTAGACGCTGCCGAACTGGGCGACGATATCGGCCTTGACCAGCGGGCCGGCCTGTTCGGTGTAGTCGATGACCTCTTCGAGCAGGCGCTGTTTCTCCGCCTGGTCGGGAGCCAGGAACATGGCGTAGAGCACCTGGGCGAACATCGCCGGTACCTGGCCGCCGACTCCCAGGGCCAGTCCCTGCTCCTTGGCCTTGGCGTAGTCGCCGCGGAACAGCAGGCGCCAGACATCCTGCAGTCGTGCCGCATATTGCGCGGCCTCTTCCGGCTTGCCGGTGAAGCCGGTGCCGGCCTTCACGGTCTTTTCCAGGGCATCCGGATGGGCGGTCGCCATGTTCACCACCCAGTCGGCGTCCGGATAGGGATAGTCGCCGAAGCCGCGGGTCAGGCGCGGCCAGGCTTCCTTCAACTTGTCGCCTGGATAGTCATAGGCGCTCTGGTCGTAGGGGAAGGCTTTCCAGTTGTCGGCGGCCATAGCATTCATACCGAAGAGGGCCAGGAAGGCGAGCAGATAAAGGCGCATGGCAAAGGTCCGTTCTTGTCGTTGTTCGGAACGCCCGCGTCTGCGGCGGGCCTGCGGATTCATGAGAACCCGCGAAGGCCGACCTGGCTACCTATCCTAGGTTCTGTAGGGAAAGCGCCGGCGCCGATGCCGTTCGGGCAGGCCCGGCGATGTCCGGCTCAGCTTTCCTTCTGCATGAACTGGCGACGGTAATGGTGGGGAGAGAGTTCGGTGTGCTGGCGGAACAGGCGGGCGAAGAAGCTGGCGTCGTCGTAGCCGACCTCGTAGCTGATCGTCTTGATGCTCTTGCGCGTGCTCGAGAGCATGCCCTTGGCGGTCTCGATCCGCAGTCGCTGCAGGTAGTGCAGCGGCTTGTCGCCGGTAGCGGCCTGGAAGCGCCGCATGAAGTTGCGGATGCTCATGCCGTGGTCGCGGGCGACGTCCTCGAAACGGAACTTGTCGGCGAAGTGGTCTTCCAGCCATTGCTGGATCTGCAGGATCGTCGGGTCATGGTGCAGCTTCTGTCCGCCGAAGCCGATGCGCCCTGGGGTGTAGCTGCGCTGTACTTCGTAGAGGGTATCCCGGGCCACCGCCTGGGCCACCGATCCGCCGCAGAAACGCTCGATCAGATAGATGTAGAGGTCGCAGGCGGAGGTGACGCCGCTGGCGCAGAACAGGTCGTCGGCATCGGTCAGGTGCTTCTCCTGGTTGAGCAGCACGTTCGGGAAGCGTTCGGCGAATTCTCGATAGAAGCGCCAGTAGGTGGTCGCTTCCTTGCCATCCAGCAGGCCTGCCTGGGCCAGCCAGAAGACCCCGGTCGCCTCGCCGCAGAGGGCGGTTCCCTCGGCATGGCTGCGGCGCAACCAGGGAACGATTTGCGGATAGCGCCGTTCGAGCGCGTCGAAATCGCCCCAGAAGGCGGGCAGGACCACGATATCGCAGGCGGCGAGGGGACCGTCGACGGCGATGCTGTCGCCGCTGAAGCTGCGTACCGGCTGGCCGTCGGGGCTGAGGATGCGGGTGCGGAAGGCCGGCTGGAGACCGAGGCCCTGCTGCTTGCCGTGGCGCAGGCTGGCCATGTGGAAGAAGTCCTTGGCCTGCATCAGGGTCGAGGCGAAGACGCCGTCGATGGCGACGATGCCGACATGTTTCAGCACCGGAGCGGATTGAGCGCGCATGGATTTTTATCGTTGTTGTGAGTAAGGGAAAGCGGTCAAAAGGCGGCTGGATCGTCTTATTTTTTGGCGCAACTGTCCAGTGCGTCGGTCGGGGCATTTCCCTACAGTCGAAGACCTGCCGCGTGCAGCCAACCCGATCCCAGACCGTTTCCAGGTGACCACGATGATACCGAGAACCCTGTTCAGCTCCGACCACGAACTGTTTCGCGACAGCGTGCGCAAGTTCCTCGAACAGGAAGCCGTGCCTTTCCATCACCAATGGGAAAAGGATGGGCATGTCGACCGCGCGCTCTGGAACAAGGCCGGCGAGGCCGGAATGCTCTGTTCGCACCTGCCGGAAGAGTATGGCGGGATGGGCGCGGACTTCCTCTACAGCGCCGTGGTCATCGAAGAGATCGGTCGGGCCGGCCTGACCGGGATCGGTTTCTCCCTGCATTCGGACATCGCTGCGCCCTACATCCTCCACTACGGCAGCGAGGCGCTGAAGCGCAAGTACCTGCCGAAGCTGGTATCCGGCGAGATGGTCGCGGCCATCGCCATGACCGAGCCGGGGGCCGGTTCCGACCTGCAAGGGGTGAAGACCACTGCGGTACTGGATGGCGACGAGTACGTCATCAATGGCTCGAAGACCTTCATCACCAACGGCTTCCTCGCCGACCTGGTGATCGTGGTGGCGAAGACCGATCCGAAGGCTGGCGCCAAGGGCATAAGCCTGTTCGTGGTCGAGGCGGGTACGCCGGGCTTCAGCAAGGGCAAGCGCCTGGAGAAGGTCGGGATGAAGGCCCAGGACACCTCCGAGCTGTTCTTCCAGGATGTGCGGATTCCCCGGGAGAACCTGCTCGGCAAGGACGGCCAGGGATTCATCTACCTGATGCAGGAGCTGCCGCAGGAGCGCCTGACCGTCGGTATCGGCGCGCTGGCGTCGGCCGAGGCGGCCCTGCAATGGACGCTCGACTACACTCGCGAGCGCAAGGCGTTCGGCAAGTCGGTGGCGGACTTCCAGAATACCCGCTTCAAGCTTGCCGAGATGGCTACCGAGATCCAGGTCGGCCGGGTCTTCGTCGATCGCTGCATGGAGCAGCATCTCCAGGGCAAGCTGGACGTACCCACCGCCGCCATGTGCAAGTACTGGACGACGGACCTGCAATGCAAGGTGCTCGACGAATGCGTGCAGTTGCACGGCGGCTACGGCTTCATGTGGGAATATCCGGTGGCGCGGGCCTGGGCCGATGCCCGGGTGCAGCGGATCTACGCCGGTACCAACGAGATCATGAAGGAGATCATCGCGCGGGCCCTGTGAGGCGCGCCTGGTCACCGGGAGGGGCGGACGACCGCATCGCGCGGTTGTCCGCCGAACCCGCGGCAGCGCCAGGCCCCTGGAGCCTCAGGGAGCCGGGTTCGGTTGCTCCCGGTGGATCGCATCGATACCGGCGAGCACCTCCTCGTCCAGCCTCAGGTCGATGCTGCCGAGATTGGTTTCCAGCTGTTCCAGCGAGGTCGCGCCGATGATGTTGCTGGTCACGAACGAGCGCGAGGTGACGTAGGCCAGTGCCATCTGCGCCGGTTCCATTCCATGTTCGCGGGCCAGCGCCACGTAGCGCGCGCAGGCCGCTTCCGCCTGCGGGTTGGTGTAGCGGGTGAAGCGGCTGTAGAGACTGATGCGCGCGTTGGCCGGGCGGGCGCCGTCCGCGTACTTGCCGGAAAGCATGCCGAAGGCCATCGGCGAGTAGGCCAGCAGGCCGCACTGCTCGCGGATGGCGATTTCCGCCAGGCCCACCTCGAAGCTGCGGTTGAGCAGGTTGTAGGGGTTCTGGATCGATACCGCGCGCGGCCAGCCGCGCTCCTCGGCGAGCCTGAGGAAGGTCATGGTGCCCCAGGGCGTCTCGTTGGACAGGCCGATGTGGCGGATCTTGCCGGCGCGCACCTGCTCGTCGAGCACTTCCAGGGTTTCCTCCAGCGGTGTGAAGCTCTCTTCCTGGTGCTGGTAGCCGAGCTGGCCGAAGAAGTTGGTCCGCCGCTCCGGCCAGTGTAACTGGTAGAGGTCCAGCCAGTCTGTCTGCAGGCGCTCCAGGCTGGCATCGAGGGCGGCGACGATGTGCTGGCGGTTGAACTTGAGGTTGCCGTCGCGCACATGGCTGATGCCGTTGCCGGGGCCGGCGATCTTGCTGGCGAGGATCCAGTCGGCGCGGTCGCTGCTGCGGCGGAACCAGTTGCCGATGATGCGCTCGGTGCTGGCGTAGGTCTCGGCGCGGGGCGGCACCGGATACATTTCGGCGGTATCCATGAAATTGATCCCGGCGGCCTTGGCCCTGGCGATCTGGGCGAAGGCGTCCTGCTCGCTGTTCTGCTCGCCCCAGGTCATGGTGCCGAGGCAGAGGGCGCTGACTTTCAGATCGGTGCGGCCGAGCGGGCGATACTCCATGCGGGTGTCCTCGTGAAATTAAGTGGTTAATGCGGTTGTAAATTCTGGCGAAATCTGCATAATTCCGCAGCCTTTCATCGGTGGGGGATGCCAAGCCTGCCGATCGATGTATCTAGTCGTTACGGACGCACACCGACCCGAGCCCCAATTCGTGTCTGTTTTCGGCTGTCCTTGACTTGTCAAGGCAACCACTGTCCAGTAAGATTCGCCGTCTTATTTTCAGGCGGCCCCTGAGGCTATAACGAATGAAAACCTATACCGCGAAACCGGAAACTGTACAGCGCGACTGGTTCGTCGTCGACGCTGCCGGCCAGACCCTGGGTCGTCTGGCGACCGAAATTGCCCGCCGCCTGCGTGGCAAGCACAAGCCTGAGTACACTCCGCACGTTGACACCGGCGACTACATCGTCGTCATCAACGCCGAGCAGGTGCGTGTGACCGGTGCCAAGACCACCGACAAGATGTACTACCACCACTCCGGCTTCCCGGGCGGCATCAAGTCGATCAACTTCGAGAAGCTGATCGCCAAGGCCCCTGAGCGCGTCATCGAGACCGCTGTAAAAGGCATGCTGCCGAAGAACCCTCTGGGTCGCGATATGTATCGCAAGCTGAAGGTGTACAAGGGTGCCAGCCACCCGCACACCGCTCAGCAACCCCAAGAACTGAAGATTTAACGGGATAGCTCATTATGTCGGCGACTCAAAATTACGGCACTGGCCGTCGTAAGACCGCTACCGCTCGCGTCTTCCTGCGTCCGGGTACTGGCAAGATTTCCATCAACAACCGTGGTCTCGATCAGTTCTTCGGTCGTGAAACCGCTCGCATGGTCGTGCGTCAGCCGCTCGAGCTGACCGAGACCGTCGAGAAGTTCGACATCTTCGTTACCGTCGTTGGCGGTGGCGTAAGCGGTCAGGCCGGTGCGATCCGTCACGGCATCACCCGTGCCCTGATCGAGTACGACGAAACCCTGCGTAGCTCGCTGCGCAAGGCCGGCTACGTGACTCGCGATGCCCGTGAAGTCGAGCGTAAGAAAGTCGGTCTGCGTAAAGCGCGTAAGCGTCCGCAGTACTCCAAGCGTTAATTCGACGCTTGCTGAAAAACGCCCACCTCTTCGGAGCTGGGCGTTTTTTTATGTCTACGCTTTAACTCTGCGGCAAGGTGTCGCATGGCCGAAGGGCGCGCCCTACAAGGGTTTCGGGCGTTTTGTGTCAGGCTATTACCTTGTCATCAAAGGGGGTTTTCTTTACCATTTGGCGAATTTTTTGCGCGGCTCGAATTTTTACTTAAAGGCCTGATTAGAACAGGTCTGAAGCTGATGGGAGACGACTGAATGAGTAATGACGGCGTGAATGCAGGCCGGCGTCGCTTCCTCGTCGCGGCCACCTCTGTGGTTGGCGCGGCGGGAGCGGTGGGTGCTGCGGTCCCGTTCGTAGGGTCATGGTTCCCCAGTGCCAAAGCCAAGGCTGCTGGCGCGCCGGTGCAGGTGAACGTGGGCAAGATCGATCCAGGTCAGCAGATCATCGCTGAATGGCGCGGCAAGCCTGTATTCATCGTGCACCGCACGAAGGAGATGCTGGACGCCCTGCCGAGCCTCGAAGGACAACTGGCCGACCCGGACTCCAAGGCCTCGGAGCAGCCGGAGTACGTCGATCCCAAGCTTCGCTCGATCAAGCCGGAACTGGCGGTGATCGTCGGCATCTGCACCCACCTGGGCTGCTCGCCGACCTTCCGTCCCGAAGTCGCCCCCGCCGACCTCGGTCCGGACTGGAAGGGTGGCTACTTCTGCCCTTGCCACGGCTCCCACTACGACCTCGCCGGTCGTGTCTACAAAGGCCAGCCAGCGCCGCTGAACCTGCCGATTCCGCCTTATACGTTCGATGCTGACGACGTCATCACCATCGGCGTGGACCAGGAGAAAGCCTGATGAACAAGTTCATGGCTTGGGTCGATGCGCGTTTTCCCGCGACCAAGATGTGGGAAGACCATCTGAGCAAGTACTACGCACCGAAGAACTTCAACTTCTGGTATTTCTTCGGTTCCCTGGCGCTGCTGGTGCTGGTCAACCAGATCCTCACCGGCATCTGGCTGACCATGAGCTTCACGCCGTCGGCCGAAGAGGCGTTCGCTTCCGTCGAATACATCATGCGCGATGTCGACTACGGCTGGATCATTCGCTACATGCACTCCACCGGTGCATCGGCGTTCTTCATCGTGGTCTACCTGCACATGTTCCGCGGCCTGCTCTACGGCTCCTATCAGAAGCCGCGCGAGCTGGTGTGGATCTTCGGCATGCTGATCTACCTGGCGCTGATGGCCGAGGCCTTCATGGGCTACCTGCTGCCTTGGGGTCAGATGTCCTACTGGGGCGCCCAGGTGATCATTTCCCTGTTCGGCGCGATTCCGGTGGTCGGCGAAGACCTGGCCCAGTGGATCCGCGGTGACTTCCTGATCTCCGGCATCACCCTGAACCGCTTCTTCGCCCTGCATGTGATCGCCCTGCCGATCGTCCTGCTCGGCCTGGTCGTGCTGCACATCCTGGCGCTGCACGAAGTCGGTTCGAACAACCCGGACGGCGTTGACATCAAGAAGAAGAAGGACGAGAACGGCGTACCGCTGGACGGCATCGCGTTCCATCCGTACTACACCGTGAAGGATATCGTCGGTGTGGTGGTGTTCCTGTTCATCTTCTGCACCGTGATCTTCTTCTTCCCGGAAATGGGCGGCTACTTCCTCGAGAAGCCCAACTTCGAGATGGCCAACCAGTTCAAGACCCCCGAGCACATCGCTCCGGTCTGGTACTTCACCCCGTTCTACGCGATCCTCCGCGCGGTTCCGGACAAGCTGATGGGCGTGGTGGCGATGGGTGCGGCGATCGCTGTGCTGTTCGTCCTGCCGTGGCTGGATCGCAGCCCGGTTCGCTCGATCCGCTACAAGGGCTGGCTGAGCAAGCTGTGGCTGGTGATCTTCGCGGTGTCCTTCGTGATCCTCGGCTACTACGGCGCCCAGGCTCCGAGCCCGCTGGGTACTACCCTGTCGCGCGTTTGCACCGTCCTGTATTTCGCCTTCTTCATCCTGATGCCGTTCTACACCCGGATGGAGAAGACCAAACCGGTTCCGGAAAGGGTGACTGGCTGATGAAAAAGCAATTCGCTGCACTGATTCTGGCGGTACTGCCAGTCCTGGGTTTCGCCGCTGGCGGCCATGGGCCGCAACTGGATCATGTCGATATCGACCTGACCGACAAGGCGGCCATGCAGGATGGCGCGCGTACCTTCGCCAACTACTGCATGGGCTGCCATAGCGCCAAGTTCCAGCGTTACGAGCGTGTCGCCACCGACCTGGGCATTCCTGCCGATCTGATGATGGAGAAGCTGGTGTTCACCGGCGCCAAGATCGGCGACCACATGGACATCGGCATGAAGCCGGCCGACGCCAAGACCTGGTTCGGCGCTGCTCCGCCGGACCTGACCCTGGTTGCCCGCGTACGCGGCACCGACTGGCTGTACAGCTACCTGCGCTCGTTCTACGAGGATCCCAAGCGTCCGTGGGGCGTGAACAACGTGATCTTCCCCAACGTCGGCATGCCGAACGTCCTGGCGCCCCTGCAGGGACGCCAGGTGATCGGCTGCAAGCAGGTACAGGTGGTCGAGGATGGCAAGAAGCAGTTCGATCCGTTGACCGGTACCCCGCTGACTCACGAAGCTTGTGACCAGTTGACCGTGGTGCCGAAGACCGGCGAACTGAACGAAGCTCAGTTCGACGAGAAGGTCAAGAACCTGGTGACCTTCCTGGCCTATTCGGCCAACCCGAACAAGCTGGCCTCCGAGCGTATCGGTACCTACGTCCTGCTCTACCTGGCCTTCTTCTTCGTATTCGCCTATCTCCTCAAGCGCGAGTACTGGAAGGACGTGCACTAACCCGCACGTTGGTCTTCGAAGCGCGCGCCCTACGGGGCGCGCGCGTCTTTTCACCTCCCACAAGTCGACCTGCGAGGAGGGCTCCATGGCTTCAATCAACAAGCTGACCTGCTATTCCGACCCTGCCGATCATTACTGCCATCGCATCCGCCTGGTCCTGGCCGAGAAGAACGTGGCGGTAGAGGTGATCGATATCGAGGCGGGCCGCTGTCCGCCGATGCTGGCGGAGGTCAACCCCTACGGCAGCGTACCGACCCTGGTCGATCGCGACCTGGCGCTGTACGAGCCGACGGTGGTCATGGAATACCTCGATGAACGCTATCCGCATCCGCCGCTGCTGCCCGATTATCCGGTGAAGCGTGCCAACAGCCGCCTGTTGATCCATCGTATCCAGCGGGACTGGTGTTCCCTGGTGGACCGGATCCTGGATGCGCGCAGCAAGGAGGCCGAGCGGGTCCAGGCGCGCAAGGAGTTGCGCGAGAGCCTGACCGGGGTTTCCCCGCTGTTCGCCGACAAGGCATATTTCCTCAGCGAGGATTTCAGCCTGGTGGATTGCTGCCTGTTGCCGATCCTCTGGCGTCTGCCGTTGCTGGGCATCGAGTTGCCGCGGCAGGCCAAGCCGTTGCTCGACTACATGGAGCGCGGATTCGCCCGGGAAAGCTTCCGGGCCAGCCTGTCTTCCGTTGAACGAGATATGCGTTAAGGAACATGAAGATGAATTCCAGCCGTCCCTATCTGGTCCGCGCGCTCTATGAATGGATCGTCGACAACGATTGCACGCCACATATCCTGGTGAACGCAGAGTTCGCCGGGGTAAAGGTGCCTCCGGGTTATGCTAGCGATGGGCAGATCGTGCTCAATGTCTCGCCCTCTGCCGTGCGGCATCTGCACATGGACAACGAGGCGGTCAGCTTCGAGGGGCGTTTCGGCGGCGTGGCGCAGAGCCTGTACATTCCAGCGCTGGCGGTAATGGCCATCTACGCCCGGGAAAACGGACAGGGCATGGTCTTCGATCTGGAGCAGCCGGGTCCGGTGGACGACGAGCCGGGCGATGACGATGGCGGACCGTCCGATGAGCCGCCGCGTCCCAGTGGCAGGCCATCCCTGAAGGTGGTCAAGTAAACGGCGAGCAATGAAAAAGGCGATCGAAGGATCGCCTTTTTTTCGTTCGCTGTTCTTCAGTTTATGTATTCGAACAGCTTGACGATCTTCTGCACCCCGTCGACGCCCTGGGCGACGCGGACAGCCTGGGCGGCTTCCTGCTGGTTGACCAGGCCCATCATGTAGACGATGCCGTTCTCGGTGACCACCTTGATCCGCGACGAGGGCACGTTGGGATCGCTGAGCATCTGGGTCTTCAGCTTGGTGGTGATCCAGGCGTCGTTGTTGCGGGCGAGCAGGGAGGAGGGCGAGGTCACCTGCAGTTCGTTATGCACGTTCTTGACCTTCTGCACCGTGCGCGCGGCCTGTTCGGCCTTGCTCTTGAGGTCGGCGCGCGGGGTCTGGCCGGCGATCAGAACGATGCCGTTGTAGCTGACCACGACGATGTGAGAGTCCTTGTCCAGGGCCGGATCGGCCTTGGCGATGTTCACCGCGGCCTTGGTCTCGATCAACGAGTCGTCGATCTTGCTGCCGATGGTTCGGGTCCCGCGATCGTCGTCGATCGGTTTGTCCCGGGTGGCGCTGAGGAAACTGCTGCAGCCTCCCAGGGCCAGGCTCAGGGCCAGGGTGGCGGCGACGAAGGCGGTACGGCTCATTCTTCACTCCCGAACAGTTGGCGGTCGATCAGGTCGCAGAGGCAGTGGATGGCCAGCAGGTGGACTTCCTGGATGCGTGCGGTGATCTTGGAAGGAACGCGGATCTCCACGTCTTCCGGCAGCAGCAGCGAAGCCATGCCGCCACCGTCGCGGCCGGTCAGGGCGACCACCAGCATCTCGCGGTCGTGGGCCGCCTGGATGGCCTGGATCACGTTGGCCGAATTGCCGCTGGTGGAAATCGCCAGCAGGACGTCGCCCGGCTGGCCCAGGGCGCGGATCTGCTTGGAGAAGACTTCGTTGTAGCTGTAGTCGTTGGCGATCGAGGTGATGGTCGAGCTGTCGGTGGTCAGGGCCACGGCCGGCAGGCTCGGACGTTCGCGCTCGAAGCGGTTGAGCAGTTCGGAGGAGAAGTGCTGGGCATCGCCGGCCGAGCCGCCATTGCCGCAGGAGAGGATCTTGCCCTCGTTGAGCAGCGCATTGACCATCACCAGGCTGGCTTGCTCGATATAGGGAGGCAGTACTTCCAGCGCCTGCTGCTTGGTCTCGATGCTGGCCTGGAAGAGCTGGCGGATACGGTGTTGCATGTCCATCGGTAATGACCTTCGGTGGGGCGGCTGATCAGGCGTCGAATGCGTTCTGAATCCAGTCCAGTCGCGGTGGTGATTGTCCGTCGCTGGTATCGACGGTGACCACATCGAAGCGACAGGGGCGTTTGGCCCAGCGCGCCTCCTGTTGCAGAAAAAGTTCGGCGGAGAGAATCAGGCGCTGCCGCTTGCGCGCGTCGATGCTCTCCAGGGCTCCGCCCCAGGCGCGATGCCGGCGGGAGCGGACTTCGACGAATACTACTGTATCGCCGTCGAGCATGACCAGATCGAGCTCTCCGCGGCGACAGGTCCAATTCTTGCCAAGTGTGGCAAGGCCCTGTCGCCGTAGATGGGCGCAGGCCAGTTCCTCGGCCTGGCGCCCCTTGTCCCGGGAGCTTTCCCTATCGGTCAAAAGCTGCTGGTCCCCAGCGGCTGGACCTGGCCATTGCGGAACTCGGCCCATTGCAGCTGGCGTTCGATACGTTGGGTCGGATTCAGGCTCAGGGTACCGGTCAGGCCGTCGATCTGCAGGCTCGGCACGGCCTTCAGTTCAGGCAGACGCGGAGCGAGGCGGTAGGCGTCGACGCCCATGGCGTAGAGGCGGCCCATGCTGCCGTTGGCCTGGGGCCATTGGGCGGCGACCTGCTGGCGGGTCGGGTCGCTGGGGTTGAGCAGCCACGGGGTCTCGCAGAAGCGGATGCCGTTGAGGTCCTGGTCCTGGGTCGGGTTGTTGGTCCCGGTGTAGAGGTGCGAAGTGGCGTAGACCGGAAGGTCGCCGGCGTACTGGAAGGCCAGGGTCGGCTTGATCTGGCGGGCCTGCTGCGGGGTGGCGGCGAGGAACACGAAGTCGATGTCCTGGCGGCGCGACGGCTGGGTGGCGATCTGGCTGCCGAGGGCGCCCTGCAGGCGCTGGGCGCGGCCTTCGCTCTGGCGCAGTTGCAGCAGGTCGGCGATCTGTTGCGCCAGTTGTACCGGCTGGTCGACATGCTCGGCGGCGATCAGGCTGCCGCCCGCGGACTGCCAGCTCTGGCTGAAGGCGGCCAACACGCGGTCGCCCCATTCGCCGCGCGGCACCAGCGCCACGGCCCGGCGCATGCCGTCGCCCCAGGCCCGGCTGGCCACCGCGCGCGCTTCGTCCTCGGCGGCGAGGCCGAACTGGAACAGCTGCGCCGGGCCTTCCTGGCTGTTGTCGCTGTAGTTGAGTGCGAGGGTGGTGATCGGCAGTTGCTCGCGGCTAGCGAGTTGCTTGACCAGCGGCTTCTCCAGTGGACCGACGACCAGTTCGACGCCATCGGCCTGGGCCTGGCGGTAGAAGTCATCTAGCGAGCGCACCTGGGTACTGTCGTAGAGCTTGATCGAAGGAGGATTCTGGCCGGCCTGCTGGGCCTGGAAGTGGGCGGCGAGGAAGCCGTCCTGCAGGGCCCGGGCGACGTTGGCCAACTGCCCCTGCTGGGGTAGCAGGAGGGCGATGCGGGTCAGCGGCTGCTGGGACAGCGTCTTGAGTTTCTCCAGCGCCGCCGGCAAGTGCTTGGCCGCCGGGTGCTCGGGGTTCTGCTGTTGCCAGCTCTCGATGCTGGCCTGCTGTTGCTGCAGGGTCGGCGAGGTCTTGGTGATGCGTGCCAGGGTCAGCCAGCCGCTGAGGTCGCCTTCGTTGGCGCTCGGTTGCAACTGGTCGACCGGCAGGCTGCTGACCAGGGTCCAGATCTTTTCCTGGTTCTCGATCACCGCCGGGCCCTCGAGCAGCGGTGCGAAGTAGATGCGCTCCTTGGCTGCGGCAAGGACCTGGCCGTCGGCGGCGAGGGCCTGGGCCTTGGCGCGCTGGGTACGAACCTGCTGGGTCACCGGCAGTTCGCTGAGATGCTGCATGCTCGGATGCTGCAATGCCTGCAGGGCGGCCTTAGGCTTGCTGCGGGCGAGGGCCAGTTCGGCGTTCAGGGTGCTGGCGAAGACCTGCTGGGCCGGCTTCAGGCTTTCCAGCGGAATCTGTCCCAGGATGGCGGTGGACCTGGCGAGGTCCTTCTGCTGGTAGGCAAGGTCCGCTGCCGAGAGGCGCAGCAGCGCCGCTTCCTCGGGCTTGCTCTGGCTGGCCTGTTGCAACAACTGCTCGATGCTGGCATTCGGCGTACGGGGAAGTTCGCCCAGTCCGGAATTGGACGAGGTCGCGCAGGCGGTCAGCAGACCGACCAGGATCAGAGCAGAAAGCGGACGCAGGCAAGCGATCATATAGGGCTTCTCATGGCGCATTCACGAAGAGTCGCCGATTGTACCGGAGGCCCGCCTCGGGTGCGATGGCGGCACCCTGAATCGCGATACAATGCCGCCTTTTCAGATAGCTCCCGAGGTATTTTCGTGTCAGCAGGCACTCTGTTCGTAGTGGCGACCCCGATCGGCAATCTCGACGACATCAGCCCGCGCGCCCTGCGGGTGCTGCGGGAGGTGGCCCTGGTGGCTGCGGAGGATACCCGCCATTCGATCCGGCTGTTCCAGCACTTCGGCATCGAGACGCCATTGGCGGCCTGCCACGAGCACAACGAGCGCGAGGAGGGCGGGCGCTTCATCTCCCGGCTGCAGGGTGGGGAGGACGTCGCGCTGATCTCGGACGCCGGTACCCCGCTGATTTCCGATCCCGGCTTCCACCTGGTGCGCCAGGCACAGGCGCTGGGTATCCGGGTGGTCCCGGTGCCGGGCTCCTGCGCGCTGATCGCGGCGCTGTCGGCGGCGGGATTGCCGTCGGACCGGTTCATCTTCGAAGGTTTCCTGCCCGCCAAGGCTGCGGGACGACGCAGCCGCCTCCAGGCGGTACAGGAAGAGCCGCGCACGCTGATTTTCTACGAGGCGCCCCATCGTCTGCTGGAAAGCCTGGCGGACATGCGCGACGTGTTCGGCGGGGAGCGCCGTGCGGTGCTGGCGCGGGAGCTGAGCAAGACCTTCGAGACCATTCGCAGCCTGCCGTTGGCCGAACTGCACGATTGGGTCGCGTCGGACAGCAACCAGCAGCGCGGCGAGTGCGTTGTGCTGGTGGCGGGGTGGCAGGCGCCGGAAGGCGAGGAGTCGATCGGTGCGGAGGCGCTCAGGGTGCTCGACCTGCTGCTTGCCGAGCTGCCGTTGAAGAAAGCCGCGGCGCTGGCGGCGGAAATTACCGGGGTGCGAAAAAACCTTTTGTATCAACAGGCTTTGCAACGCCAAGGGAAGAGTTGAGCTTGTTCTTCGCGCCTGCTCCCGCTAACCTTGTCGGCGGAGAGTCGATTGGACAGTCGCTGTCGCGCAATAGCGCGGTGGAGGAAAGTCCGGGCTCCATAGGGCAGAGTGCCAGGTAACGCCTGGGAGGCGCGAGCCTACGGAAAGTGCCACAGAAAATAACCGCCTAAGCGCAACAGCGCCGGTAAGGGTGAAAAGGTGCGGTAAGAGCGCACCGCACGGCTGGCAACAGTGCGTGGCTAGGTAAACCCCACTCGGAGCAAGACCAAATAGGAATCCATTGGCGCGGCCCGCGTTGGATTCGGGTAGGTCGCTTGAGGCGTACAGTGATGTGCGTCCCAGAGGAATGGCTGTCCTCGACAGAACCCGGCTTATAGATCGACTCTCCCACTTCTTCCCACTCTCTTCGCTTTTTCCCGGTTTTATCCGTCCGTCGCAAAAGCGAAAAGCCGCAACTCTTGATAAATCACTTTAAGTTCGAAGGCTAAGACTTTGGACTTATTGTGTTTTGTCATCTCTTTTACTTCTAAAAGCGCTCCGCAACCTTCCAAAAGCACGCTAAATCTCCGTCCTGTAAGGATTTTTCACTTCTGACGCGCCTTGACGGTGGGGAGTGTGGATTTCTATAGTGTGCAGAAGTGGTATGAAGTGGGTAAAAGTGGGATCAATTGGCATGGAAAGCCAACCACAGGGGAAGCGCTGACGTGTTTCGCGGAGCTAATGCCATAAGTCTCGACGCCAAAGGGCGCCTCGCGATGCCGAGTCGGTATCGTGACGAGCTCGTTTCGCGTTGTGCCGGCCAGCTCATCGTCACTATCGACGCAGTCGACCCCTGCCTCACCGTTTACCCCTTGCCCGAATGGGAACTGATCGAAGCCAAGCTGCGCGAGCTGCCTTCTTTGCGAGAAGAAACGCGGCGCCTGCAGCGGCTGCTGATCGGTAATGCCGTCGATCTGGAACTGGACGGAAACGGGCGTTTCCTGATTCCGCCGCGCCTGCGCGAGTACGCCAAGCTGGACAAGCGGGCGATGCTGGTGGGGCAACTGAACAAGTTTCAGTTGTGGGATGAGGATGCCTGGAACGCCATGGCTGAAGCCGACCTGGCGGCAATCAAACAACCCGGTGGGCTGCCGGACGAACTACGCGACCTGATCCTTTGACTATGAATGCCACCTACCGCCATATCACCGTTCTGCTCGAGGAGGCCGTTTCCGCACTGGCCCCGCGGGAGGACGGCTGCTATCTGGACGGTACCTTCGGAAGAGGGGGGCATAGTCGAGCCTTGCTCGAGAAACTGGGCGCCGGGGGACGCCTGCTCGGATTCGACAAAGATCCCCAGGCCATCCAGACAGGAAAAGCATTGGCGGCCGAAGACGGCCGCTTCGTCATTGTGCAGCGCTCGTTCGCCGAACTGGGCGATGAGGTGCGCGCACGCGGTCTCGAAGGGCGGATCGATGGCGTCCTGCTCGACCTTGGCGTGTCGTCGCCGCAACTCGACGATCCCGAGCGCGGCTTCAGCTTCCTCAACGATGGTCCGCTGGACATGCGCATGAATCCCGGCCAGGGCATCAGCGCAGCGGAGTTCATCGCCAATGCCGCCGAAGAGGAAATCGCCCGGGTCTTCAAGGAATATGGCGAAGAGCGCTTCGCCAAGCGGATGGCTCGCGCCATCGTGCAGCGCCGCCAGGAGCGCCCGTTCGAACGGACCGCCGATCTGGCCGAAGTGATCACGGTTGCCAACCCTGCCTGGGAGAAGGGCAAGAATCCGGCGACCCGCGCATTCCAGGGCCTGCGCATCCATGTGAACAATGAGCTGGGCGATCTCGAGCGTGGCCTTGACGCCGCGCTCGAATCGCTGGCCGTCGGCGGCCGGCTGGTGGTGATCAGTTTCCATTCCCTGGAAGACCGCATCGTCAAGCTGTTCATGCGCAAGCACGCCAAGGGCGAGGCGGACAACCTGCCGCGCGACCTGCCGATCCGTTCCAAGGTCTTCGAGCCGCGCCTGAAGCTGCTGGGCAAGCCGCAGTACGCTTCGGAAGAAGAACTCAAGGCCAACCCGCGCTCGCGCAGCGCGGTCATGCGCGTGGCGGAGAAGCTGAGATGAGCCGTCTCTTCGTCAAGCGCCTGCCTACCGGCAGCTTCCTCATGTTGCTGCTTTATATAGGTCTGCTGCTCTCGGCGATTGCCGTGGCCTACAGCACCTACTGGAACCGGCAACTGCTCAACTCGCTGTATTCCGAGCTGAGCGTGCGCGACAAGGCGCAGGCCGAGTGGGGCCGGTTGATTCTCGAGCAGAGCACCTGGACCGCCCATAGCCGCATCGAAAGCCTGGCGGTGGAACAGTTGCGCATGCGCGTTCCCGACCCGGCCGAGGTCAGGATGGTGGCGCCATGAAACTGAATTATTTCCAGGGCGCCCTCTACCCATGGCGGTTCTGCGTGATCGTCGGCCTGCTGCTGGCGATGGTAGGCGCCATCGTCTGGCGAATCGTCGACCTGCACGTGATCGACCATGACTTCCTCAAGGGCCAGGGCGACGCGCGTAGCGTGCGGCATATCGCCATCCCTGCGCACCGGGGCCTGATCACTGACCGCAACGGCGAACCGCTGGCGGTGAGCACCCCGGTCACCACCCTGTGGGCCAACCCCAAGGAGCTGATGACCGCCAAGGAACGCTGGCCGCAACTGGCGGCGGCGCTCGGGCAGGATACCAAGCTGTTCGCCGACCGCATCGAGCAGAACGCCGAGCGCGAGTTCATCTATCTGGTCCGTGGGCTGACCCCGGAGCAGGGCGAAGGCGTGATCGCCCTGAAGGTGCCCGGCGTGTACTCCATCGAGGAGTTTCGGCGTTTCTACCCGGCTGGCGAAGTGGTGGCCCATGCGGTCGGCTTTACCGATGTCGACGACCGCGGTCGCGAAGGTATCGAGCTGGCTTTCGACGAATGGCTGGCCGGCGTGCCGGGCAAGCGCCAGGTGCTCAAGGATCGCCGTGGCCGCGTGATCAAGGACGTGCAGGTCACCAAGAATGCCAAACCGGGCAAGACCCTTGCGCTGTCCATCGACCTGCGCCTGCAGTACCTGGCTCATCGCGAACTGCGCAACGCTCTGCTGGAGAACGGCGCCAAGGCCGGCAGCCTGGTGATCATGGACGTGAAGACCGGGGAGATCCTGGCCATGACCAACCAGCCCACCTACAACCCGAACAATCGTCGTAACCTGCAGCCGGCGGCCATGCGCAACCGGGCGATGATCGACGTGTTCGAGCCGGGCTCGACGGTCAAGCCGTTCTCGATGAGCGCGGCGCTGGCCAGCGGGCGCTGGAAACCCAGCGATATCGTCGACGTCTACCCGGGCACCCTGCAGATCGGCCGCTACACCATTCGCGACGTATCGCGCAATTCGCGGCAACTCGATCTCACCGGCATCCTGATCAAGTCGAGCAACGTCGGCATCAGCAAGATCGCCTTCGACATCGGCGCCGAATCCATCTACTCGGTCATGCAACAGGTCGGCCTCGGGCAGGACACGGGGTTGGGCTTCCCCGGCGAGCGCGTCGGCAACCTGCCCAACCACCGCAAGTGGCCGAAGGCGGAAACCGCGACCCTGGCCTACGGCTACGGTCTCTCGGTAACCGCGATCCAGTTGGCGCATGCCTATGCGGCCCTGGCCAACGACGGCAAGAGCGTGCCGCTGAGCATGACCCGAGTCGACCGCGTGCCGGATGGCGTGCAGGTGATCTCGCCTGAAGTGGCTTCCACCGTGCAGGGCATGCTGCAACAAGTGGTCGAGGCCCAGGGCGGGGTGTTCCGCGCCCAGGTGCCGGGTTACCACGCCGCCGGCAAGAGCGGGACCGCGCGCAAGGTCTCGGTCGGCACCAAGGGCTACCGGGAAAACGCCTATCGCTCGCTGTTCGCCGGTTTCGCCCCGGCCACCGATCCGCGCATCGCGATGGTCGTGGTGATCGACGAGCCGAGCAAGGCGGGCTACTTCGGCGGCCTGGTGTCGGCGCCGGTGTTCAGCAAGGTCATGGCTGGCGCGCTGCGCCTGATGAACGTGCCGCCGGATAACCTGCCGACGGCCACCGAACAGCAGCAGGTCAATGCTGCGCCCGCAAAAGGAGGGCGTGGCTGATGCCTATGAGCCTGAACCAACTGTTTCCCCAGGCCGAGCGCGATCTGCTGATCCGCGAGCTGACCCTGGATAGCCGCGGCGTTCGTCCGGGCGACCTGTTCCTGGCGGTGCCGGGCGGGCGCCAGGATGGTCGTGCGCACATCGCCGATGCCCTGGCCAAGGGCGCGGCTGCCGTGGCTTACGAGGCGGAAGGCGCCGGAGAGCTGCCGCCCAGCGATGCGCCGCTGATCGCGGTGAAGGGGCTGGCCGCGCAACTGTCGGCGGTCGCCGGGCGTTTCTACGGCGAGCCGAGCCGCGGGCTGGACCTGATCGGTGTCACCGGCACCAACGGCAAGACCAGCGTCAGCCAACTGGTGGCCCAGGCCCTGGATCTGCTCGGCGAGCGCTGCGGCATCGTCGGCACCCTCGGCACCGGTTTCTACGGCGCCCTGGAGAGCGGCCGGCACACCACGCCGGACCCGCTCGCGGTGCAGGCCACGCTGGCCACGCTGAAGCAGGCCGGCGCCCGCGCGGTAGCGATGGAAGTGTCTTCCCACGGCCTCGACCAGAGCCGCGTGGCGGCGCTCGGTTTCGATATCGCGGTGTTCACCAATCTGTCCCGCGACCACCTCGACTATCACGGTTCGATGGAAGCCTATGCCGCCGCCAAGGCCAAGCTGTTCGCCTGGCCGGGCCTGCGCTGCCGGGTGATCAACCTGGACGACGATTTCGGCCGTCGACTGGCCGGCGAGGAGCAGGACTCGGAGCTGATCACCTACAGCCTCACCGACAGCTCGGCGTTCCTCTATTGCCGCGAAGCGCGCTTCGGCGACGCCGGCATCGAGGCGGCGCTGGTCACTCCGCACGGCGAGGGCCTGCTGCGCAGCCCGTTGCTCGGCCGCTTCAACCTGAGCAACCTGCTGGCGGCGGTCGGTGCGTTGCTTGGCCTGGGTTATCCCCTGGGCGATATCCTCCGCACCTTGCCGCAACTGCAGGGGCCGGTCGGCCGCATGCAGCGCCTGGGAGGCGGCGACAAGCCGCTGGTGGTGGTGGACTACGCGCATACTCCCGACGCCCTGGAAAAAGTCCTGGAGGCCCTGCGTCCGCACGCGGCCGCGCGCCTGCTGTGCCTGTTCGGCTGCGGTGGCGATCGCGATGCCGGCAAGCGTCCGCTGATGGCTGCGATCGCCGAACGCCTGGCGGATGGGGTGCTGGTCACCGACGACAACCCGCGCACCGAGGCCAGTGCGGCGATCATCGCCGATATCCGCAAAGGCTTCGCTGCCGCTGACAAGGTTACCTTCCTGCCGTCGCGCGGTGAGGCGATCGCCCATCTGATCGCTTCCGCTGCGGTGGATGACGTGGTGCTCCTGGCCGGCAAGGGTCACGAGGATTATCAGGAGATCGACGGCGTACGCCATCCGTTCTCCGACATCGAGCAGGCCGAGCGCGCCCTGGCCGCCTGGGAGGTGCCGCATGCTTGAGCCTCTTCGCCTCAGCCAGTTGACGGTCGCGCTGGACGCCCGCCTGATCGGCGAGGACGCCGTCTTTTCGGCGGTTTCCACCGACAGTCGCGCCATCGGGCCCGGCCAACTGTTCATTGCCCTGAGTGGGCCGCGTTTCGACGGCCACGACTATCTCGCCGAGGTTGCCGCCAAGGGCGCGGTGGCTGCGCTGGTGGAGCGCGAAGTCGCCGACGCGCCCCTGCCGCAATTGCTGGTGCGCGATACCCGTGCGGCCCTGGGGCGACTGGGCGCGCTGAACCGGCGCAAGTTCACCGGCCCGCTGGCGGCCATGACGGGCTCCAGCGGCAAGACCACGGTCAAGGAGATGCTCGCCAGCATCCTGCGTACCCAGGCCGGCGATGCCGAGTCGGTGCTGGCTACCCGTGGCAATCTGAACAACGACCTCGGCGTACCGCTGACCCTGCTGCAACTGGCGCCGCAGCACCGTAGCGCAGTGATCGAACTGGGCGCCTCGCGCATCGGCGAGATCGCCTACACGGTCGAGCTGACCCGCCCGCACGTGGCGATCATCACCAATGCCGGAACCGCCCATGTCGGCGAGTTCGGCGGACCGGAGAAGATCGTCGAGGCGAAGGGCGAGATACTCGAAGGGCTGGCCGCCGACGGCACCGCCGTGCTGAACCTGGACGACAAGGCCTTCGACACCTGGAAGGCCCGTGCCAGCGGCCGTCCGTTGCTGACTTTCTCCCTCGACCGGCCCCAGGCCGATTTCCGCGCCGCCGATCTGCAGCGCGATGCGCGCGGCTGCATGGGCTTCAGGCTGCAGGGCGTAGCGGGTGAAGCGCAGGTCCAGCTCAACCTGCTGGGGCGGCACAATGTCGCCAATGCCCTGGCTGCCGCCGCTGCCGCCCATGCACTGGGCGTGCCGCTGGATGGGATCGTCGCCGGGCTGCAGGCGCTGCAGCCGGTCAAGGGCCGCGCGGTAGCGCAACTGACCGCCAGCGGGCTGCGTGTGATAGACGACAGCTACAACGCCAACCCCGCGTCAATGCTGGCGGCGATTGATATACTGAGCGGCTTTTCCGGGCGCACCGTCCTGGTCCTCGGAGACATGGGCGAACTCGGTTCCTGGGCCGAGCAGGCCCACCGCGAGGTGGGCGCCTACGCCGCTGGCAAGGTGTCCGCGCTCTATGCGGTCGGACCGCTGATGGCCCACGCCGTACAGGCGTTCGGCGCCACGGGCCGGCACTTCGCCGACCAGGCCAGCCTGATCGGGGCGCTGGCCACCGAACAACCGACAACCACCATTTTGATCAAGGGTTCCCGCAGTGCGGCGATGGACAAAGTCGTCGCGGCGCTGTGCGGTTCCTCCGAGGAGAGTCACTAATGCTCCTGCTGCTGGCCGAATACCTGCAACAGTTCTACAAGGGCTTCGGCGTCTTCCAGTACCTGACCCTGCGCGGCATTCTCAGCGTGCTCACCGCGCTGTCGCTGTCGCTGTGGCTGGGGCCCTGGATGATCCGTACCTTGCAGATCCGCCAGATCGGCCAGGCCGTGCGCAACGACGGTCCGCAGTCGCACCTGTCGAAGAAGGGCACCCCGACCATGGGCGGCGCCCTGATCCTTACCGCCATAGCCATCAGCACGCTGCTGTGGGCGGATCTTTCCAACCGCTACGTGTGGGTAGTGCTGGTCGTTACCCTGCTGTTCGGTGCCATCGGCTGGGTGGACGACTACCGCAAGGTGATCGAGAAGAACTCCCGTGGCCTGCCGAGCCGCTGGAAGTACTTCTGGCAGTCGGTGTTCGGCATCGGCGCCGCCGTGTTCCTCTACATGACTGCCGAAACCCCGATCGAGACCACCCTGATCGTGCCGATGCTGAAGAGCGTCGAGATCCAGTTGGGCATCTTCTTCGTGGTCCTGACCTACTTCGTCATCGTCGGTTCGAGCAATGCAGTGAACCTCACCGACGGTCTCGACGGCCTGGCGATCATGCCGACGGTAATGGTTGCCGGCGCGCTGGGCATCTTCTGCTACCTGTCGGGCAACGTGAAGTTCGCCGAGTACCTGTTGATTCCCAACGTACCGGGCGCCGGCGAGCTGATCGTGTTCTGCGCCGCGCTGGTCGGCGCCGGCCTCGGCTTCCTCTGGTTCAACACCTATCCGGCGCAGGTCTTCATGGGCGACGTCGGCGCGTTGGCGCTGGGCGCCGCGCTGGGCACCATCGCGGTGATCGTGCGCCAGGAAATCGTGCTGTTCATCATGGGTGGGGTGTTCGTCATGGAAACCCTCTCGGTGATGATCCAGGTCGCTTCCTTCAAGCTGACCGGACGCCGCGTCTTCCGCATGGCGCCGATCCATCACCATTTCGAACTGAAAGGCTGGCCGGAGCCGCGCGTGATCGTGCGCTTCTGGATCATCACCGTGATCCTGGTGCTGATCGGCCTCGCCACCTTGAAGCTGCGTTGAGGACGAAGAGAGCATGAGCCTGATCGCCTCCGACCACTTCCGCATCGTTGTCGGCCTCGGCAAGAGCGGCATGTCCCTGGTGCGCTACCTGGCGCGCCGCGGCTTGCCTTTCGCCGTGGTCGATACCCGAGAGAACCCGCCGGAGCTGGCCACCCTGCGTGCCCAGTATCCGCAGGTGGAAGTGCGTTGCGGCGAACTCGACGCCGAGTTCCTCTGCTCCGCCCGCGAACTCTACGTCAGCCCCGGCTTGTCGCTGCGCACCCCCGCGCTGGTACAGGCCGCCGCGAAAGGCGTGCGCATCTCCGGTGACATCGATCTCTTCGCCCGCGAGGCGAAGGCCCCGATCGTCGCCATCACCGGTTCCAACGCGAAGAGCACCGTGACCACCCTGGTGGGCGAAATGGCGGTGGCCGCGGACAAGCGTGTCGCCGTCGGCGGCAACCTCGGCACCCCGGCGCTCGACCTGCTGGCCGACGACATCGAGCTGTACGTGTTGGAGCTGTCGAGCTTCCAGCTGGAAACCTGCGATCGCCTCAACGCCGAGGTGGCGACCGTGCTGAACGTCAGCGAAGACCATATGGATCGCTACGACGGCATGGCTGACTACCACCTGGCCAAGCACCGGATCTTCCGCGGTGCCCGCCAGGTCGTGGTGAATCGCGCCGATGCCCTGACCCGACCGCTGATCGCCGATACCGTGCCGTGCTGGTCGTTCGGCCTGAACAAGCCGGACTTCAAGGCTTTCGGCCTGATCGAGGAAGACGGCCAGAAGTGGCTGGCGTTCCAGTTCGACAAGCTGCTGCCGGTTGGCGAACTGAAGATCCGTGGCGCCCACAACTATTCCAACGCGCTCGCCGCGCTGGCGCTGGGCCATGCGGTCGGCCTGCCGTTCGACGCCATGCTCGGCGCGCTGAAGGCGTTTTCCGGCCTGGCTCATCGCTGCCAGTGGGTACGCGAGCGGCAGGGCGTGAGCTACTACGACGATTCCAAGGCCACCAACGTCGGCGCCGCCCTGGCGGCGATCGAGGGGCTGGGTGCCGACATCGACGGCAAGCTGGTGCTGCTCGCCGGCGGAGACGGCAAGGGCGCCGATTTCCATGACCTGCGCGAGCCGGTCGCGCGCTTCTGCCGGGCGGTGGTACTGCTTGGCCGTGACGCCGGGCTGATTGCCCAGGCACTGGGCAACGCGGTACCGCTGGTGCGCGTCGCAACGCTGGACGAAGCAGTCCGGCAGGCCGCCGAGCTGGCCCGCGAAGGCGATGCGGTGCTGTTGTCGCCGGCCTGCGCGAGCCTGGACATGTTCAAGAACTTCGAAGAACGCGGACGCCTGTTCGCCAAAGCCGTAGAGGAGCTAGCGTGATGCTGTCGGTGTTGCGCCCCTTCCCGTCGCCGCTGTTGAGCCGGCACGGCATCGACCTGGACTTCCCGCTGCTGGCGGGTTGCCTGGCGCTGCTCGGCCTCGGCCTGGTGATGGTGACTTCCGCCTCTTCCGAGGTGGCGGCGGCGCAGTCGGGCAACCCGCTGTACTTCTCCGTCCGTCACCTGATCTACCTGGTGATCGGCCTGATTTCCTGCGGCCTGACCATGATGGTCCCGATGGCCACCTGGCAGCGTTGGGGCTGGAAGCTGTTGCTGGTCGCCTTCGGCCTGCTGGTGCTGGTGATCACCCCCGGTATCGGCCGCGAGGTGAACGGCTCGATGCGCTGGATCGGCTTCGGCCTGTTCAACATCCAGCCTTCGGAGATCGCCAAGGTCTGCGTGGTGATCTTCATGGCCGGCTACCTGATCCGCCGCCAGCAGGAGGTCCGGGAAAGCTGGATGGGCTTCTTCAAGCCCTTCGTGGTGTTGCTGCCGATGGCAGGCCTGCTGCTGCGCGAGCCGGACTTCGGCGCCACCGTGGTAATGATGGGCGCTGCCGCGGCCATGCTGTTCCTCGGCGGGGTGGGGCTGTTCCGCTTCGGCCTGATGGTGCTGCTGGCGGTCGGCGCGGTGGTCCTGCTGATCCAGACCCAGCCCTACCGGATGGCACGCCTGACCAACTTCACCGACCCCTGGGCCGACCAGTTCGGCGCCGGCTATCAGTTGAGCCAGGCGCTGATCGCCTTCGGCCGCGGCGGCTGGTTGGGCATGGGACTGGGCAACAGCATCCAGAAGCAGTTCTACCTGCCGGAGGCGCACACCGATTTCGTCTTCGCCGTGCTTGCAGAGGAGCTGGGCATCGTCGGCGCCCTGGCGACCGTCGCCCTGTTCGTGTTCGTCAGCCTGCGCGCGCTGTACATCGGCATCTGGGCCGAGCAGGCCAAGCAGTTCTTCTCCGCCTACGTGGCCTACGGCCTGGCCTTCCTCTGGATCGGCCAGTTCCTGATCAACATCGGGGTGAACGTCGGCCTGCTGCCGACCAAGGGCCTGACCCTGCCGTTCCTCAGCTACGGCGGCAGTTCGCTGGTGATCTGCTGTGCCTGTCTGGGGATGTTGCTGCGCATCGAATGGGAACGGCGAACCCACCTGGGTAGCGAGGAATATGAGTTCAACGAAGAGGACTTTGCCGATGAAAGGTAATGTCCTGATCATGGCGGGTGGCACCGGCGGACACGTGTTCCCGGCGCTCGCCTGTGCGCGGGAGTTCCAGGCGCGCGGCTATGCCGTGCACTGGCTGGGGACGCCGCGCGGCATCGAGAATGACCTGGTACCCAAGGCCGGCCTGCCGTTGCACCTGATCCAGGTCAGCGGGCTGCGCGGCAAGGGCCTGAAGTCGCTGGTCAAGGCGCCGCTGGAGCTGCTCAAGTCGCTGTTCCAGGCGCTGCGGGTGATCCGCCAGCTGAGGCCGGTCTGCGTGCTCGGCCTGGGTGGCTATGTCACCGGCCCGGGCGGCCTAGCTGCGCGCCTCAACGGCGTGCCGCTGGTGATCCACGAGCAGAACGCCGTGGCCGGCACCGCCAACCGCAGCCTGGCGCCGATCGCCAGGCGCGTCTGCGAGGCATTCCCGGATACCTTCCCGGCCAGTGACAAGCGTCTGACCACCGGCAATCCGGTGCGCGGCGAGCTATTCCTCGACGCGCACGCCCGCGCGCCGCTGACCGGCCGTCGGGTCAATCTGCTGGTGCTCGGCGGCAGCCTTGGCGCGGAACCGCTGAACAAGCTGTTGCCAGAGGCCCTGGCGCAGGTGCCGCTGGAAATCCGTCCGGCAATCCGCCATCAGGCCGGTCGTCAGCATGCCGAGATTACCGCCGAGCGTTATCGCACAGTGGCGGTCGAAGCGGACGTCGCGCCCTTCATCAGCGACATGGCCGCGGCCTATGCCTGGGCCGACCTGGTGATCTGTCGCGCCGGCGCGCTGACCGTCAGCGAGCTGACGGCGGCGGGATTGCCCGCCTTCCTGGTGCCGTTGCCTCACGCGATCGACGATCACCAGACCCGCAATGCCGAATTCCTGGTACGCAGCGGCGCCGGCCGCCTGCTGCCGCAAAAGTCTACCGGCGCGGCCGAACTGGCTGCGCAGCTGTCCGAGGTCCTGATGCATCCCGAAACCCTGCGCTCCATGGCAGACCAGGCACGCAGCCTGGCGAAACCCGAGGCTACCCGGACGGTGGTCGATGCCTGCCTGGAGGTGGCCCGTGGTTAAAGAACCGAATGGCGTCACCCGGACCATGCGCCGTATCCGCCGCATCCATTTCGTCGGCATCGGCGGCGCCGGTATGTGCGGGATCGCCGAAGTGCTGCTGAACCTCGGCTACGAGGTATCCGGCTCGGACCTCAAGGCCTCGGCGGTGACCGAGCGCCTGGAGAAGTTCGGCGCGCAGATCTTCATCGGCCACCAGGCGGAAAACGCCGACGGCGCCGACGTGCTGGTGGTGTCCAGTGCCATCAACCGGGCCAACCCGGAAGTGGCATCGGCCCTGGAACGGCGGATTCCGGTGGTGCCGCGTGCGGAGATGCTCGCCGAGCTGATGCGCTACCGGCACGGCATCGCGGTAGCCGGCACCCACGGCAAGACCACCACTACCAGCCTGATCGCCTCGGTGTTCGCCGCCGGCGGCCTGGACCCGACCTTCGTCATCGGCGGCCGGCTGAACGCCGCCGGGACCAACGCCCAGCTCGGCGCCAGCCGCTACCTGGTGGCCGAGGCCGACGAGAGCGACGCCAGCTTCCTGCACCTGCAACCGATGGTCGCGGTGGTCACCAATATCGACGCCGACCACATGGCGACCTACGGCGGCGACTTCAACAAGCTGAAGAAGACCTTCGTCGAGTTCCTCCACAACCTGCCGTTCTACGGACTGGCGGTGATGTGCGTGGATGATCCGGTTGTGCGTGAGATCCTCCCGCAGATCGCCCGCCCGACCGTGACCTACGGCCTCAGCGAAGACGCCGACGTGCGCGCGATCAACATCCGCCAGGAAGGCATGCGCACCTGGTTCACCGTGTTGCGCCCGGAGCGCGAGCCGCTGGACGTCTCGGTGAACATGCCCGGCCTGCACAACGTGCTGAATTCCCTGGCGACCATCGTCATCGCTACCGACGAGGGCATCTCCGACGAAGCCATCGTCCAGGGGCTGTCCGGCTTCCAGGGCGTAGGCCGGCGCTTCCAGGTCTACGGCGAGCTGCAGGTCGAGGGTGGCAGCGTGATGCTGGTGGACGATTACGGCCACCATCCGCGCGAAGTCGCCGCGGTGATCAAGGCGATCCGTGGCGGTTGGCCGGAGCGTCGCCTGGTGATGGTCTACCAGCCGCATCGCTATACCCGTACCCGCGACCTGTACGAAGACTTCGTGCAGGTGCTGGGCGAAGCCAACGTGCTGCTGTTGATGGAGGTCTATCCGGCCGGCGAAGAGCCGATCCCGGGAGCCGACAGCCGCCAGCTGTGCCACAGCATCCGCCAGCGCGGCCAGCTTGACCCGATCTACTTCGAGCGCGACGCCGACCTGGCGCCGCTGGTCAAACCGCTGCTGCGCGCTGGCGACATCCTGCTTTGCCAGGGCGCTGGCGATGTCGGCGGCCTGGCCCCGCAACTGATCAAGAACCCGCTGTTCGCCGGCAAGGGAGGGAAGGGCGCATGAACCTTTGCCTCGATAGCCTGCTGAACGGCACCCAGGATCCCAAGGCGTTCGGCCGTGTCGCCGTGCTGTTCGGCGGCAAGAGCGCCGAGCGCGAGGTGTCGCTGAAGTCCGGCGCGATGGTCCTGCAATCCCTGCTGGCCGCCGGGGTCGATGCCTTCGGCATCGATGTCGGCGAAGACCTGCTGCAACGCCTGGTCGAGGAGAAGATCGACCGTGCCTTCATCATTCTCCACGGTCGTGGCGGCGAGGATGGCAGCATGCAGGGCCTGCTCGAGTGCGCGGGCATTCCCTACACCGGCAGCGGCGTGCTGGCCTCGGCGCTGGCGATGGACAAGCTGCGGACCAAGCGGGTCTGGCTCAGCCTCGGCCTGCCGACCCCGGACTACGCGGTGCTGGCCAGCGAGGATGACTGCCGCGAAGCGGCGCAGCGACTGGGTTTCCCGCTGATCGTCAAGCCGGCTCACGAAGGCTCGAGCATCGGCATGGCCAAGGTCGGCGGGCTCGACGAATTGATCGCGGCGTGGCGCGAAGCGGCCCGCTACGACTCGCAGGTGCTGGTCGAGCAGTGGATCAGCGGCCCGGAATTCACCGTGGCGACCTTGCGCGGGCAGGTGCTGCCGGCGATCCGCCTGGGCACGCCGCACACCTTCTACGACTACGACGCCAAGTACCTGGCCAGCGATACCCGCTACCAGGTGCCCTGCGGTCTCGACGAGGCCAAGGAACGCGAGCTGAAGGAACTTACCGCGCGCGCCTGCGACGCCCTGGGCATCCAGGGCTGGGGGCGGGCGGACGTGATGCAGGACGCCGAAGGGCGTTTCTGGCTGCTTGAAGTTAACACCGCACCGGGCATGACCGACCACAGCCTGGTGCCTATGGCCGCGCGGGCCGCCGGCCTGGATTTCCAGCAACTGGTGCTGGCGATCCTGGCCGATAGCCGCGAGGCGAGGGGATAAGCCATGAATGGCGTACTGCTCCGTCATCAGCAACCCGGTGGACTCGGCCGCGCTCCGCGCAAGCCGATGCCGCGCGGCGCCAGCCGTCTGGTGGCCAAGGAACCGCTGAGCGTGCGCCTGCCGAAAGCCGACTTCAGTTTCCTCAAGTACCTGGCCTGGCCGCTGTTGCTGGCCGTTCTCGGCTATGGCGCCTATCGCGGCGCCGAGTACATCCTGCCGTACGCCGACCGGCCGATCGCCAAGGTCAGTGTCGAGGGCGACCTCAGCTACATCAGCCAGCGCGCGGTGCAGCAGCGGATCTCCCCGTACCTGGCGGCGAGCTTCTTCACCATCGACCTGGCGGGCATGCGCGGGCAACTGGAACAGATGCCCTGGATCGCCCACGCCGAGGTGCGCCGGGTGTGGCCGGACCAGGTGGTGATCCGCCTGGACGAGCAACTGCCGATCGCGCGGTGGGGCGACGAAGCGCTGCTGAACAACCAGGGACAGGCTTTTACGCCAAAGGAACTGGCGAATTATGAACATCTGCCCCGCTTGCATGGTCCACAGCGGGCGCAACAGCAGGTGATGCAGCAATACCAGTTGCTCAGCCAGTTGCTGCGTCCCCTCGGGTTCTCCATCGCCCGCCTGGAAATGAGCGATCGCGGCGGTTGGGCGCTGACCACGGCCCAGGGCGTCGAGATCCAGATCGGGCGCGACCACGTGGTAGACAAGATTCGCCGCTTCGTAAGCATCTACGACAAGGCACTCAAAGATCAGATTTCGAACATTGCGCGGATCGACCTGCGTTACCCCAACGGCCTCGCCGTTGCGTGGCGCGAGCCGGTCACGCCCGCGACGGTGGCCACGGCCAGCGCCGTGCAGTGAGTTGAGGAGACAGTAATAACCATGGCAAGCGTGCAGAGCGGCAAGATGATCGTCGGCCTCGACATCGGTACCTCCAAGGTGGTGGCGCTGGTGGGCGAGGTGACGGCCGATGGCCAGCTGGAGGTCGTTGGCATCGGTACTCATCCGTCCCGCGGCCTGAAGAAGGGCGTGGTGGTGAACATCGAGTCCACCGTGCAGTCGATCCAGCGCGCCATCGACGAGGCCCAGCAGATGGCCGGTTGCCGTATCCACTCGGCGTTCGTCGGCATCGCCGGCAACCACATCCGCAGCCTCAATTCCCACGGCATCGTGGCGATCCGCGATCGCGAGGTGAACCCGGCGGATATCGAACGGGTACTGGATGCCGCCCAGGCGGTGGCGATCCCGGCGGACCAGCGGGTGCTGCATACCCTGGCCCAGGATTACGTGATCGATAACCAGGAAGGCGTGCGCGAGCCGCTGGGCATGTCCGGGGTGCGCCTGGAAGCCAAGGTGCACGTGGTGACCTGCGCGGTGAATGCTTCGCAGAACATCGAGAAGTGCGTGCGCCGCTGCGGCCTCGAGGTCGACGACATCATCCTCGAGCAGTTGGCCTCGGCCTATTCGGTGCTGACCGAGGACGAGAAGGAACTGGGCGTGTGCCTGGTGGATATCGGCGGCGGCACCACCGATATCGCGATCTTCACCGAAGGCGCGATCCGCCATACCGCGGTGATCCCGATCGCCGGCGACCAGGTCACCAATGACATCGCCATGGCCCTGCGTACGCCGACCCAGTACGCGGAGGAGATCAAGATCCGCTACGCCTGCGCTCTGGCCAAGCTGGCCGGTGCCGGCGAGACCATCAAGGTGCCCAGCGTCGGCGACCGGCCGCCGCGCGAACTGTCGCGCCAGGCCCTGGCCGAAGTGGTCGAGCCTCGTTACGACGAGCTGTTCACCCTGGTCCAGGCCGAGCTGCGCCGCAGCGGCTACGAGGACCTGATCCCCGCAGGGATCGTCCTCACCGGCGGCACCTCGAAGATGGAAGGCGCGGTCGAGCTGGCCGAGGAAATCTTCCACATGCCGGTACGCCTCGGCGTGCCGTATAGCGTGAAGGGCCTCACCGACGTGGTGCGCAACCCGATCTATTCGACGGGCGTCGGCCTGCTGATGTACGGACTGCAGAAGCAGTCCGATGGCATGTCGATGTCTGTGTCAGGTAGCAGCTACAGCAGCGACGAACCCAAGGCACCTGTCCTGGAGCGGCTCAAACGCTGGGTCCAGGGCAATTTCTGATTCAACGCGGTAACAGTAGGCGACAAAACTAGAAAGGAAGGAGAGGGGAAATGTTTGAACTGGTCGATAACATCGCACAAACCGCCGTCATAAAAGTGATCGGTGTAGGTGGTGGTGGCGGCAACGCCGTCAATCACATGGCCAAGAACAACGTCGAGGGCGTCGAGTTCATCTGCGCCAACACCGACGCACAAGCGCTGAAGAACATCGCGGCGCGCACCGTTCTGCAACTCGGCCCGGGCGTCACCAAGGGGCTGGGTGCCGGCGCCAATCCGGAAGTCGGTCGTCAGGCGGCTCTGGAAGATCGCGAGCGCATTTCCGAAGTGCTGGAAGGCGCCGACATGGTCTTCATCACCACCGGCATGGGTGGCGGCACCGGTACCGGCGCCGCGCCGATCATCGCCGAAGTGGCGAAGGAAATGGGCATCCTCACCGTCGCGGTGGTGACCCGTCCATTCCCGTTCGAAGGTCGCAAGCGCATGCAGATCGCCGACGAGGGCATCCGCGCGCTGGCCGAGAGCGTCGATTCGCTGATCACCATCCCGAACGAGAAGCTGCTGACCATCCTCGGCAAGGACGCCAGCCTGCTGGCCGCCTTCGCCAAGGCCGATGACGTGCTGGCCGGTGCCGTGCGCGGTATCTCCGACATCATCAAGCGTCCGGGCATGATCAACGTCGACTTCGCCGACGTGAAGACCGTCATGAGCGAAATGGGCATGGCGATGATGGGTACCGGCTGCGCCAGCGGTCCGAACCGTGCCCGCGAGGCCACCGAGGCGGCAATCCGCAACCCGCTGCTGGAAGACGTCAACCTGCAGGGCGCGCGCGGCATCCTGGTGAACATCACCGCGGGTCCGGACCTGTCCCTGGGCGAGTACTCCGATGTCGGCAACATCATCGAACAGTTCGCTTCCGAGCACGCCACTGTGAAGGTGGGCACCGTGATCGACGCGGACATGCGCGATGAACTGCACGTCACCGTAGTCGCCACCGGCCTGGGCGCGCGCCTGGAGAAACCGGTGAAGGTCGTCGACAACACCGTGCAGGGCAGTGCAACCCAGGCAGCCGCTCCGGCCCAGCGCGAGCAGCAGTCGGTGAACTACCGCGACCTCGACCGTCCTACCGTGATGCGCAACCAGTCTCACGGCAGCGCGGCGACCGCGGCCAAGCTGAACCCGCAGGATGACCTGGATTACCTGGATATCCCGGCGTTCCTGCGTCGTCAGGCCGATTGAAGTAATTAATCAGGAGTAGAGATGTGATTGGTGTTCAGCAAAGGCCGGTTCTGCTATCATCGCCGGCCATTGTTGAAAACAGTTCGCAGTCAGCGCTTAAGCGGCCAAAGCCATGATCAAACAACGCACCTTGAAGAACATCATCCGGGCTACTGGCGTCGGTCTGCACTCGGGGGAAAAGGTTTACCTGACCCTGAAACCGGCGCCGGTGGACACCGGTATCGTGTTCTGCCGCACCGACCTGGATCCGGTCGTGGAAATCCCGGCCCGGGCCGAGAACGTCGGCGAAACCACCATGTCGACCACCCTGGTCAAGGGTGACGTCAAAGTGGATACGGTGGAGCACCTGCTCTCGGCCATGGCCGGCCTGGGTATCGACAACGCCTACGTCGAGCTGTCCGCTTCGGAAGTGCCGATCATGGATGGCAGCGCTGGTCCGTTCGTATTCCTGATCCAGTCCGCCGGATTGCAAGAGCAGGAAGCTGCCAAGAAGTTCATCCGCATCAAGCGCGAAGTCAGCGTGGAAGAGGGCGACAAGCGCGCCGTCTTCGTTCCGTTCGACGGCTTCAAGGTCAGCTTCGAGATCGATTTCGATCATCCGGTCTTCCGTGGTCGCACCCAGCAGGCCTCGGTCGATTTCTCCAGTACTTCCTTCGTCAAGGAGGTCAGCCGCGCCCGTACCTTCGGGTTCATGCGCGACATCGAGTACCTGCGTTCGCAGAACCTGGCACTCGGCGGTAGCGTGGAGAACGCGATCGTGGTCGACGAGAACCGCGTGCTCAACGAAGACGGCCTGCGTTACGAGGACGAGTTCGTCAAGCACAAGATCCTGGATGCCATCGGCGACCTGTATCTGCTCGGCAACAGTCTTATCGGCGAGTTCCGTGGCTTCAAGTCCGGCCATGCCCTGAACAACCAACTGCTGCGTACGTTGATCGCAGACAAGGATGCTTGGGAAGTGGTGACCTTCGAAGACGCGCGTACCGCGCCTATTTCCTATATGCGCCCGGCGGCGGCAGTGTAGGAAAACTCTCCTTTCCATATTTGGAGGCCACCTCAGGGTGGCCTCTTTTTATTTCGGGATTTATTCTTGCCGGCTTTTCTCGGCGCGGCTTGCCAGCCGCTCGAGCGCTTCCCGCAGGCGTGGATTGCCGACGATCTCGGCGGATTCGCGAAGGTTTTCCGCCGCGACGGCAGACAGGGTCAAGCTGCGACGTGCCGCACGTTGTGTGGACGTGGTGGGTTGCACCTTGAAAAGGATTTTCGCTAAGTTCGCGAATTCTTCGAAAGCCTGCAGCTGCCGCTGCAGGCGCCGCTGCTGATAGCGCAGGCGTGTGGCCCAGTGGCCATCGGTGACGATCAGCAGCAGGCAACCGCCGCGCCACGAAGCCACATGGCAGTACGGGCGCGCCGCCGGTTGCAACTGGCTTTCCAGCAGTTGCTGCAGGCGGCAGATGCGCTGGGCTTCGGCGAACAGCATCTGCAGCGGCCTGGCCTGGCGCAGCAACTGGGTCGATGCCTGGGCGGGCAAGGGACGAAAAGACATGGCGGGAAGCCTGGGGGTTACTGAGTCGGAATGGTAGCAGAAAGCGTTTCGCTACTGCCGGCCCGTATGAAGGATAAGTCATGCACATCATTTTTCTGAGCCGGCACCATGGGGCCGCTCGCTCCGTCCATCTGCAGCCGCGGTTGCTGATGCTGGCCGGGGCCTGCGTGGTCGGTGCCAGCCTGTTGGCCGGGGGCTTCCTGGGCGCCTGGCTGTTCCGCGCGCCGGCTCCGGTGGCCGGCATCGAAGTCGATGCCGCGCTGCAGGCGCAGAGCGCCGAGATCAGCAGCGCCCGCGAGGACGCGCAGCGGCAGATGGACGCACTGAGCGTGCATCTCGGCGAACTGCAGGCGCGCCTGGTTCGGCTGGATGCCCTCGGCGAACGTCTCACCGAGCTGGCCGACGTCGACCCCGACGAGTTCGACTTCTCCCTGAGCGTCGGCCAGGGTGGCGTCGACGAACCGCTGGAGGGCAGCGCCTATGCCCCGCCGTCGTTCATGGCGACGCTGGACGAACTGGCGGCACGCCTGGATACCCGCGAGCAGCAGCTCGAGGTGCTGGAGCAACTGCTCGCCGACAAGCACATCAGCCAGTCGACCTACCTGGCCGGCCAGCCGGTGCGCCAGGGCTACATCTCCTCGCCGTTCGGGCGCCGGGTCAATCCGGTGAGCGGCCGCCTGAGCATGCACAAGGGCATCGACTTCGCCGCGCCGGCCGGCAGCGACGTGGTGGCCGTGGCGGCGGGGGTGGTGACCTGGTCCGGGCGCAAGAACGGCTATGGCAACGTGGTCGAGGTCGGGCACGCCGATGGCTACACCACGTTGTATGCCCATAACCAGAAGAACCTGGTCGAGGTCGGTGACCTGGTCAAGCGCGGCCAGGTGCTGGCCAAGGTCGGCAGCACCGGACGCTCCACCGGCTACCACGTACATTTCGAAGTGATGAAGGATGGCCGGGTAATGAATCCGCAAAGCTTCATCGCACGCGCGTCTGTTTCCGAGTGAGCGACGCGCATTGATCTGCTGTACTTTTCTCATACCCGTTTCCGGGTAGAATGTTCCCTTTCATGCCGTTGATCGGCACGGGCCGCCGGATGGGTGAGCCTTCCATTCCCCACGTGTGGATGACCAAGTCGATATGTTTGCGCCTTTGTTGAAGAAACTCTTTGGAAGCAAGAACGAGCGTGATGTAAAGCGCATGGCCAAGGCTGTACAGGCCATCAATGCGCTCGAGCCCCAGATGGTGGCGCTCTCCGACGAGCAGTTGAAGGCGAAAACGGCTGAATTCCAGCAGCGCTACGCCAAGGGCGAAACGCTCGACCAATTGCTGCCCGAAGCCTTCGCCGTGGTTCGCGAGGCTGGCAAGCGGGTGATGGGCATGCGCCACTTCGACGTCCAGCTGATCGGTGGCATGACCCTGCACGACGGCAAGATCGCCGAAATGCGTACCGGCGAGGGCAAGACCCTGGTGGGCACCCTGCCGGTCTACCTCAACGCGCTGTCCGGCAAGGGCGTGCACGTGGTCACGGTGAACGACTACCTGGCGCGCCGCGACGCCAACTGGATGCGCCCGCTGTACGAGTTCCTCGGCCTCAGCGTCGGCGTGGTCACTCCCTTCCAGCCGCCGGAAGACAAGCGCGCCGCCTACGCCGCCGACATCACCTACGGCACCAACAACGAATTCGGCTTCGATTACCTGCGCGACAACATGGCCTTCAGCCTGGACGACAAGTTCCAGCGCGAGCTGAACTTCGCCGTGGTCGACGAAGTGGACTCGATCCTCATCGACGAGGCGCGTACCCCGCTGATCATCTCCGGCCAGGCCGAAGACAGCTCCGAGCTGTACATCAAGATCAATAAGCTGATCCCGCGTCTCAAGCGCCAGGTCGAAGAGGTCGAGGGCAAGCCGACCGAGGAAGGCCACTACAGCATCGACGAGAAGACCCGCCAGGTCGAACTCAACGAGCAGGGCCACCAGTTCATCGAGGACCTGCTGAGCCAGAACGGCCTGCTCGGCGAAGGCGAGAGCCTCTACTCGGCGCACAACCTGAGCCTGCTGACCCACGTCTACGCAGCGCTGCGCGCGCACACCCTGTTCCACCGCAACGTCGAGTACATCGTCCAGGGCGACCAGATCCTCCTGATCGACGAGCACACCGGCCGCACCATGCCTGGCCGACGCCTGTCCGAGGGCCTGCACCAGGCCATCGAGGCGAAGGAAGGCTTGCCGATCCAGGCCGAGAGCCAGACCCTGGCCTCCACCACCTTCCAGAACTACTTCCGCCTGTACAACAAGCTGGCCGGCATGACCGGCACCGCCGATACCGAGGCCTTCGAGTTCCGCCAGATCTACGGTCTCGACGTGGTGGTGATCCCGACCCACCGGCCGATCGCGCGCAAGGACTTCAACGACCTGGTCTACCTGACCCAGGAAGAGAAGTACGCGGCGATCATCACCGACATCAAGCAGTGCCAGGCCCTCGGCCGGCCGATCCTGGTCGGCACCGCGTCGATCGAGAGTTCCGAGTACGTTTCCAAGCTGTTGCAAGAGGCAGGCATCGAGCACAAGGTGCTCAACGCCAAGTACCACGAGAAGGAAGCCGAGATCATCGCCCAGGCTGGCGCGCCCGGTTCGGTGACCATCGCCACCAACATGGCCGGCCGCGGTACCGACATCCTCCTCGGCGGCAACTGGGAAGTCGAAGTCGCGGCCCTGGAGAACCCCACCGAGGAGCAGATCGCCCAGATCAAGGCCGAATGGCAGAAGCGCCACCAGCAGGTGATCGAGGCGGGCGGCCTGCACGTGATCGCCTCCGAGCGCCACGAATCCCGCCGGATCGACAACCAGTTGCGCGGCCGTGCCGGTCGTCAGGGCGACCCGGGTTCCAGCCGCTTCTACCTGTCGCTGGAAGACAACCTGATGCGGATCTTCGCCTCCGACCGGGTGAAGAACTTCATGAAGGCGCTGGGCATGCAGTCCGGCGAGGCGATCGAGCACCGCATGGTGACCAACGCCATCGAGAAGGCCCAGCGCAAGGTCGAAGGGCGCAACTTCGACATCCGCAAGCAACTGCTGGAATTCGATGACGTAGCCAACGAGCAGCGCAAGGTGATCTACCACATGCGCAATACCCTGCTGTCGGCAGAGGACGTGGGCGAGACCATCAAGGAATTCCGCGAGGAAACCCTCAGCGCCACCATCAACCAGCACATTCCGCCGCAGTCGCTGCCCGAGCAGTGGGACATCGAAGGCCTGGAGGCTGCGCTGTACAGCGACTTCGCCGTGCGCCTGCCGATCCAGCAGTGGCTGGACGAAGACGACAAGCTGTACGAGGAAACCCTGCGTAGCAAGATCCTCGAGCAGATCGTCGCCGCCTACTACGAGAAGGAAGAGCTGGCCGGCGCCGAAGCCCTGCGCGCCTTCGAGAAGCAGATGCTGCTGCGGGTACTGGACGACCTGTGGAAGGACCACCTGTCGACCATGGACCACCTGCGGCACGGCATCCACCTGCGTGGCTACGCGCAGAAGAATCCGAAGCAGGAATACAAGCGCGAGTCCTTCACCCTGTTCCAGGAGCTGCTGGACTCGATCAAGCGCGACACCATCCGCGTGCTGTCCCACGTCCAGGTCCGTCGCGAAGACCCGGCCGAAGAGGAGGCCCGCCTGCGTCGCGAGGCGGAGGAACTGGCCAAGCGCATGCAGTTCCAGCACGCCGAGGCTCCCTCGATGGAGCAGGCCGTGGCCGGCGAGGAAGAAGAGCTTCCCGAGGGCCCGGCTCCGGTCGTGCCGCTCGAGCCTGTGCGCAACGAGCAGAAGATCGGCCGCAACGAGCCTTGCCCGTGCGGTTCCGGCAAGAAATACAAGCACTGCCACGGGCAGCTGGACTAAGCTTCCCGCCTGGTTCACCAACGCCGCGACCGGTCCTGCCGCTCGCGGCGTTTGTTCGAATTGGCGCCAGCCCGGCGCCGATGCGTTTTCCGTCACGCCGTCGCGGACGGCATCGAGTCCACTGTTTGGTAAAGGAGCGCGTTCCCATGGCTGTCGGTCTTGGCCCCCTGTCCACCCTGCACCCGGTCCCCGGTTTCGAACTCGGCATCGCTTCCGCCGGCATCAAGCGACCGGGGCGCAAAGACGTGGTGGTCATGCGCTGCGCCGAAGGCTCCAGCGTGGCCGGGGTGTTCACCCTGAACGCGTTCTGTGCCGCGCCGGTGACCCTGGCCAAACAGCGTTTCCTCGGTGAGGTGCGCTACCTGCTGACCAATACCGGCAACGCCAACGCCGGTACCGGCGAGGCCGGCCTCGCCGCCGCTGCGCAAACCTGCGCCAAGCTCGCCGAACTGGCCGGGGTCGCCGAGACTTCGGTGCTGCCATATTCCACCGGGGTGATCGGCGAGCCCCTGCCGGTGGCCAAGATCGAGGCGGCGTTGCCTGCGGCCCTGGCCGACCTGGCCGAGGACCGCTGGGCCGAAGCTGCCGCGGGGATCATGACCACCGATACCCTGCCCAAGGGCGCCAGCCGCCAGTTCGTGCACGATGGCGTGACCGTGACCGTCACCGGGATCAGCAAGGGCGCCGGGATGATCAAGCCGAACATGGCGACCATGCTCGGTTATATCGCCACCGACGCCAAGGTCGCCCAGGGCGTGCTGCAGGATCTGTTGCGCGACGCCGCCAACAAGTCCTTCAACCGCATCACCATCGACGGCGATACCTCCACCAACGACTGCTGCATGCTGATCGCCACCGGTCGCGCGGCGCTGCCGGAAGTCACCCAGGCCAGCGGCGCGCTGTTCGCCGCGTTGAAGCAAGCGGTACTGGAGGTTTCCATGGAGCTGGCCCAGGCCATCGTTCGCGACGGCGAGGGCGCGACCAAGTTCGTCACTGTTCAGGTCAACGGCGGCGCCACCCACCAGGAGTGCCTGGATGTCGGCTATGCCGTGGCCCACTCGCCGCTGATCAAGACCGCGCTGTTCGCCTCCGACCCGAACTGGGGACGCATTCTCGCCGCGGTCGGACGTGCCGGCGTGGCCAATCTGGACGTGAGCAAGATCGACGTGTTCCTTGGCGACGTCTGTATCGCCAGCCGTGGCGGCCGGGCGGCCAGTTACACCGAGGAACAGGGCGCGGCGGTGATGGCCCAGGCCGAGATCGGCATCCGCATCGAACTGGGACGCGGCACCTGCAGCGAGACCATCTGGACCACCGACCTGTCCCACGAATACGTGAAGATCAACGCAGAGTACCGCACCTGAAGCCAGGCATTCCGATCCTTCATTGATGGATGAAAATCGGGAATTTGCCATCGGTCCGTGCGCCTCTTAAGTTCTCTGGTGCATGGCCGTCCGCGTCGGGCGGCCGAAGAGGAGAGGCGCATGGCCCTGACCATCGTGATTGGCAATCGCAATGACTCGTCCTGGTCGCTGCGGGGCTGGCTGGCCCTGCGCATGAGCGGGGCGGCGTTCGACGAGATCCTCGTCCCGCTGGGGCGGCCCGATACCCGGGAGCGGATCCTGCAATATTCGCCGACCGGCAAGGTGCCCTTGCTGAAAAGCGAGGATGGCGACATCTGGGATTCCCTGGCCATCGCCGAGTACCTCGCCGAGCGCTTCCCCGAGGCCCACCTGTGGCCGCGCGGCGAGGCGGCGCGGGCGCTGGCCCGTTCGGTTTGCGCGGAAATGCACAGCGGTTTCGCCGCGTTGCGCGGCGAGCTGCCGATGGACCTGCGGCGCCAGCAGCCATTGGTGGAATTGTCCGAGGCGACACGACAGGATATTCAACGTATCTGCGAAGCCTGGGCGGATTGCCGGCGGCGCTTCGGCCAGGACGGTCCGTTCCTGTTCGGCCACGCCAGCCTGGCGGATGCGTTCTACGCACCGGTGGCGGCGCGTTTCCGCAGTTATGCGGTGGAGTTGCCGGATATCGCCCGGACCTATGTCGAGACGATTTATCAGTGGCCTGCGTTCCGCGCCTGGTACGACGCGGCATTGCGCGAGCAGGCCGGTAGTTGATGGCCGTCCGCCGCTTGCGGTGCGTGACGGCAGTAGTGAGGAGATGATCCGTGAAACGAGTACATGTCGCCGCGGCCGTGATTCGTGGCTCCGATGGCCGGGTGCTGATCGCCCGGCGGCCGGAAGACAAGCACCAGGGCGGCCTGTGGGAGTTTCCCGGGGGCAAGGTGGAGGACGGCGAGCCGGTGCGCGCGGCGTTGGCCCGTGAGCTGGAAGAGGAACTGGGCATCCGTGTCGAGCGGGCCCGGCCGCTGATCCAGGTCCGGCACGACTATGCCGACAAGCACGTCTTGCTCGATGTCTGGGAGGTCGACGGGTTTTCCGGCGAAGCCCACGGCGCCGAGGGCCAACCGCTGGCCTGGGTGGAGCCGCGCGAGCTGGCCGACTACGAGTTCCCCGCCGCCAACGCGCCGATCGTCCAGGCCGCGCGCCTGCCGGCGCACTACCTGATCACCCCGGACGGATTGGAGCCGGGCGAGCTGATCAGCGGCGTACGCAAGGCGGTGGAGGCGGGCATCCGCCTGATCCAGTTGCGCGCGCCGAACATGTTCAGTCCCGAATACCGCGATCTCGCCATCGATATCCAGGGACTCTGCGCCGGCAAGGCGCAACTGATGCTGAAAGGCCCGCTGGAGTGGCTGGGCGACTTCCCGGCTGCCGGTTGGCACCTGACCTCCGCTCAACTGCGCAAATACGCCAGCGCCGGTCGGCCGTTCCCCGAAGGGCGCCTGCTGGCCGCCTCCTGCCACGACGCGGAGGAACTGGCCCTGGCTGCCTCGATGGGAGTGGAGTTCGTCACCCTTTCGCCGGTACAGCCGACCGAGAGCCATCCCGGCGAGCCGGCGCTGGGTTGGGACAAGGCCGCCGAACTGATCGCCGGCTTCAACCAGCCGGTCTACCTGCTGGGTGGCCTCGGTCCGCAGCAAGCCGAGCAGGCTTGGGAGCATGGAGCCCAGGGCGTGGCGGGTATCCGTGCGTTCTGGCCGGGCGGCCTTTGACGGTGGAATGAAGAAAAAAGGAGGCTTCGGCCTCCTTTTTTTCGTCTCGATGCCGAGCCCTCGCTCGCCGTCAGTCCGGTTTTGCCGCCGCCTCCCAGAGAATCTCCGCCACGCCCTGGCGCCGGGCGATGGCGCGGGCGGCGACGAACAGCAGGTCGGAGAGCCGGTTCAGGTAGCACAGGCCGACGCCCTCCAGCGTTTCCTCCTGGTCCAGCGCCTGGCAGCGCCGTTCGGCACTGCGCGCCAGGCTGCGGCAGACATGGGCCTGGGCGACCAGGCGGGAACCGCCGGGGAGGATGAAATTCTTCAGCGGGCCCAGCTCGTCGTTCCAGCGGTCGATGCAGCTTTCCAGGCGTGCCACTTCCGTCTCGTCCAGGGCCCGATACTCCGGCATCGCCAGCTCCCCGCCGAGGTCGAACAGGCGGTGTTGCACCGGCGCCAGCGCCTGGACGATCTCCTCCAGGCCGGGATGTGCGCCACGCGCTTCCAGCAACTCGGCAAGGAGCAGGCCCAACTGGCTGTTCAATTCGTCCACCGCGCCGATCGCCTTGATGCGTGGATGGCTCTTGGGCACCCGGCGTCCGCCGGCCAGGCCGGTCTCGCCGCGGTCGCCGGTACGGGTGTAGATCTTCGACAATCGATTGCCCATGGATTCAACCTTCCTCTTCGTCGCCCCGCCGCAGGCTGCTACCGGGTTGCGGCAGAGCGGGCGGCAGGGCCTTGGCTTGTGCCGGGGCGACCGCTTCGGAGCTTTCCAGCGGCAGGCGGATGCTGAAGCAGGTGCCGCGGCCCAGTTCCGAGCGTACTTCCATCTGGCCCTTGTGATTGTTGGTGATGATGAAATACGAGACGGACAGGCCGAGACCGGTGCCCTGGCCGACTTCCTTGGTGGTGAAGAACGGCTCGAAGATACGCTTGCGCACCAGTTCGGGCATGCCGCTGCCGTTGTCTTCCACCTGGACTTCCGCCCAGGGCGGCGTCAGGCGCGTGCGCAGGACGATCCGGCCCTGTTCGCCTTCCTCTTCGTCGTCGCGCTGGTGGATGGCCTGGGCGGCGTTCTTCAGCAGGTTGAGCAGGACCTGCTCGACCTCGTTGGCGATCACCGGCACCGGGCCGAGGTTGGGGTCGAACTCGTGGACGATCTGCAACGACTTGAAGTCGAAGCCTTCGGCCAGGTCGAAGTCGTTACCGGCGATTTCCACCGCCTGTTCGAGCAGTGCGGGCAGTTCGCAAGCGGTCATCTGCCGGTGGCTGCGGCGGCTGAAGGCGAGCATGTGGGTGACGATCTTCGCTGCCCGCGAGCCGGCGTGCTGGATGCCTTCCAGCAGGCGCGGGATGTCGCGGCCGTCGAGGTAGTGATTGATGTCTTCCAGCGGCACTCCGACCTCGGCCGCCAGCTCGACGTTCTTCGCCAGCTCCGGGGACAGGCGCCGCTTGATGTTCTGCACGTTGTGCAGGATCGCGCCGAGCGGGTTGTTGATCTCGTGGGCCATGCCGGCGGCGAGGCTGCCGACCGAGAGCATCTTCTCCGATTGCACCATCACTTCTTCCAGGCTCAGCCGCTGGGTGATGTCGTCGATGCGGATCACCGCGCCGCGGCCGGTGCCGCCCATCAGCGGGTAGAAGGTCAGGGCGTAGTGGCGTGGCGTGTCGATCAGCGCCCAGGTGACCCGTTCGACACGCTCCACGCTGTGCTTCTCGGCAGCCCGGGTGAGCTGCGGAAGGAACGGCTTGAGCGAGGGAAAGGCGAGGAACACCGGCTGGTTGACCGCATCGTCCAGGCTGGTGCCGGAAAGCTGGCTGGCCTCCTGGTTCCACTGCGTGACGTAGAGTTGCTCGTCCACCGCGATCAGCGCCGAAGGCATGGAGTCGATGATGCTGTTGAGGTAGTGCTGGAAACCGGTGAGCTTCTTCTCGATCTTGCTGCGCACCTGCACTTCCAGTTCCAGCTTGCGGTTCGAGCGGCGGGTTTCCTCGGCCAGGCTCTGGGCCTGCTCGACCGCTTCCTGGGCATCGTCGCGGGCGCGCTTGAGCTGCTGCTCGCGGGCCTCGATGCGGGTCAGCATGGTGTTGAACGCGTCGGCCAGGCGGCCGATCTCGTCGCCGTTGCCGCGCTGGGCGCGGAGGGCGTAGTTCTCCTCGCGGGTGACCTGCCGCGACAGTTCCTCGAGATCGCGGATCGGCCGGGTGATCAGGCGGCGTATCTGCTGCGCCACCAGCAGCCAGAGCAGCACGCTGACGCCGAGGATCGCCAGGCTGGCGGTGAGGGTTCCGGTGTAGAACGCGCTCGGCAGTTCACCGCTGGCCACCAGCAGCAGGTAGCCGGGGCGGGCGTTTTCCTGGGGCAGTTCGATCAGCGCGTTGAGGCGGTACTCGCCGCGCCTCCAGTGCTCCAGGCGGTCCAGGCGGGCCGGCAGCTTGAGGGTGTCGCCGCGTTGCAGGTCGGCCAGCATCAGCCCATTGCTGTCGTACAGGGCCGCGGCGCGCAACGGCTGGTAATCGTTGAGCTGGCGCAGCAGGACCTCGGCGGTCTGCGGCGAACTGAGTGCCGGCTGGCTGAGCGCCGGGTTGGCGATCAGCCGGCCGATGGTCTGCATCGCCTGGGGGGCGACGCTCTCCTGGGAAATCCAGTAGGCGGCGCTGATGAACGCCAGGTTGGCCACCAGCAGCACGGTAGCCAGCAGGATCAGCAGGGCGGCGAGCAGTTTCTGCCCTACGGGCAGGTTGTCGAGGCGCTGGCGCAGGTTCATGGGCTCTGGCGGTCCGCGGCGAAAAGGAATGGCGGGCAGGGTAACGCGCTTTAGCGGTCGGGCAAACCGCGCTGGCGCAGATGGGCCTGGAGGCGGGCGAGCAAGGTTCCCAGGCGCGGCAGCGGTAGTCCCAGGCGCTGCCCGTGCTGGCAGGCGTAGCCGAGCAGGTAGCCGATTTCCGTGCGCCGGCCGCGGGTGACGTCCTGATGCATCGAGGAATAGTTGGCCGCGGTGGCGTCGATCACCGCCCGGACATCCTCCAGCAGGCTCCTGGCGGCGGCGTCGTAGCCGCTGGCGTGGAGCAACTGGCCGAGTTCGTCGCAAAGCGCGGCGATCTCTTCCGGGTGCTGCCGCAGGCCGCCGTTGCGGCAATCGTGGAGGACGGTCAGCGGGTTGATCGCGCAGTTCAGGGCCAGCTTGCGCCACAGCCGTTCGAGGATGTCGTCGCTCCAGCTGTGCGGGATCCCGGCCTGGGACAGCTGCGCCAGCCAGGCGGGGGCGCTTGTGTCGCGCGGATCGCCGAGCCAGGTGTGCCCGCGGCCGGCGAAGACCACGCGGAAATCGCCATCGCGGAACGCGCCTTCGGTGCTGGAGGCGAACAGGCAGCGGCTGCGCGGCAGGCGGGCGGCGACCGCCTGCTGGCTGCCCAGGCCGTTCTGCAGCAACAGCAGTTCGGCGTTGCCGGCCAGGCGATGGGCCACGCTGGAGGCGGCTTCCTCCGCGTCGTAGGCCTTGCAGGCCAGCAGCAGGCGCTGGATGGGTTGCCCGCCGTCCGGGGTTTCCGCGGCGATCGGGTAGAGGCTGGCCTGGCCGTCTTCCACCAGGCTCAGTCCGCCGGCCTGTTGGTAGCGGCGCAGGCGCTGGCGGTCGCGCAGGATCAGGCGGACGGGCAGGCCGGCGCGCCCGAGGCGCGCGGCCCATAGGCTGCCGAGGCTACCGGCGCCGAGGATATGCCAGGTCATGGTGGCTACTGCGAATGGCTGACGATAGAGCGAAGTCTAGCGCAGTGCCGGTAGCCGGCAGGTTGCGATCCTGCCGCTGGCATAGGCATCGGGCAACAGGGCCTCGGTGCGCTGCAGCAGTTCGTCGATGCCCAGCGGCAATGCCCCGCTGTCGAGGCCGAGCATGGCGATGCCGGCTTTCAGGCTGATGAAGCCTTCGCTGGTCTTGAAGGCCTTCAGGTTGAGCCCGTCGTGCAGCCGCTTGAAGCTGCTCGACGAGCATTCGTGCAGGTCCTCCACCAGGGTGATCAGGGCGAAATGCTGCTCGTCCAGGCGCACCAGCACGTCCAGCGGCCGGACCAGCTGTTGCAGGCGCCTGGCCACGCCGAGCAGCAGCTCGCGATGGAAGGCCTCGCCGTGCCGCTGGCGCAGGACCGGTGCCTCGGGCATGCCGACCAGCAGGTAGCACAGCGCTCCACCGCGGGTTTCCACCTGGCGTAGGCTGTCGGCCAGCTTCTGTCGCAGGTAGCGGGGATTGCCGAGGCCGGTGAGGGTATCCACCAGGTTGCGTTCTTCCATCCGCGCGATGTTTTCGGTGAGCAGGCGGTTTTCCACCAGCAACCGTTGCAGGGTGTTGCACAGGCGGTCGGCTGCGTAGATGCGCGGCACCAGTTGCTCGTTCATCGCGGCCTTGCTGACGAAGTCGTCGACGCCGCGGTCGAAGGCCTCGCCGAGGACGTTCTCGCCTTCCTTGCCGGTGAGCAGGACGATGTAGGTGTAGTGGTTGATGCTTTCGTCCAGTTGGCGGACCCGGGCGGTCAGTTCCAGGCCGTCCATCTCCGGCATCAGCCAGTCGGCCAGGAGCACGCTGACCGGGCGTTGTTCGAGCTGCTGCAGGGCCTCGCTGGCGCTGCTGGCGAAGCGGATGTCCTGGTAGCCGGCCTGGCTGAGGGCGCGGCCGATCATGGCGCTGGAAAACTTGGCGTCGTCGACGACCAGGATGCTGAGATCGGGGTTGGGCATGAACGGACTCGAGAAGAGGATGGGCGCCGGTACGCTGCCGGCAAGGGCCCGGTTCGTCGCGGGAGGCCGGGTCCCGGCCGCGGTCGCGCGCGCCATCGGGAAGAAATCGTCGGTCTCCGCCACACCGGCGGGCATTCGCTCGCTAGGGCTCGGTTATAATGGGCGGGCATTTTTTACCGTCAAGCCAGGCGCGGTTCCGTCTGTGAACCCTGTCGCGCCGTCCATCTGGAGAGATGACATGCCTTCGTTCGACGTGGTGTCCGAACTGGACAAACACGAGTTGACCAACGCCGTGGACAACGCCATCAAGGAACTGGATCGCCGTTTCGACCTGAAAGGCAAATGCAGTTTCGAAGCCAAGGACAAGTCGGTGACCCTCACCGCCGAAGCCGATTTCATGCTCGAGCAGATGCTCGACATCCTGCGTTCCAACCTGGTCAAGCGCAAGGTCGACAGCCAGTGCATGGAGATCAAGGATGCCTACCCGTCGGGCAAGGTGGTCAAGCAGGACGTCAACTTCCGCGAGGGCATCGACAAGGACCTGGCGAAGAAGATCGTTGGTCTGATCAAGGAGCGCAAGCTCAAGGTCCAGGCCGCCATCCAGGGCGAGCAGGTGCGCGTCACCGGCAAGAAGCGTGACGATCTGCAGGAGGCCATCGCCCTGCTGCGCGGCGAATCCCTCGGCATGCCGTTGCAGTTCACCAACTTCCGCGATTGACGAGGTTTTTCGGAACCTCTCGCCATCCCGGGCATCGCAATAGGGAGTAGCGCCGCCGCGACCTCTCCCGCGTTGTCCGCCCCTGTCGGCGCAGCGTCGGTTCGTCCGCGCTGCGCCGATTCGTATCCAGGCCCGGAAACGTCGCCCCACGGCGTCCGGGCAGGAATCTGCAAGCCCGTCCCGTTTCCGTTGCGGAAGGGAGGGGTGTTTTTTCGAGAAATGGAGGTAATGCATGGAATTGAACTACGACCGACTGGTGCAGCAGACCGAGTCCTGGCTGCCGATCGTGCTGGAGTACAGCGGCAAGGTCGCCCTGGCGCTGCTGACCCTGGCGATCGGCTGGTGGCTGATCAACACCCTGACCGGCCGGGTCGGCGGCCTGCTCGCCAGGCGCAGCGTCGACCGCACCCTGCAAGGCTTCGTCGGCAGCCTGGTGAGCATCGTCCTGAAGATCCTGCTGGTGGTCAGCGTGGCTTCCATGATCGGCATCCAGACCACCAGCTTCGTCGCCGCCATCGGCGCCGCCGGCCTGGCCATCGGCCTGGCCCTGCAGGGCAGCCTGGCTAACTTCGCCGGCGGCGTGCTGATCCTGCTGTTCCGCCCGTTCAAGGTCGGCGACTGGATCGAGGCACAGGGCGTGGCCGGTACCGTGGATTCGATCCTGATCTTCCACACCGTGCTGCGTAGCGGCGACAACAAGCGGATTATCGTGCCCAACGGGGCGCTGTCCAACGGAACGGTGACCAACTACTCCGCCGAGCCGCTGCGCAAGGTGATCTTCGACGTCGGCATCGACTACGACGCCGATCTGAAGAATGCGCAGAACATTCTTCTGGCCATGGCCGACGATCCGCGGGTTCTGAAGGACCCGGCACCGGTGGCGGTGGTTTCCAATCTCGGCGAAAGCGCGATTACCCTGTCCCTGCGGGTCTGGGTGAAGAACGCCGACTACTGGGACGTGATGTTCATGTTCAACGAAAAGGCCCGCGACGCGCTGGGCAAGGAAGGTATCGGCATTCCCTTCCCGCAGCGGGTGGTCAAGGTTGTGCAGGGCGCGATGGCCGACTGAGGTCCGTGCGATCCACGAAAAAGGCCGGCGAATGCCGGCCTTTTTCATTCTCGCCTCAGTGCTGCTCGGCGTTCTGGTGTCCCGGCGCCGGCGTCTCGCTGGACGGCGCGCGGCGCAGCCACAACCAGCCGATCAGCAGCAGGGTGGGAATGCCCATCACCGCGGTGACGTAGAAGAAGTGCTCGTAGCCGAGGCTCTCGACCATGGTTCCGGAGTAGCCGCCGATGAAGCGCGGCAGCAGGAGCATGGTCGAGCTGAGCATGGCGTACTGGGTGGCGGAGAACTTCAGGTTGGTCAGGCTCGACAGGTAGGCGACGAAGGCCGAGGCGGCGAGGCCGCCGCTGAAGTTGTCGAGGGTGATGGTCATCACCAGCATCAGCACGTGCGGCTCGAGCGCCATCACCAGGCTGATCACGTCATGGCTGGGCAGGGCCTCGGCGTGCAGCGGGCCGAGCTGGGCGAGCATGGCGAACAGCAGGTTGGTGGCAGCCGAAGCGGCACCGCCGATGAACAGGATGGAGAGGATGCTGAAGCGGGCGATCAGCACCCCGCCGGCGGCGGCGCCGATCAGGGTCATGAGTACGCCGAAGACCTTGCTGACACTGGCGATGACTTCCTTGGAGAAGCCCATGTCGATGTAGAAGACCCCGGCCATCACCCCCATCACCGTGTCCGACAGGCGATAGGTGGAGATCAGGCCGAGCAGCAGCAGGGCCTGCCAGCGATAGCGCTGGACGAACTCGGTGATCGGCGTCAGCACCGGGGCCATCAGCAGGCGTCCGGGTGCCGACAGGCAGGACGCGGCGATCAGCAGGAACAGCGTGCCGCGCGGCCAGGCGCCGGAGTAGTAGGCGCGGCACATGGCGGTGACGGTGACGAGGAGGATGATCAGCACCATCACCGAGACCGCCTGGTGGACGAAATCGAACAGCGGCACTTCCTTGCCGCGCGCCGCCACCAGCAGCGGCCTGCGCACGGTGGCGAGCAGTTCGCGGACCGGGCGGATCTGCTGGCGTCCCCACGGCGACAGGCAGATCCCCATGAGCAGCGCGTAGAGGCCGGCGCGCGGCCAGGCGCGGTCGAGGAGGGCGGTGATCATCGCCGGCAGCGAGATCAGCAGGATCAGCAGCAGGAGCACCGAGAGCAGTTGGTGGTTGAAGTCGAAACGCGACGGGTTGACGTGGATCGGCACGTCCACCGCCGGCTCGCGGATCAGCAGGCTGGTGACCAGCCCAGGCAGGATCAGCAGGGCGAACAACGCATAGGTCAGGCCCCAGGCCGACTGGCTGTAGTTGAGGCTGGTGGAGCCGAACCATTCGGCGAGAATCAGCGCGCCGGCGCTGGCCAGCAGGATCGCCGCGCGGTAGCCGGTCATGTAGCAGGCAGCGAGGGCGGCCTGGCGGCTATCCTCGGCGATTTCCAGGCGGTAGGCGTCGATCGCGATGTCCTGGGTGGCGGAGGCGAACGCCACCAGCAGGGCCAGGCCGATCAGCCAGGGCAGGTGGCTCTGCGGATTGCACAGGGCCATGCCGAGCAGTCCCAGGGCGATCAGCACCTGCGAGAACACCAGCCAGGAACGGCGCCGGCCGAGACGGCCGACGAAGGGCAGGCGCCACTGGTCGAGCATCGGCGACCAGACCCACTTGAAGGCGTACACCAGCCCCAGCCAACTGGCGAAACCGATGGTATCCCGCGCCACGCCGGCTTCGCGCAGCCACACCGACAGGGTGTTGAACACCAGCATGGTCGGCAGGCCGGCGGCGAAGCCGAGCAGCAGGAGGGCCAGGCTGGCGGGAGACTTGTAGGCGACCAGGGCCTCTCGCCAGGATTGCTGAGTCATGGGGTAACCGTTCCGCAAAAAATAACGCGCACTCTAACCGCTCTACTTCGCTGTAAGCCAGCCATGCCGACGTATGTCCACCCTGTCGTTGTGCAGGAGAACGCCTTCCTCGCGCAAGCGTGCGCGTTGTTCGCGACCGCCGGGACTGTCCGCCGGCAGGCTGATGCGACCGCCGGCGCCGAGAACCCGATGCCAGGGCAGGCGGGTATCCACCGGCAACTGGCTGAGCGTCCTGCCGACCCAGCGGGCGGCGCGGCCTAGGCCGGCCAGTTCGGCCAGTTGCCCGTAGCTGACCACCTGCCCCGGCGGCACCTGCGCCAGCACCAGGTACAGGGCCTCGCGGCGCGCCTGGGCACTTGCCGGGTCGCTGCCGGCCCATGCATGCTCATCGGTTTTCCCTTTCCTGTCCGCCTTGTGAACGCCCATGTCGCTCAGAGCCCTCTGTTCAATCGTCGTGATGCTCCTGGCCGGCCCCGCGCTGGCCGACACCGTATGGCTGGACAACGGCGACCGCCTGTCCGGCGAGATCGTGCTGATGGACGGCGGCAAGCTGGCGCTGAAGACCCGTTATGCCGGCCAGGTGCTGATCGATTGGAAGGATATCGACACCATCAGTTCCGACAAACCCCTGCTGATCAAGCAGCAGGGCGTATCCGGGCAGCGTAGCCGAACCCTGGAGGCGGCGGGCAAGGGCATGGTGCGGATCGTCGATGGCGGCAGCCATACCGTCCCGCTGGCCAGTATTCGCCAGATGGTGCCGCCGCGACCGCTGGTGGAGGACCTGGTCTGGGAGGGCAATCTCGACGTCAAGCTGGATAGCAAGCGCAACGACAGCGACAAGGACGAATGGAAGCTCAAGGGCGATACCCGGCTTCGCCACGGTGCCTGGCGCCACGTGCTGGCGGGGGAAGTGGAGCGGGAAAAGAAGGACGGGCGCAAGGTCGAGGACAACTGGGAGCTGGACTACGACCTCGATCGCTTCTTCGACGAACACTGGTTCTGGCGCGGCAGCTATTCGCAGAAGCACGATGCGATCGACAACCTGGAGCGCCAGAGCGCGCTGGGAACCGGCCCCGGCTACCAGTTCTGGGACGACGAACTCGGGCGTTTCGACCTGGTCGCCGAGATCAGTCGCTGGCAACTGGAGTGGCGCGATCAGCCGCGCGAGGATTTCACCTCCTATTCGCTGGAGTGGGACTACAAGCGGCTGCTCGCCGGCACCCGGCTGGAGCTGTACAGCAAGGGGACCGTGCTGGTTCCCGGCATCGAGCGGATCGACTACCTGCTCGACAGCGAATACGGCCTGCGCTATCGCCTGAACAGTTGGGCGCGTCTTTCGTTCCTCTATGAACTGGACCAGTTGCGCACCGAGGGGGGCACCCAGTCCGACCGGCATTACCTGATCGGGGTCGGCGTCGGCTGGTGACGCGGCTCACCTTTCGGTCGATCCGGCTGAACTTTACCGTCCGTGCCCCGGTCCTTGCTCTGCCGCCCGGCATTTGGATAATGCCGGCCTCTTCGAACCCAACTCAGTTGATTTGTGCTCATGTTGTCGAGAATCCTGCTGTGCCTCGCTGCCCTTGCAAGTTCCACCTCTGCCCTTGCCGATACGGTCTGGATGAAGAACGGTGACCGCCTTACCGGCAAGATCACCCTGTTCGACGGCGGCAAGCTGCTGCTGAAGACCGACTATGGCGGCGACATCACGCTCAAGTGGGACAAGATCTCCACCTTCGAGAGCGAGCAGAACCTGCTGGTCAAGCAGGATGCCGAGACTGGCGAGCACTCCAAGGGCATCAAGGCCGCCGGGCCGGGCCAGGTGACCCTGGTCAACGGCGAGCCGAAGACCGTGGAGCTGGCCAGCATCCAGCAGATGATGCCGCCCAAGCCGATCCTCCAGGACTGGGTATGGAACGGCAACGTCGATTTCTCGCTGGACCGCAAGCAGGCCGAGAACGATGTGTCCGACTACGACATCGATTTCAAGACCAACGCCCGCCACGGACTCTGGCGCCACAACGTGCAGGGCGAGTACAACCGCGAGAAGAAGAACGGCCAGGTCAGCACCGACAATTATTCCGGCCAGTACGCGCTGGACCGCTTCATCGACGACCACTGGTTCTGGCAGGGCCAGGTCGCCTACAAGCGCGACATGATCGAGGACCTGGCGAAGAAGCGTACCGTCGGTACCGGCCCCGGCTACCAGTTCTGGGACAACGAGCTGGGCGCGTTCTCCATCGCCACCCTGGTCAACCGCAACGACTACGAGTTCGCCGATGGCGAGAAGGAGCACTTCTATTCGTCGAGCTTCAAGTGGGACTACAACCGCTACCTGCTGGCCAAGCAGTTCGAGCTGTTCACCAACGGCGAGGTCAGCAAGCCGCTGCAATCCGGCCTGGACTACGAGCTGCAGACCGAGGCGGGGATCCGCTACAAGCTGACCAGCTGGGCTTCGCTGAGCATGAAGGCGGAATGGGACAAGTTCAGCGGCAACGACGGCAACGTCAACCAGCGCCGCTATACCTTCGGCCTCGGGGTCGGCTGGTAAGCCGGCCTGCACGAAAAAGCCCCGCGATAGCGGGGCTTTTTCCTTGCGGGGCCGGGGCCTACAGGCGCAGGCCGCCGTCCAGTTCGAGAACGCGGCCGGTGTAGTAGTCGTTCTCGAAGATGTAGGCCACCGAGTGGGCGATCTCCACCGGCTTGCCCATACGCTTGAGGGGGATGCCGGCGGTCATCTTCTCCAGCGCCTCGGGTTTCATCCCGGCGGTCATCTCGGTCTCGATGAAGCCCGGCGCTACGCCGGCCACGCGGATGCCGTAGCGCGCCAGTTCCTTCGCCCAGACCACGGTATCCGCGGCCACCCCGGCCTTGGCTGCCGAGTAGTTGGCCTGGCCCATGTTGCCGGCGCGGGAGATCGAGGAAATGTTGACGATCGCGCCTTCGTTCTTCAGCTCGATCATCTTCGCCGCCACTTCGCGGGTGCAGAGGAACACACCGGTGAGGTTGACGTCGATCACCGATTGCCATTGGGCCAGGCTCATCTTGCTCAACTGGCCGTCCTTGACCTTGATGGTCAGGCCGTCGCGGAGGATGCCGGCGTTGTTGACCAGGCCGTTGATCGCGCCGAAGTCGCTGGCGACCTGGGCCACCATGTGGGTAACCTGTTCCTCGTCCGCCACGTTGCACACGTAGGCGCGAGCGTCGCCGCCGGCGGCCTTGCAGGCAGCGACGGCTTCGTCGAGACGTTCGCGGTTGAGATCGACCAGGGCCAGCCTGGCGCCCTTGCCGGCGAGATATTCGCCCATTGCCCGACCGAGCCCCTGGCAGCCGCCGGTGATGATGATGACCTTGTCTTTCAATTGCATTGCTTGGAACCCCACGAGCAGTTTCTGGAAGCGGACCTTGCCGGCACCTGCGAACGTACTTTGATATGCCCGTCCGTTTACGACGGATTCTATGCAAGGAGTCATAAATTGAGCGTTGAAGCTGCAAAGAATGCCCGAGAATTGCTGCTCAAGGAATACCGTGCGGTCCTTTCCACCCACTCGAAGAAATGGCCGGGCTTTCCTTTCGGCTCGGTGGTTCCCTATTGCCTGGATGCCGAAGGCCGGCCGCTGATCCTGATCAGCCGGATCGCCCAGCACACCCACAACCTGCAGGCGGACCCGCGCTGCTCGATGCTGGTAGGCGAGCGCGGCGCCGAGGATATCCAGGCTGTCGGCCGCCTCACCCTGCTGGCCGAGGCGCGGCAATTGGCGGAGGAGGAGGTCGCCGCGGCGGCCGAGCGTTACTACCGCTATTTCCCCGAGTCCGCCGACTACCATCGGGTCCACGATTTCGACTTCTGGGTGCTGCAGCCGGTCCAGTGGCGTTTCATCGGCGGTTTCGGCGCGATCCACTGGCTGGCCGCCGAGCGCGTGCCGCTGGCCAATCCGTTCGCCGGAGAAGCCGAGCGCGGCATGGTCGAGCACATGAACAGCGACCACGCCGCCGCCATCGCCCACTATGTGGAACTGGCCGGACTGCCGGCGCATGCCGCGGCGCAGCTGGCGGGAATTGATACAGAAGGTTTCCACCTGCGCATCGGCCAGGGCCTGCACTGGCTGCCGTTCCCCGCCGCCTGCGGCAACCCCGGGGCCGTGCGCCAGGCGCTGGTGCAATTGGCCAGGGCCGAGCGCTGGCCTACCGTCGAGCCGGAGCAGGGTTGAATTCTTCCCCGGCTGGCGCCAACTACTGGTGGTACCGGGGGCAAACGGGCCCCGCCAAGGACTCTGAAATGCGCGCTTTCCTCTTTCTGCTGTTGCTCTTCCCGCTGGTCGAGCTGGCCGTCCTGATCAAGGTCGGCAGTGTCATCGGGGTCGGCTGGACCCTGTTCCTGATCGTCGCCAGCGCCTTCATCGGTGCCGCATTGTTGCGCGTGGCCGGCGTGGCCACCGCCTGGCGCGCCCGCGAACGACTGGCCCGTGGCGAACTGCCGGAGCAGGAAATGCTCGAAGGCCTGTTGATCGCCGTCGGCGGCGGCCTGCTGATGCTGCCGGGTTTCATCAGCGACATCTTCGGCATCCTCTGCCTGATTCCTTTCACCCGTCGCCTGATGCTCGGCGGCCTGCGCCGCCGCGTCGAACAGCAGGCGCTGCGCCGGCGCGCCTTCGCCGACGACCTGAACGCCCGCTACGGACAGGGTCCGTCGCGGCCGAACGTCATCGAGGGCGAGTACGAGCGCCGCGACGATTCGCGCAACTGAAAAAAAATTTCACTGCATGCCCTTGAAATGGCTTGTGGCGACCTTATGTAACGGTCACCGCAAGGTCCCTGCCACAAGGGCAGGCTGTCTTACGCGGCTCGCGCGTCGAGTCGCAACCCGGCAACGCCGGCTTCAACAAAACCCGCCGGACTTCGATCCGGCCGTTGGAAACCACTGTTTGGGAGAGTTACGACTATGAAGCTTCGTCCTCTGCATGATCGCGTCGTTATCCGTCGCAGCGAGGAAGAGACCAAGACCGCAGGCGGCATCGTGCTGCCGGGTTCCGCCGCCGAGAAGCCGAACCGCGGTGAAGTGGTAGCCGTAGGTACCGGTCGTGTACTGGACAACGGCGAAGTGCGCGCTCTGGCAGTGAAGGTGGGCGACAAGGTGGTCTTCGGGCCTTACTCCGGCAGCAACGCCATCAAGGTCGATGGCGAGGAACTGCTGGTGATGGGCGAGTCCGAAATCCTCGCCGTCCTGGAAGACTGATCGGTCTCACCACTCCGTTTTCACCGAATTCGATTTAGAGGAAAGAGAACATGGCTGCCAAAGAAGTTAAGTTCGGCGATTCCGCTCGCAAGAAAATGCTGGTCGGCGTGAACGTGCTGGCCGATGCCGTCAAGGCCACCCTCGGCCCGAAAGGCCGCAACGTGGTTCTGGACAAGTCCTTCGGCGCTCCGACCATCACCAAGGACGGCGTTTCCGTCGCCAAGGAAATCGAGCTGAAAGACAAGTTCGAGAACATGGGCGCGCAACTGGTGAAAGACGTTGCCTCCAAGGCCAACGACGCTGCCGGTGACGGCACCACCACCGCGACCGTCCTGGCCCAGGCCATCGTCAACGAAGGCCTGAAGGCCGTTGCCGCCGGCATGAACCCGATGGACCTGAAGCGTGGCATCGACAAGGCCACCGTGGCCATCGTCGCCCAGCTGAAAGAGCTGGCCAAGCCCTGCGCCGACACCAAGGCCATCGCCCAGGTAGGCACCATCTCCGCCAACTCCGACGAGTCCATCGGCCAGATCATTGCCGAAGCCATGGAAAAAGTCGGTAAAGAAGGCGTGATCACCGTCGAGGAAGGCTCGGGCCTGGAAAACGAACTGTCCGTCGTCGAAGGCATGCAGTTCGATCGCGGCTACCTGTCCCCCTACTTCGTGAACAAGCCGGACACCATGGCCGCCGAGCTGGATAGCCCGCTGCTGCTGCTGGTCGACAAGAAGATCTCCAACATCCGCGAAATGCTGCCGGTGCTGGAAGCCGTCGCCAAGGCCGGCCGTCCGCTGCTGATCGTCGCCGAGGACGTCGAGGGCGAAGCCCTGGCCACCCTGGTGGTGAACAACATGCGTGGCATCGTCAAGGTCGCGGCTGTCAAGGCTCCGGGCTTCGGCGACCGCCGCAAGGCCATGCTGCAGGACATCGCCATCCTCACCGGCGGTACCGTGATCAGCGAAGAAGTCGGCCTGAGCCTGGAAGGCGCTACCCTGGAGCACCTGGGCAACGCCAAGCGCGTCGTGATCAACAAGGAAAACACCACCATCATCGATGGCGCCGGTGTGCAGGCTGATATCGAAGCCCGCGTCCTGCAGATCCGCAAGCAGATCGAGGAAACCACTTCCGACTACGACCGCGAGAAGCTGCAAGAGCGCCTGGCCAAGCTGGCCGGCGGTGTTGCCGTGATCAAGGTAGGCGCTGCCACCGAAGTCGAGATGAAAGAGAAGAAAGCCCGCGTCGAAGACGCCCTGCACGCTACCCGTGCAGCGGTGGAAGAGGGCGTGGTTCCCGGCGGCGGCGTAGCCCTGGTTCGTGCCCTGCAAGCCATCGAAGGCCTGAAGGGTGACAACGAGGAGCAGAACGTCGGTATCGCCCTGCTGCGTCGCGCCGTCGAATCGCCGCTGCGCCAGATCGTGGCCAACGCCGGCGACGAGCCGAGCGTAGTGGTCGACAAGGTCAAGCAGGGTTCCGGCAACTACGGCTTCAACGCTGCTACCGGCGTGTACGGCGACATGATCGAGATGGGCATCCTGGACCCGGCCAAGGTCACTCGTTCCGCTCTGCAGGCTGCGGCCTCCATCGGCGGTCTGATGATCACCACCGAAGCCATGGTTGCCGAGATCGTGGAAGACAAGCCGGCCATGGGCGGCATGCCTGACATGGGCGGCATGGGCGGCATGATGTAAGCCGACCGGCCCCTGTGGTTGGAAAAGCCCCGCTTCGGCGGGGCTTTTTTATTCCTCAGTGCGGGCAGTCCTGGCGGTAGCCCGGCAGCTCCCTTGCCGCCGGTTCGCAGGCCAGGCGCAGTGCCTGCTTCAGGTCGTCGGGCAGAGTGGCGCGGCTGATCGGCCGCCAGTGCATGCGTTCGCCGAAATAGCGCGCCCAGTGGAATTCGATGAAATAGCTCTGCCGATCCTTGTCGAAGGCGTTCTCGTCCTCGGCGTAGCCGGCCAGGGCGCGGTAGGGATCGTCGCCAAGCCCGGCGAGAGCGTCCGGCAGGGCCTCGGGCGGGATCTCCGCGCCACGCGCATCGTGCAGCCAGACCCAGTGGTTTTCCTGCATCTTCTCCCAGAAGTCGCTGGCCTGGGGTAGCCGGCCGATCACCTTCACCGGCACGCCCTGTTTCGGGTCCAGGCGCCAGAGCGCGCTACTCAGGTGATGGCGATCGGTGAGGTAGAAGCGGCCGCCGGGGCCGATCACCACCGGAATCTCCTTCTTGCGCAAGTAGCGCTCGAGAGCCTTGGGCTTCTTCCCGGCGAGCTTGGCCTGGTCATCCTCGACCTGCAGCAGGCCGACATTCTGCTGGGTCGGGTGGAGGGCCGCGAGCGGCAGCTCGCACCAGCTACCGACAGAGGTTTGCGGCGAGCAATCCTCGGCCTGGGCGGTGGCGGACAGGAACAGGCAACAAAGCAGCAGGACTGGGCGCATGGGGGCTCCGGCGAAGGAAGGGGAAAGGTTCCCTAGACTGGCACGCTTCGTGTAGCGCGGCGCGAAATTTGGCGCGGATTTGCGCAATAAATGACGCGCCCTAACCGTTTCGCCAGCGGCAAAAGAATTTCAAAAGGTCAGCACAGGACGACGATATCGCCGTCGGCTACCCGTTCAGACAGAGCGGTCAGCTTGCCGATGCCCTCCCGTAAGAATCGGCTGAGCTGCTCGATGCACTCGCGCTGGTCCTTAGTGAGACTGAACTCAGCCTCCATGCTTTCCATGAGATCAAGGCAGCACTGGTTGAGAAACCCCACTTCCAGTAGTTCAGCCCGCAACCTTTGCCTCAGTACCTCGTCCATCCCAAGGTTCCTATCTACTACTCGACATCAGACTGTCGGAACGTGGCAAAAACGAGAACGCCATCACAACTACCTATTCAGGTAGTGGATACCGCGCTTTGATCGCTTGGACAGCTGCGACCCATGCCGCCAGGTCCGGCTCGGTGCCAGCGGCTATGGCGTCAAACTCGGCCTCCAGGCGCAGCGGGTCGGACTCGGTGCGATAGGCTTGGCGGCGCTGCTCCTGGACCTCGGCGAGGAGGTCGTCGGGATGGAACGCCAGGTCGCCGACCGGGACGCCAGCGAGTGCGGCGGCCTCGTCCAGCGAGCCGGACCACTCTGCGAAGAACTCACCTTTCAGTAGAACTCGTTTCGTCATTGTCATGCGCTCTGTGAGTTGACGGTCGCGATAGGCGCGACGTGGATGCCGGGATCGACCAATCCGCCGAAGAATGCCGGACAGGCCATAGCCGCAACGGAACCCAGCGCCATATAGAGGAACGGGAAGCCGTTGTCGTACCCCTGCGCGCTCTTTTTGGAAATCCTGACGTGCTTCCATCCATCGCTCGGGGTCAGTACCTGTCCCGGCAGTACAGACGCACCATTCAGCCAAATCTTGTAGTCAGTCGTCGGGGCCGTTGACGGCATGAAGTGAAGCGATCCGGCCTCCGTGCGTATCCAAAGAACCGCAGTACACCAGCCGTTGGCGATGAAGAGCGCCCTCGACGAGTTCGTCATCTGGAGATAACGGGTCGTGCCGTCGGCGCCCGTAGAGCCGGTCGTTGCGTTGGGGCCAGCGGTCAGCAAAGCCGTATAGAACTCCACGCCATAGCGGGCCAGGCTGCCACTTGACCGCCCCATCGCCACCAGCAAGTCCTGGACACGTTGGTTCAGGTTGCCAGCCGTCCCGCCGTTTGTAGTGTTGTCGTAGATGTACTTTCCGCCGTCAGCGATCGACGCGCCATTCCACGGCGTCAGGAACGAACTCGAAAATGCTTCAGTGAAGCGCAGGATTAGCGGGTTGATACTGCCCGCATAACGCCCGCTGTCAGGCATCAGATTGAGAAATGGCATGCCGTTGAGGTCGGCCCCGGCAGCGGTCCCAAGCTTGCCCCACGCCCCGTTGTTGCGTGCGTAGTTGCTGCCGTCGCTGGGCGCGTCCGACATACCACCCACCAGCTCGACCCAGGCGCTGCCGGAATACTCGTAGGTCTTGACCTGGCCTGCCGGGGTTGTCTCGTTCGCAACCTGAACTCGCCAGCCCAGCCGTGGCGGCATGTACTCCCAAATGGGAGTTGTCGCACCCGTTGCCCACCAGCGTGCAATGCGGTTCTGGTTCGCACCGCTACCGGTGAAGATGTAGGTGTCGCCCTCGGCCTGGCCGCCTGTGGGCAACGAGGAGACGCGCCCCTTGACGACCGGCTGCCGGAGGAAGTCGTCCCAGCGCCACATCCGAATCAGATCGTTGTAATGCCCTTCTCCCGGCAAGCCATTGATCAGCAGGCCGGTATTCGGTCCCATATAAAGAGTCATTGTGCTACGCCTCCAAGTTCCTCGCCGAGGCGGAAGCCAAGGCCGTGTCGTTCGATTGTGATGTCATGCTGCTGCCAAGAGTTGATGCCGTCGCGGACACTGCGCAGGACAAGGCGCACGTCCTGGAGCGGACCATCCGCCATGTCCTCGGCCAGTGGATAGGACCAGCTACTGGATGTGAGGCCGGCGTAGGTGCGCTTCAGCGTCGTGCCGCTGTAGACCTGGAGCGTCACCGTCGCTCCAGCTTCCGGGCCGATGTTGCCGACAGTGGTATCGATCAGCTGGTCGGCCTGCCCAATGCGGTCGCGCTTCGCCCAGCTCACCGACAGCGCCCCGTAGACTTTCGTTGGGTACGCGCTGCCGTTGATGCGGAACTGGCCGGGCGGATACGGCTTGCCCTGGCGCCCGGTCAGGGTGAGGCTGTCGGTGGCAGCCAGCGCCGGGGCCAGTTGGCCCTCGCTGGTGTTCGTCAGCAGCCGGGCCTGGAGCGTCACGCCCTGGCTGTAGACCGTCTCGTCCACCGCTTCGAACGTGTCGTAGAACCAGACCCGAGCCCCGGCCAGGTGTTTGGCCGGTACGGTATCGGCGCAGCCGCGCGCCAGGGTGACCGTGCCGCTGACATAGTTGACCGCATCGACCCGGACTATCTCGTCGTCTACCACAGCGGCCTGGCCGACAGTGACGTCCTCCAGCCGACTGGCGTTCGTCAGCGTGACGACGCTCGGGCCGGCCGCCAGCGGCAGCTCGGCGGCGAGTAATCCGGTCGGGCACCAGTCCCCGGTTCCGCGATCAACGAACGCGCCAGAGCTGCCGACGCGGTCGGTCAAGGTGTAGCTCTGCGACAGGCTGGTCGGCGCCTCGGCCAGCGCGGCCAAGTAGGACGCGCTCACGTCCAGGAGCTGGAGATTTGCCGGATCGATCACGCCGGCCAGTTCGCGATAGGGTGCCTCGATCAGGCGGCGCACAGTGACCGCCCGAGGTGTCCGGTCGGGCGGAATCCAGCCCGGCGGTGGCGGTGCCACTCCGGTAGTCGCCGGCAGATTGAACTGGTCCTGGACGACCGTCAGCGCGATCTTGCCGTCGCCGAGGAAGTTGTCCTCGATCCGGCCGACCCTGACGACGGTTTCGGGGATGCCGCGCCGGGTCGAACGGATGCGGAACGGCTGTCCAGGGTTCAGGCTGCGGGCGCGGCGGTCGAATATGGCCTTGTAGCGCTTTAGCCCTGCGGTCTTCAGGCGCATTTCCCGCTCACCGAAGCGCCCGGCCAGCTCGCCGGTCGGCGCACCTATGAACTCGATTTCTTCGGACGACCGGCGGCCCTGCGACGCGGCGACCGCGTTGTTGGTGATGATGACCTGGCGTTGCTCCCCGTCGATCTGGTCAATGTACTTGACGATCAATTGGCTCGGCGCAAGCGATGTCGAACTGGTCTTCTCCTGGGTGATTTCCAGAAGGCCGCTGTCTTCGTCGAACAGCGGCAGGTCCGCAACGTTGTAGTCGTCACGCAGGAGCCGGATGCTGATCTGTCCGGTCTGGCGGTTCGGGTAGACTTCGCCGCCGATGTGCGATTTGACCGTCTCGCAGAAGTTCTTGAAGCTGTCCGAGCGGGTCCACTCGAAGCACAAGCCAACGCCCTCGGCATACAGCGTGTCAGCGGCCGCCCGCCAACTGGCTTCGTCCATCCGCGTGCGGGCCAGCCCCCGGAAATCCCGGCCGGTGTAGACCAGGTAGAGGATGTGGGCTGGGTTCATCGCCTTGATCTGACCGTCCGCCAGCCAGATGAACTGCTTTTCGGGATACCAGGGGTTGCCGTCCCACAAACGGTTCCCGCCTCGACGCAGAATCTCCCACTTCTTCGGATACGGGTTAACCGATGTAACCAAGCCGGAATAGAAGCAGGTGCTGATTCCCCGGAACGCCGGCACAAGGCCACCGAGCATCGCCGCCAAGCGTGGCAGGACACCTTGATCTTCGTCGCCGAACAGCACGTCCAGGGTCCCGTCGAGGCCGCCCTCGCCTTTGTCGCCGCCGAACAGCTCCGGCGCGTTGATGCGAATCTGGCCGTTGCTGGTGATCGAGCCCTTCCAAGCGGTCTTGCCGCTTGCGCGTATCGCACACACCTCGTCGACCTTCTTGCCCAGGGCAAAGTGGATATCGAAGTAATACCGCCAGGCGACGATCTGCGCCTTGGGTTTAGCGCCCATGGGCAACCTCCCGACGTGCGTGTTCAACGAGTTTCAGCGCGAGCGCATCACCTGTTGCGACCAGCAGGTCAGCGTCGATGCCGTTCCGCAAGAAGGACAGCCAATCCAGGCCGTGGCGCTTGAAGAAGGCCCGCGCCTGGCCGTGGCAGTAGCCCTGCCGGGTAGTCCAAGTCGGCACGGTGTGCAGGTGCTGTACAGTCACGATCATTTCTTGCTCGCCTTGGTCTTGATGGCCTTCAGGCGACGATTGTCCACGGTGAGCACCATCCAGGACTTCGACCAGCACTGGCCGAACACCACCGCTTGGTCTTCCCCTTCCTCGCATAGCGGGAAGTCAGCGGCATCGAATGCTGCCGGCTTGGGCTTCTGCGGTTTCGGCGCCAGGACGCTGGACAGGATGTACGACGCCGCCAGGATGACGAGATTGATTGTGATCGGGTCCATGGCCTACCTCACCAGACCTGGTCGCCATCGAACGGCGACTTGCCTTGCAGCTTGTTGATGCCCCGGAAGTTCAGAAGGTTGTCGAACTTCGCATCGCACGTTTCAGCGAGGAAGTCGCAGCCGGGATAGACCCGCAGTTGTGCCCCGGCCGGGATGCCTTGGGTACCGCCCAGAATGTAGAGGTCCGCCCCGGCGTGCCGCTCGATGTGTCGGCGGTCGTAGTTGTCACCGTCCACCTGCCACTCGACATAGCCAGCCGTGAACCAGCCGTCGGCGTAGCCGGCGACCACGCCGCTGGAAATCATCCAGTCCGACACGCTCTGCGGCGTCAGCGTCACCCGATGCGGGACCAAGTTCACCTTGCAGCGGTGATCACCCAGGACCGCCGTGCAGGTACGGCAATAGGTGTCGATCAGACCGGGCTGATCCATCAGCTCATCTTCCGACACACACGTGATTCGGCAACTGTCCACCGTCGGCCAGTCCACGTCGCCAATCTGACCGACCCAACTGACCGCCGCCTCCGCGTCGCCGTAGTGCATGTCGTAGACGACCAGATCGATTGCACCGCTCGGCGACCGCGTCTTGTACAGCAGCGCGACATCGAGGTCGGCCGGCGCGGTGATGACGAACTGGTCGGACTGCGGATCGCCGGAACAGATAATTCCGTTGTCGGTGATGCCGCCCGGCACGGTGCGGAAAACCTGGTTCTGGTAGGTGATGTCCCGGTCGCTGCTGTTGTAGCTCCAGCGGATCGCGCCACGGCTGAACTGGTACAGCCGCACCGGCTGCCCATCCGCAAGCGAGCTTTCGCGGCTGTTAAAACTCATCGTCACGAACCCCTTTGAACGTCAGGGCGGCAGTTGCGACGCCCTCGCTATCGGTGACGTGCTCGATCTCGACCACGTCGGTGGCGGCGCTACAGAGCGCCATGAAACAGATGCGCGCTACATCGGTCGGCTCGACCAGCCGGCCCAGGGCGGCGTCGATGGCCAAGCGCTCGGTGTCGGCGTCCAACTCGGTGCTGGTGAGGATGCGGCGGTGATAGACCGTGCCGTCGTACAGCTCGATGCGGATATCGCGACGGCCCGGCCGGCCGTTGGCGAAACGGGCATAGCCGATATTGCGCACGTCCAGCGCGGTGGCCAGCTGCGAGACGGTGGCGACCAGGGTCAGGTCGTCGGCGTGGGTCGGCACCCATAGCGACTTCTGCTGGCCGCGCAGCGCATAGACCAGGCTGCGGAACGCCGACCGCTCGGCTCGGCCCATGCCGATCCAGCGATGGCCGATGACCGGCAGCGCCATCCCGGCGACGTCGGTCACGCGGGGAATGGCGCTGCCGTTGTCCAGGGTGGACAGCAGGCGCTGATAACTCGACGTCAGGTCTTCGCTTTCGTCCGGGCGCTGCTCCAGGACTGGCCGACCCCTGTAGGTCGTCGCCGGCATTACCTCGGGCCAGGCGCTGGGCTCCATCACCAGGAACGACACCCGCGCAGACTGCGCGGTATCGGTCAGCCGGGTCAGCGTGGGCTGTTCGGTCAGCTGCGCGGTGCGCACCGGGTACAGTCGCGAGCCAGTTCCCCAGGCGGCTTGGACGGGCCGGACTAGGTCCAGGCCGCTGGCGGTCACCGTCCTGACCTCGACGACTTCATAAGTAAAAGCGTCCTCGCCGCGCAGCATCGCCAGACCGCCGTCGCGGAAGTCGAGGCCGGCCGTGCCGCACGGAATGTTCAGCGAGCCGGCCGCCAGCGGTTCCTGGAGCAGTTGGATATCATGCCAGATAGGCAGCGCCCAAATGCGTGCGCCCCAGCCGAACAGCGTCATGTCCAGCAGCTGCCGCTCGCGGTCCACCGCGTACATGTTCGCTTCGAACTCCCGGCGCGGCGCCAGGCGCATGGCTCGGCGCTGGGTCACGGCTGATTCGCTTTGCAGGATATTTGTCGAGGCGCTCAGGCGCTCGACGATGCTGTCGCCCCAGTCCGGCGCGAACGTCCAAGCGATGATGCGATTGCCGGTGATGACCAGGACCAGGTCCGGCTCGCCCTGGAGCCTCCAGACGATCCGCGCATTGACGACGGGCGGGCCGTCCGTGCCAATGCTGACCGTCCAAGTGCGTTCTTCCAGGGCGGCAAAACCCAGCGGCGGCGACGCCTGGCCGGATAGCGTGATGCCGTCTGCATCTTCCCGCTCGATGGCGGTCAGCGTGCGCGGACTGAAATATGCGTTCCAGACTGATGCCGGTCGTACCTGGGTGCTGACGACGTTGCCCAGCTCCATTGTGGTCGGAATCAGCCACAAGCGGTTGTAGTAGTTCTCTTCCAGGGCGCTTTGGTGGACAGCCTGGTACGACGAATGGATCACCTCGACCGGCTGATGCGCCCCGTAGACCCCGGCCCAGGTCGAGGCCGCAACCGCTGCCAGGCTGATGTCCTGGTTCAGCTCCAGGACGTCGATATTCGGCGTGATGCCGGCAACGATCCCCTCCACAGGCTTCGGCACTTGGAACCCCGGAAACGTCGCCATTACTCAAGCACTCGGAAGCAGTAGCCGACCCAGGCGCTGGTGTTGCCGAAATCGGTAGCGGTTCCGCGCTGGAGCAGCGGGTACACGCGCCAGGTGTCGCTGCCGACCACCAACGGATCGCCAGGCGCGAGGAAGGCCATGTTGCACAGCCCGAAGTCCGGCACCTCGCCCACATACCGCGAGCGCTGCTGAGCGCCGAACGCATAGATGGCGCACGGCACCACGTTGGTCGAGCTGTTCAGCTCGTTGGCGCTCGCGTCGATCAGCCCCACGTCGGGATGGTACTGACTGCTGTAGTTTCCGCGACCGGGGCCGACGACGCGCCGGGAGACGTTCGTTGTGTAGTCGAACGGCAACCAGTCCGGCGATGGGCTACCGTCGAGGCTGTCTAGCCGCAGCATGCTGCCGCCGCCGCTGTATCGAATGTGGTAACCATCGAATGGATGCGATGACCAGTTGTTTGTGAGCGCCTGGCCAGAGCTGTAGAGGAACGAGCCGCAAACATACTGGCCGCCCGTATAGCCGACGCCACGCTTGTTGAGGGAGCCGATCATCACTGGACGAAACTGACCGGCAGCGATTTCGACGTGCAGGTGCAGATAGGCAGCGGTGGCGAACAGGTGATAGCGCGTGAATGGCCCGGCGCTGAGCTGCGCTATGGTTGCTTCTTTCGACGAATACGGGTTGTTCTGCACCGAGTTGCCGGGCTGCGCATTCCACGCAAGCCCGTCGTCGAACCCCGTATTGCCCGCGAGCTGCCATTGATTGGAACCGGCGTTGAACGACCAGTAGCCGTCGGCGTTGTGACAAAGCCATTCCGATGCCGAGGCGCGGTCGGTGACCCAGCCGAGCGACTCGGCGTGGACGCGCAGCTTGGCGAGCAAGTCGGCCGGGTTGTTCGCTGTTCCTGTGAAGTAAGCCATTTCAGTCCTTCCTGATCGCGTAGAGCCAAGGGTTACCGCTACGCCAAGCGGTTTGGAAAACGACGTGGTCCACACCGTCCTCGACAATCACGTCTTCTGCGCCGGAGTTGAGCGTCGGCACGTAGAAGGCGCCGTCGAAATCGCCCAGATAGCGGCGCCCCTCGGTTTCGCGGGTGACGAAGCTCAACGCTTTCAATGGGAACTTTCCGAATGAATCCCGCAGTTGTTTGACCACGGTGTCACTGCTGCCCGCATAACGGCCGCAGCCCAGCGGGAGGAGCGTCCGATTGCTGTAGTCGGACTCGTTGGCAGCCCCTCCTTCGACAGTGAAACCGAGCCAGCGCCCGGCGGGATCGCGGAGATAGCAGCTACGCTCGTAGGGGCTGCTGATGCCTCTGTGCCGGTCGCTAACGTCGGACCAGCGGGTGGCGACGTCTCCGCGATACGAGCCCACCACCGCCAGCGGGTACGGATATTGCGATGGCGGACAAGGTGGCAGGATGAAGCCGGCGCCGGCCGACTCGTAGATCGTGCTGACTTTCACGACGACCCAGAAGCGCCGGCCGTTGGCGAAGAACCAGTACGGCATGGGCTGGTTCCACAGCAGCGCCTGAACCCGCGGGCTGTAGTTGGCAAACGCGGTCCAGAAATCGCCACCGGGCGGGATTGCTCCAGGATTGAACGCCGTGCCGCCCATCAGGCGCAGGTTGTAGTAGTCCAGCGCCGTATCGCCGTAGCTCTGAATCCCCATGTAGATGCTGTCGGTGCCGCCCAGACCGGGAGCGCGTAGTGTCATCTGGCGCACGGCTATGGCCGTGCCGGACGCGGGGATGGTGTTGTCGAAAACCTTCTCGTAAGCCTGTCCAGCCGCGACCAGGTCGGGGTTCGCAGTGAGGAACTGGACGAGGCGCTCGACCAGGTTCTGGTGGTTCGTGGCGGTGCCGAATTCGGTGGCCATGGGACTCCTAGATAATCTGCTTGACGGCCTGGCGGTTCTTGTTCAGCCAGACCAGGAAGTGTTCGCCGCCTTTGCCGGCCCACATTTCGGCCGCCATCTGATCCGTGTCTTGAACGGCGTGCAGGTAGATCGAGTTGGCGACCGAGGTACTGAAGTTCCTGGACGGCTCCTGCAGGCGCGCAGCACCCAGGCCCGGAGCAGGCATTGCGGGCGCGGGGATGGTGGCTATTCCGCCCGTCGCGTGGCGCACAGCGCCGGACCAGTCATGCAGCGCAGCCCAACCACGCTTGTTGATGTCCAGGAGCAGCGGGGTCATGCCAGGCTGGGTTGCGGCCGCGGCCCTGATGACGACTTCCTGATCCGAAAGCCAGGCAGGGATGCTGTCGCTTGTTGGAGTCCCAGGGCCGCGCACCTGCCCGCCATCGGCGAACCCGAACATGCTTGTGATCGAGGACCACCACCCGCTACCACCGGCAGCCGCACCTGCCGCACCGGCACCACTGGCAGCGGCACCTGCCCCCTTTACCCCATTCGCCAGAGCCAGACTCCCGGCGGCACTCTGTAGAGCAGCTGCGCCAGTAACCAGCGTTCCTCCGGCCGCAGCCAGAGCCCCCGCAGCCGATGTCACGGCCGCGGCTCCCGTTACCATGCTGGTGTCTTGCTCACCTTGGCCGAACAGACTCATGAGTCCTGCGGTAGCCTTCTGGGCCAACTGCTGCGCGGCAACGTCGGCCAGCGATCGGCTGACCGACTGCAGGAACGAAACCGCGGCCTCCTGCAGCGACAGGGTGCCATCGGCGAGACCGCGCAGCGCATTCTGCATGCCATTCTCGATACCGGATCGCAGAGCCAAAGTGAGCTGGTCGGCGGCCAGGCGGGTATTGTCGAGCTGCTGGCGGAGATCCTTCACACGCTCGATCGCTGCCGGATCGCCAGTTGCCCTGGCTAGCTCCTCCATGCGAGGCACAAGTTGCTCCACCTCGTCGGCGGTGGACCGATGCAGGTCTAGCAGTTGCTGCCGCGCGGCCAGTTCGCTGACGAGACCGGCCTGCTGGGCGGCCTGGATACTCGACTCCTGCCGAGACTGCTCGCCGAAGATCCGGTCGACCTGGTCCTGGAGCTGCTGCAGCTCAGCCTTGGCCTTCTCGATTCCCATCAGCTTGCTGACCAGGCCGGCGCCTTCGGTGTCACCCGTGGCGAGCAGACGCTTCTGCAGGTCGCCGTACTTCTTCTCAATCTCGGCGCCGGCCGCATCGACGGTTTGGCCGGTGGCCCGAAGGTAGTCCAGGTTGAGTTGCTTCAGGGTTGTGGCGTCTTTCTTTGCCTGCTCGTCGGCCTTCTTCTGCTTTTCTGCCGCGTCCAGGGTCGCCCATGCGGCGCGAGCGCGGGCTTCCAGGGCTCCCGTCAGATTGCGTTGGTCCAGCTCGTACTCACGCAACGCAGCCCGACCCTTGCCGTAGGTCGCCGCTTCCTTCTCCAACTGCTTGACCCAGTCTTCGTTCTGCTTGGCCAGGCGCGCAGCGGCCTTGTCTTCGCCGCCTGATGGCGTGAAGGGTGTCTTGGTGGTGGGGCCTGTACCGGTGACCGTAGTCGCAGGTAGCGCCGCGACCTGGCCGGCACCGTTCAGCACCGCGTCACGCTGGTCCTGCCATGCTTGGATCTGCGCTTGTGCCTTGCTGAGTGCATCTTCGTATCGCTGGATGCGCTTCTGGTCGTTCTTCTCGTAGGCATCGTCAAGCGCGGACTGGACCCGCGCCATGTACTCGGTTTCCCGAGCGATGGCATCGTCCAAGCGGGGTACGTCATCACCGGCGGGACCGTTCACGCGCGCCGCAATCTCCTCCGCGACGAACTTGGTGACGTTGACGACGCCCGCAGCCCCCTTGGCCGCATAACCGATGGCAGTACCCAGGCCCTTGATCAGGAGATTCAGGCCCTCCACAACCGCCGGATCTTTCAGCACATCACGCAGGTCTCGCACGGCCTGAGTGAAGGTGTCGATGAACCCCGACTCGCCGGCCTGGATCTTCAAGTCAGTGAATGCGTTCTGCAGACGGTTGAGTTCGGCCTGCAAGCCGGTGGCCGCTTTCTGTGAGGCTGGCCCATAAGCTTCCTGCAGGGCCGCGCCGAACCGCGGCAGAAACTCGGCCGCCGGGATCATGCCCTTTTCCAGCCACTCGCTGAGCTGCTTTGTGTTGGTGCCCAGGGCCTTGGCGGCAAGCGAGAACGCGCCGGGAACGCGCTGACCGAGCTGCAGAACTAGCTCCTGGGTCTGAACCTTGCCCTTGCTGACCATCTGCTCCAGGGCGAGCAGGATGCCGTTGGTTTCCTGGCGGGTGAGGTGCAGCGCAGTGGTTGCCGAGGCGACGCCTTCGAAGATCGTGCGCAGGGAACTGCCCAGCTCTGGGGTTTCTTTCGCGGCCGCCACCAGGCGGGAATAGGCCTGGCTGGTGTTGAGCAGCTCCAGGCCGAGGCGTTCGGAGACCTCGCGGACGTACTCCAACTCCTGCCTCGCCTTCGCCGCCGACCCCGTAGCTGCCTCCATGGTGTACAACGCCTGCTGCCACTGCAGGTTGGTGTTGACGACTTCCTTGGAGAAGGACGCTACGCCGTACCCAGCTACGCCTGCCACCAACAGGCCCTGCACTCGACGGATAGCAGCTCCCATGCTGTTGAGAGCCACGGTAGAGGTCCTGGCATCGTTGCCAATGCCATTGAGGACATCACGCCGCGCTCGGATTCTGTCCAAGGCACTTGCGTACGCCGTAGCCTCAATACGACCAGCACGAAAGTGCTCGGTGAGCTGTCGTTCCTGGTCTGCCAATTGGGCGAGGGAGCGGTAAGTTGGATCAATAGCCCCGAGAAGCTTGCGGGCTGCCGCCTCCTGCCGAGAGGTCTCAGCAGCGGCGGCGGCTGCAGCTTCCGCCGCGCGCTTTTCCACAGCGACCTGCTGGACACGGGCACGCTCGGCGTTGTGGAAGGTGTTCATGGCGTTGGACTGCGCCTGAGCGCTATCCCTCCAAGCGGTGTTTCCTGCCTGGACAGCTGTACTCAGTCGCTGGGTGCTATCTGCCGCCTCATCTTGCGCAGACTTTTGCTGCAGCGATGCCGCGACCATTGCCTTGATTCGAGCAGCTTGTTGCTCTGCGGACTCGCCGACTTGGGTGATCTGACTGGATGCGTCGCCTGCGCGTTTACCTGTGGAGTCCAGGGATTGGCCAAGCCTGTCGACGGAGGCCTGGGCCTGATCCACGGGCCCGGTGGCCCCGACCTTCTGCAGATCCTTGCTGGCCTCGGACGCCTTGTCACTCACGCCATCCAGTGAGTGGCCGAGCTTATCGATGGGCGCCTGGGCCTGATCAACGCCCCCGGTAGTCCCGACCTTCTGTAGGCCCTTGCCGGCCTCGGATGCCTTGTCACTCACGCCATCCAGCGAGTGGCCGAGCTTGTCGATGGCCGCCTGGGCCTGGTCGACGGCGCCGGTAGCACCGACTTTCTGCAGGCCCGTGCCGGCCTCGGATGCCTTGCTTCCGACATCCCTGATCGCGGCCGCCAAAGCTTCGACGGCAGCCTGGCCGTCTTTCATGTCGGCACGCAGCCGAAGGGCGATTTCGAGATCTCGATTTGCCATTTGCGAATCACATTCGGAGGAAGTACCCGAATGGTCGCGCGCGCAAGCAGTGAGGTCTTTTGGAAGGCGCGAAAAAGCGGCCCGGAGGCCGCTTTCTATTTTAGAAGCTTCTGCAGGTGACGTTCAGCGTCCTGACCGCCCGCAAAAGCGAAGTTGACGTCGATCACCCGTTCAGCGCGTTCGCGCCGATGTCGTCGCTCCACCGCATCGAGCTGCAGCAGGATCTGCCGACGAGTCATCTTGCCAATGTCGGCTACGGAGCCGTAACCGGCGGCGACGAGGTAGTCGATGGCGTCTGACCAGCGTCCCGCTTCCTGGCCTGCTCGGCGATGGCCTGCGCCGTCAGCAGACGTTTCTCGGCGCAGCGCTTGCAGAAAGGGCCATTGACGATCCACCACCACCAGACCAGTTCATAGCCGTCGTCTGCACCAAGCCCGCGCATCCACTCCATATCGACCGAAGCCGCTTTGGCAATCAGATGTACCAGGACCGAGAAATGATTGCCCAGGAAAGAAGGAACCGCCTCGATGCCCGGCCAGGGTGCCCCCGCTTTCGCTTGCTCCTCAAGGTCGACCAGGATCGGTTCCAACAGAGGGAGCAGCTCCAGCGACTCGAAGAACCTATACTCGCGCATCACCACGTCCCGGCCTGCAATGATTATCGTGCGGTCGGGGTTGATGACAGACAGGTCCTCTGCACCAGTGGCAGATTTCTTCCTGGTTACCTTCCGCGCCATGGTCAGGCCGCCTTCTTCTCGATGTATCGGCCATATCCACCGAGCATCGGATCACCGGCATTCAGCGGGTCATACAGGACACTGCCAGTCAACGGCAGATTGCCGTATTCCTCATGGATCATTGCCAGAGTTCCGACCGGGTTGAACTTGCAGCGGAACAAGTCGACCAAGACCGGCTTGCCAGTTTCGGTGTCGATGCCGTCCAGGAATAGCCAGCGCTCCGGAGGCCGTTGGGTGAACATCGTCAGCGCCACAGCTTCCTCGGACTCATAGGCGGCGCTTACCGCAGATGCTTGGGCAGTCAGGAACTCGATCAGACCGGCCGTGGCAGACTCGATCTTGTAGTCGGTTCCTGCGACGAGCGGAGTGCTCGACTGGGTGAGCACCAGATCGCTGATGAAGGGTTTTGCCAGGCGGAACACATCACCAACCGCAATCGGCGTGGGAAGCGCCTCGCCAGTTACCGTCACGCCGGGAATGGCGACCTGCTGCGCGTACAGCCCCAGGATCAGGTTGGGCAGTAGCCATTCGTCGAGCGTCAGGTTAATCGTCGCGGTCTTTCCACGGTCGAGCTGGCCGTACTGCAGGCGATTACCGCTGAAGCTCTCGGTCACGTTGGTGGTTTCGGTGGCCAACTGCAGTTCACAGGTCGGGGCATTGCCTACCCAGGTCTGCTTCAACGCCTTGCCTTGAGCACTGCGCTCAGCCATCCAGATCTTGCCTTGGAGAGAAATCAGAGACATGGGGGGTTACTCCTTCGCCTTGCCGGCGGCAGCGGCCTGATCGGCCGGCGCAGCAATGCGCTTGTGGCGAATCAACCATTCTTTCTCGATGCTGGTGACACTGATCTCGTCACCCGTCTTGCACTTCTGTTCACCATGGGTGTGATCGGCGATCAGAATGACCTTCTCCCGCTTCACTTCGGCGGTGTCGGCGACTTGTTTGGTACTCATGGGTCTCTCCCGATGGCGTGTTGAGTGGAATAGATCTCGCCCCAGAGGAGCGTGGTGTCGTCAGAGTCCAGCACCTTGCCGGTAACGAACTGGGTTCCCCTGGCCAAGGGCAAGCTGGGTACCCAGCCCACCATCGCGCCGCGAACCTGGTCGAGAATCGACTGGAGATCGTCGGCCGCGTCGGCCAACTGGTCGTATCGGTAGCTGCGGACGGCCAGCACAACGCCGAACAGCGCGCCGACGCGCTGCCGGGCAGGCCCACCGCTATTGCCGGTTGGTCGCGGCTCACCGCTTTCCTCAGCGAGCAGCACATAGGCGGCCGGCGTTGGATAGTCCCGCAGCGCTTTAACGGCTCCGAAGTCCGCTGCCGTGCCGATCAGTCGCAACGCCGGCACCGTAGCGGTGAGGCGCTCGATGACCAGACGGTGATCGAAAGGAGCGTTGCTCACCGGAAGCTCCTCAGCTGCTGGCGATTGAATACGTTCTCGTCGGCATCGAAGCGAACATCGGCCAACATGGGATTGTTGGCGATCGGATCCTCGGCGCCGAGACTGAACGTGCCGTCGGCGACCATCTGTAGGAACTTCAAGGCATCCTTGTAGTTGCGCAGGATGGCGTCCTTGTCGTCTGAGATTCGGTCCTTGTGCAGCAGGTAGCGACCGATGTCGCGCACCCAGCCGGTAACCAGGCCAGGCACCGGACTCAGCGGCAGGCCGTAGCCTCGCTTGGCCAGGTAACCATTGACGATGCTTTCGGCCTCGGTCATGGCCTCGGTGATTCGCTCCAGGACGAGATCAACCCCCGCCACCTGCTCCGGCGTCCAGGCACTCAGATCTCCACCACGCAACGCGGCATCGAGGAGCGCGGAATCGACGATCTTCAGGTGCTGGGCGGTGGCGACTTGAGCCAGCTCCTTTGCACCAGGACGTTCGGCGAGGTGGACGAGAGTGATGTAGTCCATGGTCAGCTCACATCCTTCAGTGCAAACGAGCAGTGCTCGACGACCAGATTCGGATCATTGAGCAGTGCATCGACCTGGGCGTCGCTCAACAGCGAGAGTGCAATGCCGTGGCCTTCTCGCGTGAAGCGATGGCCACAGCGGCGGAAGCTATCCGGTACGGAACGGACGAACAGTGCTTCTACCTCGTCCTCACCTGCCGCTCCCTTGGCGCCGGCCATTGGCTGCAGAGCAGCGTCAGGCGACGGAGCATCGTCCCCGCTCTGCTGGCCGGGCTGGGCATCCTGACCAATGGTCTCCCCTGGCTGCTCCACAACCTGGGGACCGGTGGAGCCCACAGACGGAGAAGTGAGATCACCGGCAGACAGGCCTGCGTCTGCGCTTACTGCTACGCCGGACCGCTCCTCGGGTTGATCTGCAGTTCTTTTCTTACCTGCCATTGCACGCCTCCGTTAGGCCGCCAGCCACGGGGTGACAAGCACGTCCACCACGTCGCGGTTGATATTGGTGGCTCCAGCCGCATTGCGTTCGGCCTTGACCACTTCCAACGCCTGGCTGCGCAGCGATGGCGGAACGACCAGGAGCTTCGGTCGGATACCGAGTCGTTTGCCCTTATCTCCACGCAGACTCTGCATCGCCGCGTAGACATCGTTGAAGCTGCTCGCATCCAGCGCTTCCCTGGAGGAATAGGCGAGTTGCCACAACCCGAAACCGGCATTCAAGCGTGCGTCAACGCCGTATACGTACTCCTTGCGCATGAAGACGTTTTCGTCTTTCTCGGCGTCCATGGTCACGAAGTTGTAGTCCTTCCGCTTCTGTAGGATCAGCGGCTTCATGATTCGCGTGGTGTCGAGCAGGAACCACGGTGTGCCGCTGCCGCCCTGGAAGTTGCTGACGGAAACCTCGTTGCCAGCCGCGCTAGTTACCGGGTGGTCGGTGTCGAAGAAGTACTGGCCGTCGTAGCAGGTTTGAGTGAAACCACCACTGAGCAGCGCGTAGACGAGTTCCGCCGGGTGCATCGCGGAGTCCTGGCCCAATTGCCCCATCAAGGGGGTGAACAGCCCGTAGCTGTCGTCTTCGATGCTCTCGCGAGGAACACCTACAGTGTTCTCGAAGGTCTTGTTCTTGATGGTGTAGTCGTGCACGCCCAAGTTCTGGATCACTCGGTCGCCGAGCCACTCCCGGAACGCGGTCGAGTTACCGAGCCACCCATACTGCTCGGAGGCATTACCGGACGTCACGGTCAGCACGAACTGGTTGAAGTCGGGCTGAACACCTGCGAAGGCATTCTGGAACGCCGCGCGGTAACCGATGAAGAGGTTCCGCAGGTTTTGCTGGTTGATAATCATCTGAATGCTGCTCCTTAGATCTCTACCCAGACACCGCCGTCATCCACATCGCGGACGACGCCGGCAACCGAGCGGGTGTCAGTGGCGGAGGTCTTGGCGACCGTCTGATCGTCGACGATGAAGCACTCCTTGCCGATGTCGGCGCGGGTGATCTGGTCGGCCGAGGCACTGTTGGCGAGCTGGAATACACCCCGGCGGGTTTCGATACGCTTGGCGCCGGCGGCGCCACCGGTGTTGTCGACCTGCTCCTGGGCGATACCGCGCGCCGCAATGGTGGTCGACAGCGCTCCTGGTACGGCGTTGCCTGAAGCGTCGAGACACACCAGGCTGCCGGCAAAGATCTTGGCGTTGGCTGCCACCGGATCGTTGAACTGCATGCCGTCACGGCGTGGGGTGTTGCGGTCTTTGGTCAGGGCCATGATGCTCAGGCCTCCTTCGCGGCCTTGAAGGCCTCAGCGGTGATACCCATGGCCGTGCATACGGCCAGTTCGTCGGCCGTCAGCCCGGTTTTCTCGTCCGGTACCGGCGGCTGGCCCCGAGTCTGCGAGCCGGACAGTGCAGCGATCGGCTGTGCGGCGGAAAGGTACGCAGTAAGAGAGGCACGGTTTTCCTTGCCCAGCTCTCGAGCCCACTTTTCCATGCTCTTGTGCAGCCGGCCGTCTTCCAGTGCAGTCGCGATCTCGGCATCCAGTTCCTTCTCGTCGCGTTGCCCGAGTCGGATGGTCAGCGCCGCGATCTCGCCCTTCAGCTCATCGACGACGGTAACGGGAACATGCTTGGCCGGATCTACGGCGGTCGCTGCCTTGGCTTTCAGCCCAGTGCAGGCCGCAAGCATGGCGCTGCAGGCAGCAGTGTCATCGAGGCCCAGTTGCTTGCGCATCGAGGCCAGGTCAGTGGTATGGGCGGAGAGCGCGACGATGGCCTGCTCCTCGGTGGTGTTCTCGGCCAGGCCGAGTGCGGCAAGCACCGCTTTCAGCAGTGGATTCACGAGCGGTTCCTCGTTGGATGGATCAATGGTCAGTTGGAAAGTGGCTGCAGCGCGCTCGCTTAGGGCTTGCATGCCGTCGATAGCCGGGTTGTTGGTGAGCGCTCCCATCTGAAGGTCCAGGACGTCACCCGTCACGGGATCGAACAGGAAGACAGGGCTGAAATAGCGATACTCGCCATCGGTGATGTACTGCTTTGCACGGGCGGTCAGCTCGACTTGGGCGAATAAGCCCTGGCCCTCACGCCACTCCAGGGCGCGGAAGAAGCCAGCAGCGGGTGCCGGCTGCCCGTTTTCCTCTTTCCACAGGGTCTGGTGCTCGTAGTCGAGCACCGGAGGCGTTTTCTTTGCCGCGAACCGCTGCACGACAGCCGCTGCCAACGCAGCGTCAATATTCCAGGCGGGGACTTTCATTTCCCGGTTGTCGCGCGGCTTGAACTGCCCGGCCGGGGTTACCTGCAGGGTGATGAGATTGCCCTCGGTCGGCGCCTGTATATCGAAGCTGCAGGCGGCGAGAGCTATGGCGGCGAGAAGGGGCTTCGTTTTCATGGCGCCACTCTGTGCGCCAGACACTTAAGCTGTCTTTTGGAAGGGGCGAAAATCGTGCGAAGCGGAAATTCTGGTGGCTCAGGCAATTTCTACCTGAGCCACTAAGAGGAACCATCTTCAAATCGATTTATAAACGCCGTTGCCGCGCCGATCCGCATTGGAGTGGAACCACGGCAGCCAACTGAACCATGAAAGGCCTTCTTGGCGCGCTCAGGAGCTTTTCCCGGAAAGCGCTCGATCGAGGTGCTTCTGTGCGATCGCTAGCAGCTCGTCATCGTCGCGGTTGCTGGTGCCTAGCCACGGCCGAGCCGGGATCTTGATAGTGTAGGGACCGAGGGACACCCACTGAGAGAAGTTCGCCCGACGTCTGTTCACGAACTGGGGGCTGACCTCGTTGGTCTTGGCGTCATGCCGGAAATACGCTTGCTGGCTGCGAGCCGCAATCTGTATTTCACCACCGAATTGATGAATCGCTGCATAGGCACGGTTGGACCCTACCGCCAGTTCGTCGTCGCTGGCCTGATATCGGATGGTGTTTTTCAGATAGCCATCGAGCACCAGGATCTTGTCCTGGTTCTTCCGCTTTCGCCGCTGATAGGTCGGGGACAACGCCTGCCAAGGCGTACCGTCAGGTGCGCTCTGGCTCTCGAATCGTTCGTCCAAGGCGATGAGCATGTACTCGCCCATATCACGGAACATCGGGGCCGGGGAGCGCATGAAATCAGCGGCAGCCCTCAGCGCCTCAAGTACCTTCTCACTGCTGTATTCAAGGGTTACTCCAGCCACGTCACGTCTCCTGGTACAGCCGAACACCTTGGCGATATGGTGCCAGCGGTTGCTGCCCTGGCTGGACGACCGCGGCGCTCGCCGCCCAGCCGTTGGCGTCCAGCTCGACAACAACCTGGACGGGAGCCGCTTCGCCGCTTACCTGCAGGCTGGCCAGGTAACGTCGACGGACCACAGCCTTTTTCAGAGATTCGACCCAATCCAGCCGTACCCATATCTCTGCCGGACGCCGCAGTGCTTCAGCCGCCAGCATCAACCACTTCTTCGACATGCCGGATTCCGCTACTAGCAGATCACCGCCGGCTCGGCTGGCAAACATCTCGCGCCCCACCACTACGCGCTGGCCGACTACATCCTGGAAGACGGCCGGCTTATCCAGGGTCGCGCCGAACGGCCGCAGGAAGCGTTTGATCGCGTCGGCATCGAGCATGTCCTGGTCCAGCAACTGGTTGGTCGGAACAGGACGAGGCGCAGGCAGCGGGTCAGAAGCCGGAGTGCTTGGTAGACCGGCCGGAGGCGTAGGCCCGCCATTGCGAGGCTGAGGCACCGCAGTGTCCAGTCTGGCTTGGCCCGGCATGTACTCGAATCCGGGATCGATGCCTTCTGGTACTTCGACCACTCGCGGCCCGTCTGGGCTGTTCTGGCCGATGGTCCGGGCCTGCCACACAATCGGTGGTGCCTCGTCCGGGCCATCCTTGCCCATACGGCGTAGGTCATCCTCGCTGAGCGCGCGCACGCTGCACTGGCATCCCCAGGCATTGATCGGGAAATGGTATTGCCACCAAGGATCGTCCCAACGCAGGACCAGGCCATTCCAGGACTCATGCTTCGGTCTCGGATGCTCAACCGCATCGCTGTGCAGGTATTGCCAGTAAGGACGTTCCTCGCGCACAGCCATGAGCTGCTCCAGGCGACCGGCCATGTAGCTGCTGCGCATGTTGGTCTCGTAGATCACTCGACTGCGCCAGTTGCGCCCGCCCCGGTAGCTCCAGCCGTACTTGGCGACGATACGGTCGAAGTCACGGCGGAACTCCTCCAGCGTAGTGCCATCGGCTATTGCCTTCTCCACTGCCTGACGGAAGTCCTGCACCAGGTCGTCGCGGTTGGCGCCGGCGACGACGAAGGCATAGTCATGCTCGCGGGTATAGATGTCCGTCCAGGCGTTGGTCGGCAGATTGAGCTTGCGCCGGAAGAACTGGTTCTGCTCGGCGAAAGGCAGTGAGGTTGCTCTAAGCGCCACCGGCCACCTCCTGCAGGATCTCGACTCGCCCCTGTAGCGCCGCAGCGGCCAGGGCCTGCGCCATCGCATCCGCGTACTGTTCCAGGGTCATGTCCGGAAGCAGTTGCTCCAGGCCATCACGGATTTCATCCAGGCTGGATGCACTCTGCACCAGCGCACGAACTTGGTCGATCCATCGGTCGGTGGTCGGGCGGAGCGCGTCATCCAACTGCTGGTCGGCGGTCTTCGGCGGAGGTGTCTCAGCGGTGGCCACCGCTTTTCCCAAGACACGTGTGGGCACCTGCGCCGGCGGTGCGACCGGCTCGGTCATGGTCGCGAGCACTTCCTCGCCCTCGGCTGGCTCCGGGATTGCCAGGCGCTGTTGCGCCCAACTGCGAGGGATCTGCATCCCGAGCTTCACCAATGGTGGAAGAGCTGTGGCGTAGGCGCTGAGGTCCTCGGCCTCCTGGACGTCGAAGACCAGCCGGGGACAGCGTGCCCAACTGTCGATAAGGCCATTCAGGACGGCAATCGGGTAGACCAGGTCACGACTGAATGTTTTCGCCAACAGTTTCGCGTCGGCGTCCCGCAAGTCCTTGCGTACCTCGTTGTGGACATTGCCCAGGGCGTTGGTGGAGGTCTTTCCATCTGCTTGGCTGGTCAACGTGCCACCGAGGATGGCTTTTGATTGAGTTCGTTCGCACCACTCGATCATCAACTGGAACGCGGCCGGATCGCCCTGGGCTGCGTTCAGAAAATCCAGCTCCATGCCAAGAGGAATGATCCCGGCAGCGTTGTGCCCAAGTGCGGCCAGGGCGCGCAGCAGTGTGAGTTTCTCTTTCTCGGTGGCACCGGTCGGGTATTTACCGACCCGCATGGGGATGCCGTAGATCTCCAGGAACTCGGCCAGGTCGCCTACCGAGTAGTTCTTGAACAGGTAGGGCCAGACCAGGACACGGAACAGAGCCGAGCGCTCTAGATAACCGCTCTTGGACTTGTGAACGTGCGTGATCCAACCGAAGGGTTGCAACGGCGTCCCTCCCGACGGGCCACGCAACCGGATCTCTTGCCGAACGCCTCGCGGTAGTTGGAACCATGACTGGGGGCGATGGATGATCGCCTTGGGGAGCCAGTTACCATCAACACGTTGCCAGCCGTCGAACTCCTGGCAGGCGAAGCCCTTGCCGATGGCGTCGGTGGTATCGAAGATTACCTCTTCAAAGTCGTCCAGGCCTTGCATGAGGTTGTACAAGGCCGCCGCAGCTTCCTTCTCCTTAGCTGTCGCGTTGTCGGGTGGAACGATGTCCCAGTCCAACTGGGCCACCGCGCGGCGCCGCTTGGACATCTCGGCGTGGATATGGCCATCCTTCTCCTCCATATCTTCGAACAGCTCATATTGGGCGACGATGTCACCTTGCTCGGCGGAGTCGAGGAGCGAGGCAAGCCTTGAAGGCGTGAGTCCACGAGATGGGTGACCAGCGACCTCATGGTGCAGGCTGGTCAGTTGGGCGGTCTGGGGCTCACGGATCTCGTTCAGCCGCAGCGGCTGGCCGTCGGGGCCGAGAATCCGGGTCATAGTCACCATGCTGAAGGCTCCGGTAGCTCGATATCGTTGTTGTGGTCCTGGACGTTGTCGAAGCCGCGGCTATGGCGTGGCAGCGCCGTGAAGGCGATCTCGCCACCCTCCATGTAGCTGGCTCGGACGGCCATGACCAAGGAAATGGCGGCGTCCCCGTGACGCTTGCCCTTGCCGCTGGCTGACTCCAAGTCCTTGGTGCGGCCTTTGTCGATGACAGGGATGCCTTTCTCGACCTTGATCGAGAGCAGGTCATCCAGCTCGGTCTGGTGCCGCGGGATCTCCAGGTTGAATGCCTCGAATTCGCCCTTGAGCTTCGGCATCCAGGTGGCGTACCAGGCCAGGTTGAGCTGCACCTGGTCGACCATCCCGGCGCCGTACTTCAGCGCAGCCTGCTCGGCCAGGTAGCCGCCGTTGCCGGTGGCGTCAAAGGCCAGCCCACTGAGTCGCGGCAGGCGATCGCAGATGAAGCGCATGATGTCGCGCTGAGCTTCGTAGGTGAGGTTCCGTAGCTCGACCTGGAAGGGGACGCGCTTGCGCAGAGTCGGCGAGATCGCCAAAGGCGTGAAGACGGTCAGGTCGCCGCGGCGCGCGAAGTCCTCGCCGAAGGTGTGGCGGTTCTGGTCGCTAAGGCGGGCCAACTCTGGCAGGAGGTTCTCTTCGCACCAGGTGCGAACCTCCGCCTCTCGCAGCTCTGGCGTCCAGCTCTCGAAGCCGGCCGGCGCCTCGTAGCGGTAAATGCGGATCGAGCGGTCGGCGACCATCGCCTGCTCGATGAGCACCCGCGACAGGTAGGCGCCGCCGGACTTTTTCGGGACGCAGCCGTACTCTTCCTCGGCCGACTCGATGTTGGGGGCGTTCTTGTACAGACCATCACGCCAGGCTTTCTCGGACTCGGGTGACCAATCCTGGCCCGTGACGTAGCAGATGCGTTTGTACAGTCCCTCAGCAATCGCGTCATCGAGGGTGATGCGGTGGATGCTGTAGTCTTTCCGGCCCTCTCGGGCATCCTGGATGTAGGTGTTGAAGGGGTTGTCGACGCCGTTGTGAGTGCTGATCAGGCGCACCTTGTTGCCCCACATCGTCAATGCCAGGGCGGCCTTCAGCAGCTCCTCCAGGGACTCATGGAACGCTGCTTCATCGATCACCACGTCGCCCTGCAGGCCGCGCAGGTTACTCGGCCGGCTGCTCAGGGCCTGGATTTTCCGCCCCGTTTTCGGGAAGCGGATCATGTAGGTCAGGATCTCTTCCTTCTTCCCTTCGTCCCAGAAGGTCTGCTCGTAGACGTCGGCCTCTGCCAGCTCGTTGAAAGCACGGGCGAACAGAGCACAGGCGGCGATGTACTCCAACGCCATCTCCTGCTTGCTGCCGACGTAGAAGGTGTTGCAGCCACCTCGGCGCCGCGGCTTGGCGGCATTGATCACGTTGCGCCCGGCCTCGGCCCAGGTCAGGCCGGTACGGCGGGACTTCTCCGCGATCATGATCTGGCTCTCGTCCTCGAACCAGCGCTGCTGGTACGGCAGGAAGACGGGCTCATTGGCCGGCTGGGCTTCGGAGATTTCCTGCGGCACGTCGACGCCAAGCAGCTCCATCTCCTCGGCCAGGTCGATCTTACGCGGGGCACTGGTCGCAGTAAGCCTCTTACCCAGCTCGGCAGTGGTTGCGCGCATGGCCATGTCAGGCTTTCCCCAGGAGGATGCCGCGGATTCGGTTTTCGAGCTGCTCGCTCATCCCGTCGCTGCCACGCTGCTCTTCCAAGCGCTGCTCCTGCTCCTGGAGCAGCTTCTCGCGGGCTTCGCGTTCGATCTGGCGGCGCTCCTCCATACTGGCTTTGCGGGCCTGCAGGACATCCTTGGCTGCTCGAGCCAGCTTGCGGACGTCCTCGATATCGACCTCGTCCTCGTTCTGCGCAGCGAAGGCCGCATGGGTCGTCAAGGTGGTGATTGACTGCACCAGGAGCGCGCCTGCACGCTCGTCGGGGTTCTCACCCAATTCCTCAACCAGCAGGCTGGCCATCGCTTGCTGCTCGCGCAGACGCCGAGTCATCTCGTCGAAGCTGACCTTGTATCGGCCGATTGCTGAGCGGCTGGGCTTTTCCTTGCCTGGGAAGCGCTCCTGCAGCTGCTCGATCAGCTCGTCCAGGGTCAGGCGGTTCTCGCGCAGGGAGCGCTCGATGAACGAACGCACATCCGGTGGCAGCTTGTCGATGCTGGACTTGCGGCCCATGGTCAGGCTCCCGGACGCTTCACGCCGTCCACTCGGGCGCGGCCGGCGGCCACGTCGGCGCCGCGCTCAGTCAGCTTCGCGACCAGCACTGCGCCGTTGCTGACGTCCTCGATCTTCACCAGTTGCTGCTCCTCCAGCCAGCGCAACTCGCCCTTCACCTGGTCGCGACTGGGGTCATGCCCCCACTGGCTCAGGACGGTGTGCAGTACCGAGCTGTTGGCCTGGTAGGTCGGCATTTCCGCAAGGATGCGCAGGATCACCAGGCGGCGGTCCTGGCTGATGAAATCGGAGTAGTTGCTAGTCATGGGCGTCTCTCGCTGAGCAGGTAGTCATTGATGCGATCAACCGAGCGAGTCAAAGGGTCCAGCGCTTTGGCCAACCCCGACAGCTCGGCGCGCATGGCTTTCATGTCGCCGGCCAGCTCCGACAGCTGCTGGCTGTCCGGCAGGTGGAGCATCTGCTGCTCCAGGGTGAGAAGTCGGTTGTCCTGGGATGAAAGCCGATTCGTCAGGTGTTCGGCCTCGGCCTTGGAGCTGGAGCGACGCGCAGCAGCCAGCGAGTACAGGCCCACCGCCGCGGTGAATACGAACTGGCCGGCGCGCAGCACGAAGTCCAAGTCCATCAGTGAGTTTCCTTGTCGTTTACATCGAGCAGCGCATTCAGTTGCGCCAGGTTGGTGAGAGACCATTTCCCGTAATCGCGGGCATGGGCCAGGATGTCAGCCGCGCTGACACCGCTTTCCAGTAGTTCGGCGTCAGCGCCGGAGGCGGGCCAGGCCGTTTCTTGAGGGCTGGCGGCAGTTCTGCAGGCTGCTGGGGAGGGCAGATCGGCGCCGAGGGCGTGGTTGTAGTCCCGCAGCCAGCCGCAAGTGACAACGAAGCGAGGAGCAGGCACAGGGGAAGCACCTGGTGCCGGCCGGTATTGAGTCGAGACATGGGCGATACGCTCCGATAGCTGTTGCTGGAGGGCAGTGAACTGGTCCTGGGCTGACAGGAATCGCGCTTCCGCCTGATTCGCGCGAGTGACCTGCTGTTGGAACTGCAGGAGGTTGTCCTCAGCGATCTTGGCCAGCTCGTTGGAATGCTGCAGCTGCAGGTTGAGCAGCGCTGCGTCGCCTTCGGCACGAGCGGTGGCGTACCCACGGTCGTAGCTTGCGGAGCCGTGGATCACTACGGCTGCGCCGCACAGCACCGCGCTCAGCACGAGCCAGAACGTGCTGGTGCGCAGGAGGCTAAGGACGGCCATGGTTCCTCCGCTTGTACTTGCGTGCCTTACGTTTCGCCCGAGCCACCCCGGACTTGCCATGCCGCTCGCGCGGCACCGGCGAGCAATACAGCTCAGGTGCCGGCAGGAAGTCGCGACTGCCTGCGAACAGCCGCTGGATCAGCGCTAGGTCGAGGTAGGTAATGTTCAGAGCCAGGGTGATGCTGGGGGACAGTCTCATAGGGTGTACCTCTCGCCGCACACGCCGTCGCCCCACCGCAGGTAGATCCGCTCGTAGCGCAGCAGGATGAGGCGCGGGTAGTTGCGGTTCTCGCGGAAGTTGGCGGCCGAGCGCCCGGCGTTGACGCGCTCGACGGAATCGAACCAGGCCAGCTGGTCGGCGCCGGATGCCGAGGCCAGCCTACGGTCGCGATTTACCCACCCCTGGCCGCCGTTGTAAGCGGACAGTACG